>JAABUN010005626.1_pt1 | contig 15338 bp, 14 predicted proteins | sample 5559311 | NCBI WGS metagenome assembly JAABUN01 (sample SAMN10711877, study PRJNA513370) | rock metagenome | isolation source: Antarctica rocks | place: Antarctica: Victoria Land, Siegfried Peak sud | reverse complement strand
AAAAGTTTGGTCAAGAATTTTGAAAGAACTCTCGCTCATGCTACCACCAAGGTTAATCTTTGTTTTGTTCGACTGATGCTTCAAAGATTGGCGACTGGTTAAATAGATCCCAAATGGGTTCTATAGAGCGATGCCTAGCACTGGTGAAAATTTCCCAATTGTCTTAGTGATTCAGGAAATTTTTGGCGTACACGAACATATCCAAGATGTCTGCCGTCGCTTTGCCAAACTCGGCTACAGCGCGATCGCCCCTCAATTATTTGTCCGTCAAGGCGATGTTTTAAAATTAAGTAGCGTCGAACAAATCCGCCTAATAGTAGCTAAAGTACCCGATGCTCAAGTTTTGTCCGACCTTGACGCTACTGTAAACTGGGCTGTAAAGTCAGCAAAAGGTAATCCTAATAGATTAGGAATTACAGGCTTTTGCTGGGGCGGTCGGATTACTTGGCTGTACGCCGCCCACAATCCCAAAGTTAAGGCGGGTGTTGCGTGGTATGGGCGACTGGTAGGCGATATTACTAAACTGACTCCTACCCATCCTGTGAATATTGCCCCTACCTTGAAAGTCCCTGTGCTTGGACTCTACGGCGGTAAAGATACAGGTATTCCTCTAGAAACTGTAGAGATAATGCGTAATCGTTTGAGTTCTAGCACAATAATCGATCGCTCGAATTCTAGCAGTAAGTCAGAAATTGTTGTTTATCCTGATGCGCCCCACGCCTTTTTTGCCGATTATCGCCCCTCCTACCGCCAAAAAGAAGCACAACTTGGCTGGCAACGCCTCCAAGCGTGGTTTAAGCAGTATGGTGTTTAAAATCCAAATTATTTTTTAACGCCCAGAAAATTCTAATCTAATTGACAGGGTACTGAAGCTAGCAAGTCATCGTAACGACGCACTTCCTTAATTTTATTATGCTCATCTACCAAAACAACGGTAGGACAATAGGTTTTAAGTTCTTGAGTGTCAAATTGAGCGTAAGTCATAACGATTAGGCGATCGCCTGCCATTCCTAGTCGGGCGGCGGCTCCATTTAATTCTATGTCCCCAGAATTAGCGGGAGATGCGATCGCATAAGTAATTAAGCGTTCTCCATTGGCAACATTAACTACTTGTACTTGTTCATAGGGTAGAATGCCCGCAGCGTCCAATAAAGTGCGATCAATACTAATACTACCTACATAGTCAAGATTGGCAGCAGTGAGAGTGCAACTATGAATTTTGGCGTAAAGGAATGTCCGCATTTATTGTAATTACGATTCAATAAGAGGAAAGAGTAATAATTACTCCTTCCTCCTATATTCTAGACTTGGAGTGGCAATCGACTTACTTAGTAGTAGTTTCCGAATCAGAATCTCTACCTTTTTCGCTACCAGCTTTGATACACTTTTCGACTAAAGGCATGACAGCTTCTACATCTTGCCAGCCGCGAATGTCTGTAACTTTTTTCTCTAAATTTTTATAACTGCGAAAGAATTCAGCAATTTCATCTAGGCGATGAGGTGGAATGTCTTTGAGCGATTTTACATGAGCGTAGCGGGGATCTTTGTCTGGGACGCAAAGAATTTTCTCATCGCGATCGCCACCGTCAATCATTTCTAACATTCCAATTGGTCTTGCCGCAATCACGCAGCCCGGAAAAGTCGGTTCGTCCATCAACACCATACCATCTAGCGGGTCGCCATCATCAGCTAAAGTATTGGGTATAAAGCCGTAGTCATAGGGATATTGCACCGATGAATAAAGTACCCGATCCAAAGCAAAGGCTTGTAAATCCTTATCGTACTCATACTTATTTTTACTACCAGCAGCAATTTCAATCAATACATTGATTAACCCTGGCTTGGGTTGGGCTGGAATGCGGTCTAAATCCACAAAATTTCTCCACTTTAGATTAGGCACAGAAGCGTTTTTGCGATCGCTCCCTTGGAAAGGCATTCTAGAATAAAATGGACACCTCTGAAACTAGGATGGTATTTAGTTTTACCTTTATGGCGGAGAAAATGGTTATTTTCTAAGCGATCGCTGCTACTATGATTTGTCATTACAGCTTAAGAAAAAGTACCATGCCGTTTAACGCAGGTATAAGTTATGAGACTAAAAAACCTATTTAGGCAGATTAGGGCAACGGGTAAAGATGACAACTTCCTTCACCTAGTTCACAACATAGAAAAAGTAGTTTCTAAGCTGCTTGCTATTGCTATGTTGATTGTAATTCTTGTATCCATAATCGACTTAGGAATATTTTTATTCAAAGAATTATTTACTGAGTCTGTCGGAGTTTTCAATACTACACTAATTGAAATATTTGGATTATTTTTAAATATCTTGATTGCTTTAGAGCTATTAGAAAATATTACAGCTTATCTAGAAAAAAACGTTATTCAAGTTGAATTAGTTATAGTTACTTCTTTAATTGCTATGGCGCGAAAACTGATTATTCTAGACTTAAGTAAAACATCAGGTAGCCAATTAATAGGACTTGCGATCGCAATTTTTGCTTTATCGATCAGTTATTGGATTGTCCGCCGCAGCAATACTAAACCATCTCGTTAGCTAAAATTAATATGACTTTTTTTCAATTTGAAGCAGATTTTGTTGATAGTCTCCGCTGTATTCCCATGCAAGTACGTTTTAAACTAGATACTTGTGGAATCAAGCTTAAGTTAGCAGATTGGACTTATTTTAGCGAGTCGGAGCGTCAAGAAATAGTCGAACAACCCTGCACTACAACAACCGAAATTCAATCCTATCGTCAACAGTTGCAAAGCTTGGTGCAAAAACATACTGATACTTTACCAAAAGATTTACCAATAGAAGCTAACCCAGAGTGGATGGATGCTAGTACTATTCCAACTAATCTTCAAGAAAAAGCTCAAGAAGTAGGCGCGACTTTGACAGTGCAACAATGGCAAGCCTTGACACCTTTACAACGATTTGCCTTAATTAAACTCAGTCGCCCCAGCCACGAAAACAAAAACTTTATTCCGGCACTAAAAGAATTTACTTTACTTTAAAGGCTACAGCATTAAAGCTAGGGGTAGTCATGAATAAGTAAGGATATAGTATAGATGTCTCTAAAAACAACTATGTCCGCAAACATTATTTTCTGTCCACGCTGTGATTCGTCTCGGGTAGTTAAAAACGGATTTATTCACAATGGCAACCAAAACTTTAAGTGTAAACAGTGTGATAGACAGTTTGTTCTTAATCCAAAAAATAAAGTGATTGGAGAGGAGACTAAAGAATTAATCAACAAATTATTGTTGGAAAAGCTACCGCTAGCTGGGATTGCGAGAATCACTGGTGTATCGGAAAGATGGTTACAGACCTACGTCAATAAGTTGTATACATCTATTTCTCAAGAAGTTGAGGTGTGGCCTAAAAAAAGGGGCGATTAACGATCCAGTGTGATGAAATGTGGCGGCAACAATTGGGAGGAATTATTCCCCCCAATTTTGCCTTGTCATTTGTAGGCAATAAAAAGAACAAGCAGTGGATTTGGTTGGCGTTGGACATAGAAACAAAACGGCATTTTGCGGGGGAAGGATTCCTCCGCAAAGATGCCTCAGAAATCGTCAGTGTCTATGTTGGGAATCGTAGTTGCGACGGAGCAGAAGGTTTATGGCAATCTTTACCTGCTCTCTACCGACAATGCGCTGTCTGTTACACCGATTTCTGGTCTGCCTATAACCAAATTTTTCCAGATTGTAGACACAGAGCCGTGAGCAAAAAGAGTGGTAAAACTAACGGCATTGAGCGATTTAACTGCACTCTAAGACAAAGAGTTTCACGTCTGGTCAGAGCGACCTTGTCCAACTCTTGCAAAGTTAGAAAACCACATCGGAGCTATCTGGTATTTTATCCATCACTATAATGAATTGCTACGGCTTTAGTAGGTCTATCCTTACTCGTTCAGGGCTACCAAGCTAGGTTTTACTTTTTATGTTTCAGTAATTATCCTCTGTGTAGCCCAAGTAAAGCGCTCTAGTGATTTTGAATAAGTTGTAATAGCCCTGCTTGGATGCAAACATCACATTATAGGTATCCTTTGGCGGGCTGCTTAAGTGCCGATAAAGTACAGTAATTCTGAGAATTAATTACTCAATTACAACAAAGCGTAGGCTTGTGTCGAGATAGCTAGTGGAGTCTTGATGCTTAAGGGTAAGTCCGGGAATGCCTCGTTTAAACAGTTGCTTATACTTGAGGCATCTTTGCAGACGCATAATTCATCGGTAAAGATGCCATTCGACGAATACCTGTAACACATCTCTAATTTCAAAATAGGGATGCTTCTGTATAACCATTCAAACTGCCAACGTCCCTTTTAGTTCTTTAGGAGCAGGGTTGCTTTGGATGAAATTACTCCGAGCTTATATCTCCAAGTGTCGGTACTTAAGCAACAGCTATGTTCAAGCCTATCTTTAACTCCTCTTTTTCTATAAATGATTCAGGATTTCTATAGGTAAAATTTACACAGATAATTTTTACCTATGTAGCTGCAATTTTAACTTCCCTAAATTGATAGTTGTGTTTAAAGATTTGCCGAAGCAACCATTTTTTGTACTTATTATTTCAGCGACTTTATAAAGCTTTTACTAAAAAGCCTAGTCAGCTTTACATTAAATTGTTCTGATTTTAATTAAGCAAATACAAATCAGAATAATTACGGTCTTCTAAGATTTTAAATCTAAATTAGTTGAAAAAAGCCTGTATTTACACGAATTGCGGCAGCATAGAGATATTTGTTAAAAAGCTAATGTAACTTGCAGAACGAAGCTTTGTTTTGCAAGCATCAGCCTACAACTGCTAAATATCAACTACATAGTTTTGAAAAAAGCTTTCTGTAAGTAATTTTTTTACTAAACATTTAGTAGTTAACAAATGTAAGAAGTAATTATGTCTATAACTTTTTTTAGTTTAAGAAATTTATTTTTAATAAACAAAGCTGTAAAAAAGGAGTCGTTTCAGCACCCAGCAATGCAGTTACAACGAAGCTTAGGTACTTTTGAAACTTGGGGTTTTGGTCTTACAGGTCATGTTGGCTGGATTGGCACTGCACCAGTAATTCATGCTGCTCTTGGACCTAAAGCAATTTTTGTTTGGTTGCCAGGAGTTTTGGTATCTGTAGTGTTGAACTTGCAGGTAAAACATTTAGGGATGTGCTGGCCCAATATGGCAGGTGGCACGCCTAATTATGCAGCTCGATTATTAAAAAAATATCCATTACTAGCTCGTTATACGGCAATTGGCTACTTTCTTGGCTGGGTAGCGGCTCCAGCAGTGTACGCGATTGTCCTGACAGATTTAATCAAAACAAGCTTGGAACTATCAGGTATTCCCTGCCCAGAAACGGCTTTGAAATTTGGCTTTACAGCGATCGCTTTTATTGTCGGGTTGAGTGGAACCCGCACGTTAGGAATCCTCCACTTGTTTTTTGTTGTCCCTGCCGTTGTCTCGCTACTTGCCTTTTGCACCCAAGGCCTAGGTTGGTTAGCCTTATCTTCTGAAAGCCCTGGCTTTTTTCCTACCGAGCTATCGCTTCCTAGCTTTGGAGAATGGGCAAAGTGGTTTTTCATCTCCACCTACTCAGTTTACTTTTGCGAAACTGCCTCCTCCTTTGTTGCCGATAGTCGCCAGCCAGCTAAAACTACACAGTTTCTCAAATTCGCTGCTTGGTTAGTTCCGGTAATTTTTCTTGGTGGTTCTTGGGTGCTGATGCGGCTAGCGAATCAACCCGTAGGAGATAACTTATATCTCAACTTATTAACAGCAGCTAAACCATTTTGGGGCGAGTCAGCCTCGTTGATAGTGACCTTGCTGATTTCCTTTTGTTGCCTGCTTAGTTGTGCGACTACAGTTTCCAATACCTCTCGTATTCTGTATCAGTTGTCCGTAGATGGACATCTCTCGCCAATCTTCTCTGTTGTCTCTAAACGTGGAGTTTTAGGACCAGCCTTACTATTTACATTCATCCTCAGCATTTTGTGTCTCGCTATCGGCAATTTATCTCAAGTCGTGATGGTCACAGGTACAGGCTACTTGCTCTCAATTATGGGGCTGCATTTGGGTTTATGGCTGCGTCGGGGTAGTCCTGAAGTGTTGTGGCCTCGCTGGTCCTTAGGTTTCTTGCTCATGGAGATTGCAGTTTTGCTAGTGGGGGGATTTGCCTGGGGCTGGCAAGAGTTAGTTATTGGTTTGCTCTTTCCGCTAGCGATTTTAGCTATTGATTGGTTAATATCCCACGCTAAATTGGCAATATTTCAGCCTCAGTGGTGGAGCAAGCACTATTACGCCAGAAGTAAAGTTCACCGCCAAGATTTTGTTTTTCTCCAAGTGATAGTATTGCTGATCCTCATTTGTAGTTCTGTCAGCATTGGTTGGATATTTAGCTACAGCTTAGTTAAATCGGCATCACAACATAGTCTCGATCTTTTAGTTGTGTTGCTGGTAACGCTCTCTTTTGTCGGCGTAGCGATCGCTTGTTGGACTACGTTACCGCAAATAGCCAAGATTGACGATGCCCGCGAACAAGCAGAAAACCTATTTATCAATGCTTCAGATGCCATTTTAGCAGTGGATGAACAAGGCACAATTTTAGAAATCAACCCCGCCCGCCGCCGCCAAGCTATTCAAGCAGGTCGATTGGTCTTTGATTGGGCAACCTTTGCAAAAATTTTGCTCCAGTCTAGAACAAATCCTCAGCAATGGTCTAAGCGTAGCGAACAAACTTTTTTTGCCAATACTAAAAACCCCCGCATCTTAGAAACATCGGTTTCTAGCGGAGCTAATCAACAACAGGAGTATACCGTGATTTTGCGTGACATCACCGAACGTAAGCACTCGGAAGCTTTACGCGAAAGCGAAGAACGCTATGCGTTAGCAGTCCGAGGAGCCAATGATGGGCTATGGGATTGGAACCTGGCAACCAATGAAATTTATTTTTCTGTGCGTTGGAAGGCAATGCTAGGTTATTAAGAAAACGAAATTACTACTAATCTTTATGAGTGGTTCAATCGCGTTTGTGCGGAAGACATCGAACAACTTAGAGCCGAACTATCTGCTCATTTGGAAGGCTTGACCCCATATTTTGAGAACGAACATCGCTTGTTGCATAAGGACGGAACCTATCGCTGGATGCTCAGTCGCGGACAAGTAGTGAGAGATAGCACTGGCAAAAATTACCGAGTTGCTGGTTCTCAAACAGATGTGACGGGCAGAAGGGTAGCAGAACAGCAATTGCTTCACGATGCTTTGACAGGTTTAGCAAATCGAGTACTGTTTTCCGACAGGCTTGCTCATGTCATCAGCCTTGCCAAACGCCGCCAAGATTATAATTTTGCCGTGCTGTTTATTGACTTAGACAGGTTCAAGGTAATTAATGACAGCTTAGGACACTTAATTGGCGATCAACTGTTAAACGCAATCGCCCAAAGATTGAGGGTATGTCTGCGAATTAGCGATACTTTCGCTCGTTTAGGAGGAGACGAGTTTGCTATTTTGTTGGAGGATATTCAAAACGAAAACGATGCTACTCAAGTAGCCGACCGCATTGAGCAAAAATTAAAATTACCTTTCAACTTGAACGGACATGAAGTATTTGCCTCTGCTAGTATTGGCATCCTTTTGGGGTCAAACGATTACGCTCGCCCAGAAGAACTGCTACGCGATGCTGATACCGCAATGTATCGAGCTAAGGCGCAAGGTAAAGGCTGCTATAAAATATTTAACATCGGAATGCGCGATCGGGCGATCGCCTTATTGCATCTAGAAAATGGTTTACGGCGAGCAGTAGAAAACCAAGAATTTCAACTGCATTACCAACCTATAGTGTCACTCAAAGATCAAAAGATTATCGGCTTTGAGGCGCTGGTACGTTGGCAGCATCCCCAAAAGGGATTGATCGCGCCATTGGAGTTTATTCCTATCGCCGAAGACACCGGGCTAATTATTCCTTTGGGCTTATGGGTACTTAAAGAAGCGTGTCGACAAATGCGCGCTTGGCAGTTGCAATTTGTAGTTAAGCCACCTTTAACTATCAACGTGAATTTATCAGGCAAACAATTTGCTCAAGTAAATTTAATCGAGCAAATTAACCAAATTCTTACGGAAACAGGTTTAGATGCCCGCAGTTTGAAGTTAGAAATTACTGAAAGCTGCATTGTTGAAAATATGCAATCGGCGGCGCTGATGCTTTCAAAGTTGCAAGAAATGGGCATTCAAGTAGCTATTGATGACTTTGGTACGGGCTACTCTTCTTTAGCTTACTTGCATCGTTTTCCCGTAAACACCTTAAAAATCGATCGCTCGTTTATTAATGGCTTAGATGGTGATGGACTTGAAATTGTTAGAGCAATAGTTAACCTTGCGTGGAACTTAGGGATGGAAGTAGTTGCTGAAGGCGTGGAAACCGAACAGCAAATAACCCAACTCAATGCGCTCAAATCTAGTTCCGGGCAAGAATATCTGGGGCAAGGATATTTATTTTCTAAGCCCTTAAATAGTGATGCGGCTACAGCCTTAATGTCAATTGGGCTTGGCTGCGGCAGCAACAAAAAATTAGACGAAATAAACCACTTATAAGGGCTAAGGCAGCTAGTTTTCTCTGCTCTGGTCTAAGCACTCACAACCACAACAGATTTTTTTATTAACAACTAGGAGATAATGCGATGAATAGCTCTACACGCCACGAAAATACCGATACTCAACTTTTGGATTTATCGCTATTAAGCCAGCAAGAGATTGAGCAATTGTTAGGAGAGTGGAATAGCACTCAAGTTGATTATCCGCAAAATACTTGCATTCATCAGCTATTTGAAGCACAGGTAGCGAAAACCCCTCACAAAGTAGCTGTTAGTTTTGAAGGCAAACAACTTACTTACCAACAACTAAACCAACAGGCAAACCAGTTAGCCCATTATTTGCAAACGCTTAATGTCAAACCAGAAGTAATGGTAGGTATCTGCTTAGAAAAGTCGCTTGAGCTAGTAATTGGGCTGTTGGCAATCCTCAAAGCTGGTGGCTCTTATGTACCATTAGATCCAGCTTACCCCTACGATCGCTTGGCATTCATGCTAGAAGACTCGCAAATGCCCGTATTGATTACCCAACAGCAGTTCTTAAATCGTTTACCTAAATACCAGGCAGAGGTGGTGCTACTGGGCAGCGACGAGCAGTTATTTGCTCAAGAGTGCGATCGTAATCCGCGCAGCAATGTTACTGCGGAAAGTTTGGCTTACACAATCTATACTTCTGGTTCTACAGGTAAACCTAAAGGGGTACAAATCACTCATAAAGCAGTGGTTAACTTTCTCTATTCCATGCGTCAGCAACCAGGAATGACAGACGGAGACACTCTGCTGGCGGTAACTACAATTTGTTTCGATATTGCAGGCTTAGAAATCTACTTGCCCCTAATTGTGGGCGCAAGTGTTGTTTTAGTTAGCCGCGAGGTTACGATTGACCCAATCCAACTAGCTGAGAGTATCGAGCGATCAAAGGCAACAGTCATGCAAGCAACTCCTGCAACTTGGCGATTGCTCCTAGCTTCGGGTTGGCGTGGTAATAAACAACTAAAAATTCTCTGCGGTGGTGAAGCTCTAAGTAGAGGACTAGCTAATCAGTTGTTAGAAAAAGTTGGCTCCGTATGGAATATGTATGGACCTACCGAAACCACGATTTGGTCGCTAGTTTATGAAGTAAAGCCTGGTAAACATTCAATTTCCATCGGTAGACCAATTGCCAATACCCAAATTTATTTGATCGATCACCTACTGCGCCGCAAGTCAGACCCAATTAAGCCTGTCCCCATCGGCGTACCAGGAGAAGTTTACATTGGTGGCGCTGGTTTGGCTCGCGGTTACTTCAACCGCCTGGAAATGACTCAGGAAAAATTTATTCCTAATCCCTTCAGCGATGAGCCTGATTCCCGCCTTTACAAAACTGGCGATCTGGCTCGATATCTCCCCGATGGCACGATTGAATTTATTGGTAGAATTGACAACCAAGTCAAAATCCGTGGTTTTCGCATTGAATTAGGAGATGTTGAAACAGCGATCTGCGAGCATCCTGCAGTGAGGGAATCTGTAGTCATTGCCCGCGAAGATTTGTCTGGAGAAAAGAGCTTAGTTGCCTATGTAGTTCCAGAGCCACAGCTCCCAGAATCCCAGCTAGAAGCTAATAACGAGCGGACTGGGCAGTGGCAAGAGATCTGGAACGCGGCTTATAAACAGCCTGACCAAGCGCTAGAGCCGACGTTTAATATCAATGGTTGGAATAACAGCTATACAGGCTTGCTTACACCAACCCAGGAGATGCGCGAGTGGGTCGACTATACGGTTGAACGGATTTTAGCCTTGCAGCCCAAACGCCTCCTAGAGATTGGCTGCGGTACAGGTTTGCTGCTATTTAAAATTGCGCCTTACTGCGACTTCTACTTGGCTACGGACATTTCCTCAGAAGCTGTAAGTTATATCAGCAAGAATTTACAAACTAATTCTCAAGATTGGTCTCAAGTCAAGCTGGCAAATCAAGCAGCCGTAGAATCTTTGGCAGCATTAGAACCTGGCTCCTTTGATACAGCCGTATTAAATTCGGTCATTCAATACTTCCCCAGCATGCACTATCTGGTGCAAGTCTTAAAAAGTGCCGTAGAAAAAGTCCAGCCAGGAGGTCGAATTTTTATTGGCGATGTCCGCAGCCTGCCTTTATTAGCTGCTTTCCATACAGCCGTGCAGTTGTTCAAAGCGCCTGACACTTTGCCTATGCTCCAGCTACAGCAGCGTATCCAAGAGCGGATAGCGCAAGACAACGAGCTATCCATCGCTCCAGCCTTCTTTACTGCTTTAGCCAAGCACATACCAGAAATTAGCAATGTTGAGATTCAACTTAAGCGCGGTCAGTATCGCAACGAGCTAACTCAATTCCGTTACGATGTGGTTCTGCATATAAAAACGGATGTCCCTTCCACACCAGATCCTGTATGTCAAAATTGGCAGCCTGAATTAACACTGTCAGCGATTCGGCAACTGTTGCAATCACAAGAAATTTTGCAGATTACAAATATTCCTAATGCGCGAGTTGCCCTTGAGGTAAAAGCCGTAGAACTACTCCACCAAGAGGGCGATTTCTTGGTAACTGTAGGCGACTTGCGTGCAGCCTTAGCACAATTTGAACTCAATACTGTTGGCATCGATCCAGAAGACATATGGAACATGAGTCACGAACTATCTCATGACGTTCATATCAATTGGTCTGGTGGCGTTAACGATAGTTACGATGTTGTCTTTTACAATCGCGAGGCTAATTTCTCTCAAGCAATTCCAGTTTCCCTACCTACAACTCCCACCCAAATCAAGCCTTGGAGTGCTTATGCCAATATTCCTGGAGTACCACAAACCACCAACGCCCTAATACCTCAATTACGCACCTTTTTAACGGAGAGCCTACCGAACTACATGGTGCCGACGGCTTTTGTAGTTATCGATAGTTTGCCTCTTACACCCAATGGTAAAATCGATCGGCGATCGCTACCTGCTCCCAATCGCTTCCGCCCCGATTTAGCTGAAGATTTTATTGCGCCAGGAAATCCTGTTGAGGAGCAATTGGCACAAATCTGGATGCAAGTTCTTGGTGTGGAGCCAGTAGGCATACACGACAATTTCTTCGACTTGGGAGGACACTCTTTACTTACAGTTGAGTTACTTAACCGCATTAAAGAGACTTTTCAAGTAGATTTGCCTCTACTGTGCTTATTCAAAGCACCCACTATAGCTGGTCTTACTCAAGCAATTAACATTGCTCAACAGTTGGGGGCAGACGCTACTACTGACATCACCACAAGTATTGATTTGTATGCTGAATCGGTCTTAGACCCAACAATTTGCCCTGGCTCAATTTCTAATCAGTTTCTTGAGGAAACCAAACAGATTTTCTTAACTGGAGCGACTGATTTCTTGGGAGCTTTCCTCCTTGACGATTTACTCAAGCAAACTAGCGCGAATATTTATTGCCTAGTTCGTGCCGCTAGCTTGGAGGAAGGTAAGCAGAAAATCTGTAACAATCTCACACGTTATTTACTTAGCGATCGCATTGCTGATTCTAGAATCATTCCAGTCCTAGGAGATCTGTCCAAGCCATTTTTTGGGTTGCACGAGCAACAGTTTCAGCATTTAGCTAGCATCCTTGATGTTATTTATCACGCTGGGGCATCGGTCAACTTAATTTATCCTTACACTGCCTTGCGCGCAGCTAATGTCATTGGTACTCAAGAAATCTTGAGATTGGCAAGTCGAATTAAGGTCAAGCCCGTGCATTTCATCTCTACTCTTGATGTCTTTCAAGCATCTATGTATGCTCAGGCAAATACAATCTGGGAACAAGATGAATTAACGCACTGTGAAGGACTAAGTGATGGTTATTCTCAAAGTAAGTGGGTAGCTGAGAAGTTAATGATGGCGGCACACTCTAGAGGTTTACCCGTTTGTATATACAGACCAGGCATGATTACAGGGCATAGCCAAACAGGTGCTTCTAAAACTGACGACCTAGCGTGTAGAATGATCGAGGGTTTTGTCCACATGGGTAGCGCCCCGAACTTGGATGTAAAGCTCAGTCTCACACCTGTAGATTACGTCAGCAGTGCGATCGTGCATTTGTCTAAACAACCCTCATCTCTAGGTAAGGCTTTTCACTTAGTCAATCGCCAGCCGTTGCACCTAAGTAAGCTAGTCGCTGAAATTAACAATTGTGGTTATCCTGTCAAGCAAATTGCTTACGACAAGTGGCAATTTGAATTAGTGAATGCTAAGTCTGAAGACAACGCTCTAAGTCCAATAACTTCTATGTTTACAGAAAAAGTAACGGAAGCTCAACTAACTTATATCGAATTATCTTCAATGGTATTGCAAGTCTTCGATTGTCAAAATACTCTGACCGGGATTGAAAATAGTGTTATTACTTGTCCGCTCTTAGATAATAGATTGCTTCGTATTTACTTATCTTATTTGGCTCGTAGCGGCTGTCTTAAGTCTCCAACTCAAAGTCATCTCACTGCTTATTCACAAGGCATAGCTAAGGAAAATAGCAACAGCTTGATTGAGGTAAGTTAGGCAATGGTAACGGCAAGCACGGGCGATCTTATGTGGCATTTGCCACCGAAACGATTATCAATCTCCCGGAGTGAAGTTCATATCTGGCGCTCTAGCCTCGATCGCCTACCAGAGGAGGTCGAGGGCTTGGCTCAAACTTTGTCCGCCGATGAGCGCCGCCGGGCGGAACGTTTTTACTTTGAGCAAGATAGTCAGAGGTTTATTGTGGCGCGGGGATTTCTGAGGACAATTCTTAGTAACTATCTAGATATACCAGCCGCTTGCCTGCAGTTTGATTACGGACATCGTGGCAAGCCAGCAATTGCAGAAACACAATTGCGGTTTAACTTGTCTCACTCCAAGGATCTAGCGTTGTATGCAATAACGCGCGATCGCGATCTGGGTGTAGATTTAGAATTTATCCGCCCGATGAATGAAGCTGGGCAAATTGCCAAGCGTTACTTTTCTAGGCGAGAAAATGATATTTTTCAAGCTCTTTCTCCTAGTCAAAAGCCCGCAGGATTTTTTCACCACTGGACTCGTAAGGAGGCGTATTTAAAAGCTGTAGGCGATGGTTTAGCTGCAAATAATAATGACTTTGATGCCACCGTAGCAACAGAGGAATTAATAGAAAGCGATCGCGCAATTCGTTGGTTTCTGCGCTCTTTCGCCCCTGCCCCAAATTACCTCGCTACGGTAGCTGTGGAAGGCAATGGCTGGGATATTGTCTACTTAGAAGGAATGGCAATAAGTTAAGCTGCTTGCGAGGTGGCTGAGGTTAACTGCTGTTATGCTGCTTAAACTTATCCGTAGGACAGTTCTGTAAGCTTATCTGTTGTTATCTAAGGGCCAAGTAATCTCGTCAAACTAGAGATGATGCTGAAAGGGCGTTGCTGATCAGATGTATGAATTTTGGCAACGAGACGTTGCAATGCAACGTCTCTACATTAGTTTTGAAATCACGCATTCATCATTTTCATACCTGAATTCAGCAACGCCGCTGAAAGCTTTAATGCAGAGTAATCCTGACGATAGAAACTGGGGGCAACACCAGACCACCGCTTAAATGCTTTGCTAAAGGATATTTCAGATTCATAACCTACCAAAGTAGCCACTGCTCTAAGCCCTAATTGGCTTTCGCGCAATAATTCTGTTGCTTTGACCATGCGCCAAGTTGTGAGATATTGCATTGGTGGCTGTCCAACTAGCTCCGTAAACCGCGCACTAAATGCCGAGCGAGACATTGGTATTTATTCTGCTAGGGATGCTACTGTCCAAGGCTTTTCAGGCGATCGCTGCATTAATGATAAAGCAATTACTATTTGATTATCTGTTAAGGCGCGTAGCCAGTTGCGCCGATCGTCTGAAATTGTAGCAATATAGGCGCGAACTGCTTGTATAAATAAAACATCAACAAGTCGGGCAATTACCGTTTGAAAGCCAAGCTGACTGATGGCAAGTTCAGCAGTGATGTACTGCAACGTTGTTTCTAACCAAGGAACTAGCTGCCCGTGATCGCTACGGATGTGGATCAAGCTAGGCAATGAAGATAGTAGAGGATTGCGGTGATCGGCTCTAACTTGAAAACAACCAGCCAGCAGTTCAATCGGTAAGCCATCTCCGCCAAAAGAAATGCTGTTGTAACCGTGATTGGGACGCATAATCGATGTATCTTCAAAATCTATAATCGTACTAGAAAGCGCATCGCAAATAATATGTTCGTGTCCGTGAGGAAACATGACAAAATCTCCCTTTGCTAGGAGTAAAGTCTGTCCATCAATTTGGAGCCAGCATTGCCCCCGCGTAATGATATGAAATATCGCTTCTCCTACTTCTGCGGGAAAGCGAATTCCCCAAGGTGCGGTTAGTTCGCAGCGACGCAGTATTGTGTGTTCCAAGCGCATTGTTTGCAAAATATCGGTTAATAAATCTGGGATTAGCATCGCTTAAAATTGGACGATTGGTTATAAAAATTGGATTTTTAGCCATTCTTTATCCAGGTAATCTCTTGTTATTCTACCTATTAAGCAAATTAGTTACTTTCCGAAACCAAATTTATGTCGATTGTTATTACAACCCCAGCAGGAAATATTGGGCATCAGGTTGTGCGCGAATTGCTAGATGCGGGGGGTAGTGTTTTAGATTTGTTATTTACTCCTAAATTAATAACCCGAACTCGTAGCGATTAATAAATAGTCCAATCACCAAGTCATGCATCAACTCTGTCTTGGAAAAGCAAATTGTCTTACGAA
>JAABUN010005625.1_pt1 | contig 15344 bp, 14 predicted proteins | sample 5559311 | NCBI WGS metagenome assembly JAABUN01 (sample SAMN10711877, study PRJNA513370) | rock metagenome | isolation source: Antarctica rocks | place: Antarctica: Victoria Land, Siegfried Peak sud | reverse complement strand
TGGCGCAACATGGCCACTATTTGGGCTTCACTAAATCGACTCTTTTTCATAAGGCTGTAAAAAAAAGGGGGGTGAAAATACCGCCATCCTCTACTTTTCACTGGCCTACTTTGAGGGGAAGCTTACACACCGAGTTCTGCAACAGCCACGGGCGGTTGGAAAAGGTTACCGTTGCCTAGACTGCTAACTCGGCCGCCCGCTATCGGCTAAGGAGGCCATTTTACATCTTGTAAAGGAAGCTTTGCTACACGTTAACGGGTTATTCTGTTGGCTTCGGTAAGAGGCGCTGCACGCCCATGGGGTGAAACGCCTTTCCATACCGGGTCCGATAGCCCGACTGATTGAGTTGGTCAGCAATGGCCCGCAACGAGGCCCCAGTCGCCCGCAGCAGCGTAGCCAATTGCGCCGCCTGCCGATTATTAAGATTCGCCTGCGCGTTCTCCCGCATGGCGACCCACGACTTCTCACGTGCAGCTTGCGTGAGGTTAGCCGGACTGCCCAACTGCGCGCCCCGCGCTTTCTTGGCGGCGAGGGCATCGCGGGTGCGGGTGGAAATCGCCGACGCTTCTTTCTGGGCCACGGCTGCCATAATGTGCAGGGTAAATTCATCGGCCGCCGGCAGGTCGACCGCCTGGAAGCGCACCCGGCTTTCCATGAGCGTGGCGAGAAAGGCGACGTTGCGCGCCAGCCGGTCCAACTTGGCCACGAGCAGCACGGCGTCCTCCTGCCGAGCGCGGGCAATGGCCGCCTGTAATTGGGGCCGCTCGTTTTTCTTGCCGCTCTCAATTTCGAGAAAGGTGGCCACCAGTGTCGCGTCGCTGCGAAGGAAACTAGCGACCGCCGCTTGCTGGGCTTCGAGCCCCAAACCGGATTGCCCCTGGCGGACGGTGCTGACGCGGAAGTAGGCGACGAAACGGGTCATGGGGCAAAAGTACCCCGAAATGGTGGTTTGTCACACAAGTCAAACGACCGTTTGTAAAATGACTATCCCCCCTATCTTTACCTAAAATCCGCTGCCGCCAACTTCATGCCCGCTTACTTCGCCTACTACCGCGTCTCGACCCAGAAGCAAGGCGCGTCGGGCTTGGGCCTCGAAGCCCAGCAGGCGGCGGTCGTCAGTTTTTTAAAAGGAGAACGGCCACGCGGGGAATATGTAGAAATCGAAAGTGGCAAAAAGAACCACCGGCCGCAACTGCTCGCCGCGATGGCCGCCGCCCGCGCGGCGGGCGGGGTGCTGCTCATTGCCAAACTCGACCGCTTGAGTCGGAATGCCAGCTTCATCCTCACCCTGCGCGACGCGGGGGTGGACTTCGTCTGTTGCGACATGCCCGACGCCAATACCCTAACCGTGGGGCTTTTTGCCGTGCTCGCCCAGCACGAGCGCGAGACGATTTCCAAGCGGACCAAAGATACGCTTGCCGCTAAGCTCGCGCGGGGCGCACAACTCGGCACGCCGGAAAACCTGACGACGGAGGCGCGGCAGTTGGGCCTGCTCGCCCGGCAGCAGAATGCCCGCCAGCACGCGGGGGTGCGCCAGGCCAGGGCGCTCATCACTTCCCGCCGGGCGCAGGGGGTGAGCTTTCGCCAGATTGCGGGAGAACTGAACGCGCTCGGCTTCACCGCCCGGCGGGGTGGAACATTCAACCAAAAGCAAGTCCAGCGACTTTATGAACGCCTCGCAGTGGCTCAGGTTGGAGCCAGTGACAAGCAACCTTATAATAAGGAGTAGCTCGCCGGTTCTTTAACCGACCAATAAGCAGCCTGTAGGTAGCGCTGCGTAACTATTATCATAACTTATGTCAAGCGTACAAAAACTCAGCATGCGTACGATAATGAACACTTATCGTACCTAAGTTTCGTTTATTTCGCGGCCGTTAGTAATTGAAGTCAGGTAGCCTAAAGAATGATGAAAGGTAAAGCCGCCAATGGTTTCTAGCCCAGGCGTGAAAAAAACGGCCAAAAGCGGAGAATTACGTGCGGCCTTGTAAGGCTGGGCCGGTAGCCCGACTACGACCTCAGATTCACCAATCCCGCTGCTAAAGCCGAACCCATGAAAATTCTTGCCTTGCCCGTCCTGACCATCCTGGCCGGAGGAGCCGCCGCGCTGACGGCCTTTGCCACGCTGCATCCGGCCCGGCTGCCGGTGGCTACTTACGCGGTGGCCACCGCCGGCCCCGTGGTGGACCACAGCCGCTACGACCGGCTGCTGAAAAAGTACGTCACCGATAAGGGCCTGGTCAATTACAAAGGCTTCAAGGCCGACGAGAAGGAATTCAACCAATACCTGGCGTTGCTGAGCAAGAACCCGCCGGCGGCTAATTGGAGCAAGCCGGAGCAGATGGCCTACTGGATTAATGCCTATAACGCCTACACGATTCGTCTCATTCTCGACCACTACCCGGTGCAAAGCATCAAGGATATTGGCTCCTCCATTCAGATTCCCTTCGTGACCACGCCCTGGGCGGCCAAGTTTTTCAGCATTGGAGGCGAGAAGATGAGCCTCGATAACATCGAGCACGGCACGCTGCGCAAGAAGTACGACGACCCGCGCATCCACTTCGCGCTGGTGTGCGCTTCCATGTCCTGCGCCCGGCTGCGCAACGAGGCCTACACCGCCGCCAAACTGGAAAGCCAACTCGACGACCAGGGCCGGGATTTTGTGAACAACCCGGCCAAAAATAAGGTAGGCAAAGAAACCGCCCAGCTCTCGAAGTACTTCGACTGGTACAAAGGGGACTGGACGAAGAATGGTCAGTCGGTGGCCAAGTGGGTGAACCGCTATTCGACCACCAAAATGGACGAGAACGCCCGCATCACCTACCTCGACTATAACTGGAAGCTCAACGAGCAGTAGGCCGCCGGCCCCACGGCACCCATTCGGGCGCCGGGCCGGCGAGTGCTCGTCCTGCCGAGCAAAGCCACGGGGGTAAGCGGATAGCCAATGGGGCTTCCGCTAACGAAGGGCAGCACCGGGCGGGCAACGAATTTTAGTGAACCGCCGGAGCATTCGTCACGGGGCCGCGCTGGGGGCTACCCCGTTAACGGTCAGCTGCAGCACGGCCTGCTGGACGTCGCTGACCGGGCGCAGACAGGCCTTGTTGCGACAAACGTAGATGAGGGTGCCTGCGGCTACCTGCTTGCCCTCGAGCAGGGGCAGGTTTTCCTCGCGGCCTCCCAAAAACAAGGAGGCGGGCAGGTAGTGCCGCTGCAATTGCTGGCTGATGGCCACGGCTTGCGGCCCCATCACGGCCACCTCGCTGGGCCCGTACGTGAGCAGGCCCAGCAGGCGGGCCCAGTTGGCGTAGTAGGGGCCGCCGGTGGCCAGGTCCGGGGCCACTTGGCTCAGCATTCGTCGGGCTTTGGCCGTGTACGGCACCTGGTCATAGTATTCGCCGAGTCGGAATAAGTCGAGGGCGAGCACGGAATTGGAGGCCGGCAGCACGTTGTCCGTCAACTCATACGGGCGCGTCACGAGCGGGGCTGAGGCATCAGAGGTATAATAAAAAAGCCCACGGGTTTCGTCATAAAAGTGCGCCACGGCATAGTCCGTGAGCTGGCGGGCCTGTTGCAGCCACTCCACCTCGAAGGTGGTTTGGTATAGTGCAATGTAGGCGTCGGCCAGCTGGGCATAATCGTCGAGAAAGGCATCAATGGTGGCTTTTCCGCCTTTGTAGCTGCGCAGCAGGTGGCCATTGGGCTGGCGGAGGTGGGTGCTGAGAAAGCGGGCGTTTCTTTCGGCGGTGGCCAGGTAGTCCGGGTTGCCGGTGGCGTGGTAGGCGTCCAGGTAGCCTTTCAGCATCAGCGCATTCCAGGAAGTCAGGATTTTGTCGTCGGTGCTGGGCCGCACGCGCTTTTCCCGGGCTTGCCGCAGCGTGGCTTTGGCCGTCCGCAGGAGCTGCGTCAGTTCGCCGGGCGCTAGGTGGTGCGCCTGGGCAAACGCCGCGTCGGTTTGGGTCCGGTACAGGATGTTGGCGCCGCGTTCCCAGTTCCCCTGAGGCTGCACCTGGTAGTAAGCGGCCAGCAGGCGGGCCTGGGAGGCCGGAAAAAGATTGTCCAGCTCGGCCTGCCGCCAGACGTAGTACTTGCCCTCTTCGCCCTCGCTGTCGGCATTCAGGGAGGCATAGAACCCGCCATTAGGAGCCGTCAGCTCCCGGCCCACGAAGGCCAGCGTCTCCTCCAGAACCGACTTGTAGAGGGGGTCGCGCGTCAGCTCGTAGGCGTGGGCATAGAGGCTCACCAGCTGGCCGTTGTCGTACAGCATTTTCTCGAAATGCGGCACCTTCCAGCTGGCATCGGTGGAGTAGCGGGCAAACCCACCGCCGACCTGGTCGTAGATGCCCCCCATCGCCATCTGGTCCAGGGCGGTGGTCACGGCCGCCAGCGCGGGCTGGCTGCCCGTCAGGTAGTGGTACTGCAGCAGAAACTCCCAGCTCACCGGCAGCGGAAACTTCGGGGCCTGGCCGGTGGGACTCAGCGCACTCTTCAGGTAAGGCTGCCAGGCGCCCAGCAAGCCGGTGTAGTCGGCCGGGCGATAGGCAGCAGCCAGCGGCTTAATGGCCAGGGCGTTGGCGGCGCGCAAACCCTGGGTGAGCTGCTCGGCCTGGGCCAGCACCTGCGCGGGCTGCTGTTCGTAGGCCCGCACCAGCTGGTGCAACAGGTCCAGCCATTGGGCCCTGGGCAGGTAGGAGCTGGTGTAGAAGGGGCGCCCGTCGGGCAGCGCAAAGGCATTCAGGGGCCAGCCACCTCCTCCGGTCAGCGCCTCTGACGCGGCCATGTACACCTGGTCCACGTTTGGGCGCTCCTCGCGGTCGACTTTGATGGCCACAAAGTGCTGGTTCATGTAACGGGCCACCGCCGTATCAGAAAACGATTCACGCGCCATTACGTGGCACCAGTGGCAGGCCGCGTACCCGCTGCTGATTAATCCGAGCTTGTGCTCATGCTTCGCTTTGGCCAAGGCCGAGTCGCCCCAGGGATACCATTGCACCGGGTTGTGGGCGTGCTCCAGTAGGTAGGGGCTCGACTCGTGAATTAACGCGTTGGTATACTGCGGGGAGGTGGCGTCGGCTTGTTCGGCCAAAGCGCCTTTCTTGGCGGTTGGCTGGCAACGGGTGGATGTGCCCAGCACCAGTACCAGCAATAGAGCCCGCAGTAGCTTCCAGGGAAAAGAGTTCATGGCAGGTGTAAAAGTGCAAAGGGGTAGTTGCGAAGCACAGCCAGGGCCGGGTAACGGCGGGCTTGTTTCGAAAAAGCAGGGACGATTCCGGCCGTGCTAGCCGGCACAACGGACGGTGCCTATAACTTACGGCACCAGCTCGTGCAGCGGGCCGGTAGGCTCCGCCCGGTCCGGCACCGAGCCGTCGGGGCGGGCCCAGGGCTCCAGCGGCGCCAGCGGCAGGGCCAGCAGGCGGGCTACCGTCTGGCGGGCAGCTTCCGGATAGGCGGGCACGCCGATGGTGAGGGCCTGCTGGGGCACGTTCAGGCGCAGGGTGCGGTGCAGCCGGTCCCAGAGCGTAAGTACGACGCCGAAGTTGCTGTCGGTTTCGCGCTGCACCTGCGAGTGGTGGATGCCGTGGGTGCGCGGCGTGACTAGCAGGCGCACCAGCTGGTGCTCCACGGCAAAGGGCAGCCGCCAGTTGCTGTGGTGAAAGGCCGTGCAGGCCTCAAACACCGCTTCGAAGCCCAGCACCATGGCGGGCCGCACGCCCAGCAGCGCGGGCAGGCCGGCGCGCCACGGAATGCTGGCCAGCATCTCGCCAAAGTGGAAGCGCCAGGCCGTGGTCAGGTCCATGTCCAGGTCGTTGTGATGCACACGGTGCAGGCGCCAGAGTAGCGGCGCGTGCAGCAGCCGGTGCCAGGTGTAGCCCAGGTAGTCGAGCAGCAGCACTTCGGCGGCCAGGCGCAGCGGCGCGGGCAGTTGGGCCAGCACCGGCCGGCGCGGTGCCCAGGTTTGGGCCAGGCCCACCATGGCCGGCAGCAGCGTCAGGCGCATGGCCGGCAGCGAGGGCGCGGCCACGGCCGCGTTGCGCAGCCACCGCTCGGGTCGGGGCCGGGTACGGCGGCGCAGGGGCCGGCGGGTTTCCAGCAGCAGCAATCCCAGGGCGGCCACGGCCAGCGCCGGCCCGGCCCAACGGTCGAAGCGGCGCAGCAAGGGGGAGGAAAGGGGAAGCAACGGCACGGCGACAGGGATTAAGTGAGCGAAGAATGGGAGCAGTAATGGAGCGTATTACCCCGCCGGAGCCGGCGGGGTTGCCCAGCCCCCTTGTAAATGCCCGACCCGTGCGGCTATCCAGCCATTAAGAGCCCGCTGGCCTGCCGGTGGCCGCGGCCAGCTGTTCCAGGGCGGCTTTAAATTCCGGTGTGTCGTACTCGGCCATGCCCTCGTGACGGGCGGCCACCTGCCCATCGGGGCCGAGGATGACGGTGGAGGGGATGGAATTGGAGTCGAACGGCGCGGGCAGCTCGCCGGTGCGCATATACACGGGGAAGGTATAGCCACTGGCCTGCACAAACCTTTGGGCCTTGGCGGCGTCGTCGTCGAACGAGAGCATCACGAAGGCCACTTTCGAGTGGTCCATTTTCTTGTACAGGGCTTCGATACCCGGCATTTCGGCCCGGCAGGGCGGGCACCAGCTGGCCCACAGGTTCACGAACACCACTTTGCCTTTCAAGTCGCTCAGGTTGACGGCCTGGCCGTCGAGGGTGACCAGGGGCAAGTTGTGCGGGTAGGTTGCGCCTCCGGTGGGCACCATATGCATTTGAGTAGTAGGAGTGGCGGGCACTTCGGCTTTCCAGAGGCCAGTGGCGAGCAGGCCGCGCTGCAGGATGCCCAGCACCACGGGGCGCAGGCCGGTGAGCATGACAAGTGCAAGGAGGGCCAGGGGGAGCCCCGACCAGAAATTTTTACGGTTCAGCATCCGCGTTTTAGAAAAAAGTATTGGTGAAAAGACCGTCGGCCTGCTAAGGACCCGTCTGCAGACGGGTGGTCGGACGCGAAAAAAAGTCCTTACAACCCGGCCCTGTTTTATTTGTCCGGCCGGGCAACGCCCTTGCCGGGTGGGCGTACTCGGGAGAGAAACAATGGGCTGAAAAGGCCCCGATACTCCGCTTTTGATGTCTAAAAGAGGAAGAGAAAATGGTGATTATCATCTCCTAAACCCATCAACGGATTTATGTTATCTGCTGCCCCCCCGCCGATGCTTTCACCCCGTATTCCGGCGAGCTTCGGCGGGCCGGGCATCGCGTTGGCGACGGTCAGCATCATCATTCCGGCCTATAACGAAGCCCCCGGCATCGGGCAGTTGCTGGCCTACCTGCGACGGGTCACGGCCGACGAGCCGGACCTGGAGATTATTGTGGCCGACGGGGGCAGCACCGACGACACCCGGGCGCTGGCCCGGCGGGCGGGTGCTGCCGTGGTGCGCAGCCCGCGCAAGGGCCGGGCCGCCCAGCTCAACTACGGGGCCCGCCAGGCCAGCGGCGACATTCTCTATTTCCTGCACGCCGACTCCTACCCCCCGGGGCTTCCTGGCCGACTTGCGGCGCGCCCGACGGCAGGGCTACGGCAGCGGCTGCTACCGCCTGGCCTTCGACCACGGGCACTAGTTTCTGCGCTTCAGTGCCTGGTGCACGCGCCTGCCCCTGGTGCTGGTGCGCTTCGGCGACCAGAGCCTGTTTGTGCAGCGCGAGCTGTTTGCGTAGATAGGCGGCTTCCGCGAGGACCTGCTGGTGATGGAGGACCAGGAAATTGTGCGGCGGCTGCAGGCGCGCGGACCTTTTCAGGTGCTGCCGCGCGCCGTTATTACCTCGGCCCGCAAGTATCTGGATAACGGGGTGTTTCGTCTGCAGGCGGTCTTCACCCTCCTGGCCGGGCTCTACTGGCTGGGCGTGTCGCAGCCCCGGCTGGTGGGGCCGTACCGGCGGCTGATTCGGCAGGACAAGCTTTAGGCCGCGCCGGCCGCCGGCGAGTTAGCGGCCTCTGCCAGAGCGGGCGCGGCCAGCGGCAGCATGGGGCCCTCAAAGTGCTGCTCAAAAAACTCGTCGCACCAGCGGCACACGTTCTGCAGGTCCTCGGTGCGGGCCAGGGCGTGGGCTTCGGTCACGCCGATGGACTCGCCCATTTTCCAGGGTGCGCCCTCGTTCAGGCGCTGCATGATTTCCGACTTCGAGGCGCGCAGCAGCACGTCGGCCACTTTTTCCTGCCGGGCATCGCCGAGCGGAAACTTGGTGCCGGGGCAGCAGGGATTAATTTTCCAGAGCTGGATGCTGATTTCCTGGGGCAGCTCGGTGCCGCCCAGGAAGCCCCGGGCCCCGGAGAGGATGGCGCAGAAATTATGGCTGGGGTCGCGCAGCCAGATGTCCTTTTCCAGGGCGCGGCCCCGGGCCCAGTTGCCGCCCAGCCACATGTCTTCGGAGGCCCCCCAGTAGCCCCAGCTCAGGCGGTGGCCTGCCACCAGCAGGTGCTCCTTGTCGATGAGCGGGTCGTGGTCGTCGCCGTTCACGCCACGGCTTTCGAAGAGGTCGGCCAAGGTCATCAAACGCGAGCCGGCCATTTTGTGGTAGCGGTCGATACTGGCGATGTCGAAGCGGGTGACGCCTTTTTCAATCAGCAAATCGAGGATTTCGGGGGTGAGCAGGTCGCCGTTGGTTTGCAGCATCACCTGGGTGCGGCCCTGGTATTTCTCCTGCACGGCATCGAGGATGAGGTAGAGCTTGGCGCGGTCGGCAATGGGCTCACCGCCGGAGAGGATGAGGCGGTCGATGCTATCGGGCAGGTTGCGCACGATGCGCAGGCAGTCCTGGGCGCTGATGCGGGTGCCCTGCGGGCCGGAGCTGTTGTAGCAATGGTCGCACTTGTCGTTGCAGAGCTGGGTGAACACCCAGTAGATGGACTCGCAGTGGTTGAAATCGGTTTTCATGGAGGGGAAACAAGGACTACTTGACTGTCCTGCGGAGCGCCGCCGAAGCATCTCGCCCGCTTCGTTCAACGATTGGGGTTACTGCTGCACGCGAGATGCTTCGGCGGCGCTCCGCATGACGGTCAATTTAGGCGTTACTATTGGGCGGAAACTGCCGTCTGCTGAATCGATTCCCAGAAAGACAGCTCGGCTTGGATATTGGTGCGCGGGTCCTGAATAAACTCGCCCACCGAGGCGAAGCTAGTGAGCACGCCCCGGTCGAGGTAGCCGAAGCGGGTGCCCACGGTGAGGGCCTCGCGGCTGTCGTGGGTGACGAAGAGGGAGGTGATCTGGTGCTGGCGGCTCACGCGCAGAAACAGCTGCTGCATGTCGGCGCGGGTCTGGGCGTCGAGGTTGCCGAAGGGCTCGTCGAGCAGCAGCAGGCGCGGGCGGATGATGAGGGCCCGCCCGAACGACACGCGCTGCCGCTGCCCGCCCGAGAGCTGGTGCGGGGCTTTCTGGCCGTGTTCGGCCAGGTCCAGTTCGGCCAGCAGCGCGCGCACCTGCGCGTCGGCTTCGGCTTTGGGCACTTTGCGGATGCGCAGCCCGAAGGCCACGTTTTCGAACACACTCAGGTGCGGAAACAGCAGCGGCTCTTGGTAGAGGTACACCATCTGGCGCTCGTTGGGCGGCACGGGCAGCAGGTTCTGGCTATTCAAGTGTAAAGTGCCGGCATCCGGGGCTTCGAGGCCGGCCAGGATTTTCAGCAGCGTGGTTTTGCCGCAGCCCGAGCGGCCCAGCACGGCCAGCACCTCGCCCTCGGCGAGGCGAAAGGCGATGTCGCGCAGCACCGGCTGCCCGCCGAACTGCTTGGTGAGGCCATTTACTTGCAGCAGCTCGCTCATACCACGGCCCCCGCACCGTAGGCGGCGGCATCAATGGTCAGGCGCTCCGGCGCGGGGCGCACGCCGCTCAGCCACTCGGTGAGGCGGTCGACGTAGTTATCCAGGTGCGTGATTTGCTGCACGCCGTGCTCCACGAGGGGGTCGAGGGTGGTGGCTAGCAGGGTGCCGCCGTACTGCTGGGTTTGCCAGGTGATGACGTCGCCCTCGGCATTGGTCTGAAGAATGTCGGCCCCGGCGGGCACACGGGTGTACACGCCGTGGGTGTGCCAGCAGGCCTGGCGCGGCGTGAGGCCCTGGTACACGGGGTGGTCGTAGTTGGTGTCGGATACGGGTGGGTGGGTGGGGTCCGTCACCCACCAGTAGTTGTTCACCGGGCGGTCCTCCCACTGCGCATCGAGCCAGGCCGTGGAGGAGTCGCCTTCCAGAAACACCTTTTTGCCGGCGGCCAGAAAATCGTAGATGACGGCCTTTTTCTCGGTCAGCACCGCCTGGTTCGACTGGAACGGAATGGCCAGCGCGTCGAGGTCGCGCACGGCGTCGGCCATGAGGTCGTGCACGTAGAGCAGGCGGTAGAGGTCGCGGTATTTGGGCGCGGTGGCCATGGCGTAGTGCGACCATACCCCGTTGAAAATCAGTCCAATCTTAGCCATGAGCGGGAACGGGTGAAGTGGAAAGCAATTGCATAAAGTTTCGGTATAAGGCCACCAGGGCGCTGTCGGACTGGCCGGCGTAGGAGACGTCGGCCAGCGGGCCGCTGGCGGTGAGCAGCATCCGGCCATTGGTGCTCACCTCGTCGAGCACCACGGTGGGGCGCTGCCAAGTGTCCGCCAGCAGCACGTCGGCGCCAGGAGCGGCTTGGATGTAGCCGCAGGCCCACCAGCCGCTCATGCCGTGCGAGAAGTTGAGCTGGTCGAGGTCGAGGTTAGCGAGCAGGTGGTGGCGGTCGGTACCGGGAGCATAGCGCACGTCCATGGTGCGGCGCGAGTTGTCCATCACCCACTGGTTGCCGGGCACCCAGGCGGTGAAGAAACCATCGCAGCACACCAGCGCCCGGCCCGCGTCGAGAAACGCGCGGACTTTATCCCTGATTTTGAGCATGGCGACGTGGTCGGAGCCGTTGGGCACCACCAGCACGTCGTAGGGCAGCAGGTCGGGGTCAAAGTCTTTGGTGATGAGGCAGGTGGTGTAGTGCACCCGCTCGTTCGAGACGTAATACTTTTCGAGCCCCTGAAGGCCGTTGGAGATAAGCAGGGCGTGGAGCATGGCAACGGGGAGATGGGAAATGGGTCTATGGGGTTTTACGCAGCAGGGCGGCGCGGTTGAGGCGCAGCAGCAGCGCGGGGGGCAGCAGCAGCAACAGGCTGGCCACGGCCGCCAGGGGGGCGTTGGCCTCGCCCACGTACGCAAACACCTGCACAGTGAGCGTGCGCACCTTACCCACGCTCAGCACGTTGGTTAGCCCGAAGTCAAACCAGGCCAGCAGAAAGGTCTGGAACAGGGCCGTGCGCAGCAACGGCCAGGCCAGGGGCAGCAGCACCCGGCGCAGCGCCTGCCCCGGCGTGCAGCCCAGCGTGCGGGCCAGCTGCTCGTACTCGGTAGCCTGCCGGGTCCAAAAGCTGCGGAGCAGCAGCGTGGCAAAGGGCAGGGCCACCAGCAGCAGCCCCAGCAGCACCCCGCCCACCGAGCCCGACAGGTGCAGGCGGATGATAAACGGCTGGATGAGCACGGCCAGTAGCACCGGTGGCAGCGCGTAAGGCAGGTAGCTAGCCACCTCCCAGTGCCGCGCCCAGGCCGAGCGCGCAATGGCCCGCGCCAGCCCGAAGCCCCCAACCGTGGCCACCACGGCCACCGTGCCGGCCAGCAGCAGGCTGCGGCCCAGGCCGGCCAGCAGGTCGTTGCCGGCCCCCAGCAGGCGGAGCACGGCCGCCAGCGAGTAGGCCGGGGGAAGCGCGGCCGGAAAGCGCCAGTCCTCCCCCACCGTCAGCAGCACCAGCAGCATGAAAGGCAAGCCAAACAGCACGGCCAGCGTGCCCACGAGGAGTTTAGAGCGCATGGCGACGGGTATAGCGAAGAGCTGGTACCAGCAAAATCAGCAGCCCGCCCGCCACCAGGAAGCCGGCCAGGTAGGCGGCCGGCAGCTCGCGCAAATCGAAGCGCTGCAGGCGGGTGGTGAGGTACACCGAGAGCATCTGCGGGTACGGGCGGCCCAGCAGCAGCGGGATGTCGTAGGCCCCGAGCGTGGCTACCGTGCTCAGCAGCAGCGTGGGGGCGGCCCGGCGCAGCAGCAGCGGCAGGGCCACCCGCCGCCGAAACTGCCCCGCGCTGGCCCCCAGCGTGCGCGTGAGCTGGTAGTAGTCGTCGAGGCGGCTTTCCTGGTAGATGGCCTGAAACAGCAAGGCCAGGAAGGGAAACGTGAGCAGCACGTAAGCCAGCACGATGCCCAGCCCGGCGGCGTCCTGCACCAGCTCCGGGAAAGCGTCCAGGCGGCTGGTCAGCCCCGCCTGATAGCTGAGCCGCGACAGCCAGCCACTGCGGCTCAGCAGCTGAAACAGGTAGAAAGCCAGCACCAGCGCAGGCATCAGCAGGGGCACGTAAAGCAGGCCCAGCAGCGGCCCCCGCCGCAGCGAGGCCTGCGCCCCCAGCACCAGGGCCAGCGCCAGGCCGGTGGACAGGCCCACCGCCACCAGCGCCACCCCGGCGCTGTAGAGTGCGGCGTAAAGCAGGCCCGGGTCGTGGCCTAGCGCCCGCCAGTAGCGGCCAGTGAAGCCCGCCGCCAGGGGCCCGGCCAGCCCCACGCTACCCAGCAGGGCGTAGGCCAGCCCCGCCAGCGGCAGGCCCACCACCAGCAGGCCGTAGCCGCCCAGCAGTAGCTTAGGAAGCCGGAACCGCATGGCCTTCGATGACATAGGTGCGAAAATCCTTGAACAGGCGGGTCATGTACTCCGGGTCGGGCTCGGGCAGGGCCCGGCCCTGAATGGCGGCGCGCCGGGGCGCGTAGCGCCGTGACGGGAGCCGCTCGAACTGCTGCCGCTGGGCCGCCGGCAGGGCTGCCAGGTTCAGCACCGTGTGGTCGCCCCACACGTCGGGGTCCATCTTTTTTAGCTGGGCCTCGGGCGAAATCAGGAAGTTGATGACCAGCAGGGCCGCCTCCGGGTGCCGGGCCCCGCGCACCACGCCCAGGTAGTGGGAGTTCTGGATGGTGCCCGGCAGGGGCACGTAGGCGCGGGCCGTGGCCGGAAACACCTTTTGATTGACTTTGTTATCCACTTCCGCGTCGTTGTTGGAGAAGGTGAAGGCCACCTCGCCGTTGGCAAAGAGCTGGTGCAGCGGGGCCAGCTGCTCGGGAAACGTCTGGCCTTGCTTCCAGAAGTAGGGCTTGCTGGCGTTAATCACCCGCCACAGCTCGCCCGACCACTTTTTATACACGGCCTCGTCAAACTTGCCCCGGAACAGCGCCGGGTTGCCCGACAAGGCTATCATCCACGATTTGAGCAGGGTCATGCCCGTAAACTCATTGGGAATGGTGAACTGGCCGGGGTGGGCTTGCAGGTAAGCCGGCAGCTCGGCAAACGAGCGGGGCGGCCGCGCCACCCGCGCCGAGTCGTAGATAAAATTGAACTGCACGTTGCCCCAGGGGCACTCCATGCCGGCAATGGGCTGCTGAAAATCGGTGTTAATGAACGGATTCTGCAAGTCCAGCATCCGGGCATTGGGCAGCTTTTCTACGAAGGGCCCCAGCAGTGCCTCTACCTGCCGCAGCTGGTAGAAGGTTTCGCCGTTTATCCAGACCATATCGGCCTCGCTGGGCTGGCCGGCCTGCTGCTCGGCGGCCAGCGTTTGCACCAGCTGAGCGCCTTGACCGGCCACCAGCTGCAGGTCGATGCCGTAGCGGCGCTGCACCTCGGGCTTCACGTAGGTGTTCATGTACTGGTTGATGAGCGGGTCGCCCTGCCACATCACCATCGTCACCGGCTGGCCGTGCCCGGCCTGCTCCACCTGCGCCCACGATTGGCTCAGCACCTGCTGCGGCGTGCGCGGCTGGTCGGTACCGCAGCCGCTGAGCAGCCCTACTAGGCCTAAAAACGAAAATGCTAGCTTCTTCATCTAAATTGAAATACCTGAAAAAGCCCCTTATAACGCGTAGCGCAGGCCAAACTGGAACTGGCGCGGGGCGCTGGCGTTGCGCCGGATGATGCCCGAGCCGGCGGCGCCGGTCTGAATCTGGTTGCTCTGGGTGGCGTTGTTGGCGTAGCCGCTCAGGTTCTGGGTGTTGAGCACGTTGAACACGTCGGCGGTCAGTTCCAGGCGGCTGGTGGCCTGGCCGAAGCGCAGGGTGTACTGCGCGCCCACGTCGAAGGTCTTCGACCAGGGCAGGCGGTCGGAGTTGCGGGCTTCGCCAGGGTAGCGGTCGGCGTTGCCGAGGTAGGCGGTGCTGAAGGAGCTGCCGTCGCCGTTCAGGTCGTTGGTGTAGACGGCGGGGTTCGAGCCGGGGATGAGGTAGCCGCCCGTCACGCGGTTGATGGGCTGGCCGCTTTGCAGCAGGGCCGCCAGCGTGAAGCGCAGCGCCTGGAGGGGGTAGTAGCTGCCGATGGCGTTGATGACGTGGGTACGGTCGTTGATGGAGTTGGCGAACTCGGGGCCGTAGTTGTTGGCATCGGCGGCGCGGAAGTTCACGTCCTCGGTGTCGTTTTTCAGGTTCGAGAGCGTGTAGGATACGCGGTAGCCGAACTTGTCCTCGGCCGCATCTTTCTGGAGGTTGAAGCTGGCGGCCAGGTAGCGCGAGCGGCCCGCCGACTCGGTTTCGACCACGTTGGTGGCCACGCCCGGCACACGCTGCCCGCCGACGAGGGCGCTGCCGTCGGCCTGAATGGGCACCGGCCGGGTAGTATTGGCCTGGGCCGGGGTGCGCACGACCACGTTGTTGGGGTCCGTCTGCGAATATTCCGACACGGCGTTCACGTTGCGCAGGCGGAACAGGTCGTAGGAGCGGTTGTACATCAGGTCGACGTAGAAGCGCGTCTTCGTATTCACCTGGTACTGGTAGCCCAGCGTGGCCTGGTGCGCGTACGGGTTCTGGTAGCCGTTGGGGTTCAGGATGCGGCGCTCGTAGCTGGACACGCTGGCGCGCTGGCTTTGCAGGCTGGCCCCCGAAGGGCCTTGCAGGTAAGTCACGTTGGGGACGCTGCCACTCAGGTTGCCGTCGAAGGTAATCCGGTCGACGTTGGTATTGGCAGGCAGGGCGCCCAGGCGCACCAGCTCGCGCAGCTGGGTTTTATAGTCGGCATCGGTGGTGTTTTGCTGCAGGGCGTCGCTGTACACGGTGTACAGAATCTTGTCGTAGAACAGGCCGTAACCGCCGCGCAGGGCGCTGCGCTCGCTCAGCTGCAGGTTGAAGTTGGCGCGAGGCGCGAGGTTGTTGCGGTCGCCGTGCTCGGCCCCGCCCTTCGAGAGGTTGTCGTAGTCGTAGCGCAGGCCCAGGGTCACGTTCAGGCGGTCGGTCACGGCCACTTGGTCTTCGAGGTATACGTTGTACAGGTTCTGG
>JAABUN010005624.1_pt1 | contig 15346 bp, 7 predicted proteins | sample 5559311 | NCBI WGS metagenome assembly JAABUN01 (sample SAMN10711877, study PRJNA513370) | rock metagenome | isolation source: Antarctica rocks | place: Antarctica: Victoria Land, Siegfried Peak sud | reverse complement strand
CGCGACGCCGAGTGCCTCGGCCAGTTTGCGCATCGTGGCCGGGTGGGGGACTTGGCGCCCGGCCTCCGCCTCGACGATGGTGCGCTGGACGACGCCGGCGCGCTTGGCCAGCTCCCGTTGGCTCAAGACCCGGCGCAGACGGAGTTCTCGCAGCGTGGGCAATCGATCCTCCTTCTCTAGTATATCGAACATAGTGCGATTATAGCTCAGAATGGACCGGAGCGAGTCGAGGGCGAGCCCGCGCGTCTCGCCAACCGATGAGGTGGCAAGCGGTCCGGTCCGGGATGCATTTGGGGGCAGTTTTCCGAGGGCCTTCTGATCAGGGATATCGCGGCCGACGCGACGAGTCAGGATCACTGGTCGCGCGCTAGCCGGATTCGTCCTCGATCGACTGATTTCCTGTCGCTACGGCGCTCGATTGGCGGCGAACCGCTTTCGGCGGCGACTATCGTCGAGCCCGAGTCGAGCGCATTCGGATTCTGAACATATCAATCCTTCTGGCGTCCAAGACGCTGAGGGCGGCTTTGCTTGGCCACCTTGAGCTATGGGAGCAAAAACCGATCTTGACTACCGGGCAGAGTGACGTGGCCAGCTGCCGCTAAGGACGACTGGGTCGTCGGTTCATGGCCCGCGTTACAATCGCGCGTCGCCGCGCTCGTAGTGTCAGACGCTACCCTACGTGACCCGCAGTACCGAATCATCGAGCAGAGTGGGCGCAGGCAATCGTCAATGCCTCGCACGATTGATCCCGTGTCCGGTGTCGGCCGGGCACCCAGCGTCGCACCGTACGATACTGGACGAGGAGGTCAGCGAGAGAAGCGATCGCGCGATCCCGACCGAACCGCCGAGGAGCCGTAAGGCAGTCCGGAGGGCGCCAGGATCGGAGCACCCGGGCCGCGCCAGGGTGCACGTCCCGTGAAGAAGAAAGAGTGCGGACGGTGCACCCCGATGGAGCCGCCCGTGTCAGAGAGGGACCGTTAATAGCCGCCATGGTCGCCGGAATGTACTCGAGCAAGATCATCAAAGCGGGCGCCCTGCTGTCCGATACCAAGCTCTTGCTTGAGCAGTGGGACGTGGACGCGACGGTAACCGCGAATCTCGGGCGATTTCGAGAGGAGAACCTCTTTGGCAAGAAATCGCGGTCGCGGGTCGATGATGTCCTTGCGGTCTTTCGTCAGCGCTATCTGCACGATCCAGACCTCCTCGCCGCGCTGGTTATCTTGGCGCAGGGCGGTTCGCGCTCCGAATCGCTCAATCGAATCCTCTACTTTCAAGCCACACTGTCGGACCGATTGCTGCACGACGTCGTGACAGAACTCCTCCTGCCGTGGTCGAGTAGGCCGGACGGTCGCGTACAGCCGTGGGAGGTAGAAAACTGGATCGCCGCGCAGGTAGTCGCGGGACGAACCGAGCGTCCCTGGTCGTCTGAGGTTCAGCGGCGTGTTATGCAGGGCCTTCTCGCCACGCTGCGCGACTTCGGCCTCCTGGAGGGCGCGGTGCATAAACGCATCACCTCGATCTATCTGCCGATCGATGCGTTCGCGTTCACCGCGCTTCAACTCCGTCGCCACGGTCTCTCCGGCGAGTCGCTCCTCCACAGTTCCGAGTGGAAGCTCTTTTTTCTCGGGGACCAGACCATCGAGCGGTTTTTCTTAGAGGCGCATCAGGAGCGACTGCTGCAATATCACGCCGCAGGCCGAACGACACGGATTGACTTTCCCGCCGATACGCTCCGGGAGTATGCATGTGTCCTCACTCAAAGAGCGCATCCACCAGCTTGAGCGTGATCTCCTGACCACGCCGGTGCGCATCAGCGCCTATCACGACTTGCCATTCGCGATCTTGCGATATGATCCGGAAGATGAGTGGGAGGTGCGCCGAGAGGTGAAACACCTCGCGACGCGGATAGGGCACGTCGGCAGAAGCGCCCACCTCATTTCGCTCGCTGATCTGCTGTGGGAGGCGATAGACCGCAGTGAGGGGCTTGAGGCCGTGGTCGAGCTCGAGCGGGCACGTAGCTTCAGCGCGGCCCAGGCACAAGTGACGACCTATCTCTCGGATCCTGATTGGAGTCCACTATCGAATATGCTCACCGCCCGATTGGCGCCGCTCGATCCCGCACGCGACGTGGCCTTCCTGCTCCGCGCATCGGCCATGGCTCCGGCGATCTACCACCTTTCGCGACTGTTGGATGAAATGCAGGGCCGCACACAGGCACCCACGATCCTCTTCTTCCCAGGCACGCTTGAGGGCGCCAACGGACTTCGCTTTATGGGCCTGCAGAGCCGAGAAAGCACCGGGAACTACCGCGTGAAGATCTACGGATAGTTGACCGGGAGGTCCGTCGAGACTCGTCGGCGCCCCCGCGAATCCGATACAGCCGGGACCGCGACCCATGAGGAGACGTTTAGATGCAGATTCAGGAGCTGCTGAAGCGCGATCTCGGTCAGAAGATCGAGGAGATTATTCAGCTTGACCAACTGGATGAGCATGCCGTCTCCGCGGAGATCAACGAGTATGTCGCCACCGACAGCATCAAGCAGCATTACCGCGATCTGCTGGAGGCGATCAACGAATCCCGGACGAACCCTACGGAGCGGATCGGCGTCTGGATCTCCGGCTTCTTCGGCTCGGGTAAATCCTCGTTTGCGAAAAACCTTGGCTATGTCCTGGCCAATAGCAAGGTTCTCGGCCATTCGGCCTCCGACCTCTTCAAAGCACAGGTTGACGACCCCGCAATCAGTAATCTGATCGATGTCATCAACGGCACAATCCCCATCGAAGTGGTCATGTTCGATGTGCAGAAGGATCGCGCCCAAACGGGACAGGGAAACCAGAGCATCTCGCCGTTCGTGTACCGCGTGCTGCTTCGGCAGCTCGGCTACTCCGAGGACTTCGATCTGGCCGAGCTAGAGATCAGCCTTGAGGGCGAGAAGAAACTCGAGGAGTTCGTCGAGCGCTACAACGTGAAGTACGCGGCGGCGAATCCACGCGCGGAGTGGACCGCTCAGGGCAGGAAGAGCACGCAGGCATGGAACCGGGCGGGAGCGATCCTCCATGAGATGGATCCGTTCACCTATCCGACCGCGGAGTCGTTCGCCCAGGCAATCCTCCAGGATCGGGTCCAGATAACGCCCAAGCTGCTCGTCGAGCGATCGTTCGAGTTGATGGCGCGGCGCCGACCGGGGAAGACGCTCGTCTTCATCATCGACGAAGTAGGGCAGTACGTCGCCTACAGTCAGGAGCGCCTCGAAGACCTGCGCGCCGTTGTGGAAACGTTTGGCATGGAAGGTCGCAACCGTGCCCGTGCTCGTCAGGTGCCGGCACCGACCTGGTTCATCGTCACGGCGCAGGAGCGGCTGGAAGAGGTCACCTCGGCGATCGGCGATGATCGGCGCGTGCTTCTCGCGAAGGTGCAGGACCGATTCCCAATCCGCATCGACCTCTCGCCTTCCGATGTGCGCGAGGTCGCCGCGCGACGGGTGCTCTCCAAAACCTCAGCTGGCGAGCAGCAGCTCTCGTCCCTCTACCAGGCGCACGAAGGACAACTCAACGCGGCGTGCACGTTGGAGCGCACAACGCGCGCGAGCAGCGTACGTAAGGAGGCCTTCGTCGACTTCTATCCGTACCTGCCGCATTACATCGACCTCTCGATCGACATCATGTCGGGGATTCGGCTGCAGCCGGGCGCAATGCGACATGTCGGCGGCAGCAACCGCACCATCATTAGTCAGGTCTACCAGATGCTGGTCAACCCACGCACCGACTACGCGCACAAGTCGCCCGGCACGCTCGTGTCGCTCGACCGCATCTATGACCTTATCGAGGGGCAGGTGGGGTCGTCCCAACAGAAAGACATTTCGGACATCGTCGAGCGTTTCCGCGGCGACCCCGCAGATGGGTCTTGGGCCGGTCGTGTGGCCAAGGCAATCGCGCTGCTGGAATTCGTACGCGACCTGCCCCGAACGGAAGCGAATATCGCGGCCCTGCTCGTTCACCAGGTGGGGCAACCGGCACCGCTGGCGGAGGTGGTACCCGCGCTCAAGCGACTCGAGGAGGCTGACTTCGTTCGAACGACCGATCAGGGCTACAAGCTGCAGACCGCGCAAGAAAAGAGTTGGGAGCAAGAGAAGCGCGGGTACCAGCCAAAGCCTCGGGACCGGCACGAGATCGAGCGAGAGATCCTGGCCGACATTTTCGGTGAACCGACCCTAAAGACCTACCGCCACAAAAATCTGCGGACCTTCGCCGTCGGCGCGGCCGTCGACGGCACCCGTCTCGGCGCGGAGGGTCAGATTCCGCTCTCCATCCTGGTCGCCGACGATGAGGCGGGTTTCTCCGGAAAGCTCGAGGAAGCGATCCAGACGAGCCGGGACCGCCGGAACGACGTTCACTGGGTGTTCGCGCTCACTCCAGAGATCGATGACCTGGTCGCTGGCTACTTCGCCTCGAGCCAGATGATTGCCAAGTATCAGCAGGTCCAATCGCAGAACAAGATCACCAGCGAGGAAGCTGCGAGCCTCGCCGCCGAGCGAAACGATCACAGCCGATCGCGGAGCCGGGTGAGGGACAAGCTCTCCGAAGCGTTAGGCAGTGGCCGCGGTATCTTCAGGGGCATCACCAAGGACGCCTTTGACCTGGGAAGGACAACTCCCGAAATCTTCAGGAGCCTGTACGAGTGGGTCGTACCCGACCTGTATTCGAAGCTCGAGCTTGGCGCCCGCGCCGTCTCGGGAAAAGAAGCTGAGGATCTTCTGAAGGCGGTCAACCTGCAAGGGTTGCCCCCGGTGTTCTACGGGGGTGTCAGTGGACTGAACTTGGTTACTCAGGAAGGTCCCAAATACGTCGTCAATTCATCCGCTCCGATCGCCAAGGAGGTCCTTGATTATCTCAAGGCGGAGCACTCGTATGGCAACAAGGTGACGGGGAAGACCATCGAGCAGCACTTTGGCGGTCTTGGATACGGTTGGGACATCGACGTTCTCAAGCTGGTCATCGCCACGCTGCTCCGAGGCGGTGCCATCGAGATGACACACCAGGGGCGCCGGTTTCTTGACGCGCAGGACCCGCTAGCTCGCCAACCCTTCGGCAGCAACGTGGCCTTCCGGTCGGCCGCGTTCGCACCACGCAAGACGATTGACCTCCAGATGCTCATCGCCGCTGCCAACCAGTTCGAACAGTTGACTGGCAAGGAAGTCGATGACATTGAGGAGGGCGCCATTGCGGTCGCCGTGAAGACCTTCGCCACCGAGGAGATGAGCCTCCTTCAGCCGGTGATCTCCGAGGCTAACGCGTACCTTCTGCCCATGACCGACGTGCTCGCTGAGTATCGAGACGCGCTCCAGGAGGTCATGGGCGCCGCATCCGACGATGCCGTTGGAATCCTGGCGGGCCAGGGCAACTCCCTCGGAGACATGCGCAACAAGACCCGCGCGATCCGTGGCGCTGTCACTCCAGACAATATCCGGCTCATCCAGCGCGCCCGCGTCATGACCAACGACATGTGGCCGGTGCTTCAGGGGCGTCCCAACGGCCAGCAGGTCGAGCAACAAGCCTCAGACGTGACCGAATTGCTGGCCCAGCCCGATCTCTACGATCACCTTTCACGGCTCGACGCGTTGACGAATGTCGTCGACGCCAGATACCAGGAGCTCTATGAAGGGAAGCACACCGAGCGCATCGCGGCCTTCACCCACGCCGTCGAGGAGGCGAAGGGACATCCCGATTGGGGACAGGTCGCTGAGGAGGTGACCGCTAGCGTGCTCCAGCCCCTCACGTCGAGAGCGTGCGCGGATCTGAGCCTTCCTCGGGGGTCGACCGGATGCACCAGCTGCCAGGCAACGGTGAGCCAGATGGAATCGGACCTGGCAGCGGTGCACGGTTTGACGATACAGGTCCAGGCTCGGATCGATGAACTGACCACCATTGAGCCCATCGAGCGCGTGCGCTTGGCGTCGTTTTTCACCGAGCCGATAGACTCTCGCGACGCCGTCGATACCGCTGTCGGACAGTTGCGAGAGCGCCTGCTGAAACTGGTGGAGGCAAACGTCCGGGTGGTGGTCGAATGATGAACCCCGGGTACGGAGACATCCATGCCGCTCGATAAGGCGACCCGGAATACCCTGAGAAACGCTGTCACCCAGTGTCGGCGACTCCTCGAGGAGTCCGTCGGTGACGTGCTGGAGGGGCAGTACGGTATCCACCGAGACGGGCGCGCCGAAGATGAGGCGGCCATGGGGCACCTATCGCCCGAATTGCTGGAATACCGGGCGCAGGTTCTCTCCAATCTTGAGCATATCCGTGCCCGCGGCTTCAAACCGATCGAGGCCGTCCCGGTGCTTGTTCGTGAAGCTGCCTACACGCACCTGAACCGGCTCTGCGCCTACAAGATGCTGGAACGACGCAAGCTGATTCGGGAGGCGGTCGGGCGGGGTCTCAACTCCACCGGCTTCAAGTACTACCTGGCCGATCACCCCGACGACGAGCGCCTCTGGTCCACAGGGAGCCAGGACACCGCCTATCGTCACTTCCTCGACTGGCTCGGTGGCAGCCTCTCGGCGCAGATCGGCGTACTCTTCTCGCCCACCGACCCCGCGAACCGGCTCTTCCCACCGCAGCGCGTGCTCGACCAGGTGCTGATGATTATCAATGGCGAGGATCTGAGGGACGTCTGGGACGAGGAAGAGACGATTGGCTGGGTGTACCAGTACTTCACCCCGAAGGAGCTCCGGGATAAGGCACGCAAGGAAAGCGCCGCTCCCCGCAACGCCGACGAGCTCGCCTTCCGCAACCAGTTCTACACCCCCCGCTACGTCGTGGAGTTCCTGACCGAGAACACCCTGGGTCGCACCTGGTACGAGATGCGCGGGGGGGAGACCGCGCTTGCCGACTCGGACCGCTGCCGCTATCTCGTCCGCCGCAAGCACCCGATCTGGCTGGCGATGGGGGAGAGGGCACCCGAACCGATCCCATCCGACGCGGACTTCGGCTGGACGCCGGACTATCCGGTCGACGAACTCGGCATGTGGATTCGGCCCAACTCGGACATCACCGATTGGTGGCCCCTCGCGACCTATGCGCTGACCGTTGAAGGCTACGCGGCGCTCCCAGGTCGGAACGATGTGGGCAGTCTGGCAAGCTCCTTCCACGAGAAAGCCGCGGCGTTCCGACAAACCGGCAAATGGGAGGGCAACTTCGAGGAGTTGCGTGCCTGCCTCTACTTTGCCCAGCGGCTCGTCCGCCACACGGAGAGCGAGGTGGTCGAGGGCGAGGAGTTGGCCGCCTACCTCGACCTCAACCGCGCGATCTGCGACCGCTGGGATTTGGAGGTGGAGACGATCCCGCACCGGCCGAAGAAGGACCCGCGGGCACTCCGCATCCTCGATCCCGCTTGCGGCAGCGGTCACTTCCTCCTCTATGCCTTCGAGCTGTTGCTGACCATCTACCGCGAAGCGTGGGACGATGCCGAGTCACCACCGTTCACCGCCACCGGCCGCACACTACGAGAGGACTTTCCTGACGCCGAGGCGTTCGCCGTGGCGGTTCCGGACCTGATCCTGCGCCACAACCTGCATGGCATCGACATCGACCTGCGCGCCGTCCAGATCGCTCAGCTCGCGCTCTGGCTGCGTGCCCAGCGCGCCTACGCCGACCTCGCCCTTCGCCCCGCTGACCGTCCGGCGATCACCCGTGTCAATATCGTCGCCGCCGAACCACTGCCTGGGGAACGCGACCTGCTGGCCGAGTTCGAGTGCACGCTCGATCCTCCGGTCCTCGCCGATCTGGTGGCTGATGTCTGGGAAGGGATGGCCGGCATCGGCGAGATCGGGTCGTTATTCAAGGCCGATGACGTAGTCCGACGCGTCGTCGCTGAAGCCAAGCGCGACTGGCAGTCTGGCCGCACCTTCGACCAGGTGACGCTCTTCGCCAGCGCCGCACCTCCCAAGCAGGAGCGGCTCGACCTCTCATTCATTAGCGATGAAGCGTTCTGGCAGGACGCCGAGCGACGGGTGAGGGATGCCCTGAAGCGGTACGCCGAGGCGATGGCCGGAGGGGATCGCTACCGGCGCCGTCTGTTCGCTGACGACGCGGCGCAGGGTTTCGCATTCCTAGAGCTGTTCGACACTCCGTTCGATGTCGTGCTTATGAATCCCCCTTTTGGCGATGTCAGCCGTGGCGCTCGTGCGTACGTCGAGCGCCACTACCCGAAGACGAAGAACGACCTTTATGCAGCCTTCGTTGAACGGGGCCTAGAAGCACTGCGTCCCCACGGCTATCTCGGTGCCATCACCAGCCGCACCGGCTTTTTCTTGACAAGCTTCCAAAATTGGCGCGAGAACACCCTCTTGCAGAATGCGAGGCCCATTGTGATAGCGGATTTGGGGTTCAGCGTTCTGGACGCTGCAATGGTCGAGACTGCCGCTTACACACTCGAGCGAGTGACATGAGCAGCACAATTTTCGTCCGCCTCCTTGCTGATGACGACAAGGAAACGATGCTCGCTGACACCATAGGCGCGGTACGTCAGGGAGAGAGGGTTTCGAACCTCTACGCGACCGATCCAACCTCCTTCCGTCAAATCCCGGGGAGCCCGTTTTCCTACTGGGCGCAGCAAGGCCTGCGAAACCTTTTCACCTCGCTCCCGGCGTTTGAGAGCGAAGGACGGACGGCCAGACGTGGACCGTCCAGCGGTGATGATTTCCGCCGAGTGCGCGCATGGTGGGAGGTGGAGCCACGCGGCATCGGACGGTCTCGGAAATGGGTCCCATTCTCGAAAGGCGGCTCCTTTTCGCCTTTCTATGCTGACGTTCATTTACTGGTAGCGTGGGACGAGTCGCGGCGTACTTTTCGTGGGTTTCATGGGCGGCATGGAAGAATGATCGATCGTCCAGAGTCACTTGATTTCTTTTTTCGCTCCGGAGTGACTTGGCCGAGGTCCACCGTAAAGGGATTCAACGTCAGAGCGATGCAGCGAGGATGCATCTTTGCGGACAAAGGCCCATCAGCCTTCATCCAGGGCGACCATCACGAGGGTCTACTCAAATTAGTAGGACTGATGAACAGCAAGGTGTTTGAGCACTTGCTTCTACTTCAAACGGCTAGTCGTGCCTGGGAAGTAGGGCTAGTTCAGCAGACCCCGGTGCCAAACCTTGCAACCAACCTCGGCACCATGCTTGTGCAACGCACGCTCGAATACATTGAGAAGAAGCGCGCACTCGATTCGACAAATGAGACTAGTCACGCCTTTCATCTGCCTTTGCTGCTGCAAGTCAATGGCAGCAATTTAGAAGAGCGGATGGCAGCATGCCAGTACCGCACGACACTGGCTCAGGCGGAGCTTTCACGCCTTCAGGTGGGTATCGACGACATCGTCTTCCAGATGTACGAAATCTCGAGTGTAGATAGACTGACAATCGAAGCATCCCTTACTGCGGAAGGCGACGGGATCTTGGAAACGGACGAGAATGAAGCAGTTCCCGAGGAGGCTCCTACTAGCAGCGATAGCGGCGCGGTCGCTGCCGACCTTGCCGCCTACGCTCTCGGTGTGGGATTCGGGCGATGGGATGTGCGCTTGGTGCTTGATCGTTCACTGGTGACGAAGCTTGCCCAACCCTTTGATTCGCTGCCCGATTGCTCACCGGGGATGCTAGTCGGGCCAGACGGGCTTCCGGCACGGTCCGGCGGCATCGTGTCCGAGGAATGGCAACGCGCGCGTCCAGACGTCATCTCTGTCCCACCCGAGGGGAGCGTCACAGAGATGACGATTCCCGACGCCGACTACCCGCTGCGGATTGACTGGGACGGCATCCTCGTCGACGACCCCGACCACTCGGACGACATCGTCCGTCGCGTGGGCGAGGTATTCCAATTGCTGTGGCGCCATCGGTCTGATTCGATCGAGGCCGAAGCCACCGAGATCCTCGGGGTGAAGGAGCTGCGCCACTACTTCCGTAACCCTAAGCACTTCTTCGAGCATCACATCAGGCGCTACTCCAAGAGCCGGCGCAAGGCCCCGATCTACTGGCTGCTGCAGTCGCCCAAACGGCACTACGCGCTCTGGCTCTACTACCACCGTCTCGACCCGGACATCCTGTTCAAGGCGCTCGTGAATTACATAGAGCCGAAGATCCGGTTGGAGGAGGATCACCGCCGAGGTCTGGATTCTCAGCGGCAAGCGACCGGCCCTGGGAGCGAGATGAAACGGCTGGAGCGGACTATCGACCAGCAGGAGGCGCTGCTGTCGGACCTGTATGAGTTCCGTGACCGGCTGAGCCGCGCCGCCCACCTCCACCTGCAGCCCGATCTCGACGACGGCGTCCTCCTGAACATCGCGCCGCTCCGGGAGCTGGTGCCCTGGAAGGAAGCGAAGCGCACCTGGGACGAGCTGCTGGCGGGCAAGTACGAGTGGTCCTCCATCAGCAAGCAGCTGCGCGAACGAGGACTGGTCTAGCGCCGTGGGCCTGGTCAAGGATCACCTGCGCGGGATGATCGCACGACAGGTCCGCGAGCGCGGCATTGTCGTCTGGTTCGATCCGAACCAGCACTACACAGTGTGCGTCCACGAGGTTGCTCCGCCCGGCACCCAGGTCGAACTCTACGATCGGAGCGTGTTCGATCTGCGCCACCGAATCGACCCGCTCCTGGACCTCAATGCCGAACATCCACCTAAGCTGCTCATCTACGTGCCCACGAGCCACATTCAGGTTGACGACGCCTTGATCGAGTTGACCGCGACCGGGGTGGTGATGCGGCCGGGCTTGTCCTCACCGTCCCTCAACACGCGTCTTCCCGTCGTGGCGAAGGCGGCTCTGCGGTCCTCGGTTGAGAAGCAGGACCTGGCGGAGATCGAGAAGCAGCTCGAGGCGAACAAGCTAACGCTGGAGGACGTGGACAACCTCGGTGGCCGGGGTGGCCAAGCCGCTGGCGTGATCTCGGCGATCTTCAAAACCACCAATCCCGCGGATGTCGCCCTGGCGTTTCTCGCCGACGAGAACTACGAACCCGAGATCGCCAAGCGCCAGGCCACATCCGAGGTGACGTCGCTCCTCGGCCAAGCGTTCGGCGCCGAGCTATCAGCAACCTCCGACTACTCGGAGCTACAATCCACCCTAGCCCGGCACGTGCTCCTGACTGAGTTCGTGAGCAGTCTCCATGGCCCGGTTCCGACCCAACTGGCGAGCCTGAAGGTCGCCGAGGCCGCCGGCGCGCGTGACGCGTGCCTTGGCCTGGTCAGGGCATGGAGAAATCGGCGTGATCTCCGTGAAAGCTACGCGGTGCACGCGGACCGACTAGAGCGCGAGTTGCAGCTACCCAAACTCGGTCTCAATCTCGAGCAGATAGAGGAGTGCGAGACATTCGCCGCCATTGAGGTCCTGCTCCAGACCAGCGTTGAGGATCGAGCCTCGGTCGTCGCCGCGTGGGCACCGGAGCAGCACACATCGCTGCATGGCCTCGTGGAGAAACGGCTCCAGAATTTCTGGTCGGTCTGGCCCGAGCGCTATCCCGCGATCCAGCAACGCTGGCAGATCGACCAGACAGCAATCTGCCTCTTGCGCGCAGCGGAGAGCATCGAGCAAGGCCTCAAGTCGCTCGCTGGCGGCGCAGAGGCGGTCCTTGAGCTCTACGGAACAGGCGGTGACGGGCAGGAGCCTTGGTATCTGCTCGACACCCATCACCGCCACCTCGAGCGCCGGGTGGAGAACGTCGACGTCCGAGACGACCAGGAGAGCCTGCAGAAGCTCGTTGCCCTGGCCCGTCGGCGCTACCGAGCGGTGGGCGAGGCGTTGTCGGAGCGATATCTGCGGTCACTTCAGGAGTCGAGCTTCCAGGCGCCCGGATTCCGTCGGCAGATCGAGACCTACGCCGCGCACGTCGCCCCGGCGCTGAGGGAGGGAAAGACCGCCTACCTTCTCGTCGACGCGTTGCGCTACGAGATGGCCCGGGAACTTGCCCAGAGTATCCCGCCCGATTATGAGGTCACGCTGGAACTCGCGCTTGGCACCGTGCCGACGATCACGCCAATCGGCATGGCGGCCTGTTTACCGGGCACGGAGGCGGGCATCCGCGTCGTGCCGGTGGCACCGGGAAAGCTCGCCCTGGAGATCGGCGGCACGGGGTTGAAGACCCGCGAGGATCGCGTGCGCTGGTTGTCCGAACACGTCACCCTCGCGTCGAGTGGCGAGCCGGCGACGGTGGTCGAGACCAAGTTACAGATGCTGCTCGGGTCGTCACGGAAGCTCCTGACTGACATCAAGCGGGCCGACCTCATCCTCGTCACATCTCAAGAAATCGACGAGGTGGCCGAATCGGATAATGTCGCCCTGGCACGCCGGATCATGGACGACACGCTGGTGCAGTTGCAGCGGGCGATCAGGAAACTGGCCGACCTCGGCTGCAGCACCATCGTCGTCACCTCGGACCACGGCCATCTTTTTGCTGACGAGCTCGATACCGACACCAAAATCGACGCACCGGGAGGGCAAACAACCTTCCTTGACCGCCGCGTGTGGATCGGAACGGGCGGAGCAACAAACGCGTCGGTCCTGCGTACGTCCCTCGCCGCACTCGGTGTCGGTGAAGTCTTTGACGTCGCCGTGCCGTGGGGATTCGGTGGGTTCAAGGCCGCGGGCGGCACCAGTGCCTACTTCCACGGCGGCATGTCACCCCAGGAGATGGCGATCCCGGTCATGGTGGTGCGATCGAAGGTCGATGCGACTACCCCCGCCTCGGACCTTCGATGGGACCTCAAACTGGGCTCACGCAAGATCACGACGCGCTTTGTGTCGGTGCAGGTGATGGGCACTCCCGCCGGGCTGTTCGCTCCGATCCTGCCCCGGGTCCGAGTCGAGATCAGAGCCGGTGACCAGACGATCTCAGAAGCTGTCTCGGCGACCTACGGCTTCAACGAGGGGACGCGCGATGTGGAGCTCACACTCGATCCAGAAACCGGCTCCGTCCAGACGAACACTGTGACGCTCATGATCAGCTCCGGACCCTCCCGCGGCATAGCCTCCGTCCATCTCCTCGACTCTGCGACCGGCATGGAACTGGCGAGCCTCGCGGACATCGGCGTCGATATCGCACTGTAGAGAGGGTTGCTGGCTATGGATCCGCTTGACCAGAAGGTCAACGACGTCTTCGGGGGCAAGGTCGTTCGCAAGGACCTGGTCCGGCGGGTGAAAGCGGGCGCGGGTGTTCCTGTCTATGTCCTCGAGTACCTGATCGGCAAGTACTGCGCGACCGACGATCCGAACGCCATCGAGGCGGGGCTCCGCATGGTGAACCACACCATCACGGAGAACTTCATCCGCCCAGACGAGGCAAACAAGGCACAGTTCCAGCTCAAGGACCGCGGCACGGCGACTTCAATCGACAAGATTCGGGTCCGGTCCCTGGAAAGCAAAGACTGGGCCGAGATGGCCAACTTCGGGAACCGCTACCTGCACATCTCCGACCGACTGATCCGGCAATATCCCCGGCTCCTGGAGCTCGGCATCTGGGCTCAGGTAGATCTCGAATACCGACCGATGAGCGAGGAAGAGGACGACGGCAAAGCGCGCCCCTTCTACATTACCGATGTCCGCCCCATCCAGATCGCGAACTTCGAGTTCGATGACTACGTGGGAGGGCGCCAGGAGTTCACGACCGATGAGTGGCTAGACCTCCTCGTTCGCTCCATCGGCCTTGAACCGGCCCACTACGACCGGGCACGCAAGCTCCTGCTGCTGATGCGACTCGTGCCGATGGCGGAGCGGAACTACAACCTGATCGAACTTGGTCCCCGAGGGACCGGCAAGTCATTCGTCTACCGCGAGACATCCCCCAACTCGATCTTGATCTCCGGTGGCAAAACCACCGTGGCGCAGCTCTTCTACAACCTCAGCTCGGGCCGCATTGGCCTGGTCGGCACATGGGACGTCATCGCCTTCGACGAGGTCGCGGGCATGCAGTTTGGTGACTCCACGGCCGTCCAGATCATGAAGGACTACATGGAGTCGGGTTCATTCGCGCGAGGGAAGGAAGAGCTGCCGGCCGAAGCATCGATGGTCTTTCTGGGCAATATCAACCGGCCCGCCGAGGATCTGGTTCGCCGGAGCCACCTCTTCGCCGACCTTCCCGAGGCGATGATCGACGCGGCGTTCATTGACCGGCTTCACTTCTACCTGCCCGGGTGGGAGGCGCCGAAGATGGAGCAGCGCTTCTTCACCGATCATTACGGCTTCATCTCCGACTACCTTGCCGAGGCCCTCCGCCAGTCTCGCCGAAACAATTACACCGGCGTGGCGGATGAAGAATTCGCGTTCGGGGCCGATCTCAACGCCCGCGATGAGCGGGCGGTCAAGAAGAGCACTTCAGGATTACTCAAACTTCTTCATCCCGACGGCAACTGGACCCGGGCCGAGCTCCGCGATTACCTGGAGCTTTCCTTGCAAGGACGGCAGAGAGTTAAAGAACAACTCAAGAAACTCGCTCCCCACGAGTTCGCGAAAACCGCGTTCTCATACATTGAGCGCGATACGGGCAGCGAGCGATGGGTGGAGCTTTCGGAACAACCGGACGAACCGATCGAGTTGTTCCAGGTGACCTCGGAGGACGAAGTTGACGCTCGACGTTCAGCCGATGGGACACGACCGGTCGAGCGGCGCACGGCTGCGGAGCTAATCGATGGTGGCGAAGCGAGTAGCCTCGAGTTCAAGGAGACGGCCTTCTGGGACGTTAACCGACACACGAAGGACAAAGTCATGTCAATGACCGTCGTCCGGACCGTCGCCGGCTTCATGAACCAAGAGGGGGGAACACTCCTGATCGGTGTGAATGACCGGGGCGAGGCGGTGGGCCTCGACAATGACTTTCAGATATGGGCAAAGGGAGCCCGCGCTCCCAGAGACGCTTTTGAGAATGCTCTGACGACGCTCTTCGAGGAGTCGATTGGCAGACCAGCGACAATCAGTAATCTCAAAATATCCTGGGAGGACGTGAACGGGACGGAGATCTGCCGGATTGATGCACGACCAAGCGGCGATCCCATCTTTGTGCGAAACAAAGAGACGAAATCGAGTGACCTCTACGTCCGAATGAACAACAGCACCCGCGGGCTAAACACGGAGGACGCGCTGAAGTACATAACGGGACGCCTGCGGCCAAACCACCGTTATTAAGGCCCGTCTCTCGCGGCCCTGCTTCGCTGCGTTGGGCGACGATGGCGACCCACCGCGCGCCCCTGGCCCTAGAGCCTGTTAGGTACTTTGGCCAGCGAGCAAGAGAGGCAGAGCGCGGTGGAGCATCAGGCAGGCAAAGGCGACGAAGTGCAGACCGGCCACCGTCTCCGGGAGTCGCTCATAATCGC
>JAABUN010005623.1_pt1 | contig 15347 bp, 15 predicted proteins | sample 5559311 | NCBI WGS metagenome assembly JAABUN01 (sample SAMN10711877, study PRJNA513370) | rock metagenome | isolation source: Antarctica rocks | place: Antarctica: Victoria Land, Siegfried Peak sud | reverse complement strand
GGCCAACGCCGCAGCCGGTGCCCGTCTCCCCAATCACCCCAGCCTCGATTCCCCCGGCGAGGATCTGCAGGAGGCGTCCGTGCGACGGCAGGCACGACAACGTGAAGCCGACTTCACGGGCTTGATCGACTGCGGCTTGCACCAACGGAGGCAACTCATCCGCGCCTTCGTAGGCCCTCGTGCCGTCTCTAGTCATAACCTCATGCTGACGCACAGCCCGTCGGCTCGTCTCGCAAGGGGGATCCCCGTACGGGGATCGCCACCGGTCGCCGCGGGCCTCGCGGCCGTCTGACGAGCAAGGTCAAGTAGTTCGTACGCTCTCGCGCGTGGACGCAAGCCGCGATCGCGACCTGACCGAGATCCGCGAGGCGATCAGCGTCCTGGACGAGCGCATCGTCGAGCTGATCGGCGAACGTCAAGGCTGGGTTGAGCGAGCCGGCAGGCTCAAGCGCGACCCCGCTCATCGAACGAGAGGTACCCTGCCTGACGGTGGGGGCAAGGACACGAGGGGCATGCCGCCACCCTCACGGAACCATCTGGACCCCACCGGCGTCGACACGCCGCACGCGGCCGTGGCGTCCTCGCTCGACAGACCCTCGGCGATCTTGATCCCGAACCGTCTTTGCGCCTCGCGCCTGTTGACCGTCCCGGTGACCGCATCGCCGGCCTCCCCGTCGCAGCCATCGACCAACCCGGTGGTCGTCCCATCCGTACACCTGCTGATCGAGGTGTTGCGACGACCACTGGGACCGCCCAGTACCTCGCCGCGCGCTACACCGAGCGTCTGGCCGAGGCCGGCTAGCTTGGTGGCAGTTTCTCGTGGCCGCTGGCAACAGCTACGGGATAGTGGCCGGGGAGCGTTGTGATTCATGGCGCTGGGCTGGGGTGAATTCGCCGCTTGCCGTCAGTTCGTACTGGGCGTTGGCCACAGGGGTGGTCGCGATCTCGCGCAGTGCCTCCCCAAGTGCCTGGATGTCATGGTGGTTGGTGCCGAGTCCTGCGCTGGCTCGGACGGCGCCGGGTAGTAGCCCGTGCTGTCCGTGGCGGACTTGTGCGCGGTACTGCTGTATCTGTTCCTGTTTCAACCGCAGGAGTCTCATCACGTAGGGGTGGGCACAGAAGCACCCGCTGCGGACTCCGATGCCGAACTCGTAGGACAGCCGGCTGGCGAGCAGGGCGTGAGGGATCCCATCGAGGTTGAACGCGGCGACCGGGAGCCGGTTCTCACCCCTGGCGGGCCCGTACCGGGTGAGTCCGGGTATCCCGGCCAGCTGCCGGTCGAGTTCGTTGCCGAGGGCGCGTTCGTGGCGCAGGGTGCTGGCCCAGCCGCGCTGGGTGAGCTCGCGGATGGCGGCGTCGAGCGCGACGACGCCGACCACGTTGGGGGAGCCGGCTTCCTCACGGTCTGGTCCCGGTGCCCAGATGACCTCCTCCAGTCCCACCGCGGCTACGGATCCGCCGCCGACGAGCATGGGTTCGCCCTGGGCGAAGAGATGGCGAGGCGCAATGAGGGCTCCGGCGCCGAAGGGAGCGTACATCTTGTGTCCGGACAAGGCGAGCACGTCGATGCCGAGGTGGGAGATGTTGATGGGCCGATGCGGGGCGAGCTGCGCGGCATCGATCACCACCAGGACGCCCCGAGACCGTGCGGCGGTGACGATGGGCCCCAGCGGTGGGAGCCAACCGGTGACGTTCGAGGCCCCGGTGAGGGCGAGGACCTTCGGCACCGGCTTCTCGTCGAGGGCGGTGATCACGTCTTCGGTGGTGAAGGTGCCGTCGTGGTCGACGTCGACGTAGCGCATCTGGGCGTAGCGGCGCCACGGGAGCAGGTTGGAGTGGTGTTCGGCGACGGTGCTCAGCACCACGTCATCGGAGTTGAGGTCGAGGCGGAACGCGGCGATGTTCAGTGCTTCGGTGGTGTTCCGGGGGAAAATGACCGTGTGGGTCGAGGGGTCCCCGCCGACGAAGCGCAGCAGGGTGTCTCGGGCTTGTTCGTAGCGTTCGCTGGAATGCTGGGATTTCACCCCCGCCCCCCGGTGCACGCTGGAGTACCAGGGCAGGAACTCGGTGACAGCAGCCGCGACCTGCACCGAGGGCGGGGTGCTGGCCGCGCAGTCCAGGTTGACGTAGGGCTGGAGGGCATGGCCCTCGACGGGAACCAGAACCTGGTCCCCCACCAGGGGCATCTGCATCGCTGGGTATCCCATTCGTCGAGGTAACTACTGCCTCGGCATCGCAGGACCCCGACTTGACCGATACCGACCCGGCAGACGGACTCAAGTTCACACCTGGGCCGTGCCGAGAACTACAACGTGCACACCGGTGGCGAGGGGCAGTTCACGGGCAGGCGTGGCTTCCTTCACCGACGCCTGACCCGACGGGTGTTCTGGGATCTGGCGATCTACATGGTCGGACTGGGTCTGCTGGTCGGGGCGGTGTTCCCGCCGTTCGCGATCCTCCTCGGGGTCAGCGCGGATGAGGCCCGCCGACCCAGTTTCGTCATCGCCTGCCTTGTTGCGGGCTTCTTGGTCGGTGCCCTGAATCACGGCCTCTCGCGCATCGTGGTGGGGCGACGCCTGGCCGTGCTCAGCGCCCGACTCCGCTCCGTCGCGGAGACCATCACCCGGGCGAGTCTGACCGGGGAGTGGTCCCAGTCGGCCTCGGAATCCAGTCGGATCAAGGTCGACTCCGACGACGAGCTCGGGGAAACGGCCCGCGCCTTCAACAGCCTGCTCGACGCCCTCGCCGCCGGCGAACACTCCCGCTCACTGGTGCACAACTCCTCCGACATCATCACCGTTGTCGACCGACAGGGCCGTATCCGCTACCAGACCCCGTCGGTCGGTTGGGTCCTGGGTCTGCCCCCAGCAACGCTGATCGGGGAGCAGATTCACGACCTTGTGCACCCCGATGACGCCTCCGCGCTCACCGAGTACCTGTCATACCTCGCCGACAGCACGGCGCTGCAGCCATCCCCCGTGAGCGTGCGGATGCGTCACCGCAACGGCTCCTGGCTGTTCGTTGAGACGGCCGGGAACAACCTGCTCGACGACCCCGCCGTGAGCGGGATCGTGCTGACCACCCGCGACGTCAGCGACCGCAAGGAGCTCGAAGATCAGTTGCGCCACCAGGCGTTCCACGACTCCCTCACCGGGCTGCCCAACCGCGCCCACTTCATGGAACGAGTCCGCCGCGCCGAAGCCGACCGAGTCAACCCCTGCACCCCGTTGGCGGTGCTGTTCATCGACCTCGACAACCTCAAGGTCGTCAATGACTCCTCCGGTCACGAGGGAGGCGACGCCCTGCTCATCGCGGTCGCTGCCCGCATGAAGGAGCACACCAGGCCAGGGGATACCGTGGCGCGCCTGGGCGGTGACGAGTTCGCGGTACTCCTCGTCCGCAAAGAGACCGCACCCGATGCTCCCGCAATCGCCACCCGCCTGCTCGCAGCGTTGGCCCAGCCGCTCATGATCACCGATCGTTCAGTTCGGCCCAGTGTGAGCATCGGGGTGGCCACCAGCGACTCCCTCGGCGGCGCCAAGGACCTCGTGCGGGCCGCCGACGACGCGATGTATGCGGCAAAAAAAGCGGGCAAGGGTCGCATCGAGGTGTTCCAGCCGCACCACCACGCCGCCGAAATGGCGCGCCAGCAACTACGCGCCGACCTGCAGCAGGCGCTGGAGGAGCAACAGTTCATCCTGCACTACCAGCCGATCGTCGACCTTGTCACCGGCGGCATCGTCTCCTTCGAAGCGCTGCTGCGCTGGCAGCACCCCACTCGCGGGCTGCTGCCGCCCCTGGAGTTCATCCCGCTGGCCGAGGAGAGCGACCTGATCTTGTCCATCGGACGCTGGGTGCTGTATGAAGCGTGTCAACACGCCAGCAGCTGGCAGCGCAGCGGTTCCCGAGGCGCCGGTGTGAAGGTCAGCGTCAACATCAGCGCCCGCCAGTTCCACGACCCCAGCCTCGTCACTGAAGTCCAGAACGCGCTCACCACCGCCGAGCTGGATCCCCGACTACTCACCGTCGAACTCACCGAATCCCTGCTGCTACGGAACACGGCGCTCACCATGAGCCGCATCGCCGGGCTTCAAGCGCTGGGAGTGACACTCGCCCTCGACGACTTCGGCACCGGGTACTCATCCCTGAGCTACCTCCGGCGCGTTCCCATCAACATCCTCAAGATGGACAAATCCTTTCTGGACGACGTACCGGGAAACCTCCAGGACGAAGCCGTAGTCCGCGCCATCGTCGACCTCGGCACCACTCTGGACCTGCAGCTCATCGCCGAGGGAGTGGAGACCGCTGAACAGGCAGCGGCCCTGGCGAGCCTCGGCTGCCCGTTCGGGCAGGGATACCACTTCGCCCACCCGCTGCCCTACCAGGACGCGCTCGGTTTGGTGGCCCAGCCCGCACTACCGATCCAACGCACCGTGGCGGCCGCCACGAGAAGCGACGCCGCGCCGGCCGCCCGAACGCGTCGACGATACGGAACCTGACCAAACACCATCATCACCGCGATGTCCGGGGATCGGCTACCGGGACGATCGACAGGGTCGACTCCCGGTGTGACGTCCGCCGGGACACCTCAGCGGTCAGGTGATCTTGTGGGCGACGGCGAAGGTGCGCAGGAAGGGGAAGACGGTGCCGTAGGTACGGCGCGGGTACGCCTGGCGCAGCAGGGCGGCGTACTCAGCGCTGAAGGCGTCGGCCTCGTCGTCGCTCAGAGCTTCGAGAACGGGCCGCAAGCCGGTGCCACGGACCCACTCCAGGACCGGGTCGTCGCCCCGCAGGACGTGCAGGTACTGCGTCTGCCAGACATCAACCTGCAGGCCCTGCGCGGTCAGCAGATCGAGGTAGGTCTCGGGTTCGGCGACCGCCAGAGCGCCGCGGAGCACGCCCTGCAGTCGACCATGCCACCGCGGTGAGTCGGCGAGGTCGCGCATCAGTCGGTGCGACGGAGCGTCGAAGTTCGCCGGCACCTGAAACGCGATCCAGCCGCCCTCATTGAGCTGCCCGGCCCACTGGGTGAGGAGTTCGGTGTGCTGCGGCACCCACTGCAGAGCTGCGTTGCTGACCAGAACGTCGACGCCGATTGCGTCGACCTCCTCCGCAGACTTGACCGCGAAGTCCGCCCCCCGGCCGACGGGTGCCCCGCCGATCATCTCCGGCGAGGAGTCCAGACCGAGAAGCGTCGTCGCCGGCCAGCGCTGCGCCAGCGTGACGGTAAGCTCGCCGGACCCACAGCCGACATCGATGACCGTGCCGGGTGACTCCCCGCCGATCTGCGCGACCAGGTCGAAGAAGGGCCGGCTCCGATGGTCGGAGTAGCGGGCGTACTGCGTGGGGTCCCAGCGCATGAGATCTCCGGTCTCTTGAAGTCGAGAGAGTTTATCTCGATGTCAAGAGAATCGCTAGGCTTGTGCGGATGGACGAGGTGGACGAGATCGTGGTGGCCTGGGGCGCCGTCCGGCCCGACCTCGACGTGTCGCCGATGCAGTTGCTCAGCCGGGTGCGCCGGCTTTCAGAGCTGCTTGAAGAGCAGCGCCAATACGCCTTCGCCACGCATGGCCTTGGGGACCCACGAGTTCGACGTCCTCGCGGCGCTACGACGGTCCGCAGGCAGCGCAGAGCTCACTCCGGGACAGCTGCTGGAAGCCACCCACGTCACCTCCGGCACCATGAGCAATCGGCTTGAGCGGCTCGCCCGGCGCGGGCTCGTCACCCGTCGCCCTGACCCTCAAGATGGGCGCCAACAGCTGGTCGGCCTGACACCGGTGGGCAAGCAGCGTGTCGACGCCGCGCTGGAGTCCCTGCTGGAGTACGAGCGGGCACTAGTCGCCGGCCTGCGCGACGACCAGCGGCGAGGCCTGGTCCGGTCCCTGCGACAGCTGCTGGAGAAGCACGGCCTGCCAGCCCATTGACCTTGATTGGTACTCGGCGGGCGGGACGCTTGACCGCCCTGCCCTCGTCCCGGTAGCCGATCCTCAGCTGGGACAGCCCGACGGGCTTGGTGTGCTTGGAGCGGTGGTTATTGGGTGTAAGCGCGTGCCGAGCTCAGTCGCCGGTGGCGCCGTCGATCGCCTCGCGCAGCAGGTCGGCGTGCCCGTTGTGCCGGGCGTACTCCTCGATCATGTGGACGTAGATCCACCGGATGTCCCGGATGCGCTCCGGATGGTCGCCGCGGCTCGGTACGACGAGGTCGAGGTCCTTGCCGGCCGCCGCTTCCCGAGCCGCGTCGATCTCCTCCATGTACGCCGAGAGGTTGCCCTCGGCGTCGGCATCGGCGGTGTCGTCGAAGTCGGCGCCGGTCTGGTCCGGGTCGTACGGGAAGTCGAGCTGCTCGCCGCCGGCGTGCATCCGGAACCACCACCGCTCCACTTCGGTGAGGTGACGTACCAGCCCGAGCAGCGACAGCGTCGAGGGCGGCGCTGCGCGGCGCTTCAGCTGCTCCGCCGACAAGCCCGCGCACTTCAGCAGCAGGGTGGCCCGGTGGTAGTCGAGCCACTGCTCCAGCGCGGTGCGTTCGTCGGCAACCCGGTCCGGGTCAGCCCGCTCTACCGCGGGCGCCCTCCAGTCCTCGATCATGCTGTCACTTCATCACAGCGGCTGTACCGGCCAGGTGAGCGGGGTGACCAGCGTTACGTTGCATGCACCGGTTGGGCGACCACAAGCCGGAGGCTGCCGAGGAACGTGGGTTGCGAGCGCAGGGGCCCGTACCTGGCGTCCCAGTCGCCGTTCTGCAGGTCCCGGGCGAGCCGGGCGACACCGTCGTCGACGGCGCCCTGGTCGATAAACCCCCAGGCGGACTGGCCGGCCCGCACCGCAGGGTCGAGGAACGCCTGCGGCCGGGCGTAGAACGCCTCCGTGAACCCGTCCGTGCAGTCAATGGGCACCGGCACCTCCGTGACCGTGACGGCGCCTCCGAGCACTCGAGCGATGAGGTCCAGCGGGGGGTAGCGCTGCCGCTCGGCGACGAACAGCTCTGGGAAGTAGTCGCCGAGCCACAGCCGGTCGAGTTGCTCGCCGTCGAAGGTCAGCACCGCCACCGGGCCCGGCGGCGACGCGCCGCATCTCCCGCAGGCCGGCCGGCACGTCGGTCCACTGGTGCACCGTGACGGTGGCCATAGCGGCCTCGAAGGCGTGGTCGTCGAACGGCAGGCGTTCGGCGCTAGCGTCGACTGCAGGCAGCCGACCGGCCGGCCGCTGAGCGCGCATGCGGCTCGATGGCTCGACGGCCAGCACCAGGCGGTCCTCCGGCTCGTAGGACCCGGCGCCCGCGCCGACGTTGACCACGGTGCGGGCAGCGCCCAAGGCGGCGTGGATCATCCCCGCGATGCGAGGGTCGGCGCGCCGCCGGGCGGCGTAGTCGGCGCCCCGCAGCTCGTAGTCGTAGTCCCCCGCCGGCCGGGCCCGCCTGGTCACACCGCGACCCCACCACGCGCGTCCGCCACGGCGACAGTGTCGGGTCCCCCTCCCGGTACCGCAAGCATCGATCCCTGACCGGTCACGGTCGGGGAGGGCTGGCGGCGGGTGGGTCAGTTGCGGCGGCCGGCGCAAGGGTGTGGACGCACCGCCGTCCCTGGTCGCGCTGCCTCGCCGCGCGACGTTGGAGTTGGAGATCATCGTTCATGTCCCGCTGATTCTCGTCCCGTCAACCAATGCCCAGCTACTGGCTGGACGGCATCACGCACGTGCCCATCGACGGCATCGAGGATCTGAGTCGCTAGTCGAGGCAGAACTCGTTGCCCTCCGGATCGTGCAGGGTGATGAAGCCGGACTCCATCGTCGCCTTGTCGGGCTCCACCCGATAGGCGCGAGTCGCACCGAGCGCCTCCAGACGGTTGGCCTCGGTCTCCAGGGCGCTCATGCGTTGGTCACTCTCGAGGCCGGGCGCCACACGCACATCGAGGTGGAGCCGGTTCTTGACGGTCTTGCCCTCGGGCACCCGCTGGAAGAAGACGCGGGGATGTGAGCCCTCGACGGGGAGAATGGCCGAGCGTGAGTTCCACTGGTCGCGCGGCACGCCGAACGATTCGAGGGCTGCATCCCACGAGTCGAATCCATCGGGTGGCGGTTGCACCCGGTAGCCGAGCACCTCGGCCCAGAAGGCCGCCAGCCCAGCGGGATCGGCGCAGTCGAACGTGATCTGCACTTCCTTCGTCATGGGTCCACTCTCGCAGCGACCACTGACACATGGCAGTGGCAGGATCGCCGCATGCGTGGCGGACTGTGGTGGCCGTCGCGGTGAGGTGGCACGCCATCCCTCACCAGCCGACCATGCCGGGGTAGCCACCATCCCGCTCCCGGACGCCCGCCGCGCCGCTCAGACACGCTGGGCGATGAGGTACCCCTGCGGCTGCTGCTCGTCCGGGTCAGCGGGGCGGCCCGCCCAGAAGACGACGCGAAAGCCCGCCTCGGTGACCTGACGCTCCAGTTCCTGTGGTGAGAGCCAGTAGATGTCGAACTCGACGCCAATCTTGAGGGTGCGGCCGCCACGCCGAATCGCGTCGTTCCCTGCCTTGAACGCCGTGGCTAGGTAACCGCCTGGCTGGACGGTGCGAGCCAGCTCGCCGAACGCGCGGGGACGGTCGGCAGGTGCGAGGTACATGAGCGAGTACCAACACACCGCGCCCGCCAGGGAGGAGTCCTGAAACGGCAGAGCTCGCAGGTCCGCGACGTCGAACGGGAATCCGGGAAAGTCTCGGCGCGCGACGCGGATCATCTCCGGGGAGAGATCGACGCCGTGCGGCGCTAGTCCGTAGGCGGCGAGAAAGGGGGCCAACCGACCGGTGCCGCAACCGATGTCACCGACCGACGAACCGACGCCACTCTCGAGGAGCAGGTCGCGGAACAGGCCGAGCACCGCTCGTTCGACAGGCATCTGATCGAGGATGTGAGCGAGACGCTCGGCGTACAACTCGGCCAGGACGTCGTGCGCCTCGCGCAACTCCTTGGTCTTCTCGTCCACCCGGCAAGGCTAGGCGCGGGCACCGACTCGTCCGAATCTGGCCGCGAGGTGCGCCGTCCCGGAAGCGGAACGGCGTACGGAGCACCGGGCGGCGTCCGCCGCCCCTGCCAGGTCCCGTTCGTCCGCATGAGGATCCTCATGCGGGGCACCTGGCGCCGCCCGGCGATCGTTCCTGTCGGCTGTAAGGTGGCCGCGGGAGGTACGGATGAGGATTGGGGAGCTGGCGGGCCAGGTCGGGCTGAACCCGAAGACGATCCGGTACTACGAGTCGATCGGGGTGCTGCCTGAGCCGGAGCGCACGTCTTCGGGCTACCGCGACTACGACGAGAGCTACGCCGGGCGGTTGAGGTTCATCCGCACTGCTCAGCGGCTGGGGATCACCTTGGACGAGGTCAAGGAGATCCTCGTGTTCCAGGAGCGGGGCGAGGCGCCGTGCGGCTACGTGCGCGAGGTGCTCGACACCCAGTCCGCCAGCATTGAGCGGCGCATCCGGGAGCTGCAGGAGCTGCGCGGCCAGCTCGTCGAGCTTGCCGCGCTGGCGGACACCCTTCCGCCGCCGGACGTGGGTGTCACCTGCCAACTGATCGAGCACGTTCACCAGAAGGTGGAGGCGGCGGTGCCGCCCGGGGCCTGACGGGCCGAGGGCCGCACCGCCACCCGGGCCGGGTCAGGCAGAGGCACCGGCCATTTGGCGGCAGGCCTCGGCGGCCTTGCGGCAGGCCTCTGCGCACTCGGTCATCCCGGTCCGCTCGCATTCCTGGGCGCACCGCTCGCAGGCGTCGGCGCAGTCCCGGCACAGCGCGGCGGAGAACTCGCTGCCACGGGCGAGCAGCGGGATGCACGCCTGGCACAGCGTGGCGCAGTCCAGGCAGAGGTTGATGCAGCCGGCGAGGTCGGCGTTGCCCTGACTGGCGCAGTCCTTCGCGCAGGCCTCGCACTTGGCGACGCAGTCGGCCAGGATGTTGATCAGCTGCTGGGTGCGGTCATCGACGAGAGGCATGTCGATCCTTTCTGTCGGCCCCAGGGGGGCGCGGAACATGGTCGATGCCCACCCTCGGCCTTCCCGCCGCTGGAAGGTCAATGGCGGGCTGCGTTCGCTGGCTTACCGGATCGGCGCCCACCGTTGGCTTGACCTTCCACTCGGGTGGAAGCCTTAGTGTCGCGGTCATGCAGCGGCTTCACCACGCCAGAGCGGCAGCAGGTCGTCGACGACCACCTGTACCAGGGGCCGGCACAGCGCGGTCTGACCGTGGCAACGACGACTGGAGGCAGTGACGATGGCTGAGAACGTGACCCTGCAGGTAGAAGGCATGACGTGCACCGGGTGCGAGCAGCGCCTGGGCAAGGCGCTGCGCCGGGTCGACGGGGTCCGGGAGGCCACCGCGGACCACCGCACCGGTCAGGTCCGGGTGCGCTTCGACCCCGCCGTCACCGACCGCGCCGCGCTGGCCGCCCAGGTCGACACCGCCGGGTACTCGGTGACCGGCGACACCAGCGATACCGAGAAGTCGCCACGGTGAGCGCCCCGGCCGGCACCGGCGCTGAGCAGCTGTGGGCCGAGGAACCCAGCGCCCTGGCTGGCCACGCCCGCATCCGCGCCCGGATCGCCGGCCTGCACTGCTCGCTGTGCACCGGCACGATCGAGAAGGCCCTGGGCCGCCAGCCCGGGGTGGACAAGGTCGCGGTCAGCCTCACCCACGAGCAGGCCCTGGTCGACTACGACCCGGCGCTGATCGGCCCCGAGGACATCCTCACCACCCTGCGCGACATCGGCTACGACCTCTATGACCCGCGCAAGCTGCGCCCGTTCGAAGAGGAGGAGGCCGACCTCGTCCGCGAGGGCAAACGCCTTCTGATTGCGATCGCGGCCAGCCTGACCGCCATCGCGCTGATTCTCGAGGTCTCCGGTCTGTGGTCGGTGCTGGTGCCCGCCTCGGTCGTCGCGCTCATGGTGCCGGTGTCCTACGCCATCCTGCGACCCGCCGGGCGCGGTCGGGCGCTGTCTGGCGCGGTCGCGATCGTCACCCCCGCGGCGGCGGCCTACCTCGCCCGCGAGGCCGGGATCATCGGCGATCCCGCCGCGGGGTGGCTCACCGGTGCCCTGGCCCTGGCGGTGGTGTTCGGCGTCGCCCCGCACATCCTGCGGATGGCCTACCAGGCCGGGCGGCGGCGCATCCTGAACCAGCACGTGCTGCTCGAGGTCGGCGCGTTCGCCGGCATCGTCGGCGGGATCATCGGGCTGACCAACCTGCTCACCGACTACCCGACGGCGCCGTTCTTCGCCGTGACCGTGCTGGTGGCGAACTACCACATCTTCTCCGAGTGGCTGTCCCTGCTGGTCAAGACCCGCTCCAGCCAGGCCGTGAAGAAGCTGCTGAACCTGCAGCCCGACACCGCCCGGGTGGTCCGCGACGGCGCCGAGCACGACGTCCCGATCGACCAGGTCACCGCCGGTGACCTGGTGCGGGTGCGCCCGGGCGAGCGCATCCCGGTCGACGGCGTGGTCGAGGACGGCTACTCCGCCGTCGATGTCTCCCTGGTCACCGGTGAGCCGGTCCCGCTCGAACGCGGTGTCGGTGATGAGGTCATCGGCGGGTCGATCAACACCTCCGGCACTCTGCTGGTGGCAGCCACCCGGGTCGGAAACGACAGTTTCCTGGCTCAGATCGTGCGCCACGTCGAGGACGCCCGCGCGCTCAAGCCCGGCATCCTGCATCTGGTCGACCGGGTCCTGCGCGTCTACACCCCGACCGTGCTGATCGTCTCGGCGGTTGCGCTGCTCGGCTGGCTGGTCGGGTCCTGGGCGCTGGCCGGAGAACCCGATGTGCGCCGCGCGGTGTTCGCCGGGCTCGGCGTGCTGGTCATGGGCTACCCCTGCGCAGTCGGGATCGCCGCCCCGCTGGCGATCGTGCGCGCCGCCGGAGAAGCAGCGGACCTGGGGATCATCATGCGCACCGGGGAGGCGTTCCAGACCTTCGGTCAAGTCCGGACCATCGTGCTGGACAAGACCGGCACCTTGACCGAGGGTCGCCCAGCCGTCCGGGAGATCACCTCCCTGGTCGGGGAGGAGGACCTGCTCGGCGCTGCGGCCGCGGCCGAGTCCTCCTCCGAGCACCCGTTGGCCCGTGCCATCGTCGACGCCGCCACCGACCGCGGGCTGGCAGTACCGTCGGCGGAGGACTTCGAGTCGATCACTGGTTTCGGAGTCAGCGCCCGCGTCCAGGGCAGGCAGATACTCGTCGGACGCCCCGGGTTCCTCGTCGAGCACGGCGCGGATCTGACACGGCTGGCCCCGGTGATCGACCAGCTCGAGGCCGCCGGGCGCACCGTGGTGGCCGTTGCGGCCGACAACGAGCCACTGGGCGTGATCGCCCTGGGGGATGAGATCCGCACCGAAGCGGTCGAGGCGCTGGTACAGATGCGCGATGCGGGGCTCACCCCGGTGCTGGTCACCGGCGACAACAACCGCGCCGCCCGCCACGTCGCCGCCCAGCTGGGTATCGATGACGTCCGCGCCGGGGTGCTGCCCGAGGGCAAGGCCGACATTGTCCGGGAGCTGCAGAAGGGCGGCACCCGGGTGGTCATGGTCGGCGACGGCATCAACGACGCACCTGCGCTTATGCAGGCCGACGTCGGGATCGCCATGGGCGGGGGAACCGACATCGCGGTGGAGTCCGCCGACGTCATCATCGTGCGCGATGACCTGCGCTCGGTCCTCACCGCCCGGGCGATCAGCCGGTCCAGCTACCGCCGCACCCGCCAGAACGTGGGCCTGGCGTTCCTGTTCAACGGCATCGGCATCCCGCTCGCCACCACCGGCCTGATCTATCCGGTGTGGGCGATGGTCGCCATGGCACTGTCGGTGACGACGATCTTCGTCAACTCCATCGGCGGGCGCCCCCGGCTGCTCTTCGAGGCCATCGGCAGCGTCGGGCGCACCCACGACCGCGACCCTGAGCCGCAGCCCGTCGGCGGCACCGGGTGAGCTGACCCGGCCAAGTGACGAACGGGCGGCGGAGCGGCGCCGGGCCGTCCGACGGCCTACGACCGCGCAGCCGCGCGTCGTACCTGATCTCCAGGAGGTAACTATGAGCAGCTTCCCGTTCATCGACGGCAGCCAGTTGGCCTACGCCCCCGGCGGCCTCGTCCTGCTGGACTTCTGGCAGGCCTCGTGCGCGCCGTGCCGAGCACTGGAGCCCCGGCTGGAGCAGATCGCCCACCGCCGGTCCGGGGAGTTCCTCGGCTACCGCATCGACGTCGACGCGAACCCCGCAGCGGCTGGCGACTTCGATGTGCAATCCATCCCCACGTTGATCCTGCTTCGAGACGGCCGAGAGGTGACCCGCCTCGACGGCCTGATCCGGGGCCACGACGTGGAGGAGGCGCTGGATGCTCACCGGCCACACCTCCGGCCGGTCCCCGCAGTGAAACAGCCCCGCCACCGGGCAGAATCCGCCTCAGAGCACCAGCACTCCGGTGATGCCGAACCGCCACGACCCTCCGGCCGAGCAGCCTGGGCGCGCCTGCTCGCCCTGGTCGCCATCCTCGCCGCTGCGGGAGTGACCGCGACCGTCGTTGGCCTACCGGACGCGCAGCAGATCCGCGTGCGCGTCACCGCGGCCGGCCCGGCCGCCCCCGTACTGTTCGGGTTGCTCTACGCGATGGTGACACTGCTGCCACTGCCCAAGAACGTCTTCGCCGCACTCGCCGGCGTGCTGTTCGGGCTGCCGCTCGGAATCGTGGTGGTCTTTCTTGCAGCACTCCTCGGCGCGGCGGCGGCGTTCGCCCTGAGCAGGGCGCTCGGGCGTGACGCCGTAGAACGGATCACCGGCGCTCGGGTCGCTCGAGTCGATGCGTTGCTGAACCGGCGCGGGATACCCGCGGTCATCGCGGTGCGGCTGGTCCCCGTACTGCCGTTCACCGCCATCAACTACGCCGCCGGACTGACGTCGGTCCGCAAACGGGACTACGCCATCGGCACCGCGGTAGGCATCGTTCCGGGCACGGTCTCCTTCGTGGCACTGGGCACCTTTGGCACCACGCCAGGATCGTGGCCGTTCCTGATCTCGGCCGCCGCGCTGATCATCCTCACCGGCGGCGGCCTCCTCGTCGCCCGGAAATCTCGCCGAGACCACAGCGCCGCCGCCCCCGTCGACTCGCGTCGATCGCGGCCGAGACGCAGCCGCAGCCAAGACGCCGAGCCGCTAGAGCACAAAGGTTGACCCCTCCCCTAGGACAGGGTCGTAGTTTGACTACGCACTCCGCAGCCGCCCGTCGTCGAGCCAACCACGGAAGGGGCCTCACACCATGGGTCCAACTTTGACCGATCGCGATGACGTCGCGCCTGTGGTCGCGTCCCGATCCGCCGGACTGCTCGGCCTCGTGGGAAGTCTGGCCTGCACGATGGCGATGACGCTGCCCGCGATCGGTGTGGGCGCCGCGGGAGGGATGGCCGCCATGTCTGGGGCCAGTGCGAACACGCAAGGCGGCTTCTTGGGCTTCCTCTTGGAGTACGGGCCGCTCATCCTTCTGGTGTCGGTCGCACTGGTCACCATTGGGCTCGCGCTGCGCCGTCCACGGGCCGCGGTGCCTTCGCTTGCCGCCGGGGGAGTCCTGTACTGGGGAATGTACGCACAGGCCAGCTACTTCGTCATGTACGTGAGCCTCGCACTCGGCTTCGCCGCCTGGGTAGCCATCTACCGGTGGACGCTCTCTGGCCAGCAGTCAACAGGTGAGCCTCCAGCAGGGAAGTGAACACGCTAGCGGTCGTGAACCCCTGTGCGTCAGGCTGGGTGGCCGCGGGTGTGCGGAACGTGTGAGCCGTGAACGTCATGCAGCTCGCGGAGCATTCGGTCGCGCGAGTGCCGGCGATGGCTCCTACGCGTCTACGGACTCCCGCGGGACCCCGGTGTCTGTGCGCGACCTCGAGCAGTCGTGTTCAGTGGCGACGGGTGTGCGCCGTGCCGATGAAGCGCCGAGCGATCCTAGAGCCCGACCTGGCGCTCTCGCTGAACAACCTCGCCGTCCGGCTGGGCGAGGCCGGGCGGCGGGCGGACGGGCTGACCGCCGCCCAGGAAGCCGTCGACCTTTACCGGGAGCTGGCGCAAGCCGAACCCGAGCTGTACGGCTCGGCGGCTGACCGGGCGGCCGAACTAGTGGCGTCGCTTGCGGAGTGAGCAGTCCCGGAGCGCGAACGTCAACTGGAGCGCTCGGCCGTCGAGATCCGGGGAAGCGACGTCGTCCACACACGATGCCCTAACGGGGCGCGTCCGGCCCGCTTGCAGCGGTCGCGTCGGTCGGCGCATGGTCCGCTGAGGCCGTAGCCGGCTGCCCGTCTCGCCGGCGGACCAGCCAGCGCAGGCCCCGCGGTTGAGCC
>JAABUN010005622.1_pt1 | contig 15348 bp, 21 predicted proteins | sample 5559311 | NCBI WGS metagenome assembly JAABUN01 (sample SAMN10711877, study PRJNA513370) | rock metagenome | isolation source: Antarctica rocks | place: Antarctica: Victoria Land, Siegfried Peak sud | reverse complement strand
CGACATGCCCCCTTCACCGCCCGGGCCAAGAAGGTTCTCGAGCTGTCGCTGCGTGAGGCGCTCCGCCTGAAGGCGGATCGTATTGCCGACGGTCATCTCTTGCTCGGCCTGTTACGCGAAGGAAACGGCCTGGCCGCCAAGGTCATGGCCGACGCGGGCATCGACTTCGACGTCCTGCTGGCCGAAATCGACGCGCAACTCACGGCCCAATCACCGCCTTGAGCCGTTTCGGGAACACACAAGCGGCTCGGTCAACCAGAGCGGTCCCGGTCGCCCGTATGCCGATCGTCTATCGGACACCCTTCGTAGCGGGTTGCGATTGCGGCGGCGCGGTTGCGCAGTGAGGTGCGCAACGACTGCGGTGCCAGGGCTTCCGCGTCCGTGCTGAGCTGCCACAGCGCCCACTCGGCGTGCCAGGAATCTTGGTAGGTCACCTCCAGCCGCAACCAGCCGTCTGTCTCGGGTTCTTCGGCGCGGACGGCCAGTGCGGTGTTTAGCAGGTCGTCCCGCCGCGCCGGGTCCACGCGCACCAGCACGGTGATATGGCCGTCGGACAGGAACTGCGCGCAGCGTTCCCTCCAGACCCGTTCCAGATCGACCTGGTCTGGTCGCTGTGCCGGTTCGGGGAGTTCCTTGGCGGCCAACATCCGCGACAGCCGGTAGGTGCGGTCCGCGCCAGATTTCGTGGCCAGCAAGTAGCGCCGGTCGCGTGCGGTGACCAGGCCGATCGGATCTACCGTGCGCCACTGTGGTGTCTGGCCCGTGGCCGCGTAGTGGACGCGCAGCTTGTGTCCGGCGAGCACTGCGCGCCGGACCTCGATCATTGTCGTTTCGGGCACCTCCTCAGTGACCAACCGGCGTGAGAGCAGGTCGGTCTCCGGCTCAACAAGAAACCGTTGGGCCGCGTCGCTCGCGGTGGCCCGATGGCTTTCGGGCAGCGCCTCAACCACCTTGCGCATGGCCGAAGCGAGCGCCGAGCCGAGGCCGAACACCTGCTCGCCACGCCCCGATCCGGCGGTCAGCAAGGCAAGGGCTTCGTCGTGGTTCAGTCCGGTGAGCTCGGTCCGGAAACCGGGCAACAACGCGAATCCGCCGTGCCGTCCGCGTTCGGCGTAGACCGGGACGCCGGCCGCGGACAGCGCCTCGATGTCGCGCAGCACGGTGCGGGTGGATACCTCCAGCTCGCGGGCCAGTGTGTGGGCAGTCAGACGACCGCGTTGACGCAGCAGCAGCACCAGCGAGACCAACCGGTCGGCGCGCATATAAGACTTTATCAAAATACATGACTAAGGATGGCGTGATTTGTTGGCAGGCTCGTTAATACGACGTCGAAGATGACGGCTACTAGGCCAATGGACGTAAGTACCCAACGAATCGAATGGAGCTGATGTGGCAATGGAACGAACGGCAGTCAACCCGGTGACGTGGTCGGTGGAGATGGGATTCAACCAGGGTGAGGTCGTCTCCGGGCACACCCGGACCCTGTACTGCTCCGGGCAGACCGCGATGAGCGGCGACGGCAAGCCCCAGCATGACGGTGAGATGGCGGCGCAGTTGGCGCTGAGCCTCGACAACCTGGAGGCCGTGCTGGGCGAGGCCGGCATGTCCCTAGCGAGCCTCGTCCGGCTCAACGTCTACACCGCCGACGTCGATCTGCTTTTCCAGCACTACGGCGTGCTGGTGTCGCGGTTGGGCGCCGCCGGGGTGGCGCCGACCACCACGACGCTCGGGGTGACACGGCTGGCGATCCCCGGTCAGATGGTCGAGCTCGAGGGAACCGCCGTCGCGTGATGCGACCTCGCCGCCTCTGCAGATGGGTGATTTCCTGGTGCTCAGAATGGTGACAATCGGCGTCTATGGCTTCGACGGCGAGTCCTTCCTGCAACGACTGCGGCACGCTGACGTCCGCCTGCTGCTCGACGTACGTCAGCGTCGCGGTGTCCGCGGACCCGAGTACGCCTGGGCGAACTCACTCCGGCTGCAGGCGGCCCTCGCCCATGCCCGGATCGCCTACGAGTACCACCGCGAGCTCTCCCCCACCACCGAGCTCCGCCAGCTCCAGTACGCCGAGGATGACCGCCAAGGGGTCGGCAAGCGCTCGCGCCGCGAACTCGCTGCCGAGTACACCCGCCGATACGCCACCGAGATCCTTGACCGCGCCGACCTCACACCGATCGTGTCGGCGCTGCCGGGCGGCGGATCCGCAGCGCTGCTCTGTGTCGAGCGCGACCCAGAGGCTTGCCACCGCTGGTTGATCGCCCAGCGGTTGACCGAGCAACACCGCGTCACGATCGAGCACCTGCGCCCGTGGTGATGGACGAGTTGGGATGCCAGGCTGCATCGGATCCGGCTGCACCAGTTCCGCGCAAAGTTCCGGCTACCTGGCCGGGATCGTGCGGTGGTCGACCAGCGCGGCATCGCAACCGTGCGTAGACATGCCGAGGAGCTGGTCGAGCGGAGGCTGGCCCCAGCCGAGCCGCGCGACGACGGCCGTCAGACGCCCTACCGCGGGCATCCCGTGTTGATCGCGCAGCACGCCACCGCGACGTCCTGCCGCGCCTGCTGTAGCGCTGCCACGACATCCCCGCCGGGCGTGCGCTCGACGACGGCGAGCAAGGCTACGTCGTGGAAGCGATCTGCCGATAAAACGTGGGGCAGTACGCTGCCCACCACCCGCCGCTGTGACCGGATCCCCTTCGGTCAAGGGGACTCGAGCCGCTAACCCACGTTCGCCGGTTGCGGATCCCGCTGCGGGAACTCAGGCCGGGCCGCCAGGCGCAGCGGCGGACTCCACCAGGCGGAACCAGTGCACGACGACGGGCTCAGCCTCACGGAGCTGCCAGGACGGATCGCCGGCATCGGCGCGCACCAGGTCGGCGACCTTGTTCCAGAACCCCACGTGGTCCCGCCGCCACTCACTCGCGTCGGCGAACCCCTCCCTTCATCCCGAGCCACACCGTCTTCGACGAGGTGCAACGGAATGATCGTCACGTGCGTCGTCTCAACCACGCCGTGCGACCGGCCGTCGTGGTCCACCAGCGAAAGTCGCTGCCCGACCCGCGGCAGAGGTTCCCCGGATAGGTACTCCACCGCGAGGGAGGACGTGGCGGTCTTCGCGCCCCGCAGCGCGGCTGCCAGGAGTCGATCGCCCGGCCGCGATCGCCGTCGTACCCGAAGCTCAAGGTCTCTGCCGTGCCTGAACTCTGTACACCACCCGCAAGAACCTAAGGATCGCTCTACGAGACGGCCAGCCAGCAGGCGCGTGGTGAGCAGACGGACCGCCCTGGCGGGGTTCGGGGGCCGACCTGGACTTCAGTGAGTCGGTCGAGATATAACACAGTTGACTAGCACACGATGAACGCTCTATGGTCTGCTGGTGGCGCGTGACTTGCCGGAGACGACGTATGCGGTGCTGGGTCTGCTCGACATGAAGGCTGCGTCCGGCTATGACCTGGCGGCCTTCGCGGATCGGGCGCTGGGCCGCTTCTGGCCAATTTCGCGGACGTTGGTGTATCGGGAGTTGGGGCGTCTTGAGTCGCTCGGGTGGGTGGAGAGCGAAGCGGTGGCCCAGGACCTGCTGCCCGACAAACGCGTCTGGTCGAGCACGGAGGCGGGCCGCGCTGCGTTGACCGGCTGGCTGGTTCAGCCCGCCGTGCCCGGCGGCGCGGACCGGAACGGGTTCCTGGTGAAGTTCTTCTTCGGCGACCGGATACCGCCCGAGGCGATGCGCAGACTGCTCGACTACTACCGGGAAAACCTCGAGGCCACCCGTGCCGACCTCGCCGCTCTCATCGAGCACTTGGCCGGGGTGCCGGACGGTCGCATGGGTCGCCGCTCGGCACTCCACGGACTCCGCACGGCCGAAGCCCGGCTGGTCTGGATCGACGAGGTCGAGGCGGAGATGGTCTATACGTCCCAGTTGCCGCCTGCCGAGGAAACCGACCCGCACGACACCGCACACCACCAGGCGGCCCGCGGGGCGCCGGAGGCGAGGGACACCTCATGACCACGCCACAACGGACCGATCGCGCCGACCCCGCCCATGAGGGACGGCTGCGGCGCCCGCTCATCATCTGGGCCGGGGTCGCGGCGGTGCTGTCCCTCCTGCATTTCGCCGACCACGCGATCCGCGGTGAGCTCGTCGTGCAGCGCGGGCTCGACCCGGACTGGAACCACAGCGGCTGGCCGTTCAACACGATGACGGACGCGCCCTACATCTTCCCGATCACTTTCGTTGTCGTCTTCGGGCTCCTGCTCGGCGGCATCCTGTTCACCCTGCGGGGTCGACTCTGGGCCGGGTACTGGCTGGGCACGAGCATCGCCATCACCGCCATCCTGGTGTTCGTGCACTTCGTCGGGTTCTCGGCCGGCGCCGCCGAGACACCGACGGTGATCGCAATGAGCCACTCCACCGACGTGGGGAGAGTTCTCGCATTGATCGACCTGTTCGGACTCTTCGCGGCATTCGCCGTGCTGGCCTTCCAAGCTGTCCGAACCCAACGACGCTCCGGGCACTGGTGAGATCGATGACCAGGAGAGCGGAGCAGTCCATGTCCGAGCAGTCCATGTCTGAGACCACGTCGAGCCGGCTCCCGATGCGGCTGCGTCCGCTGCTGGGTTGGCACCGCCCGCTGATCGTGTTCGCGGTGGCCAACGCGGTGCTGATCCCGGTCGCGCTGGGCGGCCTGGTGGTCGACGACCGGGTGTTGGTCGGCGCACCGATCTGGCTCAAGCCGCTGAAGTTCGCGGTGTCGTTCGAGCTGTTCGGCACGACGCTGGCCTGGATGATCTCTCTGCTCGGGCGCCGCCGACGGCTGGGCAACGGGTTCGGCAATGTCGTCGTGGTCACCGGCGTGATCGAGATGGTGATCATCGTTGGGCAGGTGGTCCGTGGCCAGAGCCATTTCAACACCACGACGGTTCTCGATGGCGTGTTGTGGACCATCATGGGCTCGGCGATTGTGCTGCTCTCTGGGTGGCCACGGTGATCGTGGCGGTGTCGCTGCTGCGCGAGCCGATCGGGGACCGGGCGCTGGCCCTGGGCATCCGGCTCGGGTTGGTGGTCGCCCTGTTGGGTATGGCGGTGGCGTTCTTCATGGGTGTGCCGAGCCCCGCTCAGCAGGACGCACTCGCTCAGGGCCAGACCACGCTGAGCGGCGCGCACGCGGTCGGCGTGGCCGACGGTGGGCCGGGGGGCCAATGACCGGCTGGAGCACTACCGGAGGCGACCTGCGGGTCCCGCATTTCATCGGTCTGCACGCCCTGCGGGGGGTGGCCTCTGCTGGCGCTGGCGCTCGGCGCGTTCAGCGTGCGCGGCGGGTGATGGCAGCGGCTGCGCGACGAGCACGTCCGGATGGGCCTGGTGGCGGTGGTCGCCGGTGCGTGGCTTGGCCTGACTGCCCGGTTGACCTGGCAGGCGCTGCGCGGCCAGCCGCTGCTCGTCCCGGATGGGCCGACCCTCGCCGTCCTCGGCGGACTATTGCTGGCCACCACGATCGGGGTTGCGGTGGTGCTGCGCACAGGCTCCCGACGGGGCATCAGCACATCGTGAGATCACCGACGAGGCCGCCGGATCCATGCCGATGTCCGCTGGTCACAGGTGTGGCTGCTGCGACACCTCGGCAGCGGTCCCGACGACTTGCTGACGGAAGACGAGAGATGTGGCTGCTCGTGGTCGGCGCTACCGGCGGACTCGGACGCGCCGTGTTGGACAGCGCGTTGGCGCGAGGCCACGAGGTGAGCGCGCTGGTGCGGAACCCGCAGACGGCCGAGGTGCGATCCCTCCAAGGCGACGTGCTCGACCCAGCGTCGATGGAGCCGGCCGTCGGTGGGCATGACGCGGTGGTCTGTGCGTTGGGCACCCCCAGCCCCCGCACGGCAACGACCTTGTTGGAGGAGGGGACCGCCAACCTGGTCGAGGTCATGACGCGATTACAGGTCTCACGGCTGGTGTGCGTCACTCTGCTGGGTGTCGGACAGAGCCGCGCAAATACCGCGCTGCTGTATCGCCACATCATCCTCCGCCTGCTCGCTCCGATGGTGCCCGACAAACAGACCAGGAGCGCGTGGTGCGCGCCAGCGGTCTGGACTGGGTACTGGTCCGCCCTCCCACGTTCGTCGGCTTCGGATCGCGCGGACGGGGTCGGGTGATCCGGGAAGGGGCACCCGGCCGGGTCGGGCTCGTCATCCGTAGCGAGCTAGCAGACCTACTCGTCGACGCGGCTGAGACCGACGAGTACCTACGACAAGCGATCGCGGTCGGTCGATGACGAGGAGAGACCGATGAACCTGCTTCAGATCGCGACGCTGGCGATCACCGGCTTCATAGCGTGCGCTGAATTCGGCTCGTACGCGTTCGTGCATCCCGTAGTCGGCCGCCTACAGCCGACCGCGCACCTGCAGGTGGAGCAAGGCTTGCTGCGAACCTTCGGCCGGGTAATGCCGGTAGGGATGACGCTGTGCGTCGTACTCGCGATCACGAACGCGACCATGTCGAGCGGTGACGATAACTCTCAGCTGTGGCGCTGGCTGGCCGCTGCTGCATTTATACTGGCGCTGGCCTCGACGATCGTGTTCAACGTGCCGATTAACCGGGCCACCGGCAAATGGGACGCCGAGAACCCCCCACCAGACTGGAAGCAGACCCGCAACCGATGGGAGTTCTTCCAAGGGCTCCGGTCTTGGCTTCTGCTGATCGGTTTCGTGCTGGTCTGCATCGGAGCCTCCGCAGCGTGACCAGCGTGGCATCACCTGACGTCGTCGGCCAACCTTCCAGTCCTACACCAGCACTTGACCACAGATGCCCGAGCCAGCCAGCGGGCCGACACCGCGTCCCGTAAGAGGAACGTCAACCGGACCGCGAGCTCCTTGCACGCCTCCGACAACCGAGCGACCTCGGCCTTGGCCTGCTCCAACTCGTAGTCGCGTTCCTTCGCGCCCACCCCCGGCTTCGACGCCGCGAGGGCCGCCAACGCGCCCTCTCTCGCGACGGTGCGGATCCGCACGATCGTCGACCGGTCCACCTGCTCTGCGGCGGCAGCCTCGGCGACCGACACCTCCTGCCGCACCAGCCGTAGCCAGATCTCGTACTTCTGCGACGGCGACAAGAACCGCTTCGAACGCCGCTTCGCCTTCGCTGAACCATCCGTGTCGGACATAAACAGATCCTCCTGAACCATGTGGAGAACCCGTCGGATGTTGTCTGATCGACACGCCAATCTCTATCGCTAAGTCAGACGCAACACATACGCGCACCCGCCCAAGGCGCCTGCCCCTACGCCAACATCTGCGAGCACTGCCCCAGCTTCCATGCCGAACCCAGCTCGCCGTCCATTCTCGCCGCTCAACGTGTCGACGCCGAAGCCCTCGCCCGCGACGCCCACAAGCGTGGCTGGATCGTCGAAGCCGAACGACACCAACGACTCATCGCTCAACTCGACACCCTGATGAACCAGGCCTAAACAGGATGACCAACACCAGCACCCTCAACCGGGTCGAACGCGCCTGCGTCGAACCGCCACGACGGCAAGAACGTGACCTTCACCGCGGTCGCAGCCCGAACCCATCTGGGCCGCACCACCCTCTACCGCGACCCCACCATCCGCGCCGTGATCGAGGAACACCGCCACCGCACAACCGCCGGCGGGACCCTCGCCGGGCTCACCGACGAGATCGCAACCCTGCGAGCCGCACTCGACGCTCTCGCCAATCGGGTGCGGAAGCACGAGGAGCAACTCCGAAGCCTGACCCCGAAAACACTGAAACCGTTAACCGGCCAACACCAAGAAACTAGGCCTATTAGCCGGATAAGCCTACGACAACGCGCTGGCCGAGTCGTTCTTCGCCGCGTTGACAAACGAGCTCGTCTACCGCACCGTATTCCCGACCCAGGCGAAAGCTCGCCGAGCGATTGCCGAATACATCGAGGTGTTCTACGATCGGACCCGGCTGCACTCCGGGATCGGCTACAAGACACCAGAAGAAGTCGCCACCGAGTACCGCCAAACCAGCATCAAAGCCGCGTAACAGAATAATGCTCACTGTCCGAAATCAGGGACCCACGCCAGACTGGCTCTGCTGCAATGACTGACCGGCAAGAGCAGCGGTCTTCATCGGCGCCGCGCCATCCATTGTGCGTCGCAGCCGAACCTCCAACGGCAGTCGCTGATAGAGCGCAATGTCGTAGATGCGCCCGCGCCAACAACTTGACCGCATCAGCCAGATCACTGTCCCCGGCCACCGGACGGTGATCATCAGGGTCCAGGCGGACGATCTCGGCCAGAACATGCGCATCACCGGCGTCGTTCTTCGCCCCCACGGTGAGTGTCGTTGCCGGTACCGTGCTGCCGACAGCGGGTTGATAGGGAACACTTGATAGCCGGCCGCGCGCAGAGCCGTCACACACGGGCCACGGTCGGTCTCAATCCCGACGACCACATTGCTAGCTGCCTGCTCAGGCGGCAGCTCCGCCCAGCACGAGGGAGCATGCTCAGCCACTAACGCGTGCAACTGGGTAATGCCCTCCAGACCCTCCGGCGCCCGCGCCCGCGCCAGCCGGCGACCCCCTTCGTCCTCGATCTCGAGGTCGTGATGGTCCTCAGGCCAGTCGTCTCCGATGAACAACACCTGCACAACTCCTCCAGACAGCGACACGATCACAGCACCCGGAGACCCTTGCGGCGCAATGATCAAGTGCTCACGCCAAGGCGGGCACGACATCCCATCAGCAGTCCAGTCACCGGAGAACCGGCAGGCGCACGGTCTGTCTAGGCCTCCCCAAAGGGGCCCGGTTCCGTGAGTGCTGACCCGCCGGCCGCTGCTGCAGCTGACTCCCATGGAAGCCCGGCTGATCTCATTAGGCTCCGCAGCGCTGCGCTGACCGGCTCGGCGAGATGGCCTGGGTGCGGACCCGGGATGAGGCGATCGACGACGGCTGGTTCGGCCCGGTTGATAACCAGCTGCGCGAGCGGTACGGGGCACGTACTGGTGGCCATGGGCGACCACTACGCGGTGATAACCAACCAGTTCCCGCGCGAGCTGAACCTGGTCGGTATGCATGGCTCACTGACCCCCGAGGAGATGTTGATCCCGCTCTTTTGCGACTGATCGCTTTCCTGGTGTCGCGGAGTGGCTCGCGGCGCTCAGCGACCCGAAGACGAGCTTGAGCCAGCGCTGCTTCAGAGTGGCCAGCACATCGTCTGCGGCTGAGTCCCAGATCTCCTGGTTGAAGATCTCGACCTCCACCACGCCGTCGTAGCCGGCTTCGCTGACCCAGCGGCCGATGCTGTCGAAGTCGACCACGCCGTCGCCCATCATCCCGCGGGAGAGCAGGGTGTCGGAGGCGATCGGCAGGTTGAAATCGCACACCTGGTAGGCAGCAATCCGGTGCTCGCGCCCGGCCCGCGCGATCTGCTCGCGCAGCTGCGGGTCCCACCAGACATGAAAGGTGTCGATGGCCACGCCAACACTCGCGGGCGGATGAGGTGCCGCAAGGTCGAGGGCCTGACCGAGGGTGGAGATGACGGCCCGGTCCGCGGCGTACATCGGGTGCAGGGGTTCGAGGACCAGCCGAACGTTGTGGTCGTCAGCGATAGGGACGAGTTCGCTGATCCGGTCGGCCACCCGACGACGGGCGGCGGCCAGATCCTTGTGGCCCTCGGGCAGGCCGCCGACAACCATGATCAGCTCACGGGTGCCCAAGGTCGCCGCCTCGAAAATCGCGGCACGGTTGTCTGCCAGAGCGGCTCGCTGGCCCACCTCGTCGGCCGCAGTCAGGAAACCCCCCCGGCAGAGACTGGAAACCTCAAGACCCGACTGTTGCAGGAGTTGAGCGGCGCGCTCCAGCCCGATCTCGGCCACACGGTCTCGCCAGAGGCCAATGTGCGATAGCCCGGCGCGGGTAGTTACTTGGACAGCCTCGGGTAGGGTCAGCCGGTTGGTGGTGGCGGTGTTCAACGACAGACGGTCATAGATACCCACACTCAGCCACCGACGCCGTTGACAACGAGGAAAGCGGTCATCCGATGCGCCGCCAGCTCGGGGTCCAACAGCAGACTCGCCCGGTCAGCCAGCGCGAAGGTGCGGACCAGATGTGGCACCGAGCGGCCGGCCTGAAGACCACCGACCATGCTGAAAGCAGCCTGGTGGCCGTTGAGCCAGGACAGAAACGCGATACCCGTCTTGTAGTGGAATGTGGGAGCGCTGAAGATGTGGCGGCCCAGTTCCTGGGTGCAGTTGAGAATGGCTCTTCCCCTGATCGGATCTCCCGCATCGTAGGCCTGCAGTGCCGTGGAAGCGGCCGGATAGATCGCTGCGAAGATGCCGAGCAGCGCATCCGAGTGATGCAACCCGTCACCGTCAATGAGCTGTGGGTAGTTGAAGTCGTCGCCGGTGTACATCCGAACCTTCTGCGGCAAAGCTGCCAGATCGGCACGCAGTGCGCACTCATGCTCGGCGTTCAGCAGGGAGACCTTGACGCCGCCCACCTTTGCTGCGTTGTCTCGGACCAGGGACAGAAACGTCTCCGTTGCGGTGGGGATGTCGTCGCTGCCCCAGTATCCGCCTAGGGCCGGGTCGAACATGTTTCCCAGCCAGTGCAGGATGACCGGTTGGCCAACCTCGGCCAGGAGGGTCGAATAGACGTACAGATAGTCCTCGGCCGACGTGGCGACCTCAGCGAGGGCTCGGGAGGCCATCACGATGACGCCGGCGCCGGAATCCGCAACCACGCCAATCTGTTCGAGGTAGGCGTTCAGCACCATCTCGACGCCAGCCTTCCCCGTGGGGACCGTAGCAATGTCGAGCTGATCGGTGCCGGCGCCGCAGGCCAAGAGCCCGCCAACCGATGACGCCTCGACACTGGACCGCTTGATCAGCTCCTGTGTTGCGGCCCAATCCAGGCCCATGCCGCGCTGCGCGGTGTCCATGGCGTCGGCCACCCCGAGGCCATAGGACCACAGCTGGTGGCGGTAGCCGAGCGTGGCGTCCCAGTCCAGCATGGCCGGTGCCCCGGGAGTGTTGTCGGCCAGCGGCAGCGGAATCACAGGTGCGGCGGCATAGGCGATCCGCGAGTTGAACGGAGCCGTGGGGCGGCTCCAACGGCCCGGCTCCCCGAGCACGTAGTCAGTCATCAGGCCGTTGGCAGACGGCAGGGAAATGCTCGTCAAAGTGAGATCTCGGGAATGTCGAGCGTGCGGCGCTCCACCGAGGACCGCAGACCCAGCTGCGCGAGTTGGACGCCCCGGGCGGCAGACAGCATACCGAGGCGGTGCTGCCGCCCGGCGAGGACATCGCGCAGGAACTCTTCCCACTGCAGCTTGAAGCCATTGTCCAGATCGGTGTTGGCCGGGACGTCCAGCCATTGCGAGCGAAACGACTCGGTGACAGGAAGATCGGGGTTCCAGACCGGTTTCGGAGTGTGGGCCCGTTGCTGGGCCACGCAGCGGTTCAAACCTGCGACTGCGGATCCATGCGTACCGTCGACCTGGAACTCGACCAGCTCGTCTCGGTAGACGCGGACCGTCCAGGAGGAGTTGATCTGACCCACAACGTAGTCCCCGGCCGGCGTTTCCAGCTCGAAGATTCCGTACGCGGCGTCGTCGGCGGTGGCTTCGTATTGTCTGCCTTGCTCGTCCCATCGGGTTGGGATATGGGTGACAGTCTTGGCGTTGACGCTCCTGACTTTGCCGATGATGCCCTCGAGCAGATAGCTCCAATGACAGAACATGTCGGTGGTCACTCCACCGCCGTCTTCGGTGCGATAGTTCCACGATGGTCGCTGAGCGGACTGGATATCGCCTTCGAAGACCCAATAGCCGAACTCTCCCCGCAGGGACAAGATGCGACCGAAGAAACCTTCCTCGACCAGCTGGCGGAGTTTCATCAGGCCTGGGAGATAGAGTTTGTCGTGGACGACGCCAGCGGTGATGCCGGCAGTTTCGGCTATCCGGGCCAGCTCGATGGCCTCAGCCAACGTTCCCGCGATGGGCTTCTCGGTGAAAATGTGCTTCCCGGCCAGCATCGCCTTCTTCAGCGTCGCCGCGCGAAGGCTCGTCATGGACGCATCGAACACGATGTTGACGCTCGGGTCGCTGAACATGCCGTCCAGGTCCGTGGTCCAGTGCTCTACCTCGTGCAGCTGAGCCAGTTTCGTGAGCTTCGCCTTATCGCGGCCGACCAAGATAGGCTCGACTTGGACCTTGGTGCCATCTGCCTGCTCAATCCCGCCAGCCTCTCGGAGCGGAAGAATTGAACGCAAGAGATGCTGTCGATATCCCATCCGACCCGTGACGCCGTTCATCGCAATCCGGAGCACCCGGTTGGGCGTGGAAGATCCTGAGGCTGCCATACCCTTTTCTCCGAACGTTAGGCGCACGTGTTGGACAGCGCTTTCCACAGTATGCTGACCCAAGGTTAGCCGTCAACAGTAAACCCGGATCCACCGGCCGACTTCTTGTGCCGTGTAGTTGATCTTGGTCGGGATGGGTGGCGCGGGTGGGCGTGTCGGGTCCGCCGGGCTGCCCGGTGTTTCCACTTCTGATTCCTTGGTCGCTGGCGGTCGGGGTGAGCGGGGAGTCAGGTGACGGCGGCGATCATCGCCCGTCAGGGGTGTTCCCACTTCCACTCGGCCGGTAGGTGCAGGGTGACCCGGCGGGCGGAGGTGGCGAGCTGGGCGGGCAGGTTGATCAGTTGGTCGCGGATGGTGGCCGGTCGGGCCAGGGCGTGGAACGCTAGGCGAGACAGCCGGCGGCGCGGGTCAGGTCGTGCGCGATGCCGGCGAGGGTGAGCCAGGCGGCGTTGGCGGCGAACCGCCCGGACGGCAGGTGTGGCCTTGACCCCGGACGGTGGACACGGGGCTATTCGGCTTTTTGATTTACCGCGTTCTGGTTGGAGTATTGCATCTCGAAGGCCACTGGGCTGATTTGTCAAAGGGAGGCGTGTCGGCGGCGTCGGTTGTAGCGGTCCTCGATCCAGGCGCCGACGTCGGGTTTGGCGCGGGCCTTGGTGGGCCAGACCCGGCGGTAGTAGAACTCGGTTTTCAAGGTGGCGAAGAACGATTCGGCCATCGCGTTGTCCCAGCATTGACCGGCTAAGCGGAGGTTGGAGATCCCGATGGCGTACGGGCTTTCAGCCCGTCTTGTGGTCGGTTCGTTGTTCGAGTCGGCGCAGGCTTTCCTCGTGCCGCCGGACGCTGTCGGCGACGTGAACCCGGTTCTCTGCCGCTCTCATGCGGGTTGCGGCTCTCGGTTGAGGGCAGCGTAGTGGGCTTGTTCGAACTCTACTGGTGGCACCATTCCCAGGGTCGAGTGCAGTCTCTCCTTTGGTTGTACCAGTCGACCCAGCCGGCGGTGGCGTACTCTACGTCAGCGATGGTCTTGTAGGGGCCGTCGTGGAAGACCGTGGTGCGGATGCATTCGGCCTTGGGTACAAGCCGTTGATCGTCTCCATCAGGGCGTTATCGTTGGCATCGCCGACGGTCCCGATCGAAGGCCTAATCTCCTCCAGGGCGAGGTGCTCGGTGAACCGAACGCTCGTGTGTTGCGATGCGGCATCGGAGTGGCAGATCAGCGCACCGGCAACGGTGGGGTGTCCCTCGCGGTCGCGCTGCCACAACGCCCTCCGCAGCGGGATCATCACCAGGTCGGTGTGCTTGGTCGTCGCGGCGTGCCAGGCTACGATCCGCTGCGCGAACACGTCGACGATGAAGGCGACGTAGACGAACCCGGCCCAGGTGCGGGCATAGGTGAATCGGGGTGGCGCAGCGCCGCAAGCGCGACAGCCTCCGCGTCGATCGGGTCGGACTTGCCCTGCTCCCGGCCGGTGCGGCGCGCGCCCGCCATCAGCCGGGTCGGCACTCGCATCACCCGCTGGCCCGCGGTGAGCAGGTCAGACTCCAACCGGCGCGGGAGGTGACGACAATCCTCCAGCGCAAACTTCACCCCGGCATCGTCAACGGCGCCGAACTGGCCAGCCCACTCCACCAGCTGAAGATGGCCTCCGAGTTTGCGGGCACCGTCTTGCTGCCCAGTCTCCTGTCGACCTCATCGGGCGCGACCACCGTGCGGGTCCGCTTGTGGGAGTCGGTATCGATCATGACCATGGTTGTCCTCCGAACCTCCGCTTGTCCACAGGGGGCACCGAGGCCCGTGAGGCGGGCACGCCTCAATCAGTCCGGCACGATCGCTGATCGGCAGGCTCCTATCAAGCCACGCGCCCACAAGCCCCGAAGCACCTGGCCGGGGCAGCACATCGGGGAAATGAACCGTCCCGGGTTCCGTGCACCCTCGGTTACGTGTGTGCCGCCGGTCGGCCGGTTGTCGCATAGTAGTTGGCTTCGGCCTCGACCGGCGAGATGATCACCGCCGACTGGGTGGGCTGGTACAACAACCGCCGCCTGATGCACAGGTCCGACAGCCGGTCGAGGAGGTGTACTGCGACCCGGCATCGCTGTGGTGGACCACCTTGTCGAGCGGGTGTCCCTCACGGGACCGCAGCGCCGCGGCCTGCCGGATCGCCGACTCCACGAACGCGGTCTCCTTCGACGTGGAGCACTCCCAGCCGACGATCCGGTTGGCGTAGGCCTCGACGACGAACGCGGTGTAGCCGAAACATCCGGTCGCCATCGGCACGGAGGTGAAGTCGGCGACCAGCAGCCGGCATGGTGCCGGGGCCCGGAACCGCCGCTGAACCAGGTCGGCTGCCCGGTCCGCGGCCGGGTCGGCCACGGTAGTGCGGACCTTCCTGACCCGCCGCACCCCTTCCCAGCCGTTGACCCGCATCAGCCGTTCCACGGTGCACTTGGCGACCGGATGCCTTGGCGGTTGAGGTGGGCCCACATCTTCACCGACCCGTACAGGCTCTCCGGCGCCTTGCGGCCGTGCTCGTCGGGCTCGTAGTAGCCGGCCAGGATCTGGGTGATCACGGTGTCCCACAAGGCCCGCTTCGACGGCGCCCGGCGGGCCCAGGCGTAGAAGGTTCGCGGGGCGATCGGGCAGCCGTGCTCGGTGAGCACGCGGCAGATCGGAGCGACCCCGAACCGAGCGCGACGCTCGGCGATGAACCCACAGATCATCGGTGTTGCGGGTCGCTCTCCCGCACGAAGAAAGACGTCGCGGCCTTGAGAATGGCCACGCTCTGCTCCAGTTCGGCGTTCTTCCGCTTCAGCTCCCGGATCTCCCGGGTCGTCGCCGTCGTCGTCCCGTCGGCCTGGCCGGCATCGACCTCGGCCTGACGCAGCCACTTCCGTAGCGTCTCCGGGTTCATCCCCAACCTGGCCGCGTTGGCCTTGATCGCCTCATACTCCGAGGCGTAGTCACCGACATGATCTTGGACCAGCCGGACCGCCTTGGC
>JAABUN010005621.1_pt1 | contig 15351 bp, 14 predicted proteins | sample 5559311 | NCBI WGS metagenome assembly JAABUN01 (sample SAMN10711877, study PRJNA513370) | rock metagenome | isolation source: Antarctica rocks | place: Antarctica: Victoria Land, Siegfried Peak sud | reverse complement strand
ACGACCCGGGCGACCGGGTCGAGGCCGGTGACCGTCGCGCGCCGGAAGGAGGTGTTGCGGTACCGGCTGGTGAACGCGCGCAGGGCGTAGGTGACGTCACCGGGGTTCAGCCCTCCCGTCGCCACCTGATAGAGCAACGGCTGGAACGTGTTGTAGGCGTGCTGGTCGACGAGCGTCACGTCGGCGTCCGCGACGCTGAGCTGGCGGACCGCTGACAGGCCGGCGAACCCGCCGCCGATGACCACGACCCTGGGACGGCCCACGCGTGAGGTGCTGGTGGCGGGTGCGGTGTCGACGCCGGTCATGACGTTCCCCTCGAAGGATGCAGGCGGTGAGCGACCTTCTCCTCGCAGGTCAACGATAGGGACTGGCGCGATCATCCGCCCGCGCTGGTTAGCATCGGGGAACCGTCCCGCCCCCTCAGCGAACAGGTGCCACCGTGAGCGAGAACCCCCGCCAGAACGTCACCTTCGACAGCGCCGGCCGCACCGCCCACGGTTATCTCGCCGTCCCCGCGTCGGGTGCTGGCCCGGGGGTCATCGTGATCCAGGAGTGGTGGGGGCTGGACGACCACATCGCCGACGTCACCGACCGCCTCGCGGCCGAGGGTTTCGTGGCCCTTGCTCCTGACCTGTACGGCGGGCGGGTGGCCCACGACACCGACGAAGCGGGGCAGATGCTGGGCGAGCTGCCCGTCGACCAGGCGGTGAGCGACCTCGGTGGGGCCGTCGACTACCTGCTCGCCCACGACGCGGTCACCTCGAGCGCCGTGGGTGCGGTCGGGTTCTGCATGGGTGGCGGCTTCGTGCTGCAGCTCGCCGCCCGACAGGGCGACCGGATCGCCGCGGCGGTGCCGTACTACGGCGTCGGCCCAGCCGTGCCCGACTCCTACGCGGGGCTGACGGCCGCCGTCCAGGGCCACTACGGCGAGCAGGACGACTTCTACCCGGTCGAGCAGGCGCGTGCGCAGGAACGGCAGATCCGCACCGAGTCCGGCGCCGACGTCCAGTTCTTCTACTACCCGGCTGGGCACGCCTTCAACAACGACGAGAACAAGCTGGGCACCTACGACGAGGCGTCGGCGACGCTGGCCTGGTCGCGCACCCTGGAGTTCCTGCGCTCGCGCCTGGCCTGAGGCTCCCAGCCGGGGTGGGACAGGTGCCGCCGCTGCCGGTTCGCCTCGGACATCGTGGGTGGGGGCAGCAATCCAGGAATGCTGGCGCACCGAAGGAGCACTGTGGTTTTCGCAATCGACGCCTTCGCCAAGACCGCCGCGCCCGTGCGGTGGGACGACTTGGACCTGCCAACGGCCTTCGCGTACCAGCCGTTGTCGGCGGGCGCCCTGCGCAGCCTGCGCTACATGTCGGATATCGAGTCGTACACCATCTGCTACCTGCGTGACCTCCTGGTGACGCCTTCGCACAACGACCCGGACATCACCACGTTCCTGACCATGTGGAACTACGAGGAGTATTGGCACGGCGAGGCGCTCGCGGAGGTGATGGCGGCCCACGGTGTGCCGACGGGCAACGACCACCTGCGCGCTGTGCGTACGCAAGGCGGCCTCCTCGGCCGGTTCGACCCGATGAAGCACTGGCTGCTGGCCGCCGTGATCGGCGAGGACTTCATCGCGACGCACATGACGTGGGGCGCGCTGAACGAGTGGTCCGCGCACGCCGCCTACTCGAGCCTGATGCGCATCGCGCAGCACCCGGCGCTGACCGAGCTGCTCACCCGGATCATCAAGCAGGAGACCCGGCACGCCGCCTTCTACACCGGCCAGGCCCGCACGCGGCTGGCGGCGAGCCGCAAGGCCCAGCGGATCGCCCGTTTCGCCCTGGAGCACGCGTGGAACCCGGTGGGCTCGGGCGTGATGCCCGAACCGGAGGTCGAGTTCATGCTGACCTACCTGATGGGCGGGCCCGAGGGCCGGGCAGAAGCGCGCCGGATGGACCACAAGCTCGACTCGATGCCGGGCCTTGGCGGAATGCATCTCGTCGAGCGGGCCCTGGACAAGCGCAACATCCCGGCCTGACCCGCGGCCCCTCCTGCGCGAGCGTCCTACAGTGGCGGCCATGAGCCAGGACGACGCGCCCGTGCGGCTGCGTGCTGCGCTGGCCGACGTCCCGCCGTACAGCCCCGGGCGCCCGCCGCGCCCGCGGACGGGCGCGCCGACGTACAAGATCTCCTCGAACGAGAACCCCTACCCGCCTCTGCCGGCCGTCCTGGACGTGGTCGCGCGGTCCGCGCGCCAGCTGAACCGCTACCCGGATCTGGGGTCCAGCGAGCTGAGCGCCGCGATCGCCGGCCACCTCGACGTCCCGGTCGAGCACGTCGTACCAGGGACGGGCAGCGTCGGTGTCCTCGGCCAGATCGTGACGGCAACGTGCTCGGTGGGCGACGAGGTCGTCCACGCCTGGCGCTCGTTCGAGGCCTACCCGATCGTCGTGCGGCTCTCGGGTGCCCGCGCCGTGCCCGTTCCCCTGACCGCCGAGGGTCGCCACGACCTGCCGGCCATGGCTGACGCCGTCACCGAGCGCACCCGGCTGGTCCTGGTCTGCAGCCCGAACAACCCCACCGGGCCCGTGGTGCACGCTGACGAGCTCGTCGCGCTGCTCGATCGGGTGCCTCGCGACGTGGTGGTGGTGATCGACGAGGCGTACACCGAGTTCGTGCGTGACCCGCAGGCTGCCGACGCGCTGGCCCTGCACCGTGCACGGCGAAACGTGGTGGTGCTGCGCACCTTCTCCAAGGCCTACGGGCTCGCCGGCCTGCGGGTGGGGTACGCCGTGGCCCACCCTGCCGTCGCCGAGGCCCTGCGCAAGACCGCCGTCCCGTTCGGTGTCTCGACCATCGCCCAGGACGCCGCGGTCGCCTCGCTCACCGCCGGTGCCGAGCTGGCAGCCAGGGTGCAGGCGCTGGTCACCGAGCGTGATCGGATCGCCGTGGGTCTGCGCGAGCAGGGGTGGCGGCTGCCCGAGACCCAGGCCAACTTCGTCTGGTTCCCGGTGGCCGAGCAGACCGCGGCCCTCACGGCCGCGTTCGAGGACGCCGGCCTCTCGGTGCGCCCGTACGGCGTCGAGGGGGTTCGCGCAACTATCGGCGAACGGGCGGCCGGTGATCGGCTGCTGGAGGTTGCCGGTGCCTTTTGGCAGCACGTACTGGGCCAGGCGGGTGGCTAGAACAGGCAAGTCCAGGACAGCGGCCCGGGTCGGGACGTAGGATCCCTGCGGATCTACTGCTCTTCGCCGGGCATTGCACAGCGTTGCCGTGGGCACATCGAGTCGGGGTAGGGGTGAGGCAACAGTGGCTGCTGTCACGCCCCGCATCCCGGGCGCCCGTCGTCGCTCCCGCGCGCCCAGCGCCCGACCCGCTGTCGCGCTCGCCGCGGTCTCCTCGCTGACTCTCACCGGCGTCGCGCTGCTCGGCTTCATGCCCTTCCGGCAGCCCTACACCTCAGCCGGCCAGCCGGCCGAGCTCTCCGTGCCCGGCACGGTCCAGGCCCTCGGCCCGGTGCCTTCGCCGCCCCCGCCGGCCGGTGGCCCGGGAGCCCCCCCGTCGTCCCCCGTCAGCACGCGGCCGGTCTCGCCGGGTGGCGCCGGGACCACCGGGCCCACCGGGTCGGCGTCCGGACCCACGACCGGCCCAGCCGCGGTGCCCGCCCCGGGGGTCTTCACCGGGCCCTCGGGCGGCCCGGAAGCGCCCACTGCGGTGCCCAGCGCCCCCGCGCCCACTGCTGCGCCTACCCCTGCTGCGCCTACCACTGCCGATCCGCCTGCGCCCTCGGCGACAGCATCCGCGACGACGCCGTCGACACCGACGCCCGAGCCGACGTCGGTGCCCGTCCTCCTGCCCCCCGTCGTCCCCGTTCCACCCATGGTCGGTGTGCTTTCGCCACTGAAGGCCAGCGAAGCGAGAGACGCCGTGGTGGTCGCCGTGCTGGACGCGTTCGGCGCCTCACTGCCGGACTCCACGTTGATGACCGTCAGGGCGTTGCTGGGCGACGCGATCGTCGCGCCGGTCAACGACGCGGTACGGGATGCGGCGATCGGTGCGCAGTCAGCGGCGCAGGCCAGGGCGGACGCCGATCACGCGGTGGCCCCGGATGAGCTGGCCCGGGTCGCGGACGCCGCCTTCCGGTCCGGAATCGAGCAGGCGCTGACCAAGCACGTGCCGGATGCGGTGCGAGCAGTGTGTCGCAAGGCCGATATCGAGGCCCCGTCAGGCGCGTCAATGAGCATTGCGATGGGTGCGGCGGGCTCCGGCGTCGCCGATGCGGGCGCGCCCGAAGTGGCCGACCTGGTGGTCGGGACCATCACGCCGCCCGTCCCGACGGGGCCGCCACCGATGTCGCCGGCCCCGACTCCGAGGCCGTCGACGACGCCGAGCCCGTCCCCGACGTCCGTTCCGGTGCCGACGACGACCGAGCAGCCGGTCCCGCTGCCAACCACGACCGAGCTGGTTCCTGCGCCGACAGTGACTGAGCCGGCTCCGACGACGACTGAGCCGGTGACGGAGACCACGACGCCTGAGCCGGGGACCACGCCGTCTGAGTCGGGGCCGGGGACCACGCCGACCGGGACGGGGCCGGGGACCACGCCGACCGGGACGGGGCCGGGGACCACGCCGACCGGGACGGGGACCACGACGACCGAGACGGTCCCGCCGACCTCACCGGCTCCCCCGAGCCCATCGGCTCCCCCGAGCCCATCGGCTCCTCCAGTCCCGCCGGTCGACCCTGTCGCCGCCGCCCTCGTCCGCCCCCCCGACGAGGTCGCAGCGGGCTCGTGATCCAGCTCAGCTGGGGCAGCACGGTGAACGGCCCGGCCTGATTCCTGGCACGGTTGTTCGATCGACGCCTGGTTCGCCAGGTACGTTGTCTGCACCGGGCGACCCTCGGCGGTGGATCGACGAAGGAGAGCCCGTGACCGACAATGCAGTCGGAGGCGCGGACGCGGTGCGGGCCACAGCCCTGCCGTCCGTCAGCACCGTGGACGGTGGTCCTGACTTGGTGCAGCTGCTCAGCCCCGAGGGTGAGCGCGTGGAGCACCCGGAGTTCTCGCCGTACGCCGCGCACCTGGGTGCCGACGACCTGCGGGGGATGTTCCGTGACCTGGTGCTGGTGCGTCGCGTCGACGCCGAGGCGACTGCCCTACAACGTCAGGGCGAGCTGGGTATCTGGGCTTCCGTCCTTGGTCAGGAGGCCGCCCAGGTCGGCTCGGGCCGGGCTCTGTCCCCGCAGGACTACGCGTTCCCCACCTACCGCGAGCACGGCGTCGCGTGGTGCCGGGGCGTCGACCCGCTGAACCTGCTCGCCCTGTTCCGTGGCGTCAACCACGGCGGCTGGGACCCGGCCGAGAAGAACTTCCAGCTCTACACGATCGTGATCGGGGCCCAGACCCTGCACGCCACCGGTTACGCCATGGGGATCCAGCGCGACGGCGACGTCGGCACCGGCGACCCCGCGCGCGATGCGGCAGCCATCGCCTACTTCGGGGACGGCGCCACCGCTCAGGGTGACGTCAACGAGGCCTTCGTCTTCGCTAGCGTCGAGAACGCCCCGGTGGTCTTCTTCTGCCAGAACAACCAGTGGGCGATCAGCGCCCCCAGCGAGCGGCAGACGCGGATCCCGCTCTACCAGCGGGCCACCGGTTTCGGCTTCCCCGGGGTGCGCGTGGACGGCAACGACGTGCTGGCCGTCTACGCCGTGACCCGGGCGGCCCTGGAGCGGGCCCGAAGTGGCAACGGCCCGACCCTCGTCGAGGCCTACACCTACCGGATGGGTGCCCACACGACGTCCGACGACCCGACCCGCTACCGGGTCGCCGCCGAGCTCGACGTGTGGAAGGACCGCGACCCGATCGTGCGGCTGCGCGCTCACCTGCTCTCGACCGGTGACGGCGGCGACGCCTTCTTCGCCGACGTGCAGGCCGAGAGCGACCAGCTCGCCGTCCGGCTGCGCGAGGGGTGTCTGTCGATGCCCGACCCTGACCCGAGCACCATGTTCGACCACGCGTACGTCGGCCCGCACCCCCTCGTCGACGCCGAGCGCGAGCAGTTCATCGCCTACCGTGACTCCTTCGAGGCTGCCGAGCAGGTGATCGGCTGATGGCGCAGACCACCTTGGCCAAGGGCATCACCACCGGGCTGCGGGCCGCCATGGACGCCGACCCCAAGGTCCTGCTGATGGGCGAGGACATCGGCGTGCTCGGCGGCGTCTTCCGGGTCACCGACGGGCTGGCCAAGGACTTCGGCGAGCATCGGGTCATCGATACCCCGCTGGCCGAGTCGGGCATCGTCGGCACTGCGATCGGCCTCGCGCTGCGTGGCTACCGGCCGGTGTGCGAGATCCAGTTCGACGGGTTCGTCTACCCGGCGTTCAACCAGATCGTCAGCCAGCTGGCCAAGATGCGGGCCCGCTCGCTCGGTGCGGTCGCGCTGCCGGTCGTCGTCCGGATCCCGGTCGGTGGCGGCATCGGTGCCGTCGAGCACCACAGCGAGAGCAACGAGGCGTACTTCGCCCACACCGCGGGCCTGCGGGTCGTCTGCTGCGCCGACCCGGTCGACGCACAGTTCATGATCCAGCAGGCCATCGCCAGTGACGACCCGGTCATCTTCTACGAGCCGAAGCGGCGCTACTGGGACAAGGCCGACGTGCCCGACGGCATGACCCTGGCCGACGCGTTGCCGCTCCACCGGGCGCGCGTCGTCCGCGAGGGAGAGCACGTGACGCTCGCGGCCTACGGCCCGATGGTCGAGACCTGTGTCGAGGCCGCCGCTGCCGCCGACCAGGAGGGGCACAGCCTGGAGGTCGTCGACCTGCGCAGCCTTTCTCCGCTGGACGTCGACACCCTCGCCGGCTCGGTCGAGAAGACCGGCCGCCTGGTCGTCGTCCACGAGGCGCCGACGTTCCTCGGCATGGGTGCCGAGATCGCCGCGCGGATCACCGAACGCTGCTTCTACAGCCTGCAGGCCCCGGTGCTGCGGGTCGGCGGTTACGACATCCCCTACCCCCCGAGCAAGTTCGAGGACGACTTCCTGCCCGACCTCGACCGCGTGCTCGACGCCGTCGACCGCTCGCTGGCCCACTGAGAGGGGGTGGCACGTGTCGGATCTGCAGAGCTTCCGCCTGCCGGACGCGGGTGAGGGCCTGACCGAGGCCGAGATCGTCAGCTGGCGGGTGCGACCCGGCGACCAGGTCAGCACGAACGACGTCCTGGTCGAGGTCGAGACGGCCAAGTCCCTCGTCGAGCTGCCGTCGCCGTTCGCCGGCACGGTCGCCGAGCTGCTCGTCGCCGAGGGTCAGACGGTGGCCGTCGGGACGCCGATCATCACCGTTCGGCGCGACGGTCCGCCGCCGGTGATCGAGCAGGCGCCGGAGCAGGGTGCGGTTGAGCCGGGTCTGATCGGTGGGCCCGCCCCCGGTGGCCGGACGTCGGTGCTGGTTGGGTACGGACCACGGACCACCTCGGCGGCCCGGCGTCCGCGCAAGGCAGGCGTCGACACGCTGGCCGAGGGCCAGGTCAAGCCTCAGCGGCACGGCGGGTTCGAGGTCGGTCGGGTGGTCGAGCAGCGGCTCGCCGAGCAGGCCGACGTCCCGGCCGCCGAGCCGCACCGCCGTCCCGTCCTGCCGGGAACCCCGCCCGAGGCGACCGGCAGCGTCGGCGGTGGCGGGCGGGTGCTGGCCAAGCCCCCCGTCCGCAAGCTGGCCAAGGACCTCGGGGTCGACCTGCGCATGCTCACCCCGACCGGTTCGGGGGGCATACTCACCCGCGACGACGTCCTGGAGGCCGGCGCGCCGCCCGCCGCGGATCCGGCGTCCGCACGGCAGACCCGGATCCCGGTCAAGGGGGTGCGCAAGGCCACCGCAGAGGCGATGGTGGCCAGCGCGTTCACGGCTCCGCACGTCACCGAGTTCGTCACCGTCGACGTCACCCGCACGATGAAGCTGGTGCAGAGGTGGCGCAGCGACCCCGAGCTGGCCGGCGTCAAGGTCTCACCGCTGCTCATGGTCGCCAAGGCACTCCTGCTTGCGGTACGCCGCCATCCCGGGGTGAACGCCTCCTTCGACAGTGCGGCCGGCGAGATCGTGGTCGAGCACGACGTCAACCTCGGCATCGCCGCGGCCACCCCGCGCGGCTTGGTCGTGCCCAACATCAAGGACGCCGATCGCCTCCCGCTGACCGAGCTGGCCCGTGCCCTCGCCGAGCTGACCGCGACGGCCCGCGAGGGGCGCACCCAGCCGGCCCAGCTGTCCGGTGGCACGATCACCATCACCAACGTGGGGGTCTTCGGCATCGACACCGGGACGCCGATCCTGCCGCCGGGCGAGGCCGCGATCCTCGCGTTCGGGGCGGTGCGGCCCCGGCCCTGGGTGCACCGGGGTGCGGTCGTGCCGCGCCAGGTCACCACCCTGGCCCTCAGCTTCGACCACCGGATCGTCGACGGCGACCTCGGCAGCAGGTTCCTCGCCGACATCGCCGGGGTGCTCGAACGCCCCAACCGCGCCCTGCTCTGGGCCTGAGAGCGCCCGTTCACCGGCCCACCCACCGGTAGCCGTGCTCGGGCCGGCCGGCCGAGCCGTACCGCGGGCGCACCTGCGCCAGCCCCCGGGCGGCCAGGTACTCCAGGTAGCGGCGGGTGCTGACCCGCGACAGGCCGCACCGCGTGGCGGTCTCACCGGCGGACAGCTCCAGGGCGGCATCGCGCAGTGCGGCCGCCACCAGGTCCAGGGTGCGCGACGAGAGCCCCTTGGGCAGGTCGGGCACGGCGCCGGCGACCCGGCGCGCCGGTGCGAGCAGCTGGTCGATCTGGTCCTGGTCGCGAAGCGTGCCGTGCGCACCGGCCAGGCGCTGCAGCTCGCGGCGGGTCGCGGCGTACGTCAGCAGCCGCTCCTGGAAGGCGGCCAGGGTGAACGGCTTGATCAGATAGTGGACGACGCCCCCGCTCATGGCGGCCCGCACCGTCTCGACCTCCCGCGACGCGGTGACCGCGATGATGTCCAGGTGCGTGCCCGCGGGCGCCGCGCGCAACCGGCGCAGCACCTCGATGCCGGACAGGTCGGGCAGGTAGACGTCGAGCAGCACCAGGTCGGGGGCCAGCTCCTGGACCGCTCGCAGCGCGTCGGCGCCGCGGTGCACCTCGGCCACGACGGTGAACCCGGGCACCGACTCGACGTACCCGCGGTGGATGCTGGCCACCGCGAAGTCGTCGTCGACGACCAGCACCCGTACCGGCGGGGCCTCGCCGCTCACCGCCGCTCGCCGCCGCTTCGGGGGCCCGCGGCGGCCACGAGCACCGGGGGCAGGACGACCGCGAAGACGGCGCCCCCACCGGGTCGGTCAGTGACCTGGGCCCGACCGCCACGGCGGGAGACGACCCGCGACACCAGGGCCAGGCCGATGCCCCGGCCGTGATGGTCCGGGGTCGGCGCCTTGGTCGATGCGCCGACGGTGAAGATCTGCTCGCGCTGGTCGAGCGGGACGCCGGGACCGTCGTCCGTCACCCGGATCTCGACGCCCTGGCCCGGCCCGGAACCACGGACCAAGACCTCGACCGCCCCGCCCGGGCCGGCGGCGTCCACGGCGTTGTCGACCAGGTTGCCGACGATCGTGACGACGTCGTCGCCGGCACCCTCGGCTACCTCGCAGCCCGGGTCCAGCAGCAGCGTGACGCTGCGCTCGCGGGCAGCCGCCGCCTTGGCCACGAGCAGCGCGGCGACCGAGGCGTCCTCGACCCCGCTCGTGCTCGCCCCGCCCAGCAGGGTGCTGCCGCCGCCCAGGCGCTCGATCAGCGCGACGGCCTCGTCGTGGCGTCCCAGGTCGATCAGCCCCGACAGCACGTGCAGGTGGTTCGAGAACTCGTGGGCCTGGGCCCGCAGCGCGTCGGTGATGCTGCGCTGACCCTCCAGCGCCCGCAGCGCGTCGAACAGCTCGGTGCGGTCGCGCAGCGTCAGCACCCGCCCGACGTCGTGACCACCGACGCGGGCCGTGGTCGCGTTGGCGATCAGCAGCCGCTCACCGGCCAGCACCAGCCGGTCGGCCACCGGTGGTGCCGCCCCGTCCAGCGCGGTCATCAGCTCGGCGTCCAGCACCTCGGACGCCGGTCGCCCGAGCGGGTCGGCGTCCAGCGACAGCAACCGGACCGCCTCGTCGTTCACCAGCGCGACCCTGCCCCGCCCGTCGGTCGCGACCACACCCTCCCGGATGCCGTGCAGCATCGCCTCGCGGGTCTGCAGCAGGTCGGCGATCTGCTCGGGCTCGAGCCCGAAGATGCGACGCCGCACCAGGCGGGCCACCCCGGCCGCACCGAGCACCCCGAGCAGGGCCGCCAGGGCCAGCCAGGTGGCCAGGGCGGGGATCACGTCGGACAGGTCCTGCGAGAGGCGGCTGGCCAGGATGCCGACCGACACGGTGCCCTGCACCTGGCCCTTGGCGTCGCGGACGGGCACCTTGGCCCGCAGCGACACGCCCAGCGTGCCCTTCTCGGTGCCCACGAACTCGACCCCGCGCAGCGGCCCGTCCGGGTCGGTCGAGACCCGCTGGCCGATCTTGGTGGGGTCGGGGTGGGAGAACCGCCGTCCCCGGGCGTCGGTGAACACCACGAACGACGCGTCCGCGGCCTGGCGCACCAGCTCGGCCAGCGGTTGCAGCGTGGCGGCGGGGTCGTCGTCCCGGTAGGCCTGCTGGACGGTGGGGACGTCGGCAAGGCTGCGCGCGATCGTGAGCACCCGGCTGGAGTAGGTGTCGCGGATGACGTTCTGCTCCAGCCGCACGGCGAGCAGCCCCGCGACCAGCACCGTGCCGAGCACGATGACCGCCTGCATCGCCAGCAGCTGGACGGCGAGCGGGACCTTGCGGCGCATGGGGTCATGGTGCACCCTCGCGCCGGCCACCGGCTGCGACCAGAACGACCTCTACGACCGCTATGACCGCAGAGTTCCCGTGCGCCCCGACCCTGCCTAGCCTCCACGAAGGATCGGGACGACGTCGTCCCGGCTGACTGGAGGACGACGATGTTCCAGCTCGCGCTCGGCACCACCCGTAGGCGGACGACGTTCGCCACCCTCGCCGGCACCACCGCCCTGATGCTGGTGGCCTGCGGCAGCGCCGGCACCGAGGCCGGCCCGTCGGGCGGCACTGCCGGCCCGGCCAAGGCGTTCTCCCGGCTGGACATCATGGCGCCCGCGGCCCCCGGTGGCGGCTGGGACGGCACGGCCCGCGCCATGGCCGCCTCGATGGAGACCGCCGACCTGGCCAAGGCGGTCACCGTGAAGAACGTGACCGGGGCCGGCGGGACGGTGGGCCTGGCTCAGCTAGCCAACGACAAGAGCGACAGCTCGCTGATGGTGATGGGTCTGGTCATGGTCGGCGCGGTCGCCACCAACCAGTCGCCGGCGAGCCTGAAGGACGTCACCCCGATCGCCCGGCTGACCGCCGAGGACGAGGTGCTCGTGGTCCCGAAGGCGAGCCCGTACAAGACCCTGGACGACCTGGTGAACGACCTCAAGGCCCGGGGCCGCGGGGTCGTCGTCACCGGCGGGTCGGCGGGGGGCACCGACCACATGGTCGCCGGGCTGCTGGCCAAGGCGGCCGGCGTCGCGCCCGCCGACCTGAACTACGTCCCCTACTCGGGCGGCGGCGAGTCGCTCGCCGCGCTGTTGGGCAACAAGGTGGCTGCCGGGATCTCGGGGGTGAGCGAGTACACCGAGCAGATCAAGGCCGGCACGCTGCGCGCCCTCGCGGTGGCCGGCCCCGAGCGGGTCGCCGGTCTGGACGCGCCGACGATGACCGAGGCCGGTTACGACGTCAAGCTGATCAACTGGCGCGGAGTCGTCGCCCCGGGCGGGCTGTCGGCCGACAAGACCCAGCGGCTGGTCGCCTCGGTCACCGCCATGCACGACAGCCCCGCCTGGAAGGAGGCCCTGGCCAAGAACGGCTGGACCGACGTCTTCGTGGCCGGTGACGAGTTCAAGACCTACCTCGACGGTGAGATCACGACGACCACCACCGTCCTGAAGGACCTGGGCCTGGTGAAGTGAGCTCTGGTGAAGTGAGCACTGGTGAGGTGAGCACTGCCCAGACACCACCCGGCCAGCGGCCCACGGTCGCCGTCGCGGATGCCGTCGTCGCGCTGGTCGTGGTCGCCCTGGGCGTGTTTACCGTGGTCGACTCGCAACGGATCCAGGTGCCGCTGAGCTCGAACGTGGTGGGGCCGCGGGTCTTCCCGTACGCCGTCGGCGCCGCGCTGGTGCTGGCCGGCTTGGCCGTCCTGGTGGGTGCGCTGCGCGGACGCCGAGCCGACCCCGAGGCCGGCGAGGACGTCGACGCCACGGCCCGCACCGACTGGCTCACCCTGGCCAAGGTGGCCGCCGCGTTCGTGGTGCACATCGCCGTGGTCGACGCGCTGGGCTGGGCCCTTGCTGCCGCCGTGCTGTTCACCGGGGTCGCCTGGGCCCTGGGCGCCACCTGGTGGAGGGCGGCGGCCATCGGCGTCCTGCTCGGGTTCGTCCTGCAGGCCGCGTTCGTCACGCTGCTCGGGGTCTCGCTGCCGGCGGGGGTCTTCGCGGGAGTGCGGTACCTCGATGGGTGACTTCGGTGCGCTGCTGGACGGGTTCGGCACTGCGCTGCAACCGACGTTCCTGCTCTATGCCCTGATCGGGGTCACCCTCGGGACCGCGGTGGGGGTGCTGCCGGGCATCGGGCCCGCGATGACGGTGGCGCTGCTGCTGCCGCTGACCTACACCCTGGAGCCGACGGCCGCGCTGATCATGTTCGCCGGCATCTACTACGGGGGCATGTACGGCGGTTCGACCACCTCGATCCTGCTGAACACCCCCGGCGAGTCCTCGTCGATGATCACCGCGATCGAGGGCAACCTGATGGCCAAGGCCGGCCGCGGGGCGGCGGCTCTGGCCACGGCCGCGATCGGGTCGTTCGTGGCGGGCACCATCGCCACCGTCCTGCTGACCTTGATCGCGCCGACCGTCGCCCGCCTGGCGGTGCAGCTCGGTGCGCCGGACTACGTCGCCCTGACCGTGGTGGCGCTGCTCACCGTGTCTGCTCTGCTCGGGTCCTCGGTGGCCCGCGGGCTGGCGTCGCTGTCGGTGGGGTTGCTGCTGGGGCTGGTCGGCACCGACTCGCTGACCGCACAGCAGCGCTTCACCCTGGGCGTGCCAGCGCTGGCCGACGGCATCGACGTGGTCACCGTGGCCGTGGGGGTCTTCGCGGTCGGCGAGGCGCTGTTCGTGGCCTCGAGGCTGCGGCACGGCCGGATCGACATCATCGCCACGGGCGGCAGCACGTGGATGTCGCGCCGGGACTTTTCCCGCTCCTGGCGCCCCTGGCTGCGGGGCACCGCCCTGGGGTTCCCGATCGGGGCGATGCCGGCGGGCGGCGCCGAGGTGCCCACCTTTTTGTCCTACGCGCTGGAGAAGAGGCTGACTAAGCACCCCGAGGAGTTCGGCAAGGGTGCGATCGAGGGGGTCGCCGGCCCCGAGGCCGCCAACAACGCCGCGGCCGCCGGGGTGCTCGTGCCGCTGCTGACCCTGGGCCTGCCGACGTCCGCGACGGCGGCCGTGCTGATCGCCGCGTTCCAGAGCTACGGCATCCGGCCCGGACCGCAGCTGTTCCAGACCCAGGGCGCCCTGGTGTGGGCGCTGATCGCGAGCCTGTACGTCGGCAACGTCCTGCTGCTGGTGCTCAACCTGCCGCTGGTCGGGCTGTGGGTGCGGCTGCTGCGCATCCCCCGGCCCTACCTCTACGCGGGCATCATGCTGTTCGCGGCCCTGGGTGCCTACGCGCTGAACGGGGTGCGCGCCGACCTGGTGCTGCTACTGGTGATCGGCCTGCTGGGGTTCGCGATGCGGCGGTTCGGCTACCCGATCGCGCCGCTGATCATCGGCCTGATCCTGGGCCCGATCGCCGAGGAGCAGCTGCGCCGCACCCTGGCGATCAGCCAGGGTGACCCGATGGCCCTGGTCAACACCCCGTTCGCCGGAACGGTCTACGTGCTCCTGGCGATCGGGGCCACCGCTTCTCTGCTGCTGCGCCGACGCAGCCGGGCGCCCGAGCCGGTTGTCTGACTCACCCGAGGTGCCACCTGGACTCACGCCTCACCATCGCCAGTTGACGACGTTCGGGGGGGCTCGTCGCTCCGCTGCCGACGAGCAAACTAACCGCCATTGTCGACACGGCCGCCCATGGCGCGTTGGTCGCTGCATGACGCTGCCGTCTCGATGAACTATTCGACAATTCGGGGCACCTCGGTCAGCGCCGACGCACGGCCGGTGGTGGACGAAACGGTGCTTCCATCGAGAGGTGTCATGGGGCTTCTCCTGCGGCTTACCCGGGTCCTGCGCCCGCCGTGGCGGCACCGTCTACTGGTGGGCTCCTCCGGCAACGAGCAGGTGTTGACCGCTGACCCAGCCGGCGAGCTCGCCAGCGAAGTACTCTGCCGCGTCGGCGACGTCCTGGGGGCGGCCCATTCGGCCGCCGAGGGGGCGGACGGTGGCCATCAGTTGACGGAACGGGTCGTCCTGCGTCATGTCGGTGTAGACACCGGCACCGTCGATGGACGTGGGAATGATGGTGTTGACGGTGATGCCGCGCTGTCCGAGCTCTAGCGCCAAGACGCCGACGACGTAACTCGCAGCCATTTTGCTCGCACCGTAGAGACCGACCCCGGAGGCGGGCAGCACGGTCGTGCTCGAGCCGACGGAGATGATCCGACCGTTGTCGGCGACGTGTCGGGCTGCCTTCTGCAGGGTGAAGAAGGCACCTTTGGTGTTGATGGCGAAGAGGCGGTCGAACTGCTCTTCCGTCGCCTCTAGAAGCGGCTGATCGATGATTTCGACGCCGGCGTTGGCGACAACGATGTTGATCTCGCCGAACCGGCGCATCGTTTCGGAGAACAACCGCTCGACCTCATCGGGTCGGGAGACGTCTGCTTTGATCGCGACGACGCCGACGCCGTACTGCTCGATCTCGGAGACGGCGGCCGCGGCCGCGTCTTGGTCGTGAGCATAGTTCAGGGCGATGTTGGCGCCGAGGGAGGCGTATCGCAGGGCGATGGCTTTGCCGATTCCCCGGGCTGATCCGGTGATGAGTGCGGTCTGGTTACTGAGGTCGGTCACAGTCTGCCTTTCGTCGTCGATGGATGGCCCGAGATCCCCTCGACCGCTGAGTCGCGGGGACGCCGCCGGGCGTCAGCTGTTCGTGCGGCCGGTGCCGGTCTCGGTGAGGTGTGCCGACAGATCCCACAACTTTCGGGCGAGGTCGGCATCCTGGGCGACCTCCGGCGGGTCGATGACCTGCGGGTTTCCACGCAGGTGGCGCAGTCCGTCGGGTCCCT
>JAABUN010005620.1_pt1 | contig 15352 bp, 10 predicted proteins | sample 5559311 | NCBI WGS metagenome assembly JAABUN01 (sample SAMN10711877, study PRJNA513370) | rock metagenome | isolation source: Antarctica rocks | place: Antarctica: Victoria Land, Siegfried Peak sud | reverse complement strand
CGACAGCCCCACCAAGACCACGGAGACACCGGACCCGCGCCGGCGCTCTCCGCTGCCCGGACCCCGCATCCAGAATCCCAAGATCAACAAGTCGTGATCAACAGCCCTACTGAAAGACCGGGGCTAGTAAGCGCACCCCGACCTTGACCAGCAGCGCCGACAGGTGGTGGCCCGTGACCATCCTCGACCTCGCCGACGGCCTCGACGCCGGTCGGTGCGGTCGGCGGCCACGATCGCCTTTGCGCGCGCAGCGCCCCCGCGACAGGGGAGGCCGGCACTGACCGGGGCACAGGTAGGGACATGGACCTCGATCTCATTCTCACCGCCGCCGCCGAGCTTGCCCAGGAGCCCGCCGCCGAGGAGGAAGGCTTCTTCTTCGACGTCCTTGGAGAACGTATCCGGCTGCTGTTCTTCAGACAGGAGAACGGCGTCAAGTTGCTGCTCACCGGTCTGCTGGTCGTGGTGCTGCTCGGCGTGCGGTGGGTGGCCCGCGGGGTCAGCCGCCTGCTCCAGCACGGCGTCGGCAGCGAGAACCTGCGCTTCTGGACCCGACAGGCCATCAACCTGGGCTTCGCCCTGCTGCTGCTGCTCGGATTCCTGTCGATCTGGTTCGACGATCCCACGCGGCTTGCGACCGGCGTCGGCCTGGTCACCGCCGGACTCGCCTTCGCGCTGCAGAAGGTCATCACCGCGGTGGCCGGCTACTTCGTCATCCTGCGTGGCGACACCTTCGGCGTCGGGGACCGCATCACGATGGGCGGCGTGCGCGGCGACGTGATCGCGCTCGGCTTCGTCAAGACCACCATCATGGAGATGGGACAGCCGCCGGCCGTACAGGGGGCCGACCCCGCGCAGTGGGTGCAGAGCAGGCAGTACACCGGCCGTGTCGTCACCGTCACGAACGACAAGGTCTTCGACGAGGCCGTCTACAACTACACCCGTGACTTTCCCTACCTGTGGGAGGAGTTCACGCTGCCGATCGCCTACGCCGACGACCGGCACCGGGCCGACCAGATCCTGCTTGACGCCGCAGTCCGCCACGGGGTGCAGCGTGGCGAGGTGCCGGGCGAGGTGGTGCAGGCCATGCAGCGCAAGTACTTCATCCGTGACGTCGACCTCGAGCCGCACGTCTACTGGCGGATCACCGACAACTGGCTCGAACTCACCGTCCGCTTTCTCGCCGGCGTCTACGGCGTGCGCGGGCTCAAGGACCAGATGTCGCGGGAGATCTTGGCCGAGCTCGACAAGGCTGGCATCGGGATCGCCTCAGCGACGTACGAGATCACCGGCCTGCCGACGCTGCGGGTCTGCACTGCCGACGAGGGCGGCTGAGTGGATGTCCGCCAGGCCAGGACCGAGCTGGTCAGCCGCTGGCGGCATCCGCTACCCGAGGGCCCGCTGACCGGAACCCGCTCCCGGTGGGGTGACGATCGGTCCGACGGGGCCGGCGACAGCGGCTACGGCGTCTTGCTCCACCGCAGGTCGCCGGCGGTCTCGTCCCGGACCGCCGCGGCGGGCTGGACGCTGAGCCCCTCACCCGAGCCTCGCCGGTCGACCACCACCTCGTCACCGTCGCGGACCTCGGCGGCCAGCAGCGCCCGGGCGAGCTGGTCGCCGATCGCCTTCTGCACCAGCCGGCGCAGCGGCCGCGCGCCGTACACCGGATCGAATCCGGTCAGCGTCAGCCACTCCCGCGCCGCGTCGGTCACGGTCAGCGTGAGCCGCCGGTCCAGCAGGCGCTTTGCGAGCAGGGCGACCTGCAGGTCGACGATCCGCGCCAGCTCCTCGGTGGCGAGCGCGTCGAACAGCACGACGTCGTCCAGCCGGTTGACAAACTCCGGCTTGAACGCGTGCTGGACCACGTCCATGACCTTGTCGCGGCGCTGGTCGGCGGTGAGCAAGGGGTCGCTGACGTAGGCCGAGCCGAGGTTCGAAGTCATCACAAGGAGGGTGTTGCGGAAGTCAACGGTGCGGCCCTGCCCGTCGGTGAGCCGGCCGTCGTCGAGCACCTGCAGCAGCACGTCGAAGACGTCCGGGTGCGCCTTCTCGACCTCGTCGAGAAGCACCACGGCGTACGGCCGGCGACGCACCGACTCCGTCAACTGGCCACCCGCCTCGTAGCCCACGTAACCGGGTGGCGCACCGACAAGCCTTGCCACCGAGTGCTTCTCGCCGTACTCGCTCATGTCGATCCGAGTCATGGCCCGCTCATCGTCGAACAGGAACTCAGCCAGTGCCTTGGCCAGCTCGGTCTTGCCGACACCGGTGGGGCCGAGGAACAGAAACGAGCCGGTCGGCCGGTCCGGGTCGGAGATGCCGGCTCGGGCCCGGCGTACAGCGTCGGAGACGGCCCGTACTGCCGTCACCTGACCCACCAGGCGGCCGCCGATCGCGTCCTCCATGCGCAGGAGCTTCGCGCTCTCGCCCTCGAGCAGCCGGCCGGCCGGGATGCCGGTCCAGGCCGAGACGACCGACGCGATGTCGTCCGGGCCGACCTTCTCCTCGACCATGCGGTCAGACTGCTCGGCGGCGGCGCTGGCCGTGGCGAGCTCCTTCTCGACCGCGGGGATCTCGCCGTAGAGCAGCCGGCTGGCGGCTTCGTTGTCGCTGTCGCGTTCGGCGCGTTCGAACTGCGTACGCAGGTGGTCGAGCTGCTGCTTGAGCTCGCCGACCCGGTTGAGCCCGGCCTGCTCGTGCTCCCAGCGGGCGGTCAAGCCGGCCAGTTCGGCTTGGCGGTCAGCCATCTCACGCCGCAGAGCGGCCAGCCGTTCCTGTGACGCCGCGTCAGTCTCGCGCTCGAGCGCGAGCTCCTCCATCCGCATCCGGTCGACGGCGCGTTGCAGCTCGTCGATCTCCACCGGCCGGCTGTCGATCTCCATGCGCAGCCGCGAGGCCGCTTCGTCGACGAGGTCGATCGCCTTGTCGGGCAGGAAGCGGGCGGGGATGTAGCGGTCGGACAGCGTGGCCGCCGCGACCAGCGCGGAGTCGGCGATCTCCACCTTGTGGTGGGCCTCGTAGCGGCCCTTGAGCCCGCGCAGGATCGCGACGGTGTCCTCCACCGAAGGCTCGCCGACGAGCACCTGCTGGAAGCGCCGCTCCAGCGCCGGGTCCTTCTCGATGCCGGTGCGGTACTCGTCCAGCGTCGTCGCGCCGACCATGCGCAGCTCGCCGCGCGCGAGCATCGGCTTGAGCATGTTGCCGGCATCCATGCTGCCCTCGGCCTTGCCCGCACCGACCAGCGTGTGCAGCTCGTCGAGGAAGGTGATGATGCGGCCCTCGGAGTCCTTGATGTCAGTCAGCACCGCCTTGAGCCGCTCCTCGAACTGCCCGCGGTACTGCGCGCCGGCAACCATCGCGGCGAGGTCGAGCGCGACGATGCTCTTGCCGCGCAGACTCTCAGGGACGTCGCCATCAACGATCCGCTGCGCCAGTCCCTCCACCACGGCGGTCTTTCCGACACCTGGCTCGCCGATCAGGACCGGGTTGTTCTTCGTCCGCCGGGACAGCACCTGCACCACGCGACGGATCTCTGTGTCGCGGCCGATGACAGGGTCAAGCTCGCCGCGCCGGGCCCGGTCGGTGAGGTCAACGCCGTACTTCTCGAGCGCCTTGTACGTCGACTCCGGGTCCTGCGTCGTGATGCGCCGCATGCCGCCTCGGACCTTGGCGAAAGCATCGGTCAGCGCCTTGGGCAGGGCGAGCTGCTGCTTGAGCAGGTCGGCGACATCACCGCCGCTGTCGGCCAGTCCGACCAGCAGGTGCTCGGTCGAGACGTAGTCGTCACCGACCTCTTTGGCCTTGTGCGACGCGACGGACATGACCGCCATCAGCGCGCGGGACAGCTGCGGCGCCGCGACGGTCGAGCCGCTCGCTTTCGGGATCGCAGCCAGCATTGCCTCGGCCCGGCCACGGACCTGGGCCGGGTCGGCGCCCACTGCGGTGAGCAGCGGGGCGGCGATGCCGTCGCCCTGGTCGAGCAGGGCGAGCAGCAGGTGCACCGGCGCGACCTCGGGGTGCCCCTCAGCGGCGGCCCGGCGGACGGCGGAGGAGACAGCCTCCTGGCTCTTGGTGGTCAGGCGTTCGGCGTCCATGTCGGGTCCTTCGGGGGTCGATGCGTCGGACGGCTCCGGCGGGTGCAACGACCACAGACCTGAGTCTGTTCCGCTCAGGTACGCGGCGTACAGGAGGCGGAAGCCTGAAGAACGGCAAGGGCAACACGCCTGACGGGGTCGGATACATCCCGTTTGCAGAACTGTGCCCTGGTCTCGACTGAGGCTGCCTGACGCCGTCCGGCACCAGCACTGGGTGAGTTGAGCAGGTCGTTCAGCGGAACACGACGGTCCGGTCGCCGTTGAGCAGGACCCGTCGCTCGGCGTGCCAGAGCACGGCGCGCGCGAGCACCCGCGCCTCGATGTCCTGCCCCACGCGGGCCAGTGCCTCGGCCGTGTGGGTGTGGTCGGCCCGGGCCACGTCCTGCTCGATGATCGGCCCCTCGTCGAGGGCGGCCGTGACGTAATGCGCACTGGCGCCGATGAGCTTGACGCCGCGGTCATGGGCCTGGGCGTAGGGGCGGGCGCCCTTGAAGCTCGGCAGGAACGAGTGGTGGATGTTGATCGCGCTTCCCGTCAGGCGTGCGCACAGGTCCGGTGACAGGACCTGCATGTAGCGGGCGAGCACGACCAGCTCGACCTGCTCGGCCTCGATGAGATCGAGCAGCCGCGCCTCCGCATCGGCCTTCGTGTCAGCGGCGACCGGCACGTGGTGGAAGGCGATCCCGTGCCACTCCACGAGCGAACGGGTGTCCGGGTGGTTGCTGACGACAGCCCGTAGGTCGATCGGCAGCGCGCCGGTGCGGTGTCGGAACAGCAGATCCTGAAGGCAGTGGTCCTGCTTGGACACCAACACGACCGTCGGCAGCGGGCGGTCGGCTGGGGCGAGCTGCCACTGCATGCCGAACGAGATCGCCGTCGCCTCGAAGCCTGACCGCAGCGCCGGCACCGTGACAGCCGGGTCGGCCGCGACATGCACCCGCATGAAGAACCGCTCACTGTCGGGATCGCGGTACTGCTGGCTGTCCAGGATGTTGCAGCCGGTCACGACGAGGAACGTCGAGACGGCGTGCACGATGCCGGGACGGTCCGGGCAGGACAGGGTCAGCAGGTGCTCGCCGTTCACACGGGCACGCTACTGGCGTGTGTGCACTCGCAGGCGCGGGACTGACCGCAGGCAGGTGCGCGCTGACTACAGAACAGTCACCCCGATCGATCATCTGAGCTACGACCGGTTGCTCAGCGCCGCGGCGGCTTCCAGACCACGAGCGCGGCGTCGCGCAGCGGAACCAGGTCACGTCGCAGGCTGGCCACCGCGGTGTCGTGCGCGCTCGCCAGCGCTGCCTGCGTCTGCACGAGCTCGCGGGCCAGCTCGCCGACCCGCGCCTGCAATGCCTCGACCTGGTGCTCGAGGTCGATGATGCGCTTGATCCCGGCGAGGTTGACGCCTTCCTCCTGCGAGAGCCGCTGCACCTCGCGCAGCAGCGCGACGTCGCGGGAGGAGTAGCGGCGGCCGCCGCCGCCGGAGCGGCCGGGCGTGACGAGCCCGAGCCGGTCGTACTGCCGGAGCGTCTGCGGATGCATGCCGGACAGCTCGGCCGCGATCGAGATGACAAAGACGGGGGCGTCGTCCTCCATCACGGGTTCACCAGGTGGGCGCGCGGGTCCTCGGGCGACACGGCGGCGAACGCCTCGAGCGCCTTTCTCGCCTCGCTCGACATCTTCTGCGGTACGGCGACCTCGACCGTCACCAGCAGGTCACCGGCGGCGGTGCCGGGCGCCTTGCCGGGGACGCCCCGGCCGCGCACCCGGAAGGTGCGTCCGGTCGTCGTGCCGGCCGGCACCTTGAGGGTCACCGGGCCGTCCGGCGTCGGCACGCTGACCTGGGCGCCGAGCGCCGCCTCGGCGAAGGTGACCGGCACGGTGACCGTCAGGTGCTGGTCGCGGCGGCCGAAGAAGGGGTGCGGTGTGACGTGTACCGTGACCATGAGATCGCCGGCGGGGGCTCCGCGTTCGCCCTCGCCACCGCGGCCGGCGAGCCGCACCTTCTGCCCGTCGGCCACGCCGACGGGTAGCCGCACGTTGAGCGTCTTGCCGACGGCGGCCCGCCCCACCCCGGCGCAGGACGCGCACGGGGTCTCGATGACCCGACCGCTCCCGCGGCAGGCCTTGCACGGCTCGCTGAAGGCGAAGCCCCCCTGGCTGCGGGAGGTGACCCCCGCGCCCGCGCAGGACGCGCAGACCTGCGGGGCGGTGCCTGGCGCGGCCCCTACGCCGCCACAGGCAGTGCACGGTCCGGTCGTGGTCAGTCGCAACGGGAGCGTCACCCCGCGCAGGGCATCGAGAAAGGACAGGGTGACCGCCGCATCGACATCGGCTCCGCGGCGAGGCGTCCGCTGCCCCCCGCCGCGGGCGTTGCCGAACAGTCCGCCGAGGACATCGCCGAAACCGCCCTGCGCCGCGCCGGCCCGGCCGAACAGATCGCCGAGATCGAATCCGGGAACACCACCACCGGCGTACGACCCGGCAGAGCCACGCAGCCCGCCCCCGCCGGCGCCGAACAGCGAGCGGGCCTCGTCGTACTCCTTGCGCCTGGTGCTGTCCGACAGCACGTCGTATGCCTCGGAGACCTCTTTGAAGCGCTCCTCGCCGCCGGGGTTGGTGTCCGGGTGCAGGTCGCGCGCGAGCTTGCGGTACGCCTTCTTGATGTCGGCCGCGGTGGCGTCCTTCGGCACGCCGAGTGCGGCGTAGAAGTCCTTCTCGACATCGCGGGCGCTCATGGCAACGGTACGGCCGGCTCAGCCACCGACACGCGGGCCGGCCGCAGGACGCGCGGCCCGCCGGGCGCCCCGGAAGCCAGGCGGTACCCCGGCTGCAGGACCATGGCGCACGTGGCGACCGAGACCTCGGGATCGGGCTCGGCCTGCATCAGCGCCTCGTGGACCGACGGGTCGAACGGATCCCCGGCCGCTCCGAACTGCTCCAGTCCGAGCTTGCCGGTCAGCGCCTCGAGCTTCTCGGCAACCCCCTTGAGCGCGCCGTGCACGTCGTCGTGTTGACGCGCCCGGTCGATGTCGTCGAGCACCGGCAGCAGTCCGGACAGCAGACCGGCGGTCGCCATCTCGACCACGGCCATCCGGTCACGGTCGACCCGCTTGCGGTAGTTGGCGTACTCCGCCGACACGCGCTGCAGGTCGGCCGTGAGCTCAGCGACCGGGTCGGGCCCGGCCGGCGGGTCGGGGACGGACTCCTCCGAGCCGGGGGCGCCCGGATCGGCCGCCGGCGGCACGTCGCGTACTGCCCCGGTCTCGGGGTCCAGGCGTCGTCGGTCGCGCACGATCACCCGGTCCGGATCGTCAGCGAGCCGTTCCTCGTCAGGTGCCGTCACTTGCGCTCGTCCTCGACGACCTCGGCGTCCACGACGCCGTCGTCCTCGGCAGGCTGCCCAGCCGCGCCGGCAGCATCGCCGGTGCCGCCCTCAGCCGACTGCTGCGCGTAGAGCGCACCACCGAGCGCTTGGCTCTTGCTCGCCACCGCCTCGGCGGCGGTCTTGATCGCTGCGGTGTCGCTGCCACCCAGCGCCGCCTTGAGGTCGATCAGCGCAGCCTCGACGTCAGCCTTGCCCTCGGCCGGAAGCTTGTCGCCGTTCTCGCCGAGGAACTTCTCGGTCTGGAAGACCAGGCCCTCGCTCTGGTTGCGCACCTCGACCTCCTCGCGGCGCTTCGCGTCCTCCTCGGCGTACTGCTCGGCCTCCTTCATCATCCGCTCGACCTCGTCCTTCGGCAGCGCGGACCCGCCGGAGATGGTCATCCGCTGCTCCTTGCCGGTGCCGAGGTCCTTGGCCGAGACGTGCACGATGCCGTTGGCGTCGATGTCGAAGGTGACCTCGATCTGCGGGACGCCGCGGGGCGCCGGCGGCAGGCCGGTCAGCTCGAACATGCCGAGCTTCTTGTTGTACTGCGCCATCTCCCGCTCGCCCTGGAAGACCTGGATCTGCACCGACGGCTGGTTGTCGTCGGCGGTGGTGAAGACCTCGGAGCGCTTGGTCGGGATCGTGGTGTTGCGCTCGATCAGCTTGGTCATGATCCCGCCCTTGGTCTCGATGCCGAGCGAGAGCGGGGTGACGTCGAGCAGCAGGACGTCTTTCACCTCACCCTTGAGGACACCGGCCTGCAGCGCGGCGCCGACGGCGACGACCTCGTCGGGGTTGACGCCCTTGTTGGGCTCCTTGGAGGTCAACTCGCGGACCAGGTCCGACACGGCCGGCATCCGGGTCGAGCCGCCGACCAGCACGACGTGGTCGATCGCCGACAACGCGACGCCGGCGTCCTTGATCGCCTGCTGGAAAGGGTTCTTGCAGCGGTCGAGCAGGTCCTGCGTCATCCGCTGGAACTCCGCGCGGGTCAGCGTGACGTCCAGGTGCAGCGGGCCTTCGGGGCTCGCCGTGATGTACGGCAGGTTGATGCCGGTCGACTGGGACGCCGACAACTCGATCTTGGCCTTCTCGGCCGCCTCGCGTAGCCGCTGCATCGCCATCTTGTCGCCGGACAGGTCGATGCCGTTGTTGGACAGCTGGAACTGCTTGACCAGGTGGCCGACCACCCGCTCGTCCCAGTCGTCGCCGCCGAGCTTGTTGTCACCGGAGGTGGCCTTCACCTCGATGACGCCGTCGCCGATCTCGAGCAGCGACACGTCAAAGGTGCCGCCGCCGAGGTCGAACACCAGGATCGTCTGCTCCTTCTTGCCCTTGTCCAGGCCGTACGCCAGCGCCGCCGCGGTCGGCTCGTTGACGATTCGCAGGACGTTGAGGCCGGCGATCTCGCCAGCCTCCTTGGTTGCCTGCCGCTCGTGGTCGGAGAAGTACGCCGGAACCGTGATCACCGCATCGGTGACCGGCTCGCCGAGGTAGCTCTCCGCGTCCCGCTTGAGCTTCTGCAGGATGAAGGCGCTGATCTGCTGGGCGGTGAAGTCCTTGCCGTCCAGGCTCTGACTCCAGTCGGTGCCCATGTGGCGCTTGACCGAGCGGATGGTCCGCCCGACGTTGGTGACCGCCTGGCGCTTGGCCACCTCGCCGACGAGGACCTCCCCGTTCTTCGCGAACGCCACGATCGACGGCGTCGTCCGCGAGCCCTCGGCGTTGGCGATGACCGACGGTTCACCGCCCTCGAGGACGGCGACGCAGGAGTTGGTGGTGCCGAGGTCGATGCCGACTGCTCGTGCCATGAAGAGAACCTTTCGATCGCTGGTATTGAGTGCTCACCACTCACGGTGGCTGCTCCTCGGTCAAGCGTCAAGTCGACCTGAGTGTTCCCGGCTCAACAAATCTGCTAGTCCCGCACCCGTGTCACGCTAGGTAGGTGCTGGCTGCGATGCGCGACCGCCGTGGCGGGCCCAACTGGCGGATGCGGGCGCTGGCCGTGCTGCTGTGTCTGCTGCTGGCCGGGCCGCTGACCGTGCTGATCCTCCAGGCGGCCGTGCGGGTCCTTGACCTCGCTGGCTGAGCCGGCCCCCCTGTTCTCGGTGCCACCACCGCCCGGCGCACGCGTCGGTTGGGCACCGAGACCGGGCTCAGCGCGGTGGTTACCCGCCAGTAGGTGCGAGTGCGGGGCGGTCGTTAGGCTGGCCGCAACGGCCCGTGTGCGTACGGCTGCCGCCTGGCTGCTCTTGGAGGAACTGTGGAGACGCACATGCTGGTGCGCCTGGTGGCCGGCCTGGCGATCGCGGTCGTGGCCCTGGCCGTCGCCGGCCGACGGGTGGCCTTCCTCTACCGCATGATCGCCGCCGGCCAGCCCTCCCCGGGCCGGCTCGACGACGCGCCGCGCCGGCTGCTCGGGCAGATCCGCGAGGTCGCCGGTCAGTCCCGGCTGCTGAAGTGGAACGCGCCGGGGCTCGCTCACTTCTTCGTGTTCTGGGGCTTCCTCGTCCTCACGCTCACGATCATCGAGGCGGTCGGCGCGCTGTTCGACGTCGACTTCCACATCCCGCTGATCGGCAAGAGCCCGATCCTCGGCTTCCTGGAGGACTTCTTCGGTGTCGCCGTGCTGCTCGGGCTGCTCGCCTTCGCGATCATCCGGCTGCGCTCCAAGCCCGAGGTGGTCGGGCGGGACTCCCGCTTCTACGGCTCACACACGGGCGCCGCCTGGGTCGTACTCGGACTGATCTTCCTGGTCATCGTCACGATGTTCGGGATCCGCGCCGCGCAGCTCAACACCGGTGTCTCCCCGTGGCAGGACGACCGAGGCGCGATTTTCTTCTCCAACCTGCTCGCCGCGATCGTCGAACCGCTGGGCGAGACCGCCAACGAGCGCCTCGAGGACGTCATGGTGATCGGCCAGATCGCCGTGGTGTTCGGCTTCCTCGTCATGGTCACCTACTCCAAGCACCTGCACATCTTCCTGGCGCCGGTCAACGTGCTCACCAAGCGCAACCCCGAGCCGGGTGGCGTCGCCCTCGGCGGCCTGGAGCCGATGATGAGCAACGGCAAGGTGCTCGACCTGGAGGAGGCCGACCCCGACGAGGACACCTTCGGCGTCGGCAAGGTGGAGGACTTCCGCTGGACCGCGATGCTCGACATGGCGACCTGCACCGAGTGCGGTCGCTGCCAGTCGCAGTGCCCCGCCTGGAACACCGGCAAGCCGCTGTCGCCCAAGCTGCTGATCATGAACCTGCGAGATCACCTGTTCGCGAAGGCCCCGTACATCCTGGGTTCGCAGAGCGCGCCCGAGGACCACGTCCCGAACTTCCACGATGCAGGCACCGACAGCGGCCACCACGCCGTGCCCGAGTCCGGTTATGAGCGGGTGGTCGGGACGAACCACGAGCAGGCCGTCCGCCCACTGGTCGGGACCGCTGCGGAAGGCGGGGTCATCGACCCCGACGTGCTGTGGAGCTGTACGACGTGTGGCGCCTGCGTCGAGCAGTGCCCGGTCGACATCGAGCACGTCGACCACATCCTGGACATGCGCCGCTACCAGGTCCTCATCGAGTCGGCGTTCCCGAGCGAGGCCGGCGTGATGCTGCGCAACCTGGAGAACACCGGCAACCCGTGGGGCCTGAACAACAAGGCCCGCGAGGACTGGACCGAGGGACTGTCGTTCGAGGTCCGCATCGTCGACGGCGAGATTCCCGAGGAGGTGGAGTACCTGTTCTGGGTCGGCTGCGCCGGCGCGCTCGAGGACCGGAGCAAGAAGGTCACCCGCGCCGTCGCCGAGCTGCTGCACACCGCGGGGGTGGAGTTCGCGGTGCTCGGCCGGGGCGAGACCTGCACCGGCGACCCGGCCCGCCGGCTGGGCAACGAGTTCGTCTTCCAGATGCTGGCCCAGCAGAACGTCGAGACGCTCAACGAGGCCGGCGCCACCGCCGACAAGCACGTCAAGATCGTCGCGACGTGCCCGCACTGCTTCAACACGATCGCCAACGAATACCCCCAGCTCGGCGGCCACTACGACGTGGTGCACCACACCCAGCTGCTCGGCTCGCTGATCGCCGACGGCCACCTCGTGCCGATCACGCCGGTCGACGAGAAGGTGACCTACCACGACCCCTGCTACCTGGGTCGGCACAACAAGGTCTACACACCTCCGCGCGAGATCCTGGCCGCCATCTCGGGGTTGTCGTCGCAGGAGATGCCGCGCTGCAAGGAGCGAGGCTTCTGCTGCGGCGCCGGCGGCGCGCGGATGTGGATGGAGGAGAAGATCGGCAAGTCGATCAACGTCGAGCGCACCGACGAGGCGCTCGCGCTCGACCCCGACATCGTGTCGACCGCCTGCCCGTTCTGCATGGTCATGCTGTCCGACGCGGTGACCGCCAAGCAGCAATCGGGCGACGCGAAGGACGGCGTGCAGGTCCTCGACGTGTCGCAGATCCTCGCCCGCTCGCTCGTGGCCGCGGGCGGTGGAGGCGGCAGTGCCGTCACCCCGGACGTCACCGTCGAGGCGCCCAAGCCGGTCGGTGCGACGCCCGAGCAGACCGCGCAGGCCGACTACGGCCAGCTCGCCCAGTCCGGCGGCATCGCCCCGGTCGAAAAAACTGCCGACCCGGCCAGCTCCGGCGCCACCGTGGAGGGCTCCTCACCGGCCGCGGCCGAGCCGAGCCCAGCGCCGGCGGGCGACCAGGCGCCTGCGCGCACGGCCGAGGGCCACGGCCCGGACGTGACCGCCGAGTCGCCGCCGAGCGCAGCTGGAGACGCTCCGGGCGGCGCCAGCGAAGGCCAGGGGCCCGGCGGACACGAGCCACCCCGCCCCGGTTCCTAGCCCCCGGGCCGACTGCGTGCCTTCGGACCCTTTGCCTGCTGATGTTGGCGGCCCGCAAAGGGAGCCGGGCGCCCTGCCCACGGCGACGGCGACATGGGGGCGCACAACGTGATCCACAATTCGTCCCCGGGCCCGCCCACGCTCAGCCCAGCCCTCGCGGCGATCACGATGTGTGCAGACGTGTCCGCTCGCCAGCGTGCGGCCCGCACCGGGCCGGCCGAGTAGCATCAATCCCTACCGCTGCGGGCGTAGTTCAGCGGCAGAACATCAGCTTCCCAAGCTGAGAACGCGGGTTCGATTCCCGTCGCCCGCTCCACTACAACTGCAAGCCGAGTCTGACTACAGCGTCGGCGTGCGCGTGAAGCGCAGGTGGGAGCGCGACGGCGTCGGACCGCGCTGGTCCTGGTAGCGCGAACCGTAGACCGACGAGCCGTACGGGTGCTCAGCCGGCGACGTCAGCGGGAGCACGCAGATCTGTCCGATCTTCATCCCGGGATAGAGCTTGATCGGCAGGTTCGCGACGTTCGACAGCTCCAGGGTGACGTGCCCGGAGAAGCCCGGGTCGATGAAGCCGGCGGTCGAGTGCGTCAGCAGGCCGAGACGGCCGAGCGAGCTGTTGTGCGTCGGGACGTAGGTCCGCCCGACCAGGAACATCCCGCTGGCCGCGGCGACCTGGATGCACCGCACCGGCAGGGACGGCACCGGCCGCACCGCGACGACCGCGCGGGCGGTCGGCGGTCGCAGCGCGAAGCTCACCCGATAGGCCGGGCCGACCTCCACCCCGGCGCGCGTCGTGCGCTGCTTGCGCTTGACCGGCCGCAGCCCGAGGCTGGCCGCGAGCTCGACGACGGCGTCGGCATGCTGCTCCAGCGAGCTCGCGTACACGCACCGGCCACCCCGGCCCCCCCGTCCGGCCGCCTCCAGCAGCCCCCGCAGCAGCGCCCAGCGCTGGTCGACGCCGGCCGTCAGGTAGTGCTGCGGCACCGGCTCGTCGCCGAGTGACACCCCGAGGGTGTACGGGTCGTGGCTCAGCTCCTGGTCGGCGTACCGCACCGGAGCCGCCATCACGATGTGGTGGTTCCACTCCCGGCCGGCCCGGAGCGTCGCGGCGAGCTGCTCGGTCGTCCGCCTGGCCGGGTCAGCTCCCCGCGTCCGCTCGCTCCTCGTCCGCGTCACCCACTCGTGTGCGCCGTCCGCGACAAAACGACTGCCGTCGCAGAGCAGCACCTCGTAGCAGGGCCGGTCGTACAGCACCTCGGTCGCGTGGACGACCGTCGTCGGGGTGCCGCACTCGTCGAAGACCACGTCCCCGCCCGCCAGACACTCCATCGTCGTCCAGCCGGACGGGGTGGGCACCTCGGTGTCCAGCGCGAGCGCCTTGCCTTCGAGCCGTGCCGCCAGGTCGTCGCCGAGCGAGATGACCTCGAGCGTCGAGCCCAGCACGAACTCGCCGGGGTGCAGGATGAACGGTTCCTCGCCGTCCGGCTCGAGCAGCTCGGTCAGGTCGTCCTGCGCCACCGCCGGGTCGATGTGGGTGTAGCGGTGGTTGGCGAAGACCCGGAAGTACCGGTCGAGCCGTACGTCGATGCTGCTCGGCTGCACCATCGCCTCGTCGTAGGGCGCGAGGCCCATCCGGCCGGAGGCGAGGGCGGCCTTGAGCTCGCGGTCGCTGAGCAGCATGGGCGGCAGGCTAGTGGAGTACGGAAGCGGGCGACGAGGACCGGCGGAGGTTGGCGACGTTGGAACTCACGGCAAATGTCAACTAACTCCAATATCGCCCTCAAGCCGTTGCAGCGGCTGGTCGATGGGTCGGTGAAGCGCACCTACGCACCACCGTGTCAGCCAGTTGCGGATCCGCCGAATCGACGTCCCGTAACCGGACCTGCGTCACCCCAATGGTCCTGCTGGGACCGCGTCAGGAGTCCGTCGTGAGCACCTCGTCCGCTACCGCCCGCGTCGTCACCGGTCACTCGAGGCATGGCAGATCCTTCGCCGGTGCCCTGCTGCTGGCCCTGCTGCTCGCCTTGACGGGCGGCGTGTTGTCGCCGACCAGCGCCTTCGCCGCGCCAGCGGTCAATCAGTGCAACGGCATCGACAACGTCGGCGGGGCGGCGGTGAAATGCACCGTCACGGTCACGAACAACTTTGACCTCGCCACTGGGGTAAAAAGTTCCTCGCTGACCGTCGTGGTTTGTCGCGGCGCCGCCAACACCACCCCTCTGACCTGCACCACGACGGAGTCCGCCTCCGGCGAGCTCATCACCTCTGTCACGCAGTGCAACGGCTCCGGTAATGGCGCCGGCGCCGAGGTCGCCTGCACCGTCCGCATCGTCAACAACATCACCGGTGTGGCCGAACGGACGCCAGCCACGGTGAACCAGTGCAACGAATCCGGTAACGGCGGCGGCACCCAACCCACCGTTGTCTGCGACCCAAGCGGAGCCACGACGACCAATGCCACCATCACCCAGTGCAACGGCTCCGGTAACGGCGGCGGCGGCACCGAGCGCGTTAAGTGCACCGTCTCGACCTCCACCCAGACCGCGGAGCTGCCCGTCACGATCGATCAGTGCAACGGTTCGGGCAACGGCGGCGGGGCGACGGTGACCTGCACCGCCTCGATCACCAACAACGTCATCCCTGCGCAGGCCCCCCCGGCCGGCGGCACGCCACCCGACACCGGCACCCAACCCGGCACCGGCACGCCACCCAACACCGGCACGCCACCCAACACCGGCACGCCACCCGACACCGGCCTTCCTGGCACCGGCACCCCGACCGGCACCGGCACCCCGACCGGCACCGGCACCCCGACCGGCACCGGCACCCCGACCGGCACCGGCACCCCGACCGGCACCGGCACCCCGACCGGCACCGGCACCCCGACCGGCACCGGCACCGGCATTGGCACCGGCACCGGCACCGGCACCGGCACCGGCATTGGCACCGGCACTGGCACCGGCACTGGCACCCCGACCACCGGGACCCCCGACCGGCACCGGCACCCGACCACCGGGACCCCAACGGCCACCGGCACCCCGCGAACGGCCA
>JAABUN010005619.1_pt1 | contig 15361 bp, 18 predicted proteins | sample 5559311 | NCBI WGS metagenome assembly JAABUN01 (sample SAMN10711877, study PRJNA513370) | rock metagenome | isolation source: Antarctica rocks | place: Antarctica: Victoria Land, Siegfried Peak sud | reverse complement strand
CTTAAAGGCTTCCTCATGCCCCGGCGGTGTTACGACACTCTTGAGCAACTCAAAGCCGCTCTCACGCTCGGACTCAAAGCTCTGGATGTTATCAATGTCTAAACCTTAGCCGGGAGATACTTAGTCATCGAACAGGTCGTCGTTTTGATGGGTGTAGGGCGCGTCATCGTAGTCGGTGCGCTCGCCGGAACCAAAGAGACAAAACAGCGCCAGGACGACAAGCACGATAAAAAAATCACCGAGCATATGTTCCCTCTTACCGGGTACGAACCCACACCGGACAACCATCGTGGTCCGTGGTGGCCTCGAGGTTGACGGGGGGATTCGGAGGTGCAGCTCCGTTTAGGGTGACGGTTTGAGCGCCACTGTGTTGAACGTTAGGTAAGGTCGGCGCTGCATCAAGCGTCGTGGCCTGAAGGTGGTATCCTCTAAAATCAGGTAAGCGGTGGGGCAGATTGAGTTTTGGCATAGTCTCCTCTGCTCAAGGATGCCAAAAGTGCGTGGGTTTGCTGCTGTTAAGTTCGGTGCGCCGTTACGCCCGTCCTTCACCGGTGAGTTCATCTAGCGAATGCGTAAAAGTGTCTTCAAACTCGTGCAAAAAGTGTTCGACCTCGGGAACGACGCCGCCCTTTTCAGGTGCGAGCGCATAGAGCTGTTCTCTCAGCGCGGTTTTGGCCGCTGCGAATTCACCGTTGCCCACCGCGACCTCCTGCACCGCCTTGAGGTAGGCGCAGAGCTTGTCGGCAGCTTTGACGAGCCGCCTTATCTCCGGGTCTTCAGGGCTCAGCAGCGGCGTGTAATCTGCGCGCAGCTCCTCGGGGAGCATCCCCATCAGTCTTTCCGTGGCGGCGTCCTCGAGCCCCTTGTACGCCGTTCGCATGGCGGCGTTCGCGTATTTGACCGGCGTGGGCAAGTCACCTGTCAGGGCCTCTGAAGCGTCGTGAAAAAGCGCGGCTAACGCGACCTGCGCCGGGTCGACCTGGGTGTGACCGTGGCGGTTGCCGATCACCGCCAGGGCGTGCGCCACGACAGCGACCTGATGCGAATGCTCGGCGACGTTCTCGGGATCAAATGAGCGCATCAGTCCCCAGCGCTGCACCAGCCGTAGACGAGATAGGTAGGCAAAAAAGGGATTCTCGACGCGGCCCCGGTGTGCTGGGGGGCCGTCCACACCGGACAACCTGCACCGTCATAGGTGGCCACCCATGTTGGCCGGGCAGGCTCGAGCTCCCCGGCGTGGATGAGCACGGCGGGACCGTCGGCGACTCCTGCGACCTCTCCAGCAGCGATCAGACGACGAGCTTCGGTTTCGCTCTTGGCGCTGACGGTGTAACGGAGCTTCTGAAATTTGACGCGGTGACTATCAAACGTGAACTCGGGCATGATGTCCTTTCTGTCAGCATAGTCGGGGAGGTGTTGGTCTCCCCGACAGCGCGCACGTTCAGGCGCGCATTCTCCCGTCGTTCGCTCCGCGCTCGGGGTTGACATGGCGCTTACGTTGGCGGTCTCGATCTACCCGCTTGACGTGATTAAGAACGACCAGCGCCTCATCGTCGGTCAATTGTGTAAAGGACTCGACGGTGTTGCCGAGCGCTTCGGTGGCCAGGGCGTGATGTTCACTCGAGGCGATGGTTTCGAGCTTTCCGAGTTCTCGGTGAAACGAGCTGGCTCGTGGGGAGCTGAGTTTGAGAGGCGCTGGTGGCTGTGGATAGAACTCCTTGGGCAGCGCAGGGGTTTCAGTTAAGCGGCGACTGCCCTTGTCATACCCGACCCAAAGGGCGGGAACGTTGTAGAGGTAGCGGCCTAAACCGAATTTGCTGCACGCCCGTTTGAATGCCTGCGCCTCAGCGCTTGTCCCCTGGGCGATTTTGTCACCGCCATCGAACTCGCCCGTAGATGTGCGGGTGATCGTCTGCATTACACCCGCGTCACCGTTTATCTGGATACTGAGTTCGCAAAGCAGGCGATTGTCGCCCCAGGGAATGAAGCGGCACTCCCAATGAGGGCCGAGTACATCGTTGAGACGGTCTTCGTAGCTGCGGGGTTCAGCGTAGGGTAGCGCCTGGGCGCGTTTGTCATCGCGTGACGTCTGACCGGGACGAAACGAGATGTCCTTGATTGCAAAGGGCGTGCTCAGCTTTTGATACAGTTCGGGCCAAGTCATAAGGATCCTCCCTAAAGGTGAAGGGGCGCTCTACGTGTCAGAACGCCCTTGTGGTTGGCTACACGCCAGAGGCGTGTGTCAATTTATAAATGTTTTCAGACTAGGCTGTGCAGCTAAGCTGCGGCAGCTACCGGAGCCTTGAGCCAGGCGTCGGCCACCCGCACGTCGGCGATACCCACACCCCGCCAGCCCTCGCCGTGTTGCCAGACGTCGAGCCGAGCGCCGTGAAGCACCGGGACCGACGTGTCCCGAAGCGTGAGCACGGTGCAGTCTTTGAGAGACACCAGACGCGTGGTGTTTTTGGTCTCGATAAGGACGTTCAGAGTGTCGTAGTCGGCGAACACGATCTTCCCCTTATGACACTTCTGGTCGCCCGCACCCCGAAAGGTCACGGTTGCTCCCAGCGCCCGCTCAGCCAGGGCAATCCGGTGCGCGCCGGGGTCTCTCCCAACCGTGGTGCCACTCGAGCGGTACCGGCTCGACATGGTGACGCCCGAATTACCCCGAAAAGAGCTTGCCGGTCCCAAGCACGCCACCACCCGGGCCGCGTCGCAGATAAGGTCTTCGGCCAGCCCTACTCGCACCGGCCCAATCGGGTCGACGCGGTAGATGAACCAGCCTTCCTTTTTAGCGACGACCGCCAGGCAGTAGTGCGGAGCCGGGGCGTCGGTGAGGTAGACGCGTGCTTCTGAACACGCGAAGTTGCGCCTGGCCGGGGGTTGGGGCTCGAGCACGTCACCGACGGTGAAGCGGTGCGGCGAAGCGTGATAAAACGCCCCAATCTCAGAGATCGAGGCGTAACCGAAGTCGTAAGGGTCAGCGTCGTCCACAGCAAACCTCCTTAAAGATTTGCTGCGTACTGCGCCTGCGGGCGCGATTTTTAGGTTTTGTCGCTCAGTAGCTCGAGCAGCTCCGCTTCGCCCATGTCAGCAGAGATTTCGTGAACTACGCCGCTCACCCGTAACGCCAGCTCGGGCAGGCCCGGGTCGTCGACCAGTACGCGCTTCATAGTTGTCGCTCCATCCAGGCGCAAGAGAACCTTGGCGAGACGCGCCGTGAGGTCGTGTCGGGCGTCGTGAGAACGCGTCAGCAACTCGATCTGCACCCCCGTCAGTTGCCCCACATTCCCCTACCCTCCGCCCTGGCTTCGCGCGCGGCCTGCTTGTACATTTCAGAAAACTGGCTGTTGGGCGGGATGGTAAGCGTGTCCGCCAGGCCAGCCCGGACGACCTCGAGGTTGACCTGGCGAAAATTTTTACTGCCGCTCTGCCAGTCCCCGGCGGGGTCTTCGAGGTAGAGATAAGCCAGCACTCGCCCGTGGCGGTCACGTTCCTCGACGCCGATCTCCACGTAGACCTCCCGGCCGCTGAGCAGCGCCTCCGTAAACGCCGATGCTTCGGGGCCGAAGGGTTCAGTTTCAGGGTAGGTCTCCGGCGTGTCGATCCCGATAAAGCGCACCCTTTCTTCGCCTTGCTCGAAAGGCAGCTCTACGGTGTCGCCGTCGAAAACCTGGAGCACAGGGATCGGCCCTTGCAACGCCCCGCTGGGCGTAAGTTGCGCGCTCGCGCAGCTGGTGAGGACGAAGGTGATGAGCAGCATCATGATCTGGTTGAGTTTCAAGGGGTTTCCTCCTAAAATAGATTGCTTCAGGCGATCAGGCTAGCACTGGGGACGCTCTGCCCGAGCCGCTGAAATTGAGTGGTGACGAGCGCATTGTAGCGCCGTTTGATCTTCGGGGTGGGGCCGATCTCGAGCACCCGGCCGTTCACACTCAGCTGGCCCCGGCGACCGTCGCGCTGTTCACCGTACGCCACATTGACGGGTTGGCCTCCGACTTTGAGGGCGACACTTTTACGCTTGACAAAATCTTTCATGATGCCTCCGCTATCTATGTTGGGGACGTAAGTGTAGAGCCCCGTGGTGGGGCTGAGATGTGGCGGCTGGTTTAAGGCCCTGGAGCCGGGGGAAACCTGCGAAGCTCGGTAACTTGAGGTTCATTCACCCCATCTGAGACCCCGGCAGTCAGACAGTTCTCTTGCAGCTTGAACGAGATCCGACCCAGAATCAACATGTTAGACGTATCGAACACGAAGGCGCTGAGCCCGTCTTCATCGAGGGTGATGCTGAGCCCTACATTGACACTCGGATTTGCCTCGGGACTGAGGTCTTTAAGTCGGTATCCAACTACAGCTTTCAAGGTTCTCTCCAATCACACCGGGCGAGTTGCGCTTTCTACTTTAGGGACGACGAAACTGCGCCTTGCATCAAGCTGCTGCGGCAAGTGTAGGCGCGCGCTGCGCCTGTTCGCTTAAAAACGTTGCTGCCTGGCTCGCTTGCCGCGCGGCGGTAAAGATGGCTTTGGGATCACCCTCTAGCAGCTCGATGTAGTGACCCAAGTACCCGGCGTGGTGGGCGCATTCGGGGAGGCCGAACTCGGCGCAGAGCATCGCTGAGGCCAGTTCCGCACGGATCTCGTTAAACCAGTAACCCGGAGTGTCCCTGGGACCACCCGGACAGTTCAGCCTGCTGGGGTGTTCCGAGGCGTGGGCCAGCTCGTGCAGTACCACCGCGTAGTAGCCCTCCGGCGAACTGAAATTGCCGGGGTGCGGGACGACGATGGCGTCACGAGATGGACTGTAAAACGCACGGTCGCCGCCGTGGGTGATCGGTACGCCCTGGGCGGCGATAAACGCCTCCACTTCAGGGACGCGCGCGTTGAAGGGCAGGGGTGGGTCTTCGGGCTCGAGCGCCGGGCCGCTCACCTGCTCGGCGTTGAACACGTTGTAGAGTCGCTGAACGAAAAAGGTCTCCTCGCCCTCCTCGCCGGGGTTACGAGTATGTTCTTTGGCGAAGACGATGCGCGTCGCCTTCTCGCCCTTGAACGAGCCGCCGAGTTCGATGATCTGGTTCGCCGTGAGGTAGCGCGTGTCTTTGAAGCCGTGCTCGAGCGCCGCGATCCAGGTCAAGAGCACGTTGATGCCCGAATAGGGCCGGTTCGAGACGTAGTTCCGGGGCATCCCCACGCGCGCGTCGCAGCTCCAGGGTTTGACCCAGGGGGGTGTACCCGCTTTCAGTTGGTCAATAATCCTTTGCGTGATGCGCTCGTGTAAAGTTGGCCCTTTGTCGGTCTCGTTTTTCGGGCGGCTACCCGCACCTTTCCGCTTCCGGTATGCCATAGCATCCTCCTTCAGCATTCAGGTGCGCCAGCAGGCGCGTTTCTAAATCATTGTGTGTAGGCTAAAAATCTCTACAAAGGCTCGGTTCAGTTTTAGCTGTTCATAGCGCAGCGTTCTCCCCTCCTCTTCGCGCAGGCGCTGCCACCTCTCGCCGGGTGCTCTGCGGTGGTACTCGAGCACCCTGACACGTTCACCCGGCGATGGCTCGAGCAACAGCCTGAGCACCGTGCCGTTGGGAAGCGTTCGCTCAACCATACGCGCGGAGTCGAAAAGGTTATCCTGAAACGTTTTCAAAAAAAAAAATTTGTCTCACTTCAAGGCAAAGACTCGCACACCACGCCGTCGCCGTCGCTATCTAGGCGGTGCGGGTCGCCTGCCCCGGCAACCTCGAAAAACGCCTGCGCCTCGGTCTGGGTGCTGAAATCGCCGCAATTTCGATCCGGTCCTGATGGGTCATAGGGTAGTGGTGTGGCGTTCGGTACAGCTTCCGGCTCTCTCGCCTCTCCCCCACCCGCTGTACTCGGCGCTGCGTCGACGGTGTAGCTGCCATCGGCTGAAGCGGTCACGGTGATCGTGCCACTCTCGTCGGTTCGGAAGATGTCAGCCCCGACGCCTCTATACAGCTCGAGCGCCTCTCCGTCGGGATGTCCGTAGCTGTTGCCCAGTCCTGCCGAGATGACGACGCTCTCAGGCATGAAGGCGGTCACGCTCGCTTGTGTGTCGCCGTTCGCGCTGCCGTGATGACTCGCTTTGTAAACGTCTACGGGCTCGAGCAGTCCCTGGTCAAGCCACCACTCGAACTCCCGATCTTCGGCGTCTCCGGAGAGTGCGGCCCGGAATGCACCGTATTCGACGACGACCCCGACGCTGTTATCGTTGTTGCCCCACTCGGGGACGCCCGGCGGGGGGATGATCCGCAGCGCCGCGTCGCTCAGGTCTACATTCCGGGCTGTCGGAGCGGCAACCTGGCTTCCGGCCTCGGCAACGGCTCTTAGCAAGCCCTCGTAGGTCTGCGTCGTGCTCGGGATTTCGTTATCCATAAACAGCGGCGGTCGGTAGTATCTGACGACTGCCTCGAGCCCGCCGATATGGTCGGCGTCGGGGTGAGAAGCGATGACCATATAGACGCTTTCCACGCCGATAGCTTGCAGGTAATCAAGCACTTCGTCATCTTTTCTGCCCCCGTCTACCAGCACGTTCTGCCCTGACGGACTCGTAATCAAGATGCTGTCACCCTGCCCGACATCTATAAACCGCAGCTCAAGCGTGCCACCGGATTGGGCCTGCCCCGTACACCCGCACAGTAGCGCCAGAGCGACCAGCGCGCCTACAAACCGCTGCACCTAGAGGTCTCCCTCGGGGGCTTTGGGCAACGACGCCCGCAGCGCCTCCATCTCCCCCCGCCGTTTAGCGCCCGCCTCGTGATCGACGGTGAAGCTGACGTTACCCGTTTCGTCCTCATGCCGAACGAGCATCGAGCCTTCTTCGGCGTCGTCCGGCAGCTCGTCCCGGGGTAGCTCGAGCCTCTCCTGCTCGGGCGTCTCTAATACGGCAATCTCTCCCTCGATCTGGTCGACGACGTAGTGTCCTTTTTCCATACCTGATCACCCTCTCTCGGTACCGCACTCTACCCCGCTGAAAAGCCCTGCTAAACGCCCAAATGCGGCTTTCGTCGCTTGACACGGTGAAGGTTCTGCGTCTATCTTGAGTGTACCCTGTTTTAATCAGGGTACAGGGAGACTACGGTGCAACGTTTGACCCTTTTGCAAGCGGACATCTTGCGTGCGCTCGAGGCACAGGTCGCCGAGGGCGATGTGAACTTTCAGAGGCTGGCTGAGCGGTTCGGGGTGACCGGTGAAACGATCCGTGAGCACCTGGCCGCGCTCGCCCGTAAGGGGAATCTGGAACTTACCAGTCGGGGGCGGGGCCGGAATCCGCTGATCCGCCTTCCCCGTACCGGCGTCCCGGTCGTCGGCCACATCGCCGCCGGACCTCTGTCCGAGGCGCTCGAGTTTCCGGAGGGGTATCTCAAGCTGTCTTCGTATCCGGGACGCTTCGGGCTGCGCGTCAGGGGGGATTCGATGGCGGATCTGATCCAGGACGGGGATATGGTGCTGCTGCAAAAACGCCCGCACAAAGCTGGTGAGGTCTGCGCGGTACGGGTCGATCAGAGCGAAGCGACACTCAAGTATTTGGACCTCTACCCCAACCATCCCGACCGGGTTCTGCTGCGGCCCCACAACCGCGACTATCTGCCGCAGGATGTCGCGCTGAGCCAGGTGGCGGTCGATGGGGTCTTCTCAGCGCTGCTACGCGGCGACGTAATCGACGAGCTGATGCAGGAGACCGAGATGAGCTAGCGACGCAGGACCAAAAGAGAGGGACACACGTCATTCTTTGGTAGGAAACCGTGTGTCCCTGAAGCGAGCTATAGACACTTTGGAGGTGTTTACGCCCTACCCCTATTCTAGCACGAGCAGGCGACTTACGCCGTCTGGCACGACATCAGGGCCGTGCTGATGGCGGCCTTATTTGAACCTTTTCCCCTCTGGCTGAGCTTGTGGGAGACGCCTTCACTAGGGGCGGTTCCGCTGGTGTCGGTTCACAAAGGCCGGGTCGTCCACTCCTCTAAAACAGCCAGGCAGCTGGGCGTCACCGCAGGCTCGAGCCTGGCGACCGCGCTCACCAAAGCGCCCGACCTCGAGGTTGTCGCGTCGGCCAGTCCCTATCTGACTGCGAGCTGGGAACGGATCGTCGAAGAGTTGTCCGGTTTGACGTGCGTGCTCGAGTCGCCGTCACAGGGCAGGGTACTGATGGAGCTGGAACCATCCGACGCGGCGCAACTGGCTGAATCGTACGGGGTACGAGTAGGACTGGCTGAAAGCGTAGAGGTTGCCGTCATCGCTGCCCTAATTTCCTCCCCCGGTCGGGTGAGACGTGTTGACCCCCACAGGCAGGAGCTGGTGCTCGACGCTCTGCCGCTTTACGTTTTGAAGGGTCTCGGACTCGCTGCTGGGACGCTCGAACGGTTGACCTGGCTCGGGATTGGACAGGTGGGTCAACTGACGGCATGGAAAAAACCGCAGGTCACAGCTTATCTCGGGCCGGAAGGAAAAGGGATGCTCCCCTATCTGTTCGGCCCATATCGTACGCAGTTGGGACGCTACACCCCGGCACTGCGCCTCAGCGCCGAGCTTCATTTCGATGACCCGGTGCTAGAGCCGTATGAGTTGCAGCAGGCCGTTTCCAGGCTGGTATTACAGCTTTCTGTAAGTATGGATCACCGGGCCGCTTCACGGTTGAGCATCGTGGCGCGCTGTCACGGCCTCGAGCTAAAAGCCACCCGGCTCGCCAAAACGCCCCTGCGCCACGTCGGAGATGTTACCCGGCTGGCCCTGATGGTGCTTGAGGATACCCACGCCCCACCGCTAGGCATCGACGCGCTGACGCTGGAACTGAGCGGTCTCTCCCGGCCTGCCAAACAGGGGGCGCTATGGCCGCATAAAGAAAGGCTCGAGCAGGCTGTGGCCACCGTTGAAGCGCGATACCCCAACGCCATCCTCAAATTGTCCCAGGACGACCCTTACGCCCTGGCGAGTGAGCACAGGACTCGTTTCGTCGTCCGTTCTACAGGAGAGGAGGTAATGCGTGAAACAAGTCCATCAGGCCGTGAACATCACGACCAACGCGAAGGGCAGCCCGTCGAAGCTTGAAGGTCCCCGGAAGCCGGTTGAAGTCCGCTATATCCTCGACGCCTGGCGCTACGGGGGCCGCTGGTGGCGGGGTGAAGCGCCGAGGGATTACTACCTGCTCGAGCTCGAGTCCGGTCACGTCGTCGAGGTGTATAGGTCGCTCGAGAGCTGGGTTTTGTCCCGGATCAGTGACTGATGCGTCTGTCTGCGCTACTCGACTGCCACTCCTACTTTTCATTCGGTATAGGAGCCTCGAGCCCCTCGAGAATCGTCGAACGGGCTGCTGAGTTGGGGTACAACGCCGTCGCCATAGTGGACGAAAATGGTGTTTACGGGGCGGTCGAAGCGCAACGGGCGGGTAAAGCGCAAGGGGTAAAGGTGCTCGTCGGGGCGACTGTCGCGCTCAAGACCGACCTCGGCGTCTATCCTCTCGCCCTCATCACCAAAAACCGAGATGGCTATGAGAACCTGTGCAATCTGCTCACCACCGTTCACGCCGACGACAAGCACGTCACGCTGCCGGTGCTCCTGGCCCATACGAGCAACCTCATTTGTGTCACCGGGGGGAGGGAGGGCTTTCCTACACGTCTGTTAAGTGAACGGAAGCTTCTCCAGGCCGAGCAACTGCTCGCCACTCTCAAGGGTGCGTTCCCTGAACGCCTTTATCTCCAGCTCTATTACGGTGCGTATCCTCGAGACCTCCTGCGTGCTCGCAAACTCCGCGACTTTGCCCGGAGTCAGGGTGTGCCGGTCATTTCGGCTCCTGAAGTCCGTTACGCCACGCCCGACCTGCACCCTTTGTACGACACCCTGGTCTGCGCCCGTTTAGGGATTACCGTCCACGATTCCCACCGCTTACGACCTGAGAACGACTGTCTGGCGGTTCCCAACCCCTGCGTCTGGGACAGATTGCCACAGCACCCTCTGCCTTTCCCTGAAGGTGTAACGAACGCCGAGACCATCGTGCAAGCGTGCGAGCTCGAGCTACTTGCCGAACGCCTCACGCCCCCGGCGGCGCGCATCCCGAAGGGCGTCACGCTCGAGCAGCACCTGGACGAGCGCCTATACGGAGCTTTGACTGAAAAGTACAGTGGTGACACTTTTACGGTTGCCAAGGCCCGGCTCGAGCACGAGCTCGCCACGATGAAAGCCCTCGGTCTCAGCGAGTTCTTCTTGGTGGCCGCCGAAGTCACCGACTTCTGCCGTTCACGGGGCATCGTCGCGTCGGGCAGGGGCAGCGCCGCGGCGTCGGTGGTGTGTTACCTCCTGGGCGTTACGGGTACCGACCCCGTAAAGCACAACCTGCTCTTTGAACGGTTTTTACACACCGGCAGAACATCACTACCCGACGTGGACATCGACATCGGCTCGTCCCGGCGAGACGAGGTATTAGCGTGGGTAGAAGAACGTTTCGGTAGCACGACCGAAGCGATGGTCTGCAACCGCATCACCTACAGATTGCCTCTGGCAGTGCAGGACTTGGGCCGTGGCTTGGGCATCCCACCCGTTCTTAGAAACACCCTCAGCAAAACGCTCGGCAGAGATTACCGACACCTGCGACCCCACCGAGCGCGTGAAGCTGGCGCTGTGTTCGATAAGGTCTTGAAAGATGCTCCCGTTAAAGAGGTTCTTTTGCAGTTGCTCGAGCTGATGGAGAAAGGCTTCGTCCGCCATATCGCCCCGCATTCTGGCGGCGTCGTGCTGTCGCGTTACGCCCTGGCTCACTACTCCCCGCTTGAGCACTCGTCGGGTGGTATCCGCCTACTACAGTTCGATAAGGACGACGCCGAATCTTTGGGTTTAATCAAGCTCGACCTGTTGGGCCTGCGGATGCTCGGCGTGTTCGAGCGGTGCCGGGAGGAGGTGCTGAAAACCGAGGGAAAGTGGCTGACCCTGACCGACCTGCCCGACGATCCCGAGGTGTGGAAAGCCGTCCAACACGGCGACACGATGGGGCTGTTTCAGATTGAGTCCCCGGCCCAGACTCGTATCACCGTAGATGTGCAGCCCCGAAGTTTTCTCGATCTGGCGCATCAGGTCGCCCTTATCCGTCCCGGCCCTATTCAATCGGGTACCGTCCATCCTTACGTCAGGAGAAAAAAGGGACTCGAGCCCGTCACCTACCTGCATCCATGTCTCGAGCCCATCCTCGAAAAGTCCTACGGAGTGCTCCTGTTTCAGGAGGATGTGATGAGAATTGCCGTGCAGGTTGCGGGCTTCTCGTGGAACGACGCTGAACGCTTTCGCAAAGCAGTAAGCAGCTACGAAGACGAAGATGAGATAGCGGACGAAAAGCGCCGGTTCATATCGGGCGTACAGCACAAGGCAGGTCTTGACGAGGAGACGGCGGTAAGGCTGTTCGACCTCTGTAGTTCGTTTCGCGGTTACGGTTTTGCTGAGAGCCACGCCTGGGCCTTTGGTTCACACGCCTATACCTCGGCCTGGCTCCGCCATCACTACCCCGCTGAGTATTTTGCTGCCCTGCTAACCGAAGACCCCGGCATGTGGCCCCGCGCAACGCTGATGCAAGAGGCTCGGCGAAAGGGGGTCAGCTTCTCCAGGGTTCACATCAACGTGTCCAGGCTGCACTATCAAGTAGGTCGTGACGATGACGGCAGCAAAAGCATCCGGGTTCCCCTAACGACTATCAAAGCGGTGTCGGAAAAGGTCGCCAGAAAGCTTATGCTTGAGCGCCTCGCCTGTGGGCCGTATAGCGGGGCTAAAGACCTCTACGAACGCCTCGCTATTGACCGCGACACCTTGGAGGCGCTGGCACGCGCCGGGGCGTTCGATAGCCTTCAGGAACGGCGCGACGCCCTCTATCAGATCGGGGCGCTCGTCAAAGTCCAGCCACCTGCACAAAAGCCGATGTTCTCTGCCTTACCCGACACCCCGTCCTTGCCCGAACTGACCGTTAAAGAACAAGTCACCTGGGACTACCGCCTAAAGGGTCTTAACGAATGGGGCGTGCATCCGGTCGATCTGATGCGTCAGCAGCTTCTCGCGCTTGGCGCTGTGCCGATGGTGAGACTGCCTCATCACGGTCACGTAACCACCGCCGGGGTGGTCATCGCCAAACAGAGGCCGCCGACAGCTAAGGGCTTTGCCTTCTACGTGCTCGAGGACGGCCCGCTAAGATTGCAGGTCGTCCTCTCCCCTGAACTGTGGCAGAAAGAACGCGACGTGTTGCGTGAGGCGCGGGTGCTGGTCGTAACCGGATGGCTCGAGAAAAAGGGCAAAGCCTGGACGCTCCGGGCCGAGCAGGTTGTAGACGCCCAAGCTCGAGCAGAGGGTGTAGAGTATGACTCTAAAGCAACCAAATAGCTTGACCAAAGGAGTCTTTATGCGTTTTGTCCTCCCCGAAGACCCGCAAATCCCCAACCCTGACGAACCACGCACTCCCGACGAGCCGATACAACCGCCGATTGGCGACCCGAGCGACCCGCAGCCGATCACCGATCCGGTACCGCCGGGAGCACCGGCGTAAGGCGTGGCGGTGCGATAATAAGGCTATGTGCGGACGTTATACCCTTTCAACGAAAGACTTCGGCAAACACTACGGCGTCGAGCAGGGAGCGTTTGAGTTCTCGAGCTACAACGTCGCCCCAAGTGCGACATGAAGTCGCATGAGATGAGTGGTTCAAGAAAGGAGGTTAACGAGACTAACCCAGGCTAGTGTCCAAAGCCTGTCCCCAGTCCGGCGTGCGTCGCCAGCAATAGCGAGGTGCGAAGCCCGGGCCGCAACGCCCAAGAGTGACCAATCGCAGGAAGCCACAGGCGGGGGAAGACTGGCAGGATGAACAAGGTGAACTCTCGAAAGCTTCGTTACGTTGAACGCCGGTGGCGATAGCAAAACGGCGAACGGTCTTGGGAACTGAAGTTTGGAGTGTCAGTTCGAGGTGCATGAGTTGGGTGTACATGCACGAGGACACCGAGGACCCGGAGTAGAGAGAGCATCCGCACCAGTCGTATCTCACTCATGCGGAACATGGAAACCCCGACGGAGTCCAATCACACGGTAAGCCGACCGCGAGGAAGGCCCAACTCTCCGGCGGGCACAGGAGGCCCCGAGAAGCGAAGGCCAGAGGCCGAAAGGCACGAGGAAACCCGGAGCATCGCTCACGGCATAACTCTCTGGATAGGGTTGCAAGGGCAGGATACCCAACCTGAAAAGGTGCTGACGCGGGGCTGGCAAACCTCTTGAAGACCAATGCGAAGATTGCTCACCGAGGTGCAAGTTAGATGCGAGCATCAAACTCAGCAAACGGAGCCGAGGGGCACACTGACTGGCACGCCGTTAATTGGCGCTACGCACAGCGGCGCGTCCGCAATCTGAGGCAAAGGATTTTCAAGGCGTCACAAGCAGGCGACCTAAAGACGGTACGCTCCCTCCAGAAGCTGATGCTGCGGAGTCACTCGAACACGCTTTTGAGTGTCCGCAGGGTCACCCAAGACAACCGCGGGAAGTACACTCCAGGGGTAGACCGGGAGGTCATCAAGACGCCCGAGGCCAAAGGGAAACTGGTGGAATGGCTAAGCTCTGTCACTTCCTGGAAAGCCAAGCCCGTCCGCCGAGTGTACATCCCCAAAGCAAACGGTAGGTCCCGTCCGCTCGGCATACCGACCGTACGCGACAGATGCCTTCAAGCCAAAGTCAAGAACGCACTCGAGCCCGAGTGGGAGGCCCGTTTTGAGGCCAGTAGCTACGGCTTCAGGCCGGGCCGAGGACCCCATGACGCTTTAGTTGCCGTTCATAGCCTTGCCTGTGCCACAGGCAACAAGCGATGGGTCGTCGACGCGGACATCCACGGCGCATTCGACACCATCGACCACGGCGCTCTCCTTAACGCTGTCGGAAGGTTCCCCGCGCGGGAACTCCTCAAGCAGTGGCTCAAGGCAGGCTATATCGAGAACGCCAAACGGAGCGACACTCCAGCGGGCACACCACAAGGTGGCATCATCAGCCCGCTCTTAGCCAACGTCGCCCTGCATGGCATGGAAGAGGCGCTAAACATTCGGCGCTATCGAAACGGACGTCCTGTCAAGGAAAAGAATACGCGAGCCCTTGTCCGCTACGCAGACGATTTCGTTGTGTTCTGTAAGAGTGAGGCAGACGCCAAGGCCGCCATCGACATGTTGCATCAGTGGTTAGCATCGCGGGGCCTGGAACTTTCCCAGGACAAAACCCGGCTGGTACACGTGCAAGACGGCTTCGACTTCCTTGGTATCCACACGCGCCTATACAAAAGCGCGCACACAAAAAACGGCGTCATATGCCTACAAACGCCTAGCAAGACGTCAGTCCGTAGATTTAGACAGAACGTCAACACCGTCTTCGCCACCCATAAGGGAAACAACGCGCAGGCGCTTATCCATGCACTTGCGCCTATCCTTAGGGGCTGGGGCAATTACTTCCGACCGTTCGTCTCAACAAAAACCTTCGGCAACCTCGACGACTGGCTGTTCCACAGGCTCTGTTACTGGGCCAAACGAACGCACAACTGTAAGTCGAGACGCTGGCGCGACGCGCGCTACTTCGGCATGAATGCGCCTGGACGGAAAGACCGTCACGTGTTCACCGACCCGGTTTCCGGCGTTTACTTGATGAAGCTGATGTGGCTAGGTATCCGCCGTCACATCATCGTCAGGAATGCCGCGTCGGTTGATGACCCGTCTTTACGGGAATACTGGGCGACAAGAGCCGCAAAGTATTGCGACCTCTCGCCGCGACGATACGCGGTGGCGCATAGCCAGAACTTTAAGTGCGCTGCCTGTGGCCTGACGCTGTTTAATGGTGAAAGGCTGCACCTACACCACCTGATTCGGGATAAGCATGACCCCGACAGGGAACATCGGAGGCATCTCAGGATGCTTCATTACGACTGCCACATTTATGGGGTTCATGGAACCCAAGGCAACAACAACCCGAAGTGGGTGGAGGGCCTGCTCCTGGACGCTTGATGGTTTGTTTGAGCCGTATGCGGGGAAACTCGCTTGTACGGTTCTTAGGGGGCGGGGGGTTAGTGATAACCTCCTGCTACCCGACCCCAGAGCGTCCCGGTGGTGCTCGAGCTTGAGGGCGAGCGCGTCATAGAGGCGGCGCAGTGGGGACTTCTGCCGAGCTGGATGCTGTTGGCGAACTAATTCAGTTGTAGAAGCGAGCGAGGTCTCACGAATACAAAACCGATTTTATGCCGTGCTTGCGCTCAAGCACAGCATAACTTTCGACCTCACTCTCAGCTGCCATGAAAGCTATCGGTCCTCCGGAAGCGTCAGACTTGTCACCGAAAAGGGTAGTTCCGGCGGCGTTCCATCGAGCTGAGAGTTAA
>JAABUN010005618.1_pt1 | contig 15365 bp, 16 predicted proteins | sample 5559311 | NCBI WGS metagenome assembly JAABUN01 (sample SAMN10711877, study PRJNA513370) | rock metagenome | isolation source: Antarctica rocks | place: Antarctica: Victoria Land, Siegfried Peak sud | reverse complement strand
TTCTCCCGAAACGACCACCCGAAACGGCGGACCGCCACGCGCGAAAAACACCAGCCACCTAGAGGAGCTCGTCAGCGCTCGAAGGTGTGGTGGACGGCCTCGACGTTGTTCCCGTCCGGGTCCCGCACGAAGGCCCCGAAGTAGCCCGAGTGGTATTCGGGCCAGACCCGGGGTTCGTGCAGACTCTCCCCGCCCATGGCCAGGGCCGCCTCGTGGAAGGCGGTGACCGCGGCCCGGTCGGGGGCCGTGAAGGCGAAGTGGCCCTGCCGGTTGGGCACCGGGTCGGTCGCAGCCCCGATCCAGAACATCGGGAACGCGGCGCCGTAGCCGAGGGCCACCTCGTAGTCCATCAGGACGCGGTAGCCCAACGGCTCGAGCACGGCGTCGTAGAAGCGGCGGGCGAGGGCCAGGTCGTCGACCTGGATACCGACGTGATCCATCATCGCTCGATCGTGGCCCAGACGCCGTCCAGTCGGCAAGCACCCCGACGCAGCGACGTCCGCGGCGTGCCACACTGGAGGCTGACGAGTTGTCAAACTCGCACGTGTTCCGGGGTCGGTGCAACTCCGAGCCGGCGGTTAGAGTCCGCGACCCGATGGCAGCCAGCGATCGGTTGATGTGGTGAAACTCCACGACCGACGGTCAAAGTCCGGATGGTAGGAACACGGAGAGGTCAGACGGTGCGCATTGCCGCGCGTCCCGACGGCCTCTCTCTCACCCCGGGTATCCGTGCGACCGGACGAGTGAGGATTCCCATGAACATCTCAGAACTACTCGCGCGGTTGCTGGAAGCCCAAATCGACGTCGGTCTCGGTAAGCCCGTTCTGTGGCGCGAGATCATCGGCAACGGATTTGGGCTCATCAGTGCTGTGCTGGGCATGCGGCGGAAGGTCTCCGCCTGGCCCATCGGCATCGTGGGCAACATCTTGTTGTTCACCGTGTTCCTGGGCGGGGTGTTCCACACCCCCCAGGACCTCGACCTGTACGGTCAGGCCGGCCGGCAGATCTTCTTCCTGATCATCAGCGTCTACGGCTTCGTACGGTGGTCCCAGGTCAGGCGGAACGGCTCGGCCGGGGGAGCCGGGGTGACCCCGCGTTGGGCTGGCGCGACCGGCCGGATTCAGCTGCTGGTCGGAGCGGTCGTCCTCTGGGTGGCGTTCCGCTTCATCCTGGAGGCGCTGAACTCCTACAACGCCCCGGCGGACGCCTGGATCCTGACCGGCTCCATTCTCGCCACCTACGGGATGGCCCGGGGCTGGGTCGAGTTCTGGCTGATCTGGATCGCCGTCGACGTGGTCGGCGTACCGCTGCTGCTGGCCGCGGGGTACTACCCCTCGGCGATCATGTACATCGTCTACGGGGCCTTCTGCGTGGTCGGCTTCATCTCCTGGCTGCGGATCGAGCGCGGCGGTCGACCGGAGGCGCAGTCCGATGGGGTCGACAGCCCGGTGATCGAGACCGTCGGCTAAGTATTCGGTCCTCGCTTCGCTCGGACGCGGATCGCGCTAGACCCCGTACGTTCCCTGAGCCTGTCGAAGGGCTGTGTTGTCTGTCCTCGCTCCGCTCGGACGCGGATCGCGCTAGACCCCGTACGTTCCCTGAGCCTGTCGAAGGGCTGTGTTGTCTGTCCTCGCTCCGCTCGGACGCGGATCGCGCTAGTAGCCGCCGCCTTCGTCGTTGCGGGCGAACGGAGAAGCGTGTTCGCCCGGTCCTCCTCAGACCGGCGGCGCGCGATCCGGGTGGCGCGTAGGGCTACTAGGGTTTGCGGCGTGAGTGCCCCGAAGTCTTTCGAGTCCCTGTTCGCCGAGCTGAGCGCCAAGGTGGCGGCCCGGGAGCCCGGGTCGTCCACCGTGGCGCGGGTCGATGCCGGGGTGCACGAGATCGGCAAGAAGGTCGTGGAGGAGGCAGCTGAGGTCTGGATGGCCGCCGAGTACCAGAGCCGGACCGAGGTCGCCGAGGAGATCAGCCAGCTGCTCTACCACCTCCAGGTGATGATGATCGCCCTGGATCTCAGCCTCGACGAGGTCTACGCCCACCTCTGAGGGCCGACCTAGGATGGCCGCCGTGACATCGACTGGCAAGCCCCTGATCAAGATCGCGGTGCCCAACAAGGGGGCGCTCTCGGAGTCGGCCGCGCAAATGCTCCGGGAAGCCGGCTATGCCCAGCGCAGCGATCCCAAGGAGCTCGCCCTGCTGGACGAGGCCAACGGGGTCGAGTTCTTCTACCTGCGGCCCCGGGACATCGCCATCTACGTCGGCGAAGGCACCCTCGACGTGGGCATCACCGGTCGCGACATGCTGCTGGACTCCCGCGCGGACGCCACCGAGCTGCTGCCGCTGGGCTTCGGTCGCAGCCGTTTCCGGTTCGCCGCACCCGCCGGTCTCGAGCTGAGCGTGGCCAAGCTGCAGGGTCTGCGGTTGGCCACCTCGTACCCCGGGTTGGTGGAGTCCTACCTCGCCGAGCGCGGGGTCACCACCCGGCTGATCCCCCTCGACGGGGCGGTCGAGACCGCCATCCGGCTCGGCGTGGCCGACGTGATCGCGGACGTGGTGGAGACCGGGACCACCTTGCGGCAGGCGGGTCTGGAGCTGTTCGGTGAGCCCATCCTGCAGTCCGAGGCGGTGCTGATCCGGCGTACGGATGCCCCACCGGTCGACGGCCTCGACCTGCTCGAGCGACGGCTGAACGGCGTCCTCGTCGCCCGCAACTACGTGATGATGGACTACGACGTGTCCGACATCGAGGTGGCAGCGGCCTGCGCCATCACCCCGGGGTTCGAGGGGCCGACGGTCGCCCCGTTGGCCAAGCCGGGCTGGCAGGCCGTACGCGCTCTGGTGCCCCGCACCGACGCCCAGCAGATCATGGACGACCTGTGGGCTCTCGGTGCTCGGGCGATCCTGGTCACCGACATCGCCGCCTGCCGCTTCTGATCGTGACCGACCTCGACGCGGTGGTCTTCCGACCGCACCGGCTGCGGATAATCGCGGTGGTGTCGACGATCGGACTGGTGCTGCTGAGTGCGTTCGGGTGGTTCGCCCTGCCCGCCGACATCCGGGTGCTGTTCTCGCTGTCCCAGCGGTTGACCCTGCTCGGGGTGCTGGCCTTCCTGGTGGGCCTGGTGGCGTTCGCAGCCGTCAGCTTCGTCCGGGCGGACGAAGACGGTCTACAGATCCGCAACGGGCTGCGCAGCCACACCGTGGGGTGGGACCGGGTGCACAAGATCCTGCTGCGGCCGGGCGATCCGTGGGCCGTGCTGCTGGTCAAGCCGGTGGGGTCGGACTTCGAGGTGGACCTGGACGCCGACAAAAGGATGCTGATGGGCATCCAGGCCAACGACGGGGCGCTCGCCCGGGCCGCGGTGGCCGAGCTGCGTCGCCGTCAGATCAGTCGATCCCCCGGGACTTGAGCAGCGCCTCGATCTCGGCCATGTCGTCGTCGACGGGGGGCTTGCTGCCCTTGGCGTTCGCGGGGGCCGTTGACGGGCCCGAGCCCGACCGCACGTTCCCTGAGCCCGCGGGGCGGGCGACGACCGCCGCTTGAGTGCCCGCTCCGGCCTTCGCACCCCGCACTCGCTTGGGGGAGCGCTTGGCGATGAAGCCGCCGACGACCCAGAGCACGATGCACACCGCGAGCAGGGACAGACCGAACCAGACGGTGGGCGAGGGGATGACCCGGCCCGCCCAGGTGCCCACCGCCACGGCCCCGTCCCAGAGCAGCCGCAGCAGACCGCTGAAGTAGAGGGCGATCGGGGCCAGGGCCAGACCGATCCCCTGCAGGACGCGCCCTCGTCGACCTCGACGCGCGGCGACCACCGTGATGATCACACCCAGCAGCGCGAGCCCGACGCAGAGGGGCAGCAGGACGGTATCGACAGCAGGCATGTGCCAACCTTGCCACGGCGACCTGCCGCGACCATCGGGGACAACACCGGCTGGTCCCCGAGCAGCGGCCGCCACCCGGGGTGTCCCGTACGGTGGGCGGCGTGGACCACGAACGGCGCCTCGCCCCGTCCCCCTTCCCGGGTGACGACGGGCTGGCCACCCCGGGCACCCGCCGGGCCCTGGCGGACGCCGCCCAGGCCGGCACCTCGAACCACTACCTCCGGGCCATCGTCGAGCTGTGCACGGCCCGGCTGCTCGTTCCGGTGGTGGCCACCGCCACCCGGCTCGGGACCACCGTCGGCGGGCTGAGCTCCGACAAGGAGGCCGAGATGTCCGTGGTGCTGCTGCAGGCGGCGGACGGCCGGCGGGCCATGCTGGCCTTCACCGGCCTGGACGCGCTGCAGGCCTGGAACCCACAGGCGCGGCCGGTGCCGGTGACGATCGACCTCGCCGCCAAGACGACCCGGGCCGAGGGGGTTGCCGCACTGCTGGTCGACTTCGCGGGTCCCCACCCGCTGGTCGTCGACGGCGAGGTGCTCGACCAGCTGGCGCTCGGGCACCGTCTCGTGGAGACCGAACCCGACGTCTTCGGGTGGGCGGTCGACGCCACGGACTGAGCCGCGAGGGCCGGAATAGGCGCCGTCCCGCGCGGCGCTGTCAAAGCCGTCGCCGTCCGTCGTCGATGTGACCCTCGGTGGTCCTCGGTGGTATCGTGACGCCGACCGATCCGACCGATGTCGGATCTGCAAGCGGAGACCCGATCTCCCACCCGTACGACATCGCCCAGCGATCGTTGTCGGGTTCGGTCCACGAAGTTCGGCGTCCGCGCCGCGCTTGGTGTTCCTCACGGGTCTTCGCGTGCGCGAAGGCCCTTTTTGCGTGGTGGGCCGGACGCAGCAGCCCGACATCGACGCCCGGTCCGACGCACGCTCGCTGGCGAACCGAAGCACCACCCGAACAACAACTGGAGGACATATCAGCACCGAACCGCGAATCAACGATCGCATTCGCGTCCCCGAGGTCCGCCTCGTCGGACCCGCCGGGGAGCAGGTGGGGATCGTACGCATCGAAGACGCGCTCCGGCTCGCCCGCGAGTCCGAGCTGGACCTGGTGGAGGTTGCTCCGATGGCTCGGCCACCGGTGGCCAAGCTCATGGACTACGGGAAGTTCAAGTACGAGAACGCCCAGAAGGCCCGTGAGAGCCGCCGCAACCAGACCAACACGGTCATCAAAGAGATGAAGCTGCGGCCGAAGATCGACGTTCACGACTACGAGACCAAGAAGGGTCACGTCGTGCGGTTCCTCAAGGCTGGCGACAAGGTCAAGATCACCATCATGTTCCGGGGTCGCGAGCAGTCGCGCCCCGAGCTGGGCTACAACCTGCTGAAGAAGCTGGCCGCCGAGGTCGACGAGTTCGGTTTCGTGGAGTCCTCGCCCAAGCAGGACGGGCGGAACATGCTGATGGTGCTCGGACCGCACAAGAAGAAGACCGAGGCTCGCGCCGAGGCCGCGGTCGAGCGTGACCGTCGGATGGCCGAGCGGCAGGCTGACTCGGAGGCCGAGCAGGCCGAGCTGGCCGACCACCGCGCGCAGGTCGCCTCCCAGCCCGTCGTGCCGCGGCGTCGTGGCCCGGCGGACAACCTCGATCCCGATGTCGACCTGAGCTAGATCACCAGTCAGCCCGGCTACCCCAGGTAGGTCAGGCGAGCCCGGACGGATGCATCCGTCACGCCCGGGAAGCAGAGATGGGCCCCCGAATCACGGGGGCCAGGAAATGGAGCGGCATCATGCCGAAGATGAAGACGCACTCCGGTGCGAAGAAGCGGTTCAGGTTCACGGGTACGGGAAAGCTCATGCACCGCAAGGCGGGCAAGATGCACCTCAACGAGCACAAGGCGTCGACGCGTACGCGTCGCCTCGACGGCGATGCCGTCCTGCAGCCCGGCGACGCCGCCAAGGTTCGCAAGCTGCTCGGCAAGCGTTCCTGACCTCCACCACCCCAGAACCCCATATTCCGCCCAGCAGGCCAGCCGTCTGACCGGGCACAAGAGCAAGGAGTACACCGATGGCACGCGTCAAGCGCTCCGTCAACGCGCACAAGAAGCGCCGCGAGATCCTCGAGCAGGCCTCGGGCTACCGCGGCCAGCGCTCGCGGCTCTACCGCAAGGCGAAGGAGCAGGTCACCCACTCCCTCGTCTACGCCTACCGCGACCGTCGCGCCCGCAAGGGTGACTTCCGCAAGCTCTGGATCCAGCGCATCAACGCTGCGGCCCGGGCGGAAGGCATGACCTACAACCGGTTCATCTCCGGGCTGAAGGCCGCCGGCATCGAGGTCGACCGCAAGATCCTCGCCGATCTCGCCGTCACCGACGCGCCCGCGTTCGCCGCCCTGGTGGCGGTGGCCAAGAGCCACGCGCCGGTCGTCGACACCGCTGCAGTCTGAGAAGCAGCTGTCCTCGGACGACCAGCCGGCGTACGACAGCAGGCTGGAGCTGACCCACCGGTCTGGCCCGAGCAACTCCGCCGAGCCGATCGCACCGCCCCCGGCCACCCTGGGGCAGTTGCGGTCGGCTCGACGGCTGCTGCGCCGCAAGGACCGGGAGGCGGCCGGCCAGTTCCTTGCCGAGGGACGCCAGGCCGTGTCCGAGGCGCTGGGTCGGCCCGGCACGGTGCTCCAGCTGTTCGTGGCCGAGGAGGCCGTCGACCGGCATCAGGACCTGGCCAGCCAAGCCGTACGCCAGGCGGTGCCGGTCGCCGCCGTTCCCGCCCGCGAGCTGGACCAGCTCGCCGACACGGTGACCCCGCAGGGGCTGATCGCGCTCTGCGGGGTCGTGGATGTACCGCTGGCTGAGGCGATGGCCGGGGCGCCGCGACTGGTCGTGTTCTGCGACCAGGTGCGTGACCCCGGAAATCTGGGGACGGTGATCCGCTGCGCCGACGCCTTTGGCGCCGACGCCGTCCTGGTCAGCACGGAATCGGTCGATCTCTACAACTCCAAGACGGTTCGAGCCTCGACGGGAAGCCTCTTCCACCTGCCCGTGTCGGTGGGTGTCCAGCTGGAGGACGCGGTGGTGGCCGCCCGCGCCGCCGGTCTGCAGGTGTTCGGGGCGGACGGTGGTGGGGAGGCGACCGTCGTGGACCTCGGCGGGTCCGGGGAGCTGGGGAAACCCACGATGTGGGTGCTGGGGAACGAGGCCTGGGGTCTGCCAGCGGGCCATCCCGAGCAGCTGGACCGACTCGTGGCCCTGCCCATCTACGGTCGAGCCGAGAGCCTCAACCTGTCCACCGCCGCTGCGCTGTTCCTGTACGCCTCGGCCAGCGCGCAACGCGCGGCCTACTGAGTCGGTTTTCCCCGGGCTCGAAGCCTCGGATGAGTCCCACGAACGCAAACCCGCTCGCCCACCCCCGGCGGGTCTTCCTACACTGTCCCGGTTGCGTACGCCGCGGCCGCGAGTCCCGTTCCAGCCCCGAGGGGAGCCCATGTCCGGCCCGAACAAGAGCTACGACCCCGTGCAGGTCACGCCGTTGAACGCCGACCACGTCGAGGCGATGGTGGCCGAGGCGCTGGCGGCCTTCGACGCCGCGACCTCGGTGGCCGAGCTCAAGCAGGCCCGGCTGACCCACGCCGGGGCCCAGTCACCGACCGGACTCGCCAACCGGGAGATCGGTGCGCTGCCGCCGGCGGCCCGCAAGGACGCCGGGGCTCGGATCGGTCAGGCCCGGGGCGCGATCAACACCGCCCTCCAACAGCGCGAGGCCGAGATCGCCGAGAGCGAGCTGGCCCGGATCCTGGTCGAGGAGCGGGCGGACGTGACCCTACCGGCGGCGCTGGCACCGGCCGGGGCCGTGCACCCGATCACCGGGTTGATGAACCTGATGGAGGACGTGTTCGTCGCCATGGGGTGGGAGGTGGCCGAGGGCCCCGAGCTCGAGGCGGAGTGGCTGAACTTCGACGCACTCAACTTCATCCCCGACCACCCCGCCCGTACGATGCAGGACACCCTCTTCGCCGGGCCCGAGGACAGCGGCGTGCTGCTGCGGACCCATACCTCTCCGGTGCAGGCCCGGACGATGCTCACCCGGGAGCCCCCGATCTACGTGGTCTGCCCGGGCAAGGTCTACCGGGCCGACGAGTACGACGCGACCCACGTCCCGGTCTTCCACCAGATCGAGGGCCTGTGCATCGACAAGGGGATCACCCTGGCGCACCTGCGGGGCACGCTGGACCACTTCGCCCGGGCGATGTTCGGCAACACCCGGACCCGGATGCGGCCCAACTACTTCCCCTTCACCGAGCCGTCGGCCGAGGTCGACCTGCAGTGCTTCGTCTGCCACGGCGACTCGGTGGGCAACCCTGACCGACCCTGCAAGACCTGTCGCAGCGAGGGCTGGATCGAATGGGGCGGCTGCGGAATCGTCAACCCGCGGGTGCTCGTCGCCTGCGGAATTGACCCCGAGGTCTACTCCGGGTTCGCCTTCGGGATGGGCGTCGAACGGACACTGATGTTCCGCAACAACGCCGAGGACATGCGCGACATGGTCGAGGGCGATGTCCGCTACAGCCGTTCCCTGGTCGGAAGTGCGCGGTGACACCACCGAGTGGGACGACCCCCTTGAACCCCCGAAAGGAGAAAGTGTGAGAGCCCCGCTGTCCTGGCTGGCCGAACTAGCCGCCCTGCCCGAGGGTCTGACCGGGCGCCAGCTGGGTGAGGCATTGGTCCGCGCCGGCCTCGAGGTGGAGACCGTCGAGCAGGCGGGAGCCGACCTGAGCGGACCGGTGGTGCTCGGCCGGGTGCTGAGCCTGGAGCCGGAGCCGCAGAAGAACGGCAAGACGATCAACTGGTGCCGGGTCGACGTGGGGAGTGAGCACAACGGCCCCGAGGGTGATCGCGGCATCGTCTGCGGCGCGCACAACTTCGTCGCCGGCGACCTGGTCGTGGTGGCGCTGCCCGGGTCCGTCCTGCCGGGTGATTTCGCCATCGCCGCCCGGAAGACGTACGGCCACGTCTCCGACGGGATGATCTGCTCGACCCGCGAACTGGGCCTGGGGGAGGACCACGCCGGCATCCTGGTGCTGAGCGATCCGGGTCTCGAGCCCGGTCAGGACGCGGCCGGCGCGTTGCGGCTGCGGGAGGACGTGCTCGACATCGCGGTCACCCCGGACCGGGGCTACTGCCTGTCCATCCGGGGTCTGGCCCGGGAGGCAGCTCAGTCGCTGCGCGTCGCCTTCCGGGACCCGGTCGACCGACCCATCCCCGCCGCGACCTCCACAGGCCACCCCGTACGCCTCGAGTCCCCGGCCTGCCCGGTCTTCGCCGCGTTGTCGGTGACCGGCATCGACCCTTCGCGGGTGAGCCCGCGCTGGCTGTCCCGCCGGATCCAGCTGGCCGGGATGCGACCCATCTCGCTCGCCGTCGACATCACCAACTATGTGATGCTCGAGACCGGCCAACCGCTGCACGCCTACGACGCCGAGCGCCTCTCGGGACCCATCGTCGTACGTCAGGCCGCTCCGGGGGAGAAGGTGCGGACCCTGGACGACGTGGTGCGGGTCTGTGATCCCGCGGACCTGCTGATCACCGACGACACCGGACCGATCGGACTGGCCGGGGTGATGGGCGGTGCGACCACCGAGCTCGCCGACACCACCACCTCGGTGGTGATCGAAGCGGCCCAGTTCGCCGCCATGACCATCGCCAGGACCTCCCGTCGGCACAAGCTCGCCTCCGAGGCGTCGCGTCGCTTCGAGCGCGGGGTGGACCCGGCCGCCGGGTACGCCGCAGCCCACCGGGCCGCCGAGCTCCTGGTCGAGTTGGCCGGGGGCACCCTGCAGCCGGCGGAGACCGTGGTCGGAGCCGTTCCGCCCAGCCCGGTCCAGACCGTCGACACCTCCCTGCCGGGCCGCATCCTCGGGGTGGACCTGACCCCGGAGCGGGTGGTGGAGCTGATCATCCGGATCGGCGCGGACGTGGTCCTCGACGGCAGCTCGTTGACCATCACGCCCCCGACGTGGCGCCCGGACCTGCGTGACCCGTACGACTACGTGGAGGAGGTCGGTCGTCAGATCGGCTTCGACACCATCGAGCCGGTCGTTCCGCGGGCTCCGGTCGGGCGCGGTCTGACCCGTTCCCAGCGCGCGCGCCGGGTGATCACCTCCGCTCTGGCCGGAGCGGGTGGGGTCGAGGTGCTGAGCTTTCCCTTCACCTCAGTCGTTGATCTCGACCGGATGGGCGTCGGCCCCGGTGATCGCCGACGATCTCTGACCAAGATCATCAACCCGCTGTCGGAGACCAGTCCCTACCTGCGGACCACCGTCCTGCCCGGTCTGTTCGCCGCCGTGGCGCGCAACACCAGCCGCAGCAACGACGACCTGGTGCTGTTCGAGACCGGCGCGGTCTTCTTCGCCCCGAGCCCACCCACCACGGCCCCCCACCCCGCGGTGGATCGACGTCCTGACGAGGCCACGCTGGGCCGGATGGACGACGCGCTCGGGGCTCAGCCGCGGCATCTCGCCGCGGTGCTGACCGGGCACTGGAGTCGGCCGGGCTGGGCCGGACCCGCGGTGGAGGTGACCTGGCGTCACGCCGCCGGCCTGGTCGACCTGGTCGGGCGCACGGTCGGCCTCGACCTGGTCCGCCGGGCCGGAGACCTGGCCCCGTTCCACCCGGGACGGTGCGCGGAGATCATGCTGCCCGGGAGTGACGTGGTGATCGGCGCGGCCGGGGAGCTGCACCCCCAGGTCTGCCTGGGCTTTGGTCTGCCGGCCCGCACCTGTGCTCTCGAGATCGACCTCGACGTGCTGATCGCGGGGGCGCCCGAGGACGGCGATGTCGCCCCCATCTCCCCGTACCCCGTGGTCAAGGAGGACGTCGCCCTGATCGTCGACGAGGCGGTGCCGGCGGCGGTGCTCGAGCAGGCCCTGGTCGATGGTGCGGGCGAGCTGCTGGAGTCGATCGAGCTGTTCGACATCTATCGTGGCCCCCAGCTGGGCGCTGGCAAGAAATCGTTGGCCTTCGCGCTCCGGTTCCGGGCAGCCGACCGTACGTTGACCGACGCCGATTCAGCCCGTGCTCGAGACGCTGCGGTGCAGGAGGCGGTCTCGCGGGTCGGGGCGGTACTTCGTTCGTCGTGATCTGACCCGTGGGGTCCCGAGAGGGGTCCGGTCACGTCCCGACACATTCGGGGGCTGGTATCCGCTCGAGAGGCTCACAGGGCGCAAGCCCGGAAGTGAGTTCCCACAAACTGCTGCCGCGTCCGTCACCGAGACCACCGTGGCTGCCGACGGGACAGGTAGGGTCCAGATCGACTTCGCCGACGCGCCGCGAGGACCGCTGACGGTGGTCCTGGCGGGCGCTGGCGGCTCATCCGGACCCGCTACGACGCGGCTGCAGCTGTACAACGCGAGCGGACCCGCTGCTGCCGAAGTGCTGCCGCCCAGCGACCTGGCGACGGGTCGGACCCTGGTCTACGACGAGGAGTTCGAGCACCCGCTGTCGATCTCCCGTGATGGTCTCGGCGCCGACTACGCCGCGGCCAAGCCCAACCGATCCGGAGCGGAAGACTTCGGAGACGCGATCTTCCCTGACCCGCGTCTCGGCTTCGACAACCTCCAGGTCGTCGACGAGCAATACCTGCGGATCAAGGTCGAGCCGAACCCGCCGGGTTTCGAGGACCCGAACCCGTGGAACCGGAGCCGCGTCGGTGGTCTGCTCGCCTCGGCCCGGACGGGCGGGTCAGGCTTCTCGGCCCAGTACGGCTACTTCGAGGCCCGGATGCTGGCCCCCGTCGCGCCCGGTACCTGGCCGGCCTTCTGGACCTTGCCGGCCCCGAACCTGGCGGTGGCCCAGCCCGTCGAGGCCGAGGTCGATGCCGTGGAGCTCTACGGCAATGATCCGTTGCAGACCTGCCACTCGACCCACCAGCACCAAGGCGGGGAGGACGAGCCGAACACCCAGTGCGAGCAGATATTCCGCTCGGCCGAGGCGGCGTTGGGCTGGCACGTCTACGGAGTGGATGTGACCCCGACCGGGATCACCTTCTTCGTGGACGGCAAGCAGGTCGCCACCGCACCCCAGATCACCGGCGGCGACCAGCCGATGTTCTTCATGGTCAACCTGGCCCTCGGTGGCGGTTGGCCGGTCGAGCTGGACAACGTGGGGAACCGGGCGGCGCTCTACGTCGACTACGTCCGCGTCTACACCTGAGCCGGAGTCCTCCCGAGCCTGATCGGGTCGGGTCGGACCAGGGGCCCGGCAATGTGACCCAGGGCATGATCGAACTCGGCAGCGAGTCGGGGCCTGACGTCTAAGCTTCAGCTACCGGGTGCGATGCCGCACGAGTATTCCGGCCTCGGGGGTCCGACCGACGACCACGCTGTAAGGACCCTCCCATGCACCCCTTGTTTCTCTTGTCCTCCGGTCAGCAACGCGTCCGCGCCCCACACCGTCGTCGGATCGGGTGGGTCTCGTGCTCGGCCGCCTCGGCACTGCTTCTGGCGCTGGCCGGAACCCAACCGGCCGGTGCGTTGCCCCAACCCGGAGCCGCTCCTGCGCCGGCCGCGGACGGAAACGTGGCGCCGCTGGCCAAGGCCTCCGCCACGGGCGGGCTGGATGTCGGCGGGCTCAACGACGGCCGAGTCACACCGGCCGGCGACCTCGGGCTCAGCTGGACCTCGCAGGTCGTGTCACCGAGCCACTCCGTGGAGCTCCGCTGGTCGACGACCCAGACCATCACCGCCATGCAGCTGGTGGGCGCACCGGGGACGGACTCGCGGATCCTCACCGGGACACTGTCGTTCAGCGACGGGACCTCGGTCTCGGTCGGGGAGCTGGTCCGAGCCGCGAAGACCCCGACGACGGTGGCGTTCCGCACCAAGAAGGTCAGCTGGGTGCGCTTCACGATCACCAAGGTGGAGGGGAGCGGCCACATCGGGATCGCCGAGATGAGGGCCTACCGCACCAAGACCCTGCCGGCACGACCGACCACGCCGGCGAGTGCGACGTTGGCGGGGACCGCGGTCAACCCGCGCTGCTCGCCGGTGAGACCGGCCGGCCGGACCTCCGGCTTGGTCTACGTGCTCTGCCCCCTCACCAACACCAGGGTCAATGGGCTCCAGACCATCTCCTTCCTGGCCCCTGGCCTCACGAAGGTGGCCGTCTCGGTCTGGTCCAGCAGTCCGGGCAGCACCAGTCCGACCATCGCCACGGCCCGGGTCGACAAGACCGGGCTCGGCTCGGTGCGGGTCCCCTTCAACCGGGTCGACGGGGGTCCGGTGACCCTCCAGCTCACCGGGGTGGACGGGCCGAGTCGTGCCGCCGCCGTTCCCACCCGGTTGCAGCTGTACAACGACAGCCGCGATCCGGGCGGTGCGGTCCAACCCGCCACCTCGGCCCTGGGCGCCTCGCGCAGCCTGGTCTACGCGGAGGAGTTCAACTCGGCGATCTCCTACTCCCTGGACGGTCGGAACCCGGCGGCCGACTATCCGGCCGCGAAGCCCGAGTACTGGGGAACCGGTCAGTTCGGTGACGCGATCTTCCCGGACCCCGCCGAGAAGTTCGACACCCTCAAGATCGTCGACGGGCGTTACCTGCGGATGGCCACGGAGCCGAACCCGCCCGGCTACACCGATCCCAGCCGGTGGGGTCGCAAGCACATCGGGGGCCTGCTCGGGTCAGCCCGGGCGGGCGGCTCCGGATTCGCTGCCCAGTACGGGTACTTCGAGGCCCGGATGCTGGCCCCTGCCAACCCGGGGACGTGGCCCGCGTTCTGGATGCTGCCGGCCAACAACCTGGTGGCCTACCAGCGCCAGGTCGCGGAGATCGACGTGGTCGAGCTGTACGGGAACAACCCGACCATCGGCTGCCATGCCGTGCACGCCTACACCAACAGCAACGACAAGGCCACGGTGAACTGCGGACGCCGGTTCACCGACGCGCGTCAGGCCTCTCAGTGGCACGTGTACGGCGCTGACGTCACACCCACCCAGGTCACCTTCTACATCGACGGCGTCAAGACGGTGAGCATCCCGCAGGTGGCCGGGGGTGACCAGCCCATGTTCTTCATGGTCAACGCCACCCCTCGGCGGTGGTTGGCCGATCAAGCTCGACCCGGTGCAGAACCGGTCGGCGACCTACGTGGACTACATCCGAGTGTACGTCTGATTGCATATACTTGTACCAAGTGACATAGTTATGAGCATGGTACGGGTTGCAGTGGCGGGGGCCACGGGATACGCGGGCGGTGAGCTGCTCCGGTTGCTGCTGGCCCATCCCGAGGTCGAGATCGGCGTCCTGACGGCGGGGGCCAGTGCGGGCACCCGGTTGGGTGAGCACCAGCCTCACCTGGTGCCCCTGGCCGACCGGGTGGTGCAGGAGACCCGGGCGGACCTGCTCGCGGACCACGACGTCGTCTTCCTGGCCCTTCCGCACGGAGCGTCGGCCGCGGTGGCTGCCGAGCTGGGTCCGGAGACCGTGGTGATCGACTGCGGGGCCGACTTCCGGCTGTCCGATCCGGCGGCGTGGACCAGGTTCTACGCCACCGCGCACGCCGGGACCTGGCCGTACGGACTGCCGGAGCTGCCGGGCCAGCGGGACAAGCTCGCCGGGGCGCGACGCATCGCCGTACCCGGCTGCTATCCGACCAGCGCGACACTGGCTCTGCTCCCGGCGATCACCGCGGGACTGACCACGGCCGAGGACGTGGTGATCGTCGCCGTCAGCGGGCCCTCGGGAGCGGGCCGCGCTCTGAAGCCGCACCTGCTCGGCGCCGAGCTGATGGGCTCGGCCAGCGCGTACGGCGTCGGCGGGGTCCACCGACACATCCCCGAGATCCGGCAGAACTTCATGGCCTGCGGCGCGGCGGCGCCGAGTGTCTCGTTCACCCCGGTGTTGGTCCCCATGTCGCGGGGAATCCTGGCCACCTGCACCGCACCGTTGGCGAACCCGGACACCACCACCGAGCAGGTGCGCCACGCGTACGCCGAGGCGCTGGCCGCTGAGCCCTTCGTGCACCTGCTGGCCGAGGGCCAGTGGCCCCAGACACATTCCGTGCTGGGGGCCAACGCGGCTCACCTCCAGGTGGGCGTCGACCGGGACGCGGGTCGGCTGGTCGCCGTGGCGGCCATCGACAACCTGACCAAGGGCACGGCCGGGGGCGCGGTGCAGTGCATGAACCTCGCGCTCGGCTTCGACGAGACCAAGGGTCTGTCCACCGTCGGGGTGGCACCGTGAGCGTGACCGGAGCGGCGGGCTTCGTCGCGGCCGCGAGCACCGCCGGACTCAAGGCCTCGGGCACTCCCGACCTCGCCCTGGTGGTGAACCAGGGACCGCACGCCACCGCCGCCGCCGTCTTCACCCGCAACCGGGTCAAGGCCGCTCCCGTGGTGTGGTCGGAGCAGGTGCTGGCGGACGGCCGGCTACGAGCGGTGGTGCTCAACTCCGGTGGGGCCAACGCCTGCACCGGTCCGGACGGCTTCGCCGACACCC
>JAABUN010005616.1_pt1 | contig 15366 bp, 14 predicted proteins | sample 5559311 | NCBI WGS metagenome assembly JAABUN01 (sample SAMN10711877, study PRJNA513370) | rock metagenome | isolation source: Antarctica rocks | place: Antarctica: Victoria Land, Siegfried Peak sud | reverse complement strand
TGCTGGCCCGCTTCCAGGCCGGCGAGGTGGCGAAGGATGCCGGGCAGCTTGAGATCGAGCATTTCTGGGCCGGGGCGCTGCGCCGCGCGGTGATCGACGGCGACATCGAGAACGGCAGCCTGATGGCCGGCCAGTCGGTCGGCATGGTGGCGCGCGAGGAACCGGTGGCGGCGATCCTGGCCGAGCTGATGGGCCAGGCGGCGGCGGCGCTCGCCGCACGCGTGGCGGCGCCGTGACGGTTCGCGTGGCGGTTGGGCCACCGGCGTGCGAAGCTGCGGCGTGAGGGCCAGGCCGCAACCCATCCGATGAAACGCCAGCCCCGCCCCGAGGCCCCCACCGGCGACGCCGCCCGCCTCGGCGAGGAATTGCGCGACGCCCGCCTGGCGCAGGGCCTGTCGGTCGAGGATTTGGCCGCCTCGCTCCGCATCCGCCGGGTCTACCTGGTGGCGCTGGAGGAGGGGCGGCCGCGGGACCTGCCGGCGCCGGCCTATGCGCTGGGCTTCCTCCGCAGCTATTCCGCCGCGCTCGGCCTCGATGCCGATGCCTGCGTCCGCCGCTTCCGCGACAGCGGCGGCCGAGCGGCGCCGCGCCAGACCGACCTGGTCTTTTCGGACCCGGTGCCGGACCGCGGCGTGCCGGCCGGCGCGGTGATCCTGCTCGGCGCGGTGCTGGCGTTGGGCGCCTATGCCGGCTGGTACCGATGGTCCGGCAGCGGCGACCGCACGGTGGATGCGATACCGCCGCTGCCGGCGCGGTTGGAACAGGTGGTGCAGGAGGGCAGCCCGCCGGAGCCGCCGCCGTTGGCCGCAACCTCCGTGCCGCCGGCGGATGCGGCGCGTCCCGGCGCCCCGGTGGCGCCCATCGCCGCCGCGCCGCCGCGCCCGGCGGGGGAGGGGGCCGGCCGGATGGTGCTGCGCGCCAGGGCCGAAACCTGGGTGCAGGTGCGGGACGGCCAGGGCGGGCCGGTCCTGGTCAACCGGGTGCTGCGGCCGGGCGAGACCTGGGCGGCGCCGGCGCGGGGCGGGCTGCTGCTGTCCACCGGCAACGCCGCGGCGCTGGAAATCCTGGTGGACGGCCAGCCGGGCCTCGGCCTGACCGGCAACCAGGCGGTGCGCCGCGACGTGCCGATGGACCCGGAGCGGTTGAAGGCGGGGGTGGCGCCGCCGCCGGCCGCACCGCAGGCGGCTTCCCCAGCGGCCCGTCCGGCGCCACGCTAGCGGGCTGCATGGGGCGTCGCGCCGCCGGCGCTTGGGCAAACCCCGCCGCGCTGCCATATTCGGGCGGACCGTTCTGGGACCACCGCGCATGAGCTACCGCCCCTACCAGCAGATCACCCGCCGCAAATCGCGCCAGATCATGGTGGGCAAGGTGCCGGTCGGCGGCGACGCGCCGATCACCGTGCAGACCATGACCAACACGCCGACCGAGGACGCGGCGGCGACCATCGCGCAGATCCGGCGGGCCGAGGTGGCGGGCGTCGACATCGTGAGGGTCTCCTGCCCGACGCCGGAGAGCACGGCGGCGCTGGCCGAGATCGTGCGCGAGGTGAACGTGCCGATCGTGGCCGACATCCACTTCCACTACCGCAGGGCGATCGAGGCGGCGCGGGCGGGGGCGGCGTGCCTGCGAATCAATCCGGGCAACATCGGCAGCGCGGACCGCGTGAAGGAAGTGGTGCGCGCGGCGCGCGACCATGGCTGCTCGATCCGTATCGGCGTCAATGGCGGGAGCCTGGAAAAGCACCTGCTGGAGAAATACGGCGAGCCGAACCCGGAGGCGCTGGTGGAAAGCGCGTTGTGGCACGCGGCGCACCTGCTGGACAACGAATTCCACGAGTTCAAGATCAGCGTGAAGGCCAGCGACGTGTTCCTTGCCGTTGCGGCCTACCAGCAACTGGCCGAGGTGTGCGACCACCCGCTGCACATCGGCATCACCGAGGCGGGCGGCAAGCGGACCGGCACGGTGAAAAGCGCGATCGGCATGGGTTCGCTGCTGTGGGCGGGCATCGGCGACACGCTGCGGGTTTCGCTGAGCGCGGAACCCGAGGAGGAAGTGCATGTCGGCTGGGAGATGCTGAAGTCGTTGGGCATCAGGCACCGTGGCGTGAAGATCATTTCCTGTCCGTCCTGCGCGCGGCAGGGGTTCGACGTGATCCGCACGGTGGCGACCTTGGAGGACCGGCTGGCGCATATCGAGACGTCGGTGACGCTTTCCATCATCGGCTGCGTGGTGAACGGGCCGGGCGAGGCGCTGATGACGGATATCGGGCTGACTGGTGGCGGTGCCGGGCGGCACATGGTGTATGCGGCGGGCAAGACCGACCACACGATCGATGATGCGGCGATGGTGGAGCACGTGGTCGGGCTGGTGGAGGCGAAGGTCGCGCTGATCCAGGCGGAGGAGCGGGCGGCGAAGGCGGCGGCGCAGATGCAGGCGGCGGAGTAGAGCGTTGTCGGGTACCGGCCCCTATACGCGCATCTACAACGCGCTGCGTGCGGCGAACGTGCCGGAGGCGCAGGCGGCCGATGCCGCGGATGCCATCCTGGCAGTCAAGGATGACGATGTCCGTTCGTTGAAGGGGGACTTGCAGGGACTCCGTCAGGACGTGTCGGAGGTGCGGAGCGATATGCGGCTCCTCAAATGGCAGGTCGGCGTTTGCATCGCACTCGGGTTGGCTGTGCTGGCGCTTCTGCTGCGGCTCATGTTCCGGACCGGTGCGCTCTGATGTCGGCATTCGGCGCCTACCCGGCGATCCTGCAGAAGGTGCAGGCGGCGCGGCGGGTCGATTCGGCCGAGGCCGGACCGTTCCGCTTCGGGTGGTTCGTCTGGGCTTGCCTGGCACAGCTTGTGCTGATGCTGCTTGACCTCCTGGTGTTCTTTCCGGAGATCTTCCGTTGACCTTGCACGCCGCAATCGAGGATCGCCGGGACGCACTTGGGGCACTCTGCCGGCGCGTGGGCGTGACCCGGCTTGAAGTGTTCGGCTCGGCCGTGCGTGGCGATGCGTTCGATCCCGCCCGCAGCGACGTGGACCTCCTGGTGCAATTCGCGCCTGAGGCCGAGCCTGACCTTGCCGGCTTCGTGGATTTCAAGGCCGCCCTGGAGGATGTGCTGGGCCGTCCAGTCGATCTTGTTGAAAGGCAGGCCATCGAGCGCAGCCGCAACCACATCCGGCGTCGGCGTATCCTAGCGGAAGTCGAATCGGTCTACGACGTGGCACATGCCGGGTAATCCCGAAGCGCGTGACCTGGCATTGCTGCTCGACATGCTTCTTGCGGCTTCCAATGCGGCGACGTTCCTGGGGGGCTGGACCAGCCTGCCTTCGAGGCCAGCCGCCTGCACCAGGCCGCGGTCATCTGGTGCATCGAGATCGTTGGCGACGCTGCCAACCGCGTGTCGCCAGCCTTCCGTGCCCAGTATCCGGAAACCGCCTGGAAGGCCATTGCCGGAATGCGCCATCGGCTGATCCATGGCTATGCCGAAGTCCGGCTCGATATCGTGTGGAAAGTCGCCAAGGCTGATCTGCCTGCTCTGACCACGGCCTTGAACCGACTCGTCACGGCCGACGAGCCGCAGCCGGACTGCTGAAGGCTTGTTCCGCGAAGCCACTCCGGCTACCGGAAACCCCATGGCTTCCACACCGTTGCAACCCGTCCGCGGCACTCATGACCTCATCGGCGAGGAGCACCGCCGCCACCGGCGCGTCATCGACGTGGCGCGGCGGATCAGCAGGCTTTACGGCTTCGAGGAATGGGCGACGCCGATCTTCGAGGACACAAGGGTGTTCTCGCGCAGTCTCGGCGACACCTCGGATGTGGTAACGAAGGAGATGTATACCTTCGAGGACCGCGGCGGTGACAGCGTCACGCTGCGGCCGGAAAACACTGCTGGCGTGTGCCGCGCGCTGGTCAGCAACGGGCTGACGCAGGGCGGCCTGCCGCGAAAGGTGTTCTATGCCGGGCCGATGTTCCGCTACGAACGGCCGCAGAAGGGCCGCACCCGGCAGTTCCACCAGATCGGCATTGAGGTGCTGGGCGCCGCCGAGCCGCTGGCGGATGCCGAGGTCATCGCCTGCGGCTGGCACATCCAGCAGGAACTCGGCATCACCGACGGCACGGTGCTGGAGATCAACACGCTGGGCGATGCCACGAGCCGCGATGCCTATCGGGCCGCGCTGACCGAGTACTTCACGGGTTGGCGCGAGGCGCTGTCGGCCGACAGTCAGGCCCGGCTGGAGCGCAACCCGCTGCGCATCCTGGACAGCAAGGATGCCCGCGACCGCGCGCTGATCGAAGCGGCACCGACCATCTTCGACCACCTGACGCCGGAAGCCGCCGGCTTCTTCGCCAGCGTCGCGGCGCATCTGGAGCGGTTCGGCGTGCCGTTCCGCATCAACCCACGCATCGTCCGCGGTCTCGACTATTATAGCCACACGGCATTCGAGTTCGTCACCGAACGGCTTGGCGCGCAGGGCACCGTCATGGCCGGCGGCCGCTACAACGGGCTGGTCGAGGAGATGGGTGGGCCACCCACGCCCTCGGTCGGCTGGGCCGCCGGGGTGGAGCGCCTGTCGCTGCTGCTGGAGGCCAGCGGCTTGATGCCGGCTGCGCCGCGTCCCGTCGCCGTCATCCCGGTGGGCGAGGCGGCGGAAGGGCCGGCGCTCGACCTGCTGCAGGCGCTGCGGCGGGCCGGCGTGGCGGCGGAGGTCGCCTATCGCGGCAACCTCAAGCGGCGGATGGAACGCGCCAATCGCATCGGCGCGCGCGCCGCGGTGATCCTCGGCGAGGACGAGATCGCACAAGGGTCGGCGCAGCTCCGCGACCTCGACGCCGGCACGCAGGAAATGCTGCCGGTCGGCGAGATACCGGGGCGGCTGGCATGAGCATTGCCGACCGGCTCGACCGCGTGCTGACGCGGGCGGACGAGTTGAAGCACCAGCTCGCCAACGGCGAGGGCGGCAAGTTCGGCCTGCTGTCCAAGGAGTTGTCGGAGATCGAGCCGCTGGTCGACAAGGTCGTGGAATTGCGCGCTGCCGAACGCGCCCGCGACGAGGCCGAGGCCATGCTGGGCGACGCCGAACTGCGCGACCTGGCCGAGGCCGAATACCTGGCGCAGAAGGACCGCGTGCCGCTGCTGGAACACGAGCTGCGGCGGCTGCTGCTGCCGAAGGACGCGGCCGACGAGCGCAGCGCCATCCTGGAACTCCGCCCCGCCGCCGGCGGCGACGAGGCCGCGCTGTTCGCCGCCGAGCTGTTCCGCGCCTACCAGCGCTACGCCGAGGGCCGCGGCTGGCGCTTCGAGGTGCTGGATTTCGATGCCAGCGAACTCGGTGGCGCCCGCAACGCCACCGCCGAAATCCAGGGCCGCGGTGTCTTCGCCCGCTTCAAGTACGAAAGCGGCGTGCACCGCGTGCAGCGCGTGCCGGCGACCGAGACGCAGGGCCGCATCCACACCTCGACCGTCACCGTGGCGGTCCTGCCGGAAGCGGAGGAAGTCGACGTGCAGATCAACGAGGGCGACCTCCGCATCGACACCTATCGGGCCAGCGGCGCCGGCGGCCAGCACGTCAACAAGACCGACAGCGCGGTCCGCATCACCCACCTGCCGACCAACATCGTGGTGGCGATGCAGGAGGAGCGCAGCCAGCACAAGAACCGCGCCAAGGCGATGAAGGTGCTGCGCTCCCGCATCTACGAGCAGCAGCGGGCGGCGCTCAGCGCCACGCGGGCGTCCGACCGCAAGGCGCAGATCGGCACTGGCGACCGCAGCGAGCGCATCCGCACCTACAACTTCCCGCAGGGCCGCGTCACCGACCACCGCATCGGCCTGACGCTGCACAAGATCGACCGGGTGATGCTGGGCGAGTTCGACGAACTGATCGACGCGCTGGCCGCCGAGGACGAGGCGGCCCGACTGACCGCTGACGCGGAATGACCGCCGGCGTCACGGTCGGCGCCGCCCTGTGCCACGCCGGCCGGCAACTGCGCGCCGCCGGCTTCGAGGCGCCCCGTCTGGAGGCCCGGCTGCTGCTGGCCCATGCACTGGGATGCCGCACCGTGGATCTGCTGCGCGACCCCCACACGCCAGTGCCGGCCGAGGCCGCGCGGCGCTTCGCGGACCTGTTGCGCCGCCGGCTGGACCACGTGCCGGCCGCGCACCTGCTGGGCTGCCAGGAATTCTGGTCCCTTTCTTTCGTGGTCTCGCCCGCGACGCTGGTGCCCCGGGCCGATTCCGAGACCCTGATCGAAGCCGCGCTGGCCCTGTTCCCGGACCCTCGTGCGGTGCGGCGGGTGCTCGACCTCGGCACCGGCACCGGCTGCCTGCTGCTGGCGGCGTTGGCCGAGTTCCCCCAGGCCACCGGCCTCGGCGTGGACCTGGTGCCGGAGGCCGCCGCCCTGGCGCGGGGGAACGCCCGGCGCCAGGGGCAGGCGGACCGCGCGGCCTTCGTCGTGGCGGATTGGGCGGCGGCGCTGGCGGGGCGGTTCGACCTGGTCCTCGGCAACCCGCCCTACGTCGAAAGCGCGGCGATCGGCGGCCTGATGCCCGAGGTCGCGCGGCACGAGCCGGCCTCGGCGCTCGATGGCGGCGCCGACGGCCTCGACGCCTACCGGGCGATCGTGGCCGCGCTGCCGCGCCTGCTGGCGCCGGGCGGGCGGGTGGTGCTGGAACTCGGCCTAGGCCAGCGTCCCGCAGTGGAGCGGCTGGCGCTGGCTGCCGGCCTGCGGATGTTCGGCTACCGGTCCGACCTTGCGGGCATTCCGCGTGCGCTGTCGCTGGGCGCCGCCTGATGCCTGGTCGGGGTCCGGAAAAAACCGGTTGGCGGCCAGGGCCGGCGGGGCTAGCTTGTGCGGGAACAAGGACCGGCCTATCCAGGCTTGGCTCGACGCCGTGCGGCATGGGCAAGCCGGCGAACCACTCGCGAAAGACGCGGTGGGCGCATGATGACTGGACGAGATCGACCGCCTGAATGAGCGTGCGCGGAACAGTCCGACGCGTGCAGGGTGGCCAAGCTGCGAGACGGCAGACACAACACCGATGAACATGAAACGCATGCGCGGCCGCAGTCACCGTCAGGGTGGCGGCGGTGGAAGCCCCAGCGGCGGGGGCGGTGGACCGTACCGAGCGCCTGGCCCGCCACAAGTGAACCGCACCCACATCTTCGACTCCAACGGGCCGGACATGCGGCTGCGAGGCACTGCCCAACAACTTTTTGAGAAGTATTTGCAACTCGGCCGCGATGCGACCGGCTCGGGCGACCGGGTGATGGCGGAAAGCTACTTCCAGCATGCGGAGCACTACTTCCGCATCCTGAACGCCATGAGCCAGGCGCAGCAGCAGCAGCACAGCCAAGGCAATCCGCAGCAGAACCGGCGCTACCAGAACGGCCCGGAGCAGGGCGATTCCGGCGACGGCATGGGCGAACAGCCCGACCTGCACGGCCATTCCAACGGCCATGCGCCGCAATCCGACCAGGATGACGGCCCCGTGCCGGAACAGAACGAGCCGGTCTGACCGCGCCACGGGGCGGTTTGCGGTTTGTTGACAAGCAGCGGTTTCCAGCACCAGGCTCGGAGTGTTTCAAGGGGTGCCCCAGCAGGGGCTGAGATGCGGTTGGGCCTGCCGGGCATCGGCGGCCTTGAGCACCGTGACCCTTTGAACCTGATCCGGGTCATGCCGGCGTAGGGACAGGAACAAGCGGCTTGGTTTCCATGTTGGGCTGCCCGCGATGGGCGGCCGCCCCGCCGCTTCCGTTCCACCGCCGGTGGCCACCCGGATCTCCGACATGGGGAGATCCGACATGCCTGACGCGTTGCCGCCGAAAATCCAGGACATCACGACCGGGGCGCTGCCGGCCTCGCGCAAGGTGCAGGTGCCGGGGACGGTGCATCCCGGCCTGCGGGTCGCCATGCGGGAGATCGACCTGGAACCCGGTTGCGGCGAGAAGCCGGTGCGGGTCTACGACACCTCCGGCCCCTATACCGACCCCGGCCATCAGGCAGACATCCGCCGTGGCCTGCCGGATTTGCGGGGCGGCTGGATCGCCGGGCGCGGCGATGTCGCGGCCTATGACGGCCGTGCCCCGCAGCCTGGGGATGACGGGCTGAAGCCGGGCGAGGCCAGGCGTGTGCCGGTGTTCGACCGCGGCGCGCGCCGGCCGCTGCGGGGCCTGCCCGGCCGCGCGGTGACGCAACTGGCCTATGCCCGCGCCGGCATCGTCACCCCCGAGATGGAATACGTGGCGATCCGCGAGAACCTGGGGCGGTCGCGGCTGGCGGAGCTTGCCGCCCGGGACGGCGAGGATTTCGGTGCGGCGATACCGGACTTCGTCACCCCCGAATTCGTCCGCGACGAGGTGGCGCGCGGCCGGGCCATCATCCCGAACAACGTCAACCACCCGGAATCCGAGCCGATGGCGATCGGCCGGAACTTCCTGGTGAAGATCAACGCCAACATCGGCAATTCCGCGGTGTCCTCCAGCGTGGCGGAGGAGGTGGACAAGCTGGTCTGGTCGATCCGCTGGGGCGCCGACACGGTGATGGACCTCAGCACCGGCCGCAACATCCACACCACGCGCGAGTGGATTCTGCGCAACTCGCCGGTGCCGATCGGCACGGTGCCGATCTACCAGGCGCTGGAGAAGGTCAACGGCCGCGCAGAGGATCTGACCTGGGATATCTTCCGGGACACGCTGATCGAGCAGGCCGAGCAGGGAGTGGACTACTTCACCATCCATGCCGGCGTGCGGCTGGCCTACATTCCGCTGACGGCGACGCGCGTGACGGGAATCGTCTCGCGCGGCGGGTCTATCCTGGCGAAGTGGTGCCTGTCGCATCACCGCGAGAATTTCCTGTACGAGCATTTCGAGGACATCTGCGAGATCATGAAGGCCTATGACGTGGCCTTTTCGCTGGGCGATGGGCTGCGGCCCGGCAGCATCGCGGACGCCAACGACGCGGCGCAATTCGCCGAGTTGGAAACCTTGGGCGAACTCACGCAGATCGCCTGGAAGCACGACGTGCAGGTGATGATCGAAGGCCCCGGCCACGTGCCGATGCACAAGATCAAGGTGAACATGGAAAAGCAGCTTGCCGTCTGCGGCGAGGCGCCGTTCTACACGCTCGGCCCGCTGACCACCGACATCGCGCCGGGCTACGACCACATCACCAGCGGTATCGGCGCCGCAATGATCGGTTGGTTCGGCTGCGCCATGCTGTGCTACGTGACGCCGAAGGAGCACCTCGGCCTGCCGGACCGCGACGACGTGAAGGTGGGGGTCATCACCTACAAGATCGCGGCCCATGCGGCGGATTTGGCGAAGGGCCACCCGGCGGCGCAGGAACGCGACGACGCGCTGTCCCGCGCCCGTTTCGAGTTTCGCTGGCGCGACCAGTTCAACCTTTCGCTGGACCCCGAGACGGCGGAGAAATTCCACGACCAGACGCTGCCGGCCGAGGGTGCCAAGCTGGCGCATTTCTGTTCCATGTGCGGGCCGAAGTTCTGCTCGATGAAGATCAGCCAGGAGGTGCGGGAGGCGGCGAAGGGGATGGCGCAGATGTCGGAGAACTTCCGGGCGAATGGCGGGGAAATCTACTCGGCGCCCGCCGCCGGGTAGCGCGGTCCCTCACGCCTGCCGGGGTGCCGGCAACGGCGTGACCGGGGCGAAGCGGCCATCGGCGGCGAGCACGGCAAGCCGCCCGGTGGCGACGCCGAAATGGCAGCCGTGCAGGCTCAGCCGCCCGGCCTCGACCGCCTCCCGCACCCAGGGAAAGGTCATGAGGTTGGCCAGGGAAAGCCGCACCGTTTCCTGCTCGCAGGCTTCCTGCCGTGCCTCCACGGGTTCGCACGCCAGGACCCGGTCCAGCGCCGGACGGGCGATGCGCATCCAGGGCGCCACGAAGTCCGCGGCGCCGGCGGGCGTGCCCTCCAGCAGGAGCTGCACGCCGCCGCACAGCGCATGGCCCATGACCACCAGATGCGGCACAAGCAGCACCCGCACGCCGAACTCCAGCGCGGCGCTGGTGCCGTGATAGGCGGCATCGGGCGCGTAGGGCGGCACCAGGTTGGCGACGTTGCGGACCACGAACAGCTCGCCCGGCCCTGCGCCGAACACCATCTGCGGGTCGACGCGGCTGTCCGAGCAGGCGATCACCATGGCGCCCGGCCGCTGGCCCCGCGCGGCAAGATCCTCGAAGCGCGCGCGTTCGCGGGGCCAGGTGTCGGTGCGGAAACGCCGGTAGCCGTCGATCAGCCTGTCCACGGTGCTGCCCCCGAGTGCTGGTGCCGCCTCCGTCTCAATGCAGCAACGCCCCCTGCAACGGCTCCAGCGCATCGCCCACCGCCAGCCGCCCGCCCTCCAGCACCTCGGCATAGACGCCGAGGTCGGCATGGCCGAAATGCTGCCGCAGCCATTGCGGCGGCGTGGCGTCGCGCACCGCGCTCTCCGGGTTCACCTCGGTGGCGGGGCAGCGGATGATGCGCTTGAACACCCGCAGCCTGGCCCCGCCCAGTTGAACTTCTTGCCCCACCAACTTGAATTCCGACCAGGGCATCCCGCCCGAGACGTAGACGTTCGCGCGGAACCGCAACGGGTCCAGCCGCATCCCGGCCGCCTGTTCCAGCGCGTGCAGGCTGGCCAGCCCGATGATGGAAACGCATTTCGCCGCGACATCGGTGAAGTTGTGGCCCGGCGCCTCGACGAAGCGGGGCGTGCCGCGCGCCTCGGCGCCGAGGAACCGCGCCAGGTATTCGCCGAGGGCGGCGCGGCCCGCTTCGCTGCGGGTGTCGGCGACCAACGGCGAGCCGTCCGGCGGGCGGATCGCCAGTTCCCCGGTGCGCGGGTCGAACGCCGAATGCAGCAGCGCCAGCTTCGCGTTGACCGCGAGGCAGCCGAAATGGCGCTTCGGCATCCAGCCGGGGGCTGCCAGGTCGAACGGGGAATCGCCCTGCGCCAACGCGAAGCGGCGGTCGTGCGGCAGGCATTGCCCAGGCGTGAGCTGCACGTCCTCCAGCGCCTCGGCGGTCAGGCCTTTCACCGGGAAACGGTAGATGTGCTCCACCCGCATTGGAACGAATCTCCCTCCGGTCCTTGAAGCCGTGACATGGGGCATACCACATCCCGCGGTGTTCGGTGCAACCCGTCGCCTCATCAGGGGCGGGACGTGCCGGTCGCCGAAGATTCTGGCGGACCCTCTGGCAGCCGGCGCGTTGTCGCTTGCGGCCGGCGGCCCGCGGATGAGGGACATGACGGATGGACATCGAGAAATTCACCGATCGCGCCAAGGGCTTCCTGCAGGCCGCGCAGACCATCGCAATCCGCGAATACCACCAGCGGGTGACGCCGGAGCATCTGCTGAAGGCCCTGCTGGATGACGACCAGGGCGCGGCTGCGGGGTTGATCCGCGCCGCCGGCGGGGACCCGACGCGCGCCAAGCAGGCGGTGGACGCCGAGGTCGGGCGTCAGGCCAAGGTTTCGGGCGGCGGCGCCGGGCAGCCGCAATTCACGCCCGACATCGTGCGCGTGCTGGATGCGGCGCAGCAGCAGGCGCAGAAGGCCGGCGACGAGTACGTGGCGCAGGACCGGCTGCTGGTCGCGCTGGCGGCGAGCGACGCGCCGGCCGGACGGCTCCTGCAGGCGGCCGGCGCCACCGCGCAGGCGCTGGACGTTGCGGTTGCCGACCTCCGCAAGGGCCGCAAGGTTGATAGCCAGAATGCCGAGGAGAAGTTCGACGCGCTGAAGAAATACGCCCGCGACCTCACGGAGGATGCGCGGCAGGGCAAGCTCGACCCGGTGATCGGCCGCGACGAGGAGATTCGTCGTTGCATCCAGGTGCTGGCGAGGCGCACCAAGAACAACCCGGTGCTGATCGGCGAACCCGGTGTCGGCAAGACCGCCATCGTCGAGGGATTGGCGCTGCGGATCATCCGCGGCGACGTGCCGGAGGCGCTGAAGGACAAGCGCGTCATGGCGCTCGACCTCGGCGCCATGGTGGCGGGCGCCAAGTACCGCGGCGAGTTCGAGGAACGGCTCAAGGGCCTGTTGTCGGAGGTGGAGCAGGCGGCCGGCGACATCGTGCTGTTCATCGACGAAATGCATACCCTGGTCGGCGCCGGCAAGGCGGAAGGCACGATGGATGCGTCCAACCTGCTGAAGCCGGCCTTGGCGCGCGGCGAGTTGCACTGCATTGGCGCCACCACGCTCACCGAGTATCGCAAGCACGTGGAGAAGGACGCGGCGCTGGCGCGGCGCTTCCAGCCGGTGTTCGTGGGCGAGCCGAGCGTCGAGGACACCATCAGCATCCTGCGCGGCATCAAGGAGAAGTACGAGCTGCATCACGGCGTGCGGATCACTGACGGCGCGCTGGTGGCGGCGGCGACGCTTTCCAACCGCTACATCACCGACCGCTTCCTGCCGGACAAGGCCATCGATCTGATGGACGAGGCGTCGTCGCGCCTGCGGATGCAGGTGGACAGCAAGCCGGAGGAACTGGACGCGATCGACCGCGACCTGATGCGGCTGCGGATCGAGCGCGAGGCGCTGCGGAAGGAAGACGACGCGGCGTCGCGCGAGCGGCTGGTGCGGCTGGAGAAGGAACTGGCGGACCTCGAGGAGCGCTCGCGCGAGATGACGCAGCGCTGGGAGGCGGAGAAGGGCCAGGTCGTCGAAAGCCAGAAGGACAAGGAAGAACTGGACCGAGCACGGACCGAGGTGGAACTGGCGCAGCGCCGCGGCGACCTGACGCGCGCCTCCGAGCTGCTCTACAGCGTCATTCCGCAATTGGAAAAGCGGCTGGCGGCGGCCGTTGATGGCGATGCGCGGCTGGTGAACGAGGCGGTGACGGAGGAGGGCATCGCCGGCGTCGTCAGCCGTTGGACCGGCATCCCCGTCGAACGCATGTTGGAGGGCGAACGAACAAAACTGCTGCGGATGGAGGACCAGCTCCGCAAGCGCGTGGTCGGGCAGGAGGAGGCGTTGGAGGCGGTGTCCAAGGCCGTCCGACGGGCGCGCGCCGGCTTGCAGGACCCGAACCGGCCGATCGGCAGCTTCCTGTTCCTCGGCCCCACCGGCGTCGGCAAGACCGAATTGGTAAAATCGCTGGCGGCGTTCCTGTTCGACGACGACAAGGCGATGACGCGAATCGACATGTCGGAATACATGGAGAAGCACGCGGTCTCGCGGCTGATCGGCGCGCCGCCGGGCTATGTCGGCTACGACGAGGGCGGCGCGCTGACCGAGGCCGTGCGGCGGCGGCCATACCAGGTGATCCTGTTCGACGAGGTCGAGAAGGCGCATGACGACGTCTTCAACATATTGCTGCAGGTGCTGGATGACGGGCGCCTGACCGACGGCCAGGCGCGCACGGTGGACTTCCGCAACACCATCATCGTGCTGACCAGCAACCTCGGCAGCACGGCGATTGCCGAACTGCCGGAGACCGCCGATATCGAGGCGGCGCGGCCGGCGGTGATGCGGGCGGTGCGGGAACGCTTCCGGCCGGAATTTCTGAACCGGCTGGACGAGGTGGTGCTGTTCCGCCGCTTGGCGCGGCAGGACATGGCGGCGATCGTCGACATCCAGTTGGCGCATCTGCGGAAGCTGCTGGCAGACCGCAAGATCACGCTGGAGCTGGACGACGGCGCACGGGAATGGCTGGCCGAGGCGGGCTACGATCCGGCCTACGGCGCCCGGCCGCTGAAGCGGGTGATCCAGCGCGGGTTGCAGGACAAGCTGGCCAGCCTGTTGCTGGAGGGCACGCTGCACGATGGCGAGCCGGTGCGGGTGACCGCCGGCGCGGATGGGTTAGAGGTGCGGCCACGCGCGCTGGCGACGGCGGCCTGAGGCCGGCGTCAGTCCGCTGCGGCGACCTCCTGCATGGGTTGCAGGCGGGCGAGGGACGCTTGCAATGTTTGCCTCGTCGCCTGGAACGCGGCCAGTTCCGGGCCGGTCAGGCGCGCCGCCGCCTCGGCGGGCAGGGTGGCGGGGTCCACCAGGCGACCCGCGACCGTGACCTCGTAGTGCAGATGCGGGCCGGTTGCGAGGCCGCTTGAACCGACCCGCCCGATCGCCTCGCCCTGGGCAACCGGCGATCCGGGTCGCAGGTTCGGGGCGAAGGCGGAAAGATGCGCGTAGGAAGTTTCCATTCCATTGGCATGGCGTAGCCGAACGAGGCGGCCGAACCCCCTTGCCATGCCTCGGCTGAGCACGATCCCGTCGGCCGCGGCGAAGACCGGCGTGCCGGTGGGAGCGGCGAAGTCGATGCCCTGGTGGACCCGGGTGAAGCCCAAAACTGGATGCCGACGGGGGCCGAAGGCCGACACGATTTGGGCACCATCAAGGGGCGTCCGCAGGAATGCCTGCCGGAGGGCGTGCCCGGCTTCATCGTACCACTCGAAGCCCGCAGCGGCCCGGTGACGCCAAAGCGAGAGGCACCGCCCGGACACCAGGAGTTCCACGTGCAGGACCTGGCCATTGCGCAGCAGGCCGCCATCCAGGTCGCGGAAATGTTCGAACAGAATCTTGAAGCTGTCTCCAGGTTTCAGATCCCGTTGGAAATCCAATTCATGGGTTAGGGTGTTGATCAACCCCAAGGCGAGCGAGGCTGGCAATCCGGCGGATTTCAGGTTTTCGAACAGGCCGCCATCCACTTGGCCTCTGGCGAGGACGAGGTGCCGCCGCTGCTCTGCCTGCTCCTCCTCGACGGTCCAGCCACGCGGACCGCGGCTGACGAGCAAGGTGCGACCAGGTTTCGGTTCGACTTCCAGGGAGACCAGGGCGGCACCGTGGCTGCGGTCCTGCCGGACGGTAACCGCGTTCCCTGGTTGCAGGCCACGTGCCGGAAACCACGGTTCCAGGGCGGTCAGAGCGGGTTCCGCCTCGCTGCGCCCGACCCCGGCATCAGCCAGTAATTCAGCCAGGGTGTCGCCCGACCGGGCGATGAGAACCTGAATTGCCGGAGCCGCGGAAACGGCTGGGAGCGGCACCGGTTTGGCAAAAGAGACGGTTTCGATCGAAGCCACGGTTGAGGTTGAGTTGGCAAGGACCGGGACGGTTGGTGCCGGACCGGCGGCGGGCAGCAGGAGTAGGGTCAAAGTGAGGGGAGTCCAGAACCTGCGGTCCCTGCGATGCAGCATTGAATAACCTTTTTTGTATGTAATATGCTGACACATTCCGCAGAAATGGTATGTAATGTCAATGACTTGTACGGTTCGGCTTCATCACAATCTGAGGTTTGCGCTAGTGCAGCAAAAGCTGATCCTGATTACACGGCTTCCTCAGCCGCCCGCAGCGCTGTACAAATAGGGAACATTTAAGTGTCTCCAGGAGGATATCCGTGGCCCGCAACTCGGAGCAGTTCCAGAAGGGGCTCAG
>JAABUN010005615.1_pt1 | contig 15371 bp, 15 predicted proteins | sample 5559311 | NCBI WGS metagenome assembly JAABUN01 (sample SAMN10711877, study PRJNA513370) | rock metagenome | isolation source: Antarctica rocks | place: Antarctica: Victoria Land, Siegfried Peak sud | reverse complement strand
AGCACGATGGCGTCCGGCGGCGTGCCGGGCACGCCCAGGGTCAGCGTGGGGATGAACCCCCCACCGACGGTCGCGTTGTTGGCCGACTCCGCCGCGACGACACCCTCGGCGCTGCCGTGGCCGTACTCCTCGCGGTTCTTCGAGGTGCGTTTTGCCTCGTTGTAGGCCACCAGGTTGGCGACGCTGCCCCCCGCGCCCGGCAGGATGCCGATGAGAGACCCGATGACCGAGGACCGCAGGACGTTCATCGGCCGGCGGACCAGGTCGAGCGCCATCTGCAGGGCGCTCCGCCGCTCGTCGCTCGTGTCCAGTTGGACGTCGAACTCCCGGGACCGTCGGGCGACCAGCCTGATCACCTCGGGGATGGTGAACAGCCCGATCAGGGCCGGCACGAGGGGGACTCCCCCCTGCAGGGTGGGCTCACCGAACGTGAACCGGACGTCCCCGCCGACGGGGGAGATGCCCACCGTCCCCAGCAGGATCCCCAGGGCGCCCCCGATCAGTCCCTTGAGGACCGAACCCGTGCTCATCCCGACGATGATCGTCAGCCCAAAGATTGCAACCCAGAAGTACTCCTGAGGTCCGAACCGGAGCGAGAAGTCGGCCAGCGGCGGGGCCAAAAAGATGAGGAACAGCACGCCGACCAGCCCACCGATCACGGAGCCGACCGTGGCGGCGACGATGGCCTCCTCGCTGCGGCCCTGCTTGGTCATGCGGTAGCCCTCGAACGCCGTCGCGATCGAGCTCGGCGTGCCAGGGGCGTTCACCAGGATAGCCGTGAACGACCCCCCGTAGATGGCACCCATGTAGAAGGCACCCAGCAGGACCAGACCCGGTCCCGCGTCCATGGCGAAGGTGAACGGCACCAGCAGCGCCAGGCCCATGGTGGCGCTGAGACCAGGCATCGCTCCCAGGGTCATGCCCGCGACCGTGCCCACGAGCACGATCAGCAGCGTCATCGGGCTCAGCAGGTCGAAAAGCCCGGCGAGGGCATCAGCCATCGAGCAGCCCCAGCTTGTCGAGCAGCTCCTCGTACTCCCCGGTCCGGCGTTCGATCAGCTCGACGGACTCCTCGGGGCCGTAGTTCTCCAGCACGAACGCCTGGTCCCGGAAGTCCTCGACCAGTGCCTCGTCCTCGTTGACCGCAGCGAACACCTCGGCGAGCTGGTCGACGATCTCCTGCGGCGTGTCCTCCTGGACGCAGACACCGCGGAAGGCACCGTCGGCCATGTCGATGCCCTGCTCCTGGAACGTGGGGACGTCCAGTCCCTCCATGCGCTCCTCGGACGCGACGGCGAGCGCCTTGACCTGGTCGCCGAGCTGGTCGATCTGGGGCGTGTAGCTCATGAGGGCGTCCACGTGCCCACCCAGCAGCGCGGGCACGGCGGCCCCCGTGCCGTCGAACGGCGTGTAGGAGACGTCGATCCCGGCGATGTCCGAGAGCTGGAGGGTGCCGATGTGGTTGGCGCTGAAGTCACCGCTGCCACCGACCGACATGGCCCCCGGGTCCTCCTTCGCTGCGGCGATGAAGTCGTCAAGGGTCTCCATCTCGCTGTCGGCCGACACCAGCAGCGCGTTGGGAGTGCTCTGGAAGAAGTAGACCGGCTTGATCTGCTCGGTCGTGTAGCCGGCGTCGTCCCGCTGCATCGGCTGCAGGATGATGTGCGGGATGTTGCAGCCCATCACCGTGTAGCCGTCGGGCCGCGAGCGGGTGAGCTCGGACCAGCCGAGGGCACCGCCGGCACCCGGCTGGTAGGAGATCGACACGCTCTGACCCAGCTCCTCCTCCAGCGGCTTCTGCTGCAGCCGGGCGGTGATGTCGGACTCGCCGCCTGGGTCGAACGGAAGGACGTAGTCGATCCGCTTCTCCGGGAAGTCGGCGGCGGCGCCACCTTCACCGCCACCGCCGCAGGCGGAAAGCCCGAACGCGAAGGGGAGCAGGGCGGCGAGGACCGTGGTGCGGGGACGAATCATCGTTGACTCCTTGATGCTGGGTGGTGAGAGTGGGGTGCTTCTTACAGCGCTGCAGCGATGGCCTCCACCACCTCATCGGTCGTGGCGGTGCCGCCGACGTCACGGGTGCGGACGCCGGCGCCGGTGGTCTTGTCGACGGCCTCGCGCAGGCGGGCGGCCCCGTCGGGGTGACCGAGGTGGTCGAGCATCAGGGCAGCCGAGAGGATGGCACCGATCGGGTTGGCGACACCCTCGCCGGCGATGTCGGGGGCGGACCCGTGGACGGGCTCGAACATCGAGGGGGTCCTCCGTTCCGGGTTGAGGTTGGCGCTGCCGGCGAGCCCCAGGCTGCCGGCCATGGCGCTGCCGAGGTCGGACAGGATGTCGGCGTGCAGGTTGGTCGCGACGACGACCGACAGGTCCTCAGGGCGGAGCACGAACTTGGCCGCCATCGCGTCGACCAGGACCTTCTCCGTCTCGACCTCGGGGTAGTCGGCCGCCACCCGCTCGAAGACGTCGTCCCACAGGACCATGCCGTACTGCTGGGCGTTGCTCTTGGTGACGCAGGCGAGCTTTTTGACCTCCCGGGTGCGAGCCAGGTCGAAGGCGAAGCGCATGATGCGCTCGGTCCCCGCCTCGGTGAACACGGCGCTCTGGACCGCGACCTCGCCGGCGCCGTCGCGAGCACCGAAGTTGCGGCCCCCGAAGCCGGAGTACTCTCCCTCGCTGTTCTCCCGCACGACGACCCAGTCGAGGTTGCGATCGTGGGCGTCCACGATCGGGGACGGCACGCCAGGGTGGAAGGTGACCGGCCGGATGTTGGCCCACTGGTCGAAGCCCTGGCAGATCGCCAGCCGCAACCCCCACAGGGTCACGTGGTCGGGAACGCCCGGCCAGCCGACGGCTCCGAAGAGGATCGCATCCATGTCGCGCAGCTGGTCCAGGCCGTCCTCGGGCATCATCCGCCCGTGCGCCTGGAAGTACTCGGTCCCCCAGCCGAAGTCGTGCCACTCCAGCTCGAACGACGGGTGCCGCTCCTGCAGCGCCGCGAGGATCCGCCTGCTGGCCCCGACGACCTCCTTGCCTACTCCGTCTGCAGGGATGGCCGCGATCCGGTGCGTTCCCGTCATACCGTGGACGCTAGGGCGGTCAGGTCCACGGTGTCCAAGACGCGTTACCGATGCGGGTGATCGACTCCGCTTATCTCTGCAGGCCACTGGTCTGCAAGCGCCGTGTCGAGGAACGCCTCCGTAGCGGGGGTTAGACGTGCGGGCCGGTGGATGAGGTCCACCTGGAGCGTCATCGTGTCGGTCAGCCGGCACACCCGGGCACCCGACCCCTGGGCCAGCGGTCCCCAGGCCGAGGACAGGACGGCTACGCCCACGCCCGCCAGGACCAGCGGCAGGATCGCGGAGCGGTGAGCGGCCTCCACGACGACGCTCATCGTGGACTCGCTCATCAGCCGGTCAGCCATCTGGCGCATCACGCTGCCCGGTGGCGAGACCACGACGCGCTGGCCGTCGAGGTCGCCCGGGACCAGGGGCCGGTGATGCGGCAGGGACGAGTCAGGCGGCACGATGAGCATCATCTGCTGGTGGCCCAGGGTGTGCACCTCCAGACCCTGGGGGTAAGGGGCCGCCAACGCACCCACGAGCCCCATCTCGCACGTACCGCTGCGCACCAGGGCGATGGCATCGTCGCGGACGAACGCCGCGTGGGCGTTGACGGACAGTGCGGGGTGGCGCTCGGTGAGCCGGCTCATCAGCGTGGTGAACGGCTCGACGCCCTGGGACGGCATCAGGGCCAGGTCGATCTGGCCGGTCAGCTCGGCACCGACCGACTGTGTCGCCGACCTCGCCACCTCCAGCTCCCGCAGCACCTGCCGGGCGTGGGGCACCAGGACCCTGCCCGCGTCGGTGAGCTGCACTCCGCTCGGGACCCGGTGGAAGAGGGGCACGCCGAGGTCGCGCTCGAGCGCCGCCACCGACTGGGAAAGTGCCGGTTGGCTCACGTGCAGGTGCGTGGCCGCCCGTCCGAAACCGCCGTGGGTGACCACGCCGAGGAAGTAGCTGAGCTGTCGAGTGTCCATGGTCCTGTCTCGGGGCAGCACGGGGAAGCGCGGGGCGGCCTCAGACTAGGGCGTCGTCCACCGGTATGCGTCACGCACGCCGGTTTGCCGTCAGACACAAGAGCTCGGTCCGGTGACGGTCGCCCACGTGGATCGTCGCGGCTGAGACGCACAGAGGGCGCCAGGTAGGCACGCTGACCGGCAAGCCTGGACGTTACATGTAACATAGGGAGATGACGTCCAGCCGAGCTCGGGTGCGCACACACCGTGAGCGCTTGCGCGCCCAGGGCCTGCGCCCATTGCAGATCTGGGTGCCCGATGTCCGAGCACCCGACTTCGCGGCTGCAGCCCACGACCAGTCCATGGCCATCGCGACGAGTGAGCACGAGACCGAAGACCAGGCCTTCGTCGACGCGGTGTCCAGTGACTGGGATGACGCCGACCCGGCACAGGAGTGAGACGCGGTGAGGTGTATGTCGCAGCCGCGCGGGGCGGCTACACCGGCAAGCCGCGGCTGGTCGTGGTGATGCAGGACGACCGCTTCGATGCGACGGCCTCCGTGACGGTGTGCCCCCTCACCACGAATGCCCTCGCCGCACCGCTTCTTCGGCTCGAGCTGGAGCCCTCCGTTGCCAATGGCCTGGCGCAGGCAAGCCAGGTCATGGTCGACAAGGTCACCACGATCCCCCGAGCCAACGTCGGCGAGCGCCTCGGCCTGCTCGACGACGCCGACCTCATCCGGCTCAACCGCGCAGTCATCGTCTTCCTTGGGTTGGCCGGCTGATGGCCCGCGGGCGCTGGACCGAGCAGGGCGCGCCGACACAGCAACGACGGACCGTCTAACGTCTGCCGCATGAACCTCCCCCGCCCTGACATCGACCCCGACGGACTGCTGGAGTACTCGGTCGTCTTCACCGACCGCTCGCTCAACCACATGTCCAAGCGCTTCATCGGGGTGATGCAGCAGCTCAACGAGGTGCTCACCACGACCTACCGTGCCGACGCGCTCGCCGTCGTCCCCGGCGGCGGGACCTACGGCATGGAGGCGATCGCCCGCCAGCTGGCCACCGGTCGACGCGCCCTGGTCGTGCGCAACGGCTTCTTCTCCTACCGGTGGTCCCAGATCCTGCAGATGGGCGCCATCACCGACGACGTCACCGTGCTGACCGCCCGGCCCGTCGGCCAAAGTCACCCCACGTCATGGACGCCCCCTGCGGCGGACGACGTCGTCGCCGCCATCGCCGAGCAGCGACCCGCGGTGGTGTTCGCTGCGCACGTCGAGACCTCGGCGGGGATCGTGCTGCCCGATGACTACCTGCGCGCGGTGGCGCAGGCCACGCACCAGGCCGGCGGGCTGCTCGTGCTGGACTGCGTCGCCTCCGGCGCGCTGTGGGTCGACATGACCGACCTCGGTGTCGACGTGCTGGTCACCGCCCCCCAGAAGGGATGGAGCGGCAGCCCGGGCGCGGCATACGTGCTGGTCAACGAGGCGGCCCGGAAGGCGATCCACGAGACCACCTCGACCAGCTTCTCCGCCGACCTCAAAAGGTGGCTCAGCATCGCCGAGGGGTATGTCGAGGGCCGGCACGCCTACCACGCCACCATGCCCACCGACACCCTCGCCCACAACCTCGAGGTGATGCTAGAGGCGACCGAGCGTGGGCTGCCGGCTCTGCGCGACGCCCAGGTCAAGCTGGGCGCCGCGGTGCGGACGCTGCTGGATGAGCGCGGCTTCGTCTCGGTGGCCGCACCGGAGTATGCAGCGCCCAGCGTCGTCGTGGTGCACACCGACGACCCGGGCCTGAAGTCCGGGGCGAAGTTCGCCGAGGCCGGGGTGCAGGTGGCCGGTGGCGTGCCGTTGATGTGCGGCGAGCCGGACAACTGGTCCACCTTCCGGCTGGGCCTGTTCGGCTTGGACAAGCTGGCGGACGTCGACGGCACCGTGGCCCGGCTGGCCGACGGCCTCGACCGCGCACTGGCGCTGTAGCCCTAAGCCCAGCCGCGGGCGCACGGGCGTCCCCAGCCAGGTCTGGGACCCAGCCCGGGACGTGGCACTCGCGTCGGTCAAACGGCCTTCGGGCCGTGGTGGTGCGAGCCTCCTGGCGCCTTCGTCAGCAGTCCGCTCATGACCTGGTTCGCGACCTGCCGACCGTGCCGCAGCCCGACCTCCGAGGCATGCCGGAAGTGGTAGCCCACCCACACCCGGGAGTCCGCGTTCTCCTGCGCGGCCTGCGAGAACCGCGCGTACTCACGCTCCGTCGGAGTCGGGTCGTCACACTGCTGACCCTCGGGGAGCGTGAGGCTGCACGTGCTGAAGGACACCCGGTCCGTGCCGAAGAACCTGGTCATGACGGTGGCGGCCGCCGCCCCCTGCACGGCGTGCGCCGAGTCGTGGTCAGGTATCGGTGGGGTGGTGTCCAGCGGCGTCCAGCCCGGGTCGGGTGTGGTGGCCGGGTTGCCGTCCGTGGCGGCCTCCGGGATAGCGGTGACCGGCCGCCAGAACAGGTCGTCGTACTTCACGGCCCAGGACGCGACGTAGCCGTCGGCCAGCGCCGTATTGAGCAGCGCGAAGAGCCGCGCCGCCTCCCACCGGTCCAGCTCACGCTGCACCGCCACCGACCGGGCGATCCGGTTCCACTGCAGCGGGCTGCTCTCGATCCAGAACCGCGCTGCCTCGGTCTGATCGGCGGTGCGGGCGCTCGGCGTGCCGACCCCGTCCCCACCCAGCGCCTTCACCTCGGCGAAGTCCCGCGCGTATGCAGTGCTGCGCAACGGATAGGGCGGTGCGGCGTGAAAACCGGCCTTGCCCTTCAGCGCGAACGGCTCGACCTCGGCCCAGCCGGGCGCGAACGCGAAGGGACGGTCCGGAGTGAAGCGCCACTCCCCCGGCTCGGTACCCTGCGGATAGTCCTCGACGATCACCGGGGTGTCCGACCCGTCGCCGGCGCGGAGGGCGATGATCTCCTCCGCCGCGTTCGTCCCGACCACCACCCCGGCGCTCTCAGACTTCCCGTCCGGGACATCGTCCAATGCGGCCGCGTAGGCGTCGTCGGCCACCTGCACACCGGCCGCCTTGCAGTCGGCGAACAGGTCGGGGAGATCCTGGACGGTGGAGACCAGGACCGTGTGCGCGGCCGCGGCGACGGCAGCGTCCGCCGAGGCATTCTTCGCCGCGGTGCTGCCCGGCGCATAGGAGCGGTAGCGCCGGTCGACCGCGTTGAGCGCGTCGTGGACAGCCAGAAAGGTCATCGCATACATCCGGCTCTCGTGCAGCGGGTCGTTTGCCGGTGAGATGCAGGAGGCCAAAGCGACCTGGCCCGCCGTGTCGTTCCACTGCTGCACGCTGTTGGCTTGCGCCAACGGCTGGGCCGTCGCCGGCAAGGTCGTCGCTCCGGCGGCGACCATGGCGGTGAGCGCCACCAGTCCGCCGAGTGCCCCGCGGGCACGAAGGTACGTGGTCATGAGAGTCCCTTCCAGGATGAGTTGATGCCTCGACGCTAGGGAGGCACGACCCCGAGCACATGACTGGTTCGGACCATGTTTCGGCAGTCGGCGAATAGTCAGAAATGCCCATGTCGCCGGGTCCGATGGAGGGCTAGTGTGAGGTCGTCAACGTGAAAGGAGCCCGTCGTGCCTGTCTTCATGATCGAGCGTCACTACGCCGAGCAACTCGACCCCGCGCTCGCCGACATCGACGAGATCACCCGGGTCAACGAGGACGAGGACGTGAAGTGGCTCATGTCCTTTTTGTCCGCGGACAAGCTCAAGACGTACTGCCTCTACCAGGCCGAGTCGGCGGAGGCGATCGTGCGGGCGGCCGAGCGTCTCGGCATGTCCGCCGACGTGGTCACCGAGGTCACCGACAAAGTCCTCCCCGACGGATCACTCACGGCCGTCGTCTGAGTTTTTGAGCAGGCCGTGCCGCAGCGCGTAGTGGGCGGCCGCGGTGCGGTTGGCTGACTGCGTCTTCATCAGGATGCTGCGGACATGGTTGGCAGCCGTGTGTTCGCTGATGAACAGCTCCCGGGCAATGTCCTTGTTGCTGCGGCCCAGGCCGATGAGCCGGAGCACCTCCAGCTCCCTGGCCGTCAGACCACCGGTCTGTGACCCCGACCGCGGCTCTGATCGCGGCTCCACCCCAGACCGTGGGTCCGCCCCCAGCAGGCGGTGCACCCGCACCAGCCCATGCCGGTGCGCCAGCTCTCGAGCGGGCGCGGCCTGCTCCTCGACGCGGGCGGCCGGGGCAGGTGTCCGCCGCAGCCAGACGGCCCACTCCGCACGCGTCGTCGCCACGTGCAGCGGGGACCCCATCCTGGTGTCCATCTCCAGAGCACAGGCGTAGCGGTCCTCGACACCAGGGCGTCCCAGGACCGACAGCAGGCCGGCCAGCAGCCGGTCTGCGCTGCCGAACGGGGCAAGGAACTCGGCCGCCATCAGGTTGAGACCGGCGAAGGGCTCCGCTTCGGCCAGCAGAGTCTCGGCGGCCACCGGGTCGGCCAACCGCACCGCTGCCTCGCCAAGGAGGGCCAGTGACGCAGGCCAGGTTACGGAGGCGCGCAAGCCGGCCAGGTCCTCGACCAGGGTGCGCCGAAGCATGGCCCGTCCACGCTCGGCCATCCCGACCTCGCAGTAGAGGGCGACGAGGCCCGGTGCCCAGAGGTGACTGGGGAGGTCCCCGTCCTGGAGCACCCGGCGGGCGAACTCCAGGCCCCCGGTCTCGCGTCGGAGCACGAAGGTGGGCACACTCAGCGGCCCGTCCACCTGTCCCCAGGCGTGCCCGAAGGACAGTGCCATTCGGCTGCCCTCGGCGAGACACTCGCCGACGGCCGCGAGCTCGCATCTCATGAGATGAGGCGAGACGGCGAGCAGGCGGCCACGCCATACCCAGAACGGCTCCTGCGTCTCCTGGCCGACCCGCAGGAGCTCGGCCATGGCCAGCTCCAGCTCCGCGGGGTCACCGAGGATGTAGGCGGCGTAGACCCGAGCCTGGGAGGCGGACCCCAACGGCCGCAGCTCACCCGCCGCCAGGGCCAACGACGCCGCCTCGACCGTACGGTCCCGGTAGCGCAGGAAGCGGTCGACCCCCTGGTCCACCCGGATGTTGACGATGCCTGTGGTCGCTGCCGTCAGGACGGTGAGCAGCAGCGACCGGTCCCCCACGCTCCTGGCGCGCGTCACGGCGTCATCGAGCACGTCCTGCCCCCGAGCCGTCCGGCCGGCATAGATCAAAGCGCGTCCGTATGTCGCAGCCGCCACCAGACGTCGCGGGACCCCCTGCTCCAGTGCGCTGTCCTCGAGCGCGGCCCTGAGCAGCTCAACGGACCGCAAGGCCCCCACACCCGTGAGCCAGGAGGCAGCCTCGAATCCCACTGCGGCCTCGAGCCGCAGTGCGGGGTCCCCGGACGTCGCGACAGCCTCGTTCAGTGAGCGGGCCTGCTCCAGGTGGCCGGCGCGGACGTGCGACGCCGCCGCGGCCAGCGTGAGGCGGTCGCGCTGCGCACCCTCGGGGGCGAGCTGCGCGGCGCGCTCCAGATGCGCTGCCGCATCGGAGTGGGCCAGCCGGGTGGCCGCGAGCGCCGCAGCCTGCTCCAGATACGCGACCGCCCGGCACTCCAGACCCAGCCCGACAGCCATCGAGAAGTGGTGGGCGAGCTGGATGAGACGCGTGGGGTCGCGCACGTCCCCGTCGCCCTCGAGGGCGCGGGCCACCGCCGCATGTGCCGACGCACGGGCGTAGGGCTCCATCTCCTGCAGCACTGCCTGGCGGGCCAGGGCGTGCGGGAAGCGGTAGTGACCCAACCGGTCGGGGACGCACTCGACGAGACCTTCGGAGGCGGCGGCCGTCATCGCCTGGTAGACCATCTCAAGCGACCAGGGCTCGGTGGCGGCCGCGCGGACGAGCAGGACGTCGAACGAGTCTGCGATCACGGCCCCCAGGCTCACCGCCCGACGGTGGGCCGGTGGCAGGTGAGCGAGCCGCTGGCGCACGAGCGTCTGCAGCGAGCCGGGGACGACCAGCCGACCGCTCGTCACCCGGTCCAGGCCTCCGTGGTCACGCAGGTCACGCCATACCTCACCCAGCAGGAAGGGGTTGCCGCCGGTCCGCTCGCGCAGCACCGCCGCTACCTGGTCGACGGCGGCGGCATCCCCGGCACCCACCGCGGTCAGGTAGGAGCGGACCTCGGCCGTCTGGAGTCCCTCGAGGCGGATGACCTGCGTGCCAGACCATCGCAGCATCTCTGTGCTCAGCTGCGACAGGGAGTCCGAGGTGTCCGGCGGGGTGTCCCGATGGGTGGCAAGGATCAGCAACGGCAGGTCGGCTGTCCGCTCGACGATGTGCCGCAGCGCCCGCAGCGCGGACTCAGCCGCCCAGTGCAGGTCTTCCAGCACCATCACCACGGGACCGTCGGCGCACGCGGCGGTCAGCGCGGAGCGCACCGCGCCGAGCGCCCGCACCTCGAGGTTCACCTGCGACGTCGCCGCGGGTGACTCCCCGGACGTCAGCAGCCGCAGCAGCAGCCGGGTCTCGTCGCGAGACCCCTCGGGGTCATTGCGGAGCCCGATCCGGCCCGCCTCCACCGCGCTGAGCAGCGCCCGGATCGGCGTGACAAGGGGGTCGAAGGGCAGGCCGAGGTCAGAGGTGCACTGCCCGACGAGCACCGGGACACCCCGGGCGTGCAGCGCAACAGCGACTTCCGTGACCAGGCGCGACTTGCCGGCACCGGGCTCGGCGGCGACAAGCACCAGCTGGCGGGCGCCATGCTCCACGGCCGGCCAGCAGCGCTCCAGCTGCTTCAGCTCGCGACGACGACCTACCCACGGGGGGCGTTCGGCCGTCCACGTCCACTGCGTCGGAAGCGCTGGCCCAGTCCAGCCTGCCATCCCCTCACCTCCGCCCACGAGGCCGCACCGTGCACCTCGCCGGGGAGATCCGGGGTCTTAGATCTCCGTTGCGTGACGGAGTGGGGCAGGAGTATGCCGGATGGGCGCGCAGGACCGCATCATCTGTGTTGTCGGTGACACCCTCGTCGGCGCGCACGCGAGACAGGCTATCGCCATCAGCGCACGTGGCGACCGTTCACGCGCTTAGACCTACCTCAGACCGGCCGGCGGATAGCCGTAGGGACGACCCACGCCGGCGCAGCTCACGTCTTCCGCCTCCAAGCCGGCCATCGTGGTGCCCTAGCATCAAGAGGTGTCCTCTCCCCTAAAGCACGCCGCGCTGGTCCTGCTTGCCTGCATCGCCCTCGCGGGGTGCAGCAGCCCTGCGGACAGCGACGACGGACAGCCAGCAGACGGCAGCAGCGACGGCAGCAGTGCCGCACCAGAGGGCGGCGACGAAGGAAGCAACGTCACGATCAACGGCAACGACGCGTTGACCTGGGGTGATGGCCCCTACGGTGTGGTGCTGGCGCACGGTTCGGCCTTCGACGCGGCCAGCTGGCAGGACCAGGCGACCGAGATCGCCGACACCGGTGTCACGGTCGTCGCGGTCGAGGACATCAGCCCCGAGGCGATCCAGGACGCTGTCACCTATCTGCAGGACGACGGGATCGACGACGTCGCGCTGGTCGGGGGCAGCGCCGGGGCCGACGCCATTCTCGACCTCGCCAGCGACGAGCCGGACCTGCCCGACCAGCTGATCCTGCTCTCGCCCAACAGCACCGTCGACGGACTGGGCGAGGAGCCCAAGCTCTTCATCGCCAGCGAGGACGAGCCGGTGGCCAACGTGTCGACGGAGCTGGCGCAGACCGCCCCCGGCAGCGACAATGAGGCCACCCTGCTGCCCGGCTCAGCACACGCCCAGAACATCTTTGACACCGACCAGGGCCAGCCGGTGCTCGACGCAATCCTCGAGCGCGTGCAGAAGTTCGCCGACTCTTAGGCGCCGGGCGCGTTCAACCTCTGGGACACGTTCACCGAGGACGACAGGTCGAGGCTCCCAGGAGATCTGCAGCCCGTCTGTGTAGCACAGTTGCTGTGATTCTGCGCCTATCGTGAAGACATGAAGAACATCACCGTGTCTGTCCCCGACGATGTCTATCGCTTAGCCCGAGTTCGTGCAGCCGAGCAGGAGACTTCGGTCAGCTCGTTGGTGGCGGACTACCTGCGCGGCCTGTCGGATCGAAGTGACGAGTTCGCACGGCGGCACGCGCTCCAGCGGCGGGTCCAGTCCGAGATCATCGACTTCAATGGAGGCGATCGGCTGACCCGCGACGAGGTCCACGACCGTGCGCTTCGTTGACACCAACGTCCTGCTGTATGCCGTGTCGACGGACCCTGCCGAGCAGTCGAAGAGCGCGCGGGCCAATGACCTGCTGGACGAGGTCGACCTGGCGTTGTCCACCCAGGTGCTGCAGGAGTTCTACGTCCGGGCCACTCGCGTCACGCGGGCCGGGCCGCTGAGCCATCGCCAGGCCGTTGATCTGGTGACCGCTGTTGGTCGCTACCCCGTCCAGCCCACGACGACGCAGCTCGTCCACTCTGCGATGGAGACCCAGCGACGCTTCGATATCTCGTACTGGGACGCCGCGATCATCGAAACGGCCCGCCTCCTCAGGTGCGACGAGGTGCTCTCCGAGGACCTGAGCCACGGGCAGGACTACGAGGGCGTGGTCGTGATCAATCCGTTCCGGTGATGTATGAACGCTCCTCGAATCCCGTGCGTACGTGTCTTCCTCACAGGACATCAGCATGACTGCCGCTGACCGCCGAGGAGGGACCCATTGACCATGACCGATGACGCCTTCAGCTGGCCTGCCGAGGCACCGGCCTACGGCCACGTCCGGCTGCGAGCGTTAGAGGACCGGGACGTCGACATGGTCATCGACCTGGCGACCGACAGCTACGTCCCCACAATCGGCTCACTGCCGTTCCGCGCGACCCACCGGCAGGCGCTGGACTACATCGCCCGTCAGCGTGGCCGGCTAGCCGAAGGCGAGGACTTCTCGTTTTGTGTGGCCGACCGATCCAGTGACACCGCACGGGGCGGTATCGGGCTGTGGCTCACCTCGAGCGAGCAGGGCCGCGCCACGGGCGGCTACGGCGTCGCCCCGTCGGCTCGCGGACACCGGGTCGCAGCTCAGGCGCTCACGGCGCTCACGGCCTTCGCCTGGACCCTGCCGCAGGTGCACCGCATCGAGCTCTACATCGAGCCGTGGAACGTCGCCTCGATCCGCAGTGCCGAGGCGGCCGGCTTCACCCGGGAAGGTCTGCTTCGCAGCCATCAGGAGATCGCCGGCCGGCGGGTCGACATGCTGCTGTATGCCGTGATCCGCTCGCAGAGATGACCGACGCCCGTGCGCCGGCCGCTCCCACCGGACTCAATGCAGGGTGTAGCCACCGTCGATCACGACGACCGAGCCGGTCATGAAGCTGGACGCGTCCGAGGCCAGGAAGACCACGGTCGGGGCGATCTCCTCGGGCATCGCGTAGCGCCGCATCGGTGCGTCTTCAATCCAGCGCTGCCGGAACCGCGGCTCGTCGACCGGCGCCATCTCGGTCTTGACGTAGCCGGGCGCGACCGCGTTGACCCGGATGCCCAGCGGCGCCCACTCCGCAGCGAGGGACTTGGTCAGCTGGTGCACCGCGGCCTTGGAGGCGTTGTAGGCCGGCTGCTGCTGCGGGCGGTTGACGATCTGCGCTGAGATGGATCCGATGTTGACGATGACGCCGCCGCCGACGGCGGCGAAGTGCGCACCAACTACCCGGCTCATCCGCCACAGCCCGTCGACGTTGATGTCGAAGACCTCGCGCCACTCCTCGTCGGAGACTTCCAGCGCCGGCCGGTGGTAGCAGATGCCGGCGTTGTTGACCAGTATGTCGAGCCGCCCGGTGGCTTCCAGCGCCGCGTCCCGGGCATGCTCGCATGAGGCCCGGTCGACCACGTCAAGGGCCACACCGACCACGGTGCGTCCGGTCTCGGCCGCCAGCCGCTGCGCCGCCGCGCGCGACGCCGCCTCGTCGCGGGCGCCGATCACCACGTCCGCCCCGGCCTCGGCCAACCCGCGGGCGAAGGCCATGCCCAGGCCGCGGTAGCCGCCGGTCACGATGGCCGTCCGCCCGGCGAGGGAGAAGCTGTCGAGGACGCTCATCCGCGTGACACCACCACGATGGACTTCATGCTCTCCGGGTCGGAGTCGCTGGTCAGCGCTTCCTCAGCGTCCTCCAGCTCGTACTCCGCGGTGACCAAGGCGTCGAGGTCGACGCCGGGCTGCTGGGCGGCCGCGATGGCCCGCGGCCAGGTGTCGACATACCGGAAGACTCCGGTGAGCACGATCTCCTTCATGGCGATCAGCCCCACCGGGATGGGGATCTCCGGCGGCCCGAGCCCGACCAGCACGGCGGTGCCCCCCGGCCGCAGCGCCTCAAGCCCTGCGTGAACGGCGGGGGTTGCTCCGGAGCACTCGATGAACGCGTCAGCCTCAATCGCGGCTGGGTCGAAGTCGGGGTCGGCCGGGTCGTGGACCTCGGTGGCCCCGAAGGCCAGGATGCGCTCGCGACGGCTCGGCACCAGGTCGGTCACCACGACCCTGCCTGCGCCGAAGGACCGGGCGGCCAGGCAGGTCAACGCGCCAATCGGCCCTCCCCCGGTGACCAGGACCGTGTCGCCCGGCTGCACCCCGGCCTTCTGGCAGGCCCAGATGCCCACCGAGAACGGCTCGAGCAGGGCGGCCGCGTGGTCGGACAGCGCGTCGGGCACCGGGTGGGCGAAGTCGGCCGGGGCCACCACGAAGTCGCAGAACGTGCCGTCGATAGGCGGCGTGGCGTAGAACTCCATCTGCTCGCACAGGTTGGACCGTCCGGTCTTGCAGTGCCGGCACCGTCGGCAGGGACGCTGCGGCTCGATCGCCACCCGCTGGCCGATCCGCTCCGCCGGCACGCCGTCGCCGACGTCGACGACCACCCCGGAGACCTCGTGGCCCAACACCAGCGGCGCCTCCACGACATACGGGCCGATGCGGCCGTCGGTGTAGTAGTGCACGTCCGAGCCGCACACACCGACGGAGCGGACCCGCACGAGCACGTCTCCTGGCGCAGGTCGCGGGACGGGCCGCTCCTGCATCTCGACCTGCCGTTTTCCCAGCAGCACGCTGGCGCGCATCGTCGACGGAATCTGCTCCATCGGACCTCCTCGTCGCTGCGCGGTGGGCACCAATGCCTCGGGCGCTGTCTGGCACGGGACGCTACCAGCAGGCTGGGGCTTGGGGGCGGGCCCTGATCCACTGGTGCCCGTCGGGCATGACCTCAACCGGCGTCCCGGGGAGTCCTGGGCCTGAGCAACCTCGACGGCACCCTGAGCGTGGTTCGACGCAGAGATGCACGACATACCGGGTCCGGGTCCGGGTCC
>JAABUN010005614.1_pt1 | contig 15373 bp, 13 predicted proteins | sample 5559311 | NCBI WGS metagenome assembly JAABUN01 (sample SAMN10711877, study PRJNA513370) | rock metagenome | isolation source: Antarctica rocks | place: Antarctica: Victoria Land, Siegfried Peak sud | reverse complement strand
TGGCGACCTCGAACCCGGTGCCCGCCCCGGTTCGTTCACGCTCGTACAGCGCGGTCAAGATGCCCGTGTAGGCGTACATGCCGGCGGCGATGTCGGCGACCGAGATGCCGGCCTTGGCCGGTGAGTCAGGGGTGCCGGTGACCGACAGCAGGCCTGTTTCGCACTGCACGAGCAGGTCGTAGGCCTTCTTGCTGCGGTACGGACCGTCGGCGCCGTATCCGGAGATGGAGCAGGTGATGAGGCGGGGGTGTGTGGACCGCAGGGTCTCCTCGTCGAGTCCAAGACGCGCCACGGCGCCCGGGATGAGGTTCTGCACGAACACGTCGGCCTTCGCGAGCATCGCGTCGAGGATTGCCCGGTCGTGGGGGGCCTTGATGTCGAGTGTGACGCTTTCCTTGCCGCGGTTGAGCCACACGAAGTAGCTGGACATGCCCTTGACTGTCTCGTCGTAGCCGCGGGCGAAGTCGCCGGTGTGGGCCCGCTCGACCTTGATAACGCGGGCGCCGAGGTCCGCGAGCTGCCGGGTGGCGAACGGTGCGGCGACGGCTTGCTCCAGTGCGATCACGGTGATGCCCTCCAACGGGAGCATTACGACCTCCTCGGGTGGTTGGGGCCGGCCCCAAGGCCGGCCCTCTGCAGGATCCTGCGGGCTCGCTCTGCGACCGGGGCGTCGACCATCCGTCCGTCCACCCGGCCAGCGCCCCCGTCTGTGAGACTGTCCAGGATCCGGCGGGCTGCGCGAACGTCCTCAGCGCTGGGGGTGAACGCGGCGTTGATGGCCTTCACCTGGCGTGGATGGACGCACAGCTTGCCGCCGAAGCCCAGGCTGAGGGCAGCGACCGCATCGGCTTCGACCAGGGACAGGTCGTCCAAGACGGTCGTTACCCCGTCCACCGGGGGCGCGATCTCCGCGACACGCGATGCCAGCACCAGGGTCGAGCGTGCGAACAGCATCGGGGTCTGCGCGTCGTCGGCGGCCACGTCGAGGGCAAAGTCGATCGAGCCGAAGGCCAGTCGGGCGACACCGGGTGTCGCGGCCAAGTCGTTCGCGCGATGCACGCCCAGGGCGGATTCGACCAGCGCCACCACCGCCGTCTGGGCTCCGAGCGCGTCGCTGAGCTCGGCAAGCCCCCGGGGGTCCTCGGCCTTGGGCACCATCACGGCGCGTAGCCCGGGCGAGCCGGACAGGGCCGCGACGTCGCCATCATGGAAGCGCGTCCCAGGCGCGTTGATTCGCACGCACGCGAGCCCGTCGTCGTCGAGCCACTTCGCGACGTGTGCACGGGCCGAGTCCTTGGCCTCAGCGGCGACTGCGTCCTCAAGGTCACAGACCACTATGTCTGCGCCGCTTGCGCCGGCCTTGGCGAACCGGTCCGGTCGGTCTCCGGGGACGAAGAGCCACGAGCGTGCTTCAACCGGGTCGGTCGTCGTCGGGGGCTGAGGCGCGTCTTTCTGTGAACTCATATCAGGGCGCCACCGAGCCCCGGTCGACGAGCTGACGGGCGATGACGTTGCGCTGGATCTCGTTCGTGCCCTCGCCGACGATCATCAGTGGCGCGTCGCGGAAGTAGCGTTCCACGTCGAACTCGGTCGAGTAGCCGTATCCCCCATGAATCCGGATGGCGTCGAGCGCGATCTGCATCGCGGTCTCGGAGGCGAAGAGCTTGGCCATTCCGGCCTCCATGTCCGCGCGTTCGCCCGCGTCGAAGCGTCGAGATGCGTACAGCACGAGCTGGCGGGCCGCGGTCAGCTTGGTGACCATGTCGGCGAGGTAGTTCCCGATTGACTGGTGCTTCCAGATGGGTTTGCCGAAGCTCTCCCTCTCCTGCGCGTAGCGCAGGGAATCCTCGAGGGCGGCTCGGCCCACGCCCACAGCGCGCGACGCGACCTGGATTCGGCCGATCTCGAGCCCGCGCATCATCTGGGCGAATCCGCGGCCCTCATGTTCTCCGAGTAGCGAGGAAGTCGAGACGCGGAAGTTGTCGAAGGAGATCTCACAGCTTTCTACGCCCTTGTAGCCGAGCTTGGGCAGGTCCCGGGAGAGCGAGAACCCTGGTCCCTTCTCCACGAGCAGGATGCTGATGCCGCGGTGGGCCGGCTTTGCTGAAGCGTCCGTCTTGCACATTAAGGCCACCAGGCCGGCTTGGCGAGCGTTGGTGATCCAGGTCTTGGAGCCGTTGACTAGGTATGCATTGCCCACCCGTTGGGCGGAGGTGCGCATGGCCTGGAGGTCCGAGCCACCGCCCGGCTCGGTGAGTGCCATGGTGGCCCGAAGCTCGCCGGTGGCCATGCGCGGCAGGTAGGTGTCTTTCTGGTCCGAGGTGCCGTAGTCGAGGATCAGCTTGGCGACGACCGTATGGCCACCCATTGCGCCGGCGAGGCTCATCCAGCCACGGGAGAGCTCCTCAGTAACGAGGGCGTAGCAGGGGGTGCTCACGCGGACGTCTCCCCAGGGCTCGGGGATGGCCAGGCCGAAGATGCCCAGCTGCTTCATCTGCTCGATGAGCTCCTCCGGGTAGGTGTTCGTGTGGTCCAGGTCTTGGGCGACTGGCTTGACATCCCGGTTGACGAAGTCGCGGACCGTCTCGACGATCGCTTGCTCTTCCTCGTTCAATCCCTCCACGGGGGGACTCCTGTCGGGTTTGTCATGGGGCCGACGCCGGTTCGGTGTGGTTAGAGGTGGTCGCGCAGGATGGCTCGCGCAGTCGTCCAGCTGACCGTTTCTGGGTCCACGGTTGTGCCGGTCAGGCAGTCGTCTACCTTGCGCATCAGCTCCGCCCGGCTGGGAGGCCGTTGCGGCGACCCCGGAGGGAATCGCTCGCGGGTGTGCAAAATCTGCGTGCCGACGTAGACGTCTGCCTCCAGCTCGCCGGCGAGCAGGCCGTCACTGCCGTCGCTGAGGTGGACGTCGACCAGTTCCATCAGTCGGCGCGCCTCGGGGCGCTGCGCCGCCGCATCGGTGAAGCTCGCGAACCCCTGGTAGCCGTCGAGGAGCGCCGTAGTGGCCGCATACTCGATACTGAATTTGGCTTGGAGCCCGGTATCAGGGCGGTGATGGATCAACGGGGTAACCGTGCCCCTTGGCGTCCTGAGCACGATACGGGTCACCGTGGCGGGGTCCAGGCCTTGGCTGGCCAGTTGGGACAGGGCGCTGATCGGGCGCTGCAGTGCGTAGCAGCACGGGAACACCTTGACGGCTAGGCCACCGGGCACCGCTGGCCCGCGCGAATCTACGGCCGCGGGGTCGCCTCCCACGAGGCGGAGCCAGCTCTCGACGGCGGACGGGTCGGCGGTGGCCCCAGCTGCGGCCAGGTGGGCCGCTCGCACGCCGGCTTCCGCAGCGAAACCGACCTGCAGAGACTTGGCATCGGTGCCGAAGGCCCGCTGCACGCCCCCTGCGGCCGGCACCGCCAGAGCCATAGCCGTCGCTATCCGTTCCGGGTCGAGACCGATTGCGATGCCGGCGCCGACCGCTGCGGCAGGCGCTCCAGCTGTCGTCGTCGCGTGCCAGCCGGACGTGTAGTGCGCCCAGCCGAGCGCCGTGCCGAGTCGCGCCATGACGCCCGCGGCAGCGAGGTACGCCCGGGCCTCACCGCCGACGGCCAGAACCGCCGGCACACATACGGCACTGATGTGGGTGGTCGACTCCATGTGCAAATCGTCGAAGTCGAGGACATGGCTTGCCACCGCCCACCGGGCGGCCTCTGGTAGTTCCGCTGCGGTATGCAGGATCGGCTCGTTGCGCGCGGCGACAGCTACCGCGAGGGTGTCAAGCAGTGAGCGTTGGGCCAGCTCCAGGTCTTCATCGGTGGGCTCCAAAGCCACAGCCCAGCGGGCAAGATCTTCGGCAATGGCTATGACCTCAGCTCCTTAGTGCAGGGATAGACGTCAACCCTTGTAGACATATGCGGGCGAGAGACGTCAAGTAAGTGTCCGGACGGCGGTGCTCTGGCGGCCCGAGCGAGGCGCAGGACAGCTGGACTCGCGTACGACCAGCCACGGGCTCAGGCGCCGGCTCGGTGCTGGTCGGCCGGCGAGTCGCTCGACCAGCAGGTCGACCGCCTGACGGCCCATCTCGTGCATCTCGGAGTGGACTGAGGTCAACGGCAGGGGCAACTCGGCGGCCAGGGGGATGTCGTTGAACCCGACGAGTGCCAAGTCCTGGCCGACATGGAGTCCCGCCTCGCGGAGCGGGCCGAGCGCTCCGATCGCAGCGAAGTCGTTGACCGCGAAGACCGCGGTCGGCCGAGCACCGTTCTTGAGAAGTTCTGCAGCCGCGCTGCGGCCACCCTGAACATCGAAGTGCGAGTGGCATACCCACGTTTGCGGCATAGCGAGTCCGGCCTCCGCGTAACGATCCGTGAAGCCCGCGGTGCGGTCGATGCCGGTGCTTGCAAAGGGCTCGCCCGCGATGACAGCGGGGCGCTCGTGGCCGAGGCCGAGCAGGTGCTCGGCCGCCAAGCGCCCTCCCAGGTAGTCGTCACAGGTCACGGACGGATGGGCACCGGCGTGCCGGCTGACGAGAACGAACGGAACGCCGCGCCCGTGCAGTTCGTCGACGAACTGCGCATCCGCCGCCGCGTCACCGATGACCAGGCCATCGACGTGACGGTCGAGAAGCATCTCCGTCTTGTCGCGACGCTGCTGGGGGTCATCTCGGCTGTTCGTCACGAACGTATGCAGGCCGCGGGCACCCGCGGCTTGCTCAAGGCCCTCGTAGATCATCGCGAAGACCACGTCAGACAGTCGCGGGGCCAAGACGCCGACAAGATTGCTCTGCTGCGTGCGCAGGCTGGTCGCATGCGGGTTCGGCACGTATCCCAGCTCGCGGGCCAACCTGCGGATACGTTCAGAAGTCTTAGGCGATGCCGCCCGTGAGCCTGACCGGGTCGCCGGGTTCAATACCCGGGAGACCGTAGTAACGTGCACATCCGACAGTGCGGCAATCGTGCGCAGCGTGACGCGACCGGCAGTATCGACAAATGGCAGTTGCCGAGGACGCACCGCCTCGCCCCTCGCCTCCTGCTCAGCGAGTTCTATGCCCTCACCTCCCTCGACGTGCTGTACGGAACCCGTGTGAGCAATTTTCTGACGATCGCTTGACAGGATACTAGCCTCTGCGCTTCCCTTGAGCAATCGTTAGCGCCAATCGTTTGGGTAGGGGAACCACGCGGACCGATCGAGGGACCGCCTCAGCCTCTCAGTCGGCAAGCGCTCCGCTCCGTAGCCAGCAGCAACTGACGGAACGTATCGTCCGCGTTCACGCACTGAGCGTGTCGCCTCATGACGGGCGTCACCGCGCCACTCCGCTCTAAGTACCGACCAGCCGCAGGCAGGCGTCGCGCGGCTTGAACGAAGGATAAGAACATGGCCACGACCGACCCCCACCTTCGCCAAACTTCAGGACCGAACCCCTGGGCCAGGCATGCCGTCTCCATAAGGGAGACCCGCAAGGGCACAGCCTTCGCGTTCCTTGCCTGGGTCTTCGCCGTCTACGACTTCATCCTCTTCGGCACCCTGCTTCCAGTCATCGGCAAAGATATGGGCTGGTCAAGTGCCACCGCCACGGGAGTGTCCACGGCGGTCTCGGTCGGCACCGCACTCGTCGTCCTGGCCGTCGGCCCCGTCGTCGACAGGATCGGGCGCCGTAAGGGGATGCTGATCACGGTTTCCGGGACAGCGGTTGCCTCCGGTCTGACTGCGCTGACCATGAGTGCTGCTTACCTCGTCGGTGTGCGCTCGATTGCCGGGCTCGGGTTGGCCGAGCAGGGGGTGAACACGACCTACCTGAACGAGATCTACGCAGTCAGCGAGGATGAGGCGATCAAGAAGCGGCGGGGCTTCATCTACAGCATCGTCCAGGGCGGATGGCCGATCGGCGTGCTCATCGCCGCCGCGTTCGCCGCGGCTTTTCTGCCGCTGGTTGGATGGCGAGGCTGCTTCCTGCTCGCAACGTTCCCAGCGATCATCGTAGTGCTCCTTCGGCGCAAGCTCAAGGAGACACCTCAGTTCTTGGTGGACCAGCAGATCCGACAGCTGAAGAAGGAAGGCCGCGACAGTGAGGCGTCGGCCATGTCCGCCGAGTACGGTTTGGATGCCGGTCGAGCCGCCCCCATGGTCGAGATCTTCACCGGAGACCAACGCCGGAACACCATCATGTTGAGTCTGGCGTGGATCACTAACTGGTTCGGGATCACGACCTTCTCCATCCTCGGAACGACCGTCCTAACCTCCGGCAAGCACGTGGACTTCGCGTCCGCACTGATCATGTTCGTGATCATCAACCTCGTCGCGTTCGTGGGCTACCTCTTCCACGGCTGGGCCGGTGACCGCTTCGGTCGACGTAACGTCATCGGGGTCGGTTGGCTAATCTCGGGCGTCTTGTTTGCCCTCATGCTGCTTGTCGCGCAGAGTGACGTCGCGGTGGTGGCCCTGTACTCGATGGGCATGTTCTTCCTCGTCGGACCCTACGCCGCACTGCTGTTCTACATGGGGGAATGCTACGAGACTGACTGCCGGGCCACGGGCGCCTCGTTTCTCAACGCCATGAGCCAGCCCGGAGCCATCGTCGCCGGTCTGATCATCACCGCCATGCTGGCGGCTGGCGTCACGTGGACCAACACCGCCTTCTACGTCGGGGTGATCGGCACGTTCGTCTCCGGTGTGGTGATGTTCGGTGCACGCAAGGTCACCGCGTTGGAGGCTATCGACGTCAGTACCGTCCCGCCAGGCTCGCACGGCGCGCACCTGTCGTGACCCGGCGAGTCGCCATCATCACCGGCGCCGCCAGCGGCATCGGTAGTGCAGTTGCCGTCGCCTTCGCCCAAGAGAGGACCGCCACCGTCATCGGGACCTTTCCGGGCGACCCGCACGACCCTGAGGAGACTGCAGCGCTCGTCGGATCGCGGGGCGGGCGCTGCGTAATCCACGAAGTGGATGTCCGGGATGCGCAGCAGGTGGAGGCGTTTGCGCAGCGGGCGATCGAGGAGTGGGGCCAGCTTGATGTCGCCGTGGCCAACGCGGGAGTCTTACGGCGAGCCCCCCTCGACCAGCTAAGCGACTCGGCTTGGGACGACATGCTCAATGTCGACCTGACGGGAGTGCTCCGCACGTTCCGGTCCGCCGCCGTACGGATGAAGGGGGCTGGGAGCATGGTCGCCGTGTCCTCTATCGCCGGAGGTGTCTACGGCTGGAGTGAGCACGCCCACTACGCGGCTGCCAAGGCCGGCGTGATTGGTCTGTGTCGCAGCCTCGCGGTTGAACTGGCCCCTCGTGGAGTCCGGGTCAACGCGGTGATCCCGGGACTGATTGAGACCCCCCAGTCCAACGACCCGGTCAACTCACTCGGCCCGGAGGGTCTACGTCGCGCCGGCAACAACATCCCGTGGGGGCGCGTCGGGCGCGCGGACGAGGTAGCGAGCGCAATACGGTTCCTGGCCTCCGACGAGGCCGGGTACGTCACGGGCCAGTCGCTGATCGTCGATGGTGGTCTTACGGTGGCGATGCCGGCATGACAGCCACCCGTGTGCCGGTCCTCTCCAACCGCGTCGCCCTCGTCGTAGGCGGCGCGAGCGGGATCGGGGCCGCGATCGCCCGGGCGTTCTCGGCCGAAGGCGCCCTGGTCGTGGTCGGCGACCGGGACGAGGCTACGGCGTCAGCAGTTGAAGCCGCGGGTCATGTCGGCGTCTCGCTCGACGTCACCGAAAAGGCCTCGGTCGAGGCTGGGGTGGGTGAGGTCCTGGCCCGGTATGGGCGCGTCGACGTGCTAATCAACTCGGCCGGGATACTGACCGAGGCTGCCTTGGTCGAGATGTCGTTGGAGCAGTGGCAGCAGACCCTCGACGTCGACCTGACCGGTGTCTTCCTGTGCTGCCAGGCCGTCGTCCCGCACATGATGAAGCAAGGTGGCGGCCGCGTCATCAACATTGCTTCGCAGCTGGGCATCAAGGGTGGACGGGGCTTGACGCACTACAGCGCGGCCAAGGCGGGCGTGCTGGGGCTGACCAAGGCACTCGCGCTCGAGGTGGCCGAGTACGGCGTCCTCGTCAATGCCATCGCCCCGGGTCCTATCGACACCCCGATGGTCGAGGGCATCAGCGAGCAGTGGAAGGTCGCCAAGCGCGCCGAGTTACCGCTCGGACGCTTCGGCACGCCGGACGAGGTCGCGCCCACGGCGGTCCTGCTCGCCAGCGACCCGGGCGGCAACCTGTACGTCGGGCAGACCCTGGGTCCCAACTCGGGGGACGTCATGCCATGAGCCCCCCGACAGACCCCAGCCGCGGGACCCGCGACATCTACCGCGTGGCCGGCTTCACTGGCGCGTTCCAGCTCGGGAGTCGGCCGGCCGTCGTGGTCGTCGACTTCTGCCGCGGCTTCACCGATCCCGCGAGCCCTCTCGGCTCGGACATGAGCGAGGCCGTCGTCCGCACCCGGGCGCTTCTTGACGTGGCGCGCGCCCAGGGCGTCTTGACGGTGTTTACCACCATCGCCTTCGATGAGGGAGCTCGCGCCGCGACGACGTGGCTACGCAAGGTCCCCTCCTTGGCGCAGCTCGTCACCGGTTCGAAGTGGGTGGAGATCGATCCGCGGCTGGGCCTTCTCGACCTCGAACCCGTCGTGACCAAGGGCGGCGCGTCAGCGTTCTTCGGCACGCCAGTGACCTCGATGCTCGTCGCCAGCGGTATCGACACGGTTCTGGTGACCGGAGCCACCACGTCAGGCTGCGTGCGAGCTAGCGTTGTCGATGCCGTCCAGAACGGCTTCAGCACCTTTGTCGTCACCGACTGCGTCGCCGACCGAGCCGTCGCGCCGCATGAGGCGAACCTGTTCGACATGACGGCGAAGTACGCCGACCCCCTCACCCTCGAGGAGGTGGTGGGTTACCTCAAGCAGCTGCCCGGCGCCGCCGTCGGCTAACCAAAGGAGCGACGCACGGCACAGAGCCGCCGGTCCTATCCGGTAACACCCGTGGCTGCTCTTCTCGTTCTTTTTACCCAGTCGTGGCGACCAGCGCGACGGCTGCCAATGTGATGGAGATGGACATGCCCAAGGACATCAAGTGCGTATTCGGCGTCGACATCGATGCTGTCGGTGGGTGGCTCGGCTCTTACGGCGGTGAGGACTCGCCCTCGGACATCCAGCGGGGGATGTTTTCCGGTGAGGTCGGTACCCCCCGTCTGCTGAGGCTCTTTCAGAAGTACAGCATCCCAGCGACCTGGTTCATCCCCGGTCACTCGATCGAGACCTTTCCGGACTCGGTCAGGAAGATCGTCGATGCTGGCCACGAGATCGGCGCGCACGGTTACTCCCACGAGAACCCGATCGCCATGACGCCCAAGCAGGAAGAGGACGTTCTCTCCTACTGCGTGGAGCTGATCGAGAAAGTTAGCGGCAAGGCACCTCGTGGCTACGTCCCGCCGTGGTGGGAGATGTCGAACATCACCGCCTCGCTGCTGCAGAAGTACGGGTTCACCTACGATCATGGTCAAGGGTTCCACGACTTTATGCCGTTCTACGCCCGGGTCGGGGACTCGTGGACCAAGATCGACTACTCCCAAGAAGCCAGCACGTGGATGAAGCCCCTTCAGCGCGGCAAGGTGATCGACCTGGTCGAGATCGGCGCGAACTGGTACATGGACGACCTACCGCCGATGATGTTCATCAAGGGCGCCCCGAACAGCGCAGGATGGGTGAACCCCCGCGACGTGGAGTCCTGGTGGAAGGACCAGTTCGACTGGGTGTATCGCGAGCAGGACTACGGCGTCTACGCCTTCACGATCCACCCCGACGTCGCCGGTCGACCGCAGGTTCTGCTCATGCTGGAGCGTCTGATCGAGTACATCAACGGTCACGAGGGCATCAGCTGGGTGACCATGGAGGACGCCGCGGACGACTTCCGGACGCGCTATGAGTTCCCCGGGGCTGATGGCAGCCCATTCATGCCGGCTGAGTGATCGCCGAGCGGGACGGACGGTCCGGCGCCCGTCCCGCACGGGCTACGCCCATGGGAGGGCTTGAGATGTGCCTGATCTGCTACGAGTTCGCGCCAGAGGCCCACTGGTCGGACGCTCTTGCGCCGGGCGCGGTGGCGGAGGCTCAGCCGCGTCGAGTTCGTCACCGACGGCTCAGTGCGGTCAAGTCCGTACTCGGACCCTATGGTTTAACCGTCTCTGATCCCGGGGCGGGACGTCACCTCGTCGTGTCCGACCGGAAGGGCACCTCGGTGGTGGCCTCGGATCTGCCCGCGCTCTGGCGAGCGGCGCAGAGCCTGTCTCCGCGCGCCATCGACGTCCTCGACCCGGGTCCACTGGGCGCCGGACCGGTTGACCTGCCGACAAACCAATGAACACGATGCTGTCGCAGTCAGCGCGGAACAGCCAGGCAACCTGGATCCCGGGCTCCGCACGAAGGGACGTCACGCTCCTTAGCGGGTTCCTCGGCTCCGGAAAGACCACGCTCCTTCGAGCGGAGCTGGCGCGTGCCGGGGCGGATGCCCCGTCCGTCATCCTCAACGACTTCGCCGACACTCCGGTCGATGACGTCCTGCTCACCAACGCCAGCGGCCACCCGAGCGTGATCGTCGGCGGCTGCGCCTGCTGTACCCGCCGACACGCCCTGGCGATTGCCCTGCGGGCGCTGCTCGACGTCGAGCAAAGCGGCGATCGGGCGACTCGCCGATCGGTTGTCATCGAGACGAGTGGTCTGTCCGACCCCGGACCGATCGCCTTCACGTTGGCCACCGACCCCGTGCTAAGGCACCATTACGCCCTGGCCCGAGTGTGCGTGACCGTCGACGCGATAGCTGGTCTGCGCACCCTCGAGCGCCACGAGGTGGCGGTCCGGCAGCTCATGGCGGCCGACCAGGTGCTCGTGACCAAGGCCGATCTCGTGAACCAGGCTGACGTTCACCGGCTGGTGGTACGGCTGCAGGAGCTCAACCCGTCCGCGGAAGTGGCAGTGACGGCCAGGGGAAACCTCAAGCGGCGCGTGCCTCCGCTGTCCTCCACCCAGGCAAAACCTGCAGTTGCTCAGGACCGGGTCGAACACGCCCGTGATGTTGCCACGCTGGAGCTGGTCACCGACCGACCCCTTGACTGGCAAGCCTTCTCGGTCTGGTTGACCGCGCTGCTGCACGTACACGGTCCGGACATCCTGCGGGTGAAAGGCGTCCTCGACGTCGACGAGGCCGGCGCCGTTGCCATCAATGGCGTCCAACACATCGTCCACCAGCCAGAGCACCTGGCCCAACCAGTCCAGCCGGGGACGCGACTCGTCTTCATCGTCCAAGGCATCGACCCGGGATCTCTCGAGCGCTCATTCCAGAGGTTTGTCGGACCAACCGAAAGCAAAGAGACCCAGTGACTCCTCAAACCGACGCTCCGCGCGTGGGCGTGTTCTCCCTCGGTGGGACCATCGCCTCGACCAACGAACCCGGATCCGAAGGAAGAGGGGTCACCCCCCGGCTCGGCGCGCAGGAACTCATCGCAGCCGTGCCCCAACTGAAGGGCGTCGCCGAGATCGAAGCGATCGCCTTTCGGCAGACCGCCTCCGGTGACTTGACGTTGGGGGACATCGCGGACCTGGCGCGAGAGATCACCGCGCGCTTCGAGTCCGGCACGACGGGAGTCGTCGTCACCCAGGGGACGGACACCATCGAGGAGACCTCGTTCGCTCTCGACGTCTTGGTCGGTGCCCCGAAGCCCGTCGTCGTCACGGGCGCCATGCGCAACCCCACCCTTGCAGGCGCCGACGGCCCGGCGAACATTCTTGCCGCGGTCCAGGTGGCCAGCGCTCCAGCGGCTCGGGGGGTGGGCACCCTGGTGGTCTTCAACGACGAGATCCATGCCGCCCGGTTCGTCCGCAAGACCCACACCTCCAGCCCCTCGACCTTCCAGTCCGTCACCACAGGTCCCCTGGGCTGGGTCGTGGAGGGACGGCCCCGAATCGCGTTCAGACCGCCCCCGTTGCCCAAGGTGGCGCTGGCCCCGAAGGCGCACGTGCCCGCAGTTGCCCTGCTGCGGATGAGCCTGGGAGACGACGGCCGGCTGATTGAGTCCGTCGCTTCCCTGGAGTACGCGGGCCTAGTCGTCGAGGGCTTCGGCGGCGGGCACGTGCCGGCACACGCGGTCCGGGCGCTCGAGCGCCTGTCCAGTCACATTCCCGTGGTCCTCGCCTCGCGCACCGGTGCAGGGGAGGTGCTGAGGGAGACATACGGCTTCGCCGGTTCCGAGCGCGACTTGCTCTCGCGCGGACTTCTCTGCGCCGGCTACCTCGACGGCCTGAAGGCACGGGTCTTGCTCAGCCTGTGGCTCGCGTCCGGGGCTGACACGGAATCGATCCGGGCGCAGTTCGAGCTCGTCAACGCCCTGTGATGAGCTCACGCGCTGACGCAGTTGGTCGGTGTCGACCTCACCGACCTACGACTTGGACCGGGTCTCATGACGCCGGTAACCATGTTCGTACAGACTCTTACAAAGAGCCGTACGAATTCAGCGGATCGCGCATTTGGAGCCGCTCGATAGCTTGATTCCTCCTCCTCTTCGAACTAAGGAGCGTCATTCCATGGCACAACGCGTTGTTGACCTTTCTCTACCTATAGATGACAACATGCCGAGCCACAAGTTCTTTCAACGGCCGGTGCACATTCCCCATATCCGCCACGAGGAGTCGATCGCGCTTGGCCTAGGAACTCCGGACGACCCGATGTCCATGGCCACATCGTACATCGGCACCCTTGACCACATCGGGACGCATGTCGACTCCTTCTTCCACGTGAAACCTGACGGCTTGAAAATCGGTGAGATGCCGTTGGAGATGTTTTTCGGCAAGGCAGTCTGCTTCGACCTCACGCATATCCCGGACTTGGGCATGATCGAGGTGGACGACATGGAGCGGGCCCAGAAGGCCGCAGGCGTCCCTGTAGACGGCCACATCGTCCTGCTGAATACGGGCCTGCACAAACGCCACTACCCCAACCCTGAGGTCGTCACGAGCAACCCGGGCATCAGCACAGAGGCCACCCACTGGCTGGCTGACAGAGGGTCGAAGGTACACGGAGTCGAGGGTCCCTCGACAGACGCTCCGGACCATAACTATTTCTACAACCACCGGGTCTGCCGCGATCGGGGTATCACGCACTACGAATGGCTGGTGAACTTGGAGGAGCTAGTGGGTAAGGGCGAATTCATGTTCTACGGGGTGCCCCTCGCCCTAGCCAACGGGACTGGAGGACCGACCCGCGCGTTCGCAATACTCGATGAATAGCCGGAACCGCTGAAGTACGGGCACCCGGTCCAAGGCCTCCTGCCCTCTCCTCGGCGAGGGCAGGAGGTCGTCCCTCCGTCCCAAAACCCAACTCTGGAACGAGGCAAACTCCCATGGCTACCGACTTCGCCTATATGAGCGCCCAAGAGCTGGCGCATCTGGTTTCTAGTAAGCAGGCCACTGCGGTGGAGATCACAAATGCCGCACTTCACCGTCTGGAATCGCTAGAGGTGACCCTCAACGCATTCGTCACGCCGACCCCCGAACTCGCCCTCGCAGCAGCAGCGAGGGTCGATCTGGCAGTGGCACAGAAGGCTCCCCTCCCCCCGCTCGCAGGGGTCCCCATCTCGGTCAAGGACCTCATCGACGTGGCTGGCATTCGAACTACCTTCGGCTCACAGGTGATGCGCGACAACGTGGCATCGGTCGACGCGCCGTCGGTGGAGCGAATCAAAGAGGCTGGGGCATGCATCGTCGGAAAAACAACGACGACTGAATTCGGGTGCAAGGCAGGCGGAGGCGATAGCCCGCTTACAGGCATCACCCGCAACCCGTGGAACACCACAAGATCCCCGGGTGGGTCGAGCGCCGGCGCGGCCAGCAGTGTGGCCGCCGGTGTGACTCCCCTCGCACTTGGAACGGACGGGGGCGGATCCTGTCGGATCCCTGCCGCGCTCTGCGGCTTGGTGGGTGTCAAGGCGCAGTACGGGCGGGTGCCCGTCTTCCCAGCCAGCGCAACGCCGTCGCTGGGGCACGTCGGGGCGATAGCTAGGACCGCAGTCGACGCCGCCCAATTGCTGCAGGTATTAGCTGGTTTCGACGCTCGAGACCCGGCCAGCGTGGCGCAGGAGGTGCCCAACTTTGTCGATGCCTGCAGCCGGGGAGTGGCCAACTTGCGGATCGCTTGGAGTCCCAACTTGGGTTACGCACGAGTTAGTGACGAAGTGCGCCAGTTGACAAGCTCAGCAGTTGACCGACTTGAGAGCCTTGGCTGCATCGTCCAGACGGTTGAGCACGTGTTCCGGGAGGACCCAATCGACCTGTGGAGTGCCGAGTTTTACGGAGGGGTGGGCTTGAGGCTGAAGTCTGCTCTTGACCACACAAGTGACCTTCTCGACCCCGCCGTCGTAGAGATGTTGGCTGACGCCCTGTACGGCCAAAGCGTGGAACAGTACTTTCTGAAATACTTTAAGCGTTTCGAGATCAGAGAAGAATTCCGAAAGTGGCTTGAGCCATACGATGTGCTCATCACCCCTACATTACCAGTGGCGGAGCTCTTAGCTGGCGTCAACGTGCCCCCGGAACTTCCGGATCGCAACATCGTTTCTTGGGTCTACTACACGTATCCTTTCAATTTGACCGGCAACCCTGCAGCATCGGTGCCGTGCGGGTTTTCGCAGAACGGTATGCCGGTGGGCCTCCAAATTGTGGCGAAGACGCTCCGAGAGGCGGACTTGTTTCGAGTAGCGGGGGCGCTGGAGGCGACTGCGCCTTGGTCTCACCTGATTCCCACTTCGTTGCGTGAGGTAGGGCCAGCAACATGATGTGCATAGATACGTCGATATCGCCGCTGTCGCCGTACGGCACCCAGGGCCTGTTCAAAGTCGGTTGACGGCGTGGCGTCGGGGCCAAGGCCCCGGAAAGGTCGCGTGCTAGCAGGTCAGCAGGCATGTGAGGGCTCGTTCTGGGTCTCGTGCGTGGTGTCGTACTGCTTTGGCGATGTTGTCCCAGCCGGCGAGGCGCAGCAGGCTGATGACGGTGTTGCGCAGGGTGGCCATGACCCGGGGTGCCTGCCCGGTGCGGACCTGCGAGCGGTCCTCGTCAAAGGTGACATCGCGGACCCAGTGCAACTTGTTCTCGATTGACCAGTGGCCTTGTACCCACGCCGCGAGAACGGCCGGTGGCGCGGCGGTGTGGTCGGCTGAGGTGATCAGGTAGACGACCTCGACGCTTTTCGTCCCGCCCTTGGTGACGGTGCGGCGCACCTGCGCGACCTGGGCGGCGTCGGGGAAGTCGACCCAGTCCGGGGCGGCGGCCACCCTGATGGTGCGGGTGACGCGTTTGCCGTGGCCGGTCTCGGTGCTCGAGTGTGGGGGCACGCCTTTCCACG
>JAABUN010005613.1_pt1 | contig 15376 bp, 17 predicted proteins | sample 5559311 | NCBI WGS metagenome assembly JAABUN01 (sample SAMN10711877, study PRJNA513370) | rock metagenome | isolation source: Antarctica rocks | place: Antarctica: Victoria Land, Siegfried Peak sud | reverse complement strand
CAGCGTGGGCGCACGGCACGGTCCAAGCCTCCAACCTCCGTACCAACAGTCACACCCACAACTCCCAAGCACCGGAGCCGATACCGCCTGCCCGTCGAACCACTTGACACGACCTACAGCCAGCTAGATCAGACCCTTGCCGGACAGGTACTCCTCCGCGACGTCGGCAGGGTCGGCGCGGTCGACGTCGACCTGCAGGGTCATCGCGGCCAGGTCCTCGGTGGTGAACTGCGCGGAGAAGTCGTTGAGCATCTCCGCGACGTCGCTGTGGTCGGTGAACCACTCGGTGTTGACCGCGGGCGTGAGATTCTGGGCGGGCTGGATACCCTTGTCGTCCTCGAGCAGCACCAGCCCGAGCTCTTCCAGGGAACCGTCCGTGGTGCCGGTCTCGCCGAGGTCGGCCTCGCCCTTGGTCACCGCGTCCTTGGTCTGTGTGGAGCCGAACTCGGTGGGCAGGATGTCGGCGACCTCGAAGCCGTAGACCTCGGTGAGGCCCTTCTCGCAGTCGTCCCGGCCCTCGCAGTCCGGCGGCGCCGCCAGGGTGATCGGCTCCCCGAGGTCGGCCAGGTCGCTGAGCGTCACCAGTGCCTCGGCGTCGGCTCGCTCCTGGGTGACGAAGAAGGCGTTCTGGTCGCTGGCCTGGGCGGGCTGGAGCATGGTGATGCCAGCCTTGTCGGTGAGTGGGCGCAGGGCGTCGAGGGTCCCCTGCGGGTCACTCGTGCTGATCGGCTTCGCGTTCTGGCCGTTGGCCGCGGTGTTGAGGAAGTCCGCGATTCCCGCAAGGTACTCGGGCACCAGCTGGACGCGTCCGCTCTGCAGCTCGGGCATGTAGAGGTCACGGGTGCCGACCAGCTTGATGTCGGTGTCGTAGCCCTTGCTCTCCAGCAGCTGTGCGTACAGCTGCGACATCACCTTGCCCCCGGTGAAGTTCTGGGCCGCGATCGTCACCGTTCCCTGGTCGGCAGCCGAGCTGGAGGCGCCGAAACCGGCGTCGCCGCCACCGCCGCCACCGCCGCCACCGCAACCGGCGGCGGCGAGCAGGACGCCGAGGAGGAGAGCCGCTGTGCGCATACGTCGAAGACCGCCCATGGGGCGCACCACCTTCTGTGTCCCGTGCCCACCCGCAGCACGCGTGTCAGATGGGCACCGGTCCGGGGCCCGGTCCCATCCCAACCCTCAGGCGGCTGGTTGCGCAACCGGGGGCGCACTCTTGACACCGGTTCGTGACCGGGCGCGCGACACCGGGTCGCTCAGGCGTTCGATGACGGCGAGCGCGCCCTCGAGCAGCAGCGCGACGCCCGCCACGAGGATGCCGCCGCCGAGCACCCGGGCCACGTCCTGGTTGCTGAAGCCGAGCTGGATGGTGTTGCCGAGGCCGGGACCGGCCACCAGCGCAGCGATCGTCGCGGTCGCCCACACCTGCACCAGGGCCAGGCGTACGCCGGTCAGCACCAGCGGCAGGGCCAGGGGCAGCTCGACCCGGGCGAACAGCTCGGTGCCGCGCATTCCCATGCCGGTGGCCGCCTCGACCACCTCGCGGTCGACCTCGCGCACACCGACGTAGGCGTTGGTGATGATCGGCGGCAGCGCGAACAGCACCAGGGAGACCAGGGTCGCGAGCCCGGCACGGCCGTACGGGCCGAGGACGCCGGTGCCGAGCGGCCCCACCGAGAGCAGCACGAGCACCGCGAAGGTCGGCACGGCGCGCCCGGCGTTCGAGACGTTGACGGCCAGTGCCCCGCCCCGGCCGACATGACCGAGCCACAGCGCCAGCGGCAGGCCGAGCGCGCCCGCGAGCACCATCGCGGTCACCGTCAGCAGCAGCTGCTGGGTCAGCTGGGCGCCCAGGCCGTCCGACCCCGACCACGAGGCCGGGTCGAGCAGGAACCGGATCGCTGCGTCCACGGCCCGCTCAGCCCCGCCCGCGCGTCCACGGCGTGATCAACCTCTGGATGGCCAACAGGCCGAGGTCGAGCACGACGGCGAGCACGACGCACAACACGCTCGCCGCCAGGATCTGCGCCTTGAACTGCGTGCCGACGCCGGTCAGCAACAGGTCGCCGAGACCGCCGTACCCGACGATCGCACCGACGGTGGTCAGCGCGACCGTCGAGACCGTGGCGACGCGCAGGCCGGCCATCACCACCGGCAGTGCCAGCGGCATCTCGATGCGGGTCAGTCGTCGCCAGGGCGAGTACCCGGCCCCGATGGCGGCCTCGATCGCGTCCGCGGGCACCGACCGCAGCCCGGCGAGCAGGTTGCGCACCAGGATCGTCAGCGAGTAGAGCGCGAGACCGATGACCACGGTGGTCGGGGTCAGGTAGGTGTAGGGCACCAGGAACGAGAACATCGCCAGCGACGGGATCGTGTAGAGGATCGTGCTGCCGGACACGACGGTGCTCTCGAGCCGGGGATAACGCCTGGCCACCAGGGCCAGCGGGACCGCCACCAGCAGGCCGAGGGCCACCGCGGCCAGCGTGATCGCCACGTGCTCGACGAGTGCGTCTCGCAGCGTCGTCCACCGGTCGGTGAGGTAGTCGCCGCACACCCAGTCGTTGACGGTCAGGCTGTAACAAGGCACGTCCGTCGGCGCCTTGGGTAGGTTCACCGCATGCAGGGTAGCGGCGAACCCATGATCCGGCTCGAGGGCGTGGGAAAGAAGTACCCAGACGGCACGGTCGCGGTGGCGGCACTCGACCTCGACGTGCCGCGCGGCGCGCTGGTGGCGCTCGTGGGCCCGTCTGGCTGCGGCAAGTCGACGACGCTGAAGATGGTCAACCGGCTGATCGAGCCGACGTCTGGCCGCATCATCCTCGACGGCGACGACGTCACCCGGATCGACGCGGTCGCACTGCGCCGGCGCCTGGGCTACGTCATCCAGCAGGTCGGGCTCTTCCCGCACCAGACGATCCGAGCCAACGTCGGCACGGTGCCGACACTGCTGGGCTGGCGCTCCAGCGACGTCCGCGACCGCGCCGACGAGCTCTTGGCGCTGGTCGGGTTGGAGCCGGCCACGTACGGCGACCGGTATCCGCACCAGCTCTCCGGCGGGCAGCGACAGCGGGTGGGTGTGGCCCGGGCGCTGGCCGCCGATCCGCCGGTGCTGTTGATGGACGAGCCGTTCGGCGCCGTCGACCCCGTGGTGCGTGGGCGCCTGCAGGAGGAGTTCCTGCGCCTGCAGCGCGACCTGGGTAAGACGGTCCTGCTCGTCACCCACGACATCGAGGAGGCCGTACGCATGGGTGACCTCGTCGCGGTGCTCGCCCAGGGCGGCCGCCTCGCCCAGTACGACAGCCCGGCCCGGGTGCTCGGGGCCCCCAGCGACGACTTCGTCGCCGAGTTCGTCGGATCCGACCGCGGTCTGCGGCGGCTGGCGGTCACCGCCATCAGCGACGAGGACCTGGTGCAGCCGCCAACGGTGCGAGCCGACACCCCGCTGGCCACGGCTCGCGAGGCGATCCGGGCCGCGCAGGCCCGGTGGGCGGTGGTGCTCGACTCCGACGGCGGGCTGCGGGGGTGGATCGCGGTGGGCGACGCCGACGGAGACGGCACCGTCGCCGGCCGCGCCCGCCGGATGGAGGCCTACGTCCACGGGGGGGCCGACCTCAAGGAAGCCCTCGCCACGATGTTGCGCCACGACGCGGGCTGGGTAGCGGTCGAGACGCACGGTCGCTTCGACGGTGTGCTGACGCCCGACTCCCTGCACGCGGCGCTGCGGCGGTCAGTCCACGTCGAGGAAGGCGAGCACGAACCCATCGAGCGGTCGGGGCCGGTACGGCTGTGACCAGCCCCGTGACGCAGGCTCAGGCCTGTTTGCGGCGGGGCTCCCCGGCGGCTTTAACCCGCTGCTCCCACGCCATCAGGTCGACGACCGCGGCGGCGTCAGCGATGTCCGGGGCCTCGTCGGCGCCGTCCCAGGTCGCGAGCATGTCGTGCGTGGCGGCGAGCTGGGCGGTCGCCTCGGCGAGCTGGCCCGACCGCTCGGCCAGCTCGCGCTGCAGCGTGACCGTGGTCGACTGCAGGCCGGCGGCCCGCTGCTGCTCCGACGCGAGCGACCGGGCCTGCTCGGCGAGGCGCTCCTCGTAGGCGGCCGTACGGGTGTCGGCGAGCCGGACGTACGCGCGGGCCTGCTCGGCCCGGTCCCGGGCGGCGTCATGGCGCGATCGCGTGAGCTCGGTGGCCACGACGCGGGCGGCCGTGACCCCAGCGGCGTACGAGACGAGCGCCCCGCCCGCCAGCGCCCAGGTCGTGCCGAGCATCAGCGCCGCGGCGAGCACCCCGCCCGCCAACACCAGCATCGTCACCGCGGCGATGAGCCGGCCGCTGCGCTGGCGGCGACGAAGCGGGCGGGTCCTGTTCGCAGTTGGCATGACCGGCAGCGTAGGCGGGCGGACGGTTGCAGCGGGGGAGGCACGCGGTGGGCGGCGCGGTCTGGTCGGGTCTGGGCAGACTAGGCTGGCAGCTCGTCGTCGGGGTCGGTCGGCACCCGGCAGGCCCGCTCGAGCAACAGCGCGGTCGCGACGACCGCCACCGCCATCACGACCGCGAACGCGGACCGCACCACCCGTTCGCGCGGCAGGGCGGCCTCCACCGACCCCACGAAGCTGAGCCCGAACCCCAGGTAGCCACCGGCCACGACCGCGCCGGAGATGGCACACGCCTTGCCGAGCACCAACAGCGCCACCGCGCGCTGGGGCTGCATCCGGTCGTGATGCACCTGCAGCGTGCGGTGGGTGTCGAGGGCCAGCCCGCCCAGCACGGCGGCGAGGAAGAGCAGGGTCAGCACCGACAGCCACGGAACAGTCGGGGCGATGCCCCCGGCGCGCTCGACCAGCGGACGCACCGCGGAGCCGAGGACGAGGCCGAGCGCCCCGGCCGCGGCCAGGGCTGTGGGTGAGGTAGTACCGACCCGCCCCGGCGGGTCACCGGTCACAGCACGAACTGCAGGTCGTCGCGGCGGGTCACGCCGCTGGTGCTGATCGACTCCAGCAGGTCCGCGACGTGGCCGGCACCGGGGATGTAGCCGTCAGGGTCGACGTCGAGCCAGGGCTTCAGCACGAACGCCCGCTGGTGCGCGTGCGGGTGCGGCAGCGCGAGCTCGTCGTCGGAGACGACCCGGTCACCGACCACGACGAGGTCCACGTCGAGCGTACGGGGAACGTGCGGCACCTGGTCACGCGCGCGACCGAAGGCGTCCTCCACGGCCAAGCAGCGGTCGAGCAGCGTGTGCACGGACAAGGTGGTGTCGACCAGCAGCACGATGTTGAGGAAGTCGCGTGAGCCCGCCGGTGCATCCACCGGCTTGGTCTCGTACACCGGGGACACCGACACGACCTTGACCTCGGGGGTGTCCAGCAGCGCCTCGACCGCTCCTTGCAGCGTGGCGAAGCGTTCCCCGAGGTTGGAGCCCAAGGCCAGCACCGCCTGCCGGATCGGTCGCATCTCCCCGGTCATCGTGTCGGCGTCGAGGATGTGCGGGTTGGGCGTCTCGGTCACGGTCGGCTCCGCTCGATCGTCACTGCTACGTCATGGACGGGCACCGGCACCGGTGCGTGTGGCTTGTGGACGGTGACCCGCACCCACGACACCTTCTGGTCGGTGAGCACGAGACGGGCCAGCCGGTCTGCGAGGGTCTCTATCAGGTCGACGGGGTCGGCCGCCACCGCGTCGCGTACGCGGGCGGCGAGCGCACCGTAGTCGACGGTACGCGAGAGGTCGTCGCCCGCCGCGGCGGCCGCCATGTCGACGCCCAGGTCGAGGTCGACCAGGAACACCTGGCCGTCGCGGCGCTCGGACGCGAGCACGCCGTGGTGCCCGTACGCCTGCAGGCCTCGCACGCAGATCAGGTCCGGGCTCACCGCGGGTCCTCCTCCGGGTCGTCCCCGACGTCTTGTTCCACCGAGATCACCGGCGAGGAGTGGTGGCTCCACAACCGCCAGCCCGAGCTGGTGCGGACGAACACGTTGCTGGCCACCGCCCTGGCGCCGGTGAAGGTCTCGTCGCCGGACTCACCGGCGGTGAGCAGGTTCTGGGTGCACGACACCATCGCGACCCGGCCCTCGCCGTTCCCGTCGTCGCCGGGGCCGGGGCCGGGGCCGAGTGTCACCTCGAGGTCGGTGAGGAAGAACTGCATGTAGAGCATCGCCGACATCACCGCCGCCCAGGAGCGCAGGATCGCGGGTGTGCCGCGCAACGGCTCGGCACCGGGGTGGACGCACAGCGTGTTCGGGCCGGGCAGCCACAACGCGGTCAGCAGGTCGAGGTCGCCCCCCTCGAGGGCGTCGTAGAAGGCCCGGTTGGCCGCCAGCACGCCGTCGCGTAGCCGCTTGCTGGGTTCAGCCACGGGCCCACCGCTGCACCACCCGCACCGCGTCGGCGCTCGGCCGGACCCGGTGCACGCGTACGCACCAGGCACCTGCCTGCGCGGCCAGGGCGGTGAGCGCCGTCGTCGCGTCGTCGCGGTCGTGCACCGGTCGCGGGCCGGCGTCGGTGCCGAGCAGGTCGCCGAGGAAGCTCTTGCGGCTGGCGCCGACCAGGACCGGCAGGTCGAGCACGTCGAGCTCGGCGAGCCGGTGCAGCAACGCCCAGTTGTGCTCGCCGGTCTTCGCGAAACCAAGACCCGGGTCGACCGCGATCCGGGAAGGGTCCACGCCGGCCGCGACGGCGGCGTCGACGCGGGGACGCAGCTCGTCGATCACGTCGGTCACCACGTCGTCGTACGTCGCATGCTCCTGCATGTCGCGGGAGTGCTTCCGCCAGTGCATGAGCACCACGGGGTGGCCGGCGTCGGCGACCACACCCAGCAGGTCGGGGTCGGCCCGGCCGCCGGAGACGTCGTTGACCAGGCGGGCGCCGAGCTCGACGGCCGCGGCGGCAACCCGCGAGCGCATCGTGTCGATCGACACGCAGGCTCCGGCTGCGACCAGCTCGCGCACGACGGGGACGACCCGGCCCAGCTCCTGCGACTCGCTGGGTCGCTGCGCCCCCGGCCTGGTGGACTCACCCCCGACGTCGAGCAGGTCCGCGCCCTCCTCGAGCAGCTCGAGGCCGTGCGCGATCGCTTCGTCGGGTGCCGACCAGCGGCCGCCGTCGGAGAACGAGTCGGGGGTCACGTTGACCACGCCCATCACCAGGCACCGGTCCGGACGGGGCAGACCGGCGACGCCCGGAGCGCTCACGCGCCCCCCCGGATCAGGCTGAGGGCCTCAGCCCGGGTCGCGGGGTCGCGCAGCTGACCGCGCATGGCGCTGGTGACGGTGCGCGCGCCGGCCTTGCGTACGCCACGCATGGTCATGCACAGGTGCTCGGCGTCGATCACCACGATGACACCGCGCGGGGTGAGGAGGCGCGCGAGGGCGTCGGCGATCTGCGCGGTCAGCCGCTCCTGCACCTGGGGCCGGCGGGCGTAGACGTCGACGAGCCGGGCCAGCTTGGACAGCCCGGTGATGCGGCCGTCCTCCGAGGGCACGTAGCCGACGTGGGCGACCCCGGTGAACGGCACGAGGTGGTGCTCGCACAGGCTCCACAGCTCGATGTCCTTGACGAGCACCAACTCGTCGTGGCCGAGGTCGAAGGTGCTGGTAAGAACGTCCTCGGGGCGTTCGCGCATGCCGGCCAGCAGCTCGGCGTACGTCCGGGCGACCCGCGCCGGGGTGTCGCGCAGGCCGTCGCGCTCGGGGTCCTCACCGACGGCGAGCAACAACTCGCGCACGGCGGCCTCCGCCCGCGCCGTGTCGAACGGCGGCACGCTGCCAGGCCCGTCAGGCACCCGGGGTAGGCGGCTGGGCGACACCCCCGAGGCTTCCTGAGCCGCCCGGGCCGTGCACGTCACCGCCGGAGCCGGGCGCGAGGATCACGCCGCCCTCCTCCGCTGCGTGGGCCGAGCCGTTGAGCCCGGCCCGCTCGCGTGGGGAGCGCACCGGCGGCACCGACGACGGCACCCGCCGGGGCGACCCGGTCCAGGCCGGGCGCAGCGGGCGGCGGCGCAACGGCTCGAAGATCGTGGCGATCGCTGCCTTGTCCAGCGTCTCGCGCTCGAGCAGCTCGAGCACGAGTGCGTCGAGGACGTCGCGGTTCTCGGCGAGGATGTCGAACGCTTCCATGTGCGCGGCGGTCAGCAGCTTGTTGGTCTCCTCGTCGACCGCGGCCGCGATGTCCTCGGAGTAGTTGCGCTGGTGGCCGAGGTCTCGGCCCAGGAACGGTTCGGACCCTGAGTCGCCGAGCTTGATCGCGCCCAGCCGCTCGGTCATGCCGTACTGCGTGACCATGGCCCGCGCCAGGCTGGTGGCCTTGTCGATGTCGTTGGCGGCCCCGGTCGTGGGGTCGTGGAACACCAGCTCCTCGGCCGCGCGGCCGCCGAGCATGTACGACAGCCGGTCGAGCATCTCGCTGCGGGTGGTGGAGTACTTGTCCTCGTCGGGCAGGACCATGGTGTAACCGAGGGCACGGCCCCGCGGCAGGATCGTGATCTTGTGTACCGGGTCGTTGTGCGGCAGCGCCGCCGCCACCAACGCGTGGCCGCCCTCGTGGTAGGCGGTGATCTTCTTCTCCTGCTCGCTCATCAGGCGGGTGCGTTTCTGCGGTCCGGCGATGACCCGGTCGATGGCCTCGTCCATCGCTACGCCGTCGATCAGCTTGCGGTTGCCGCGGGCGGTGAGCAGCGCCGCCTCGTTGAGGACGTTGGCCAGGTCGGCACCGGTGAAGCCAGGCGTACGGCGCGCGACGGCATCGAGGTCGATGTCGGGACCGATCGGCTTGCCGGACGCGTGCACGGCCAGGATCTGCGAGCGGCCGAGCAGATCGGGGGAGTCGACGGCGATCTGTCGGTCGAAGCGGCCGGGGCGCAACAGGGCGGGGTCGAGCACGTCGGGTCGGTTGGTGGCCGCGATCAAGATGACGCCGCCGCGTACGTCGAAGCCGTCCATCTCGACCAGCAGCTGGTTGAGGGTCTGCTCACGCTCGTCGTGGCCGCCGCCCATGCCGGCGCCGCGGTGTCGGCCGACCGCGTCGATCTCGTCGATGAACACGATGGCCGGAGCGTTCTCCTTGGCCTGCTCGAACAGGTCACGCACCCGGCTCGCACCCACCCCGACGAACATCTCGACGAAGTCGGAGCCGGAGATGGAGTAGAAGGGCACGCCCGCCTCGCCGGCGACCGCGCGGGCGAGCAGCGTCTTGCCGGTGCCGGGCTGGCCATAGAGCAGGACGCCCTTGGGGATCTTGGCGCCGACGGCCTGGAACTTGGCGGGCTCGGCGAGGAACTCCTTGATCTCCGAGAGCTCCTCGACGGCCTCGTCGGCCCCTGCGACGTCGGCGAACGTCGTCTTGGGCATGTCCTTGGTGATGAGCTTGGCCTTAGACTTCGCGAACTGCATGATCCGGCCGCCGCCGCCGCCCTGGACCTGGCTGAGCAGGAAGAAGAAGATCAGCGCGATGATCACGAACGGCAGCAGCGTGGTGATCAGCGTGCCCAGCAGGCTGGGCGTCGGCACCTCGACGTCGTAGCCCTCGATCTCGCCGGCCCGGACCTGGGCCTGGACGTCGTTGACGAGCTGTACGCCCTGGTCGCCGAGCCACTCGGCATGCACCTGGTCGCCGTTGTCGAGGGTGGCGCGGATGTCCTGGTCGCCCTCGACGAACGTGACCTCCTTGATGGATCCGTCGTCGATGTGCTGGACCATCTGGTCGGTCGTCACCTGCTGGTAGCCGCCGCTGGCGGAGACCATCTGCAGGACCACGAGCACGGCGATGACGCCCAGGGTGATCCACACCCAGGGACCCTTGAGGATGCGCTTGACGTCCATGTCGACGGGCTCGCGCCCTGTTCCTCCTGGTGGTGGTCTGTGCCAACGACGGTACACGCGTGACCGAGAGCCCACGCCGTGCACCGTCTGATGACCAAACGGCGGGCGAAGGGCCGGTGTTCCCGAAGTCCGGAGCGGCTCAGGACCAGACGTGCGGAGCGAGCGTGCCGATGGCGTCGAGGTTGCGGTAGCGCTCGGCGTGGTCGAGGCCGAACCCGACGACGAACTCGTCGGGGATGTCGAAGCCGACGTAGCGCAGGTCCACATTCATTCGCAGCGCCTCCGGCTTGCGCAGGAGGGTGCAGACGCCGACCGAGGCGGGACCCCTCGACTGCAGGTTGGAGACCAGCCACGACAGGGTGAGGCCGGTGTCGATGATGTCCTCGACGATCAGCACGTTTCGACCGGACAGGTCGGTGTCGAGGTCCTTGAGGATGCGGACGACGCCGGAGGACGTCGTGCCGGCGCCGTAGGAGGAGATGGCCATCCAGTCCATCTCGACGTGGCGCTGCAACGAGCGGGCGAGGTCGGCCATCACCATCACGGCGCCGCGTAGAACGCCGACGAGCAGCAGGTCCTTGCCCTCGTAGTCGTGCTCGATGTCGCGGGCGAGCTCAGCGAGCCGGTCGGCGATCTGCGCTCCGGTGAAGATCACTCGTTCCAGGTCACCGGCGACGGAGGACTCGTCCACGCGCGTCAGGGTGCCACACCTGGCCGCTCCATCAGCAGGTCGGTGCCGCACCGCCGGGCCCGCACCCCGCCAGGCAGGTCGAGGCCACGGCCGCCGTGCGTGCCGGTCACCAGCGCGTCCAGGTCGTGCACGTGGCCCGCGGTGAGCTCTGCGGGGGGGGAGCCGGCGGCCCGGGCGGCGCCCAGCAGCACGCGGGTACGCAGCGCGGCCGACTCGGCGGCGAGGCCGCCGCAGTCCACGCACGTCGGCGGGCCGGGACGGACCAGCCGTCTCGTGACCGGTGCGGCGAGCGAGTCCAGCAGGTCGGCGTCGGAGCGCAGCAGGTCCGCCGTGCGGGCGAGTGCCGCCGCCACGCCCGGCCCGAGGTCGCGCTCGAGCGCCGGCAGGACGTGCCGCCGTACCCGTGCACGGGCCAGCGTGTCGTCGTCGTTGTGCGGGTCGTCCCACGGGTGCAGGCCGGCAGCCGCGCAGGCCAGCCGGGTCTGCTCCCGGGTGAGGGCGAGCAGCGGCCGGCGCCACCGCCCGTCGACCGGTCGCATGCCGGCCAGCGACCGGGCGCCGGAGCCGCGGGCCAGCCCGAGGAGCACCGTCTCCGCCTGGTCGTCGCGGGTGTGGCCCAGCAGCACCGCCGCCGCACCGGTGTCGGCGGCGACGCGGGTCAAGGCGGCGTACCGCGCGGTCCTGGCGGCCGCCTCGGGGCCACCTGCCGTGCCGACGTGGGCGGTGACGACCCGCACGGGCTCGGCTCCGAGGTCCTGGGCCCGGGCGGCCGTCGCGGCGGCGACCTGCGCCGATCCCGGCTGCAGGCGATGGTCCACGACGACGGTCCCGCACCGATGCCCGGCCCGCGGTAGCTCGAACGCCGAGGCGGCCAGCAGCGCGAGCGAGTCGCCACCACCCGAACACGCGACCAGCACGAGGGCGTCGGCGGGCAGGTCGTCGGTGCCGCGCCGCACGGCCAGGCGGACGGCGGCCAGTGCGGGGTCGAGCGCCGGCACGGGCTCGGGTCAGCCGTGCACGCGCCGCACCCAGGCGGCGGGGTCGAGGATCTCCTCGGCGCTGGGCAGCTGCTGCGGTGACTCCCACACGCGGTTGAAGCCGTCCCTGCCGACGGCGTCGATCGCGTGGCGTACGAACACCGCGCCGTCGCGGTACTGGCGCAGCTTGGCGTCAAGTCCCAGGAGCCGACGCAGCAGCACGTCGACCGGCGAGGCGCCGTCGCGACGCCGCTCGAAGCGCTCCCGGATGACGGCCACGCTGGGCACCACCTGGGGGCCGACACCGTCCATCACGACGTCGGCGTGGCCCTCGAGCAGGGACATGACGCCGGTGACCTGGGCGATGACGGTGCGCTGCCGGTCGTTGGTGATCAGGTCCACGATGCTCACGTCGGGGTCCCCGCGCAGTAGCCCGCCCAGGCGGCTGGCGCCCTCGCTGAGCAGCCGGCCGAGGTGCTCGGGGTCGAGGTCGGTGGAGTCGACGAACTGCCCGATGAGCGAGCGGACGTGGTCACGCAACCACGGCACCGCCGTGAACTGCACCCGATGGGTCTCCTCGTGCAGGCACACCCACAGGCGGAAGTCGTGCGGGTCGACGCCGAGCTCGGTCTCGACCGCGACGATGTTGGGGGCCACCAGCAGCATCCGGCCGGTCGTGCCGGGGGGGCCGTCCCAGAACGGGTCGAACTGGCCGAGCACCTTGGCGGACAAGAACGCCAGCAGGGCCCCCGCCTCGGCACCGGTGACCCTGGAGCCGATGGCCTGCACGGCGGCGCTGGGCGGGGTACGGCCGGCGCTCACCTTGTCCAGCAGCGGTGCCATCACGGTCGCGAACCCGTCGGCGTTGGCCTGCACCCAGCCGGGCCGGTCGACGACCACGACCGGGGCGGTCGCGGAGCGGGCGTGCAGGCCGGTGAACTCGCGTACATGCCCCTCCGAGACCGCCGCGCCCCGACGCAGCTCGGCGACGGCCTCCGCGGCCTGCGAGGCAGGCACCGCAGGGCCCGGTCGGACCAGCCGCCGGGCCGTCTGCACTGCGAAGTTCCAGTCGATGTACGCCGAGGAGGCCATGCGCCCCACCGTACGGGGCGCTCAGCTGCAGCCGCAGGCAGCCAGAGTGGCGGCGATCTCGTCGAGCCGGTCCCGGGCGGGCAGGGTGAGGGCGACCGGCACCCGGTCAGCGAGCGCGACGAAGACCAGGGCGGTCCCGTCCCGGTCGAGCAACGTGCCCGCAAGTGCGTGGACTCCAGTGAGCGTCCCGGTCTTGGCCTGCACGGTGCCCAGACCTGCGCGTGCTGCCGGGGAGGTGAACCGGTACGACAGACTCCCGCTGAAGCCGGCCATCGGGAGTTCGGTCCCGACGCTGCGAAGCGAGTCGTCGCCGGTGGCGGCCAGGCCGAGGACCGCGAGCGTCGCCGGCAGGGTCACCCGGTCGTCGCGGGACAGCCCGCTGCCGTCGTGGAGCGTGACACCGGTCATCGGCACGCCGAGCCCGGTCAAGGTCTCCCGCACTGCGGCCACCCCGCCGAGGAAGGATCCCCGGTCACCGGTGCCGAGACCGACGTGGCGCAGGAGCACCTCAGCGGCTTCGTTGTCACTCAGCTGCAGCGTGTGCGCCACCAGCTGGTCCAGCGGTGCGCTGAACACCTGCGCGAGGCGGGTGCCGCCGTCGCCGGAACCGGGCACGACGCGGCCGGCCACCCGTACCCCACGGCGCTCGAGCATCGCAGCGAAGGCGTCGGCGGCAGTCCTGGCCGGGTCGCTCGACCGCCCGCCCGAGCCCGGCAGGCGCCCCTCGTCCACCCACAGGGCGCTGATCGCAGTGACCACGTCGTCGGGGACGTACGACGGCTCCCAGGCCGGGCTCACCGCCGGGCCCGCGAACAGGGAGGCGTCGTAGCCCAGACGGACGCGGCGCACGCCGTCTCGGCGCAGTGCCCGTGCGGTCTGCGTCGCAAGCCCGGTGAGCGTGGCCTGGACCGGGTAGCCCGCCTCAGGCGCAGCCTGTCGCGCCAGGAGGGGGTCGCCTCCACCGACGAGCACGAGCCGCGGCGTACCCCTCCCCGGCACGCGCACGACGGAGGTGGAGAACCGGTGCGCCGGGCCCAGCACCTCCAGCGCGGCCACCGTGGTGAAGAGCTTGAGCGTCGAGGCAGGAGTGAACCGCTCGCGGGCGAAGTCGCCGCCGAGGTTGTCCCAGCCCACCCGACCGGTTGCCAGGTCCGCGACCGCGACGCCGACGTGCCGCCGCAGGGCTCGGTCCCGCAACAGCGGCTGCAGACGGTCCCGTACCTCCGCGGCCCGTACGGCCGGGCCTGCCTCGTCGGTCGCGAGCACCCGCTGTGGTGGGCGGACGTCGGGTACGGGCAGGTCCGCCGGCGGCGACACGTCGAGTGCGCCTCGGGCTGGATCCTGCGATCCGAACCGCTGCGACGGCAGGCCACCGGCAACGGCGATCCCGGCGACGGCCAGCACTGCGGCCAGCAGCAGCGCCACGACCGAGGCGCCGGGGCGTCGCTCACGATCGGGCACGTGCGAGACACTAGCCGCGGCAACTCATCAGCGAGAGGTGGAGATCGTGCAGTTCGACGTCCTGGTGGAGATCCCCAAGGGGTCACGCAACAAGTACGAGGTCGACCACGAGAGCGGCCGCTTGCGCCTCGACCGGACGCTGTTCACTGCCACCCAGTACCCGGCCGACTACGGCTACATCGAGAACACCCTCGGGCGAGACGGTGATCCGCTCGACGCGCTGGTCCTGCTCACCGAACCGACGTTCCCCGGGTGCCTCATCGCGTGCCGCGCCATCGGCATGTACCGCATGACCGACGAGGCCGGACCCGACGACAAGGTGCTGTGCGTCCCGGCCGAGGACGTGCGCCATGAGCACCTGCGCGACATCCACCACCTGGACGAGTACACCCGGGTGGAGATCCAGCACTTCTTCACCGTCTACAAGGACCTCGAGCCCGCCAAGTCGGTCGAGGGTGCGGACTGGGTCGGCCGGGCAGCAGCGGAGGCCGAGGTCCGCGCCAGCCAGCGGCGCGTGCACGAGCCCGACGGCAAACCCTAGACCCGCGTGGCTAAGACCCGCGTGGCTAAGACCCGCGTGGCTAAGACCCGCGTGGCTAAGACCCGCGTGGCTCAGACCCGCGTGGCTCAGACCCGCGTGGCGAAGTTCGGCGGGATCCAGTAGTACATCGACGAGACCTGCACCGGTTGACCCGTCCTCGACGCGTGGATCATCATCCCGCCGCCGATGTACAAGGCGACGTGGTGGATGGAGTCGGGACTACTCGTGGTGCCCCAGAACAGCAGGTCCCCGGCCCGGATCGAGCTCATGGAGACCGGTGTCGTGGCGTAGTACTGCGCGACGCTGTAGTGCGGCAAATCGACCCCGGCAGCGCTCCATGCGCCCGACGTCAGACCCGAGCAGTCCCAAGCGGACGGACCTGCCGCGCCCCAGACGTACGGCTCGCCGAGCTGTGCCCGCGCGAAGCTGATCGCCCGGGCTGAACCGCCGCTGCCGAACGGTGCCGGAGCAGGCGAGGGACTGGGTGCCGGCGCGGGGGCCGGGCTGGGCGCGGGGGATGCCTGCTGCGCCCGGCGGGCGCGGCGGGCGGCGCGCGCCGCCTCGTGAGCCTCGCGTCGGGCCTGGGTGGCTTCCCGCTCGGCCTGGGCGGCCTCCCGGCGGGCCTGGGCGGCCTCCCGGCGGGCCTGGGCGGCATCCCGGCGGGCCTGCGCTTGCGCCGCAGCATCTCGACGGGCCTGCGCTTGCGCCGCAGCATCTCGACGGGCCTGCGCTTGCGCCGCAGCATCTCGACGGGCCTGCGCTTGCGCCGCAGCATCTCGACGGGCCTGCGCTTGCGCCGCAGCATCGCGTT
>JAABUN010005612.1_pt1 | contig 15383 bp, 17 predicted proteins | sample 5559311 | NCBI WGS metagenome assembly JAABUN01 (sample SAMN10711877, study PRJNA513370) | rock metagenome | isolation source: Antarctica rocks | place: Antarctica: Victoria Land, Siegfried Peak sud | reverse complement strand
GTCGACACGTATGCCCGAAAGCGGCAGGCCGGAAAGCGCCGTGCTCCAGGTCTCGCCGGGCGCGATGGGCAGAGCTCGGGTCAGGGTGCCGGTCGTGACGATCTCGCCAGGGGCCAGGGGCGGGCTCTCCGGGTCGCCCGCGAGCACGCCGACGAGATGCCGCAAGGCCGCGAGCGGGCCACCACCGAGGACGTTGGTCGCATGCCCCTCATCGGCGACGACGCCGTCGCGCAAGAGCGAGATGCCGAACGCAATCTCGGGCTCGATGCGCGGCTCGGCCATCGCGGCCAGGCTGAACGGCGCGCGCAAGTCAGCGAGCCAGTGCAGGGTCGTGTCGTAGACGTAGCCCCAGATCGGGGCGGCGACGCCATACTCGGCCCGAATCGTCGTGTTCGTGAAGCCGATCTTGCGGCCGACAACGCGCTCGCCCCGGTCTTCTCGTAAGCGCCGCACGGCCGCCGTGACGCGGTAGGCGGCCGTTAGGTCAAATGCGGGGTTGCCGCCAGACAGCGGCGCAATCTGATGGCGTCCGTCGAAGGCCGCCAGCACCTCGCGGGCGATCTCATTCGGGGGAGCCGTTGACGGCTCGACGAGGGCGGGCATCGCGGCAGCCTACCACGCCCGCTAAGCCCGACTAGCCTCGCAGCCCTCATCTGGTCGGGATGAGGGCGGGAGGCCGCCCTGTGACCGCCCACGCGGCTTTCTCCATCGGCTCAGGTTCGACAGTCGCCATCGCCTGAATGTAAACATCGATCAGCGTCTCGTGCTGGTCGAGCTCGTTCTTATCCAGCGTCGACACCATCGTCCGTCCACACGGTCATACCCGTCGAACCGGCCGCGATAATTGCCGCCCCTAGCTGACGCGTGTTCATCATATTGCCTGCGCCGTTCAATAGACTGAGGCCGAGCACGCCCGCGATCTCCCGCAACACCGGCTTCACCACAACTTCCCGGACACCGTCGGTCTCCACGGCGATAGACCCGTTCTCATACTGGACGACGCGCCGAGCACCGATCAAGGCACTCCCCGTCACAGCAAGGCCTTCCAGAGCCACGGGCTCGGAAGGAGGCTTCTTGATAACGAAATGAAGCTCCAGTCCGACGTCTTTGCTTTGCGCCCGCAACTCCTCGGCCGACCCCCGAAACACTTCCTCTATGGAAGCCTCACCATCTAAGGTGTTTACCCGCAACACCATCGCGAGTTGCGCATGGTGCAAGGTGCTCTTCCGGAACGAAACGTGCGTTGATGTTGTAATGGTCTTAACAGTGACGTGCATCCCCTCGGCCGTGACCACGTCGTAGCCCTGCTGATTCACCTCTAGGATTCTGTTGAAAAAGTCAGGCTGTTCGCCTGACTTTTTCAACAGAATCAACCCTAAAGCGGAACGTCGGTAGGTCTCCTTCTGGGCAGTTCGACTGCCTCGCTTAAGCAGCAGGTCGGCTGGTTAGGGATCTGTGCGCGGAGGTCGCATGAAGGCCTAATTATGCGACTGACCTAGACACGTGGAGGACGACCACTCTCAAAATCCGGCCCGAGCAGCCTCGCTCACCTCGTCGCGTTTTATCGGAGTTCTAGGTTTGACCCGGCGGTTGGAGTCAGCCGCCCTTCTGCATGAGCCATCCTCAGATGAGGGCTACTCCGCTGACTCGGCCGGAAGATCGCTCAGGTCCCCCGAGCCAGTCCCGTCCGGACGCGGCTCGCGCGCTCGAGGCGGCGCACCGTCAGGCTGAGCCCGTAGCAGACCGCGAAGTAGATGACGGCGAGCGACGAGTAGAGGAAGATCGGGTTCTGCTCCCGCGCGTTGATGACGCTCGTCGTCTGCAGGATCTCCGGCACGCTGATCACGCTCGCGATCGTCGAGTCCTGAAGGGCGATCAGGCTTTGCGTCAGGAGCGAGGGCATCATGCGGCGGAGCGCCTGCGGCAGGACGACGAGGCGCGTGACCTGCCCCTCGGTCAGACCGGTCGCGAGCGCAGCTTGGCGCTGGCCAGCCGAGATGGACTGGATGCCGGACCGGATGATCTCGGTGAAATAGGCGACCTCGAAGGCCGCCAGCGCGAACAGGGCTGAGGCATAGGCGGAACTCGGTCGCCCCGTCAGGAGCGGCGCGACCGTGTAGACCCAGAACATGATCATCACGAGCGGCGACGAGCGCAGGACGTTGACATAGGCCGTGGTGGGATAGCGGACGAGCGGGTTCGCAGAGAGCCGGCCAGCCGCGAACAGACAGGCGATCGGCAGGGCGATCGCGATCGCCGCAAGCGTCATGACGAGGTTGTACCGGACGAGCGCCAGGAGCAGGGCGGCGAGATCCGTCATCCCTGCCGGCTCATCAGCCCCGAGACGCGCGTCCAGCGCTCGACGAGGCTCATCAGCCCGGCGATGAGCCAGGCGCAGACGAGATAGACCGAGGTCCCGAACAGGTTCGCCTCTACCCACCGGAAGGTCTCCGCCCCGATCTGTTGTGTGACGTAGGCCGTCTCGACGGCGCCGACCGTCATGGCGAGCGACGAGCCCTTGAAGATCGTGACGAATTCCGAGGTGAGGCTCGGGGCGACGATGCGGAGCAGCAGCGGCAGGACCACGTGCCGCTCCGCCTGCCACCAGGTCAGCCCGCTGGCGAGCGCCGCCTGGCGCATCGGGCGGCCGACCGCGTTCATCCCGGCCCGCACGTGCTCGGCGATCTTGGCGGACGAGTAGAGCGACAGGGTGATGATTGCGGCCGTCGTCTCCCAGCCGAGATCGAACAGCATGCGGCGTAGCTCGATCGGCAGAAGCCGCGGCGTCACGTAGTAGATGAAGAACAGCTGGACCAGGACCGGAATGTTCCGGAACAGCTCGACATAGGCGGTGGCGAGGCCGCGCGCGGTCCGGCTCGGCGCCTCCCGGGCCACGCCGGCCAGGATGCCGAGCAGCATCGCGAAGACCCAGGACACGCCGGCGATCTGGATCGTCAGCCAGATCGCACCGGCGATCTGCTCACCGAAGGGAGGCCGCCACAGGACGGCCCAATCCAGTCCGCCGCGCACGATCGTGGGGCGCGTCCAGAGGCCGGTGTCAGGCCGGCCAGGAATTCATCAGCACGAGCGTCTTCAGCTGGTCTGTCAGCGGCAGCGGCGCCGAGTTCGACGGCCCGAAATACTTCTCGAACAGCGCGTTCCACTGTCCCGACGCGAACTGGTTGGCCAGGGTCACGTCGGCGATGCGCTTGAGTTTCGAGCTCGCGGGCCGGATCAGGAAGGCCTGCTGGAAGCTGTTGATGTCGATCGCGACGACCCGGAACTTTGCGCGGTCGGAGCCGAAGCCGTAGAGGATCGGCTCGTCCGAGCTGTAGCCGTCGACGGCGCCGGTCTGGAGCGCGGTAACCCCCTGGGCGTGATCGGGGTAGCCGATGGTGCGAATCGGGGCAGCGGTCCGCTTCTTCGCGTTGATGTCGCGGTAGGCCGCCTCCTCCAGCCCGCCCTGTGGCACGCCGATGCGCTTGCCTGAAATGTCGGCGAAGGACTTGATCGGGCTGTCGGCCATCAGCAGCAGCCCAGTCGCCGTGAGGAAGTGCGGCATCACGAAGTCGACCACCTTGCTGCGACCCTGCGTGACGACGCTCGCTCCGGCCTCCATGTCGATCGTGCCGTTCTGCAGGAGCGGCACGCGGGTCTGGCTCGTGACCGGGATGGTGGCCAGCTGGATCTTGCCGCCGAGCTCCTTGTTCACGGCCTCGTAGATGGCCATCGCGAGTTCGGTCGCGAAGCCGGTGTATTTCCCGGACGCGTCCTTGAAGCCGTAGGGCGGCGCGGCGTCGCGAACGCCGAGGTTGAAGGTGCCGGTGCGCTGGATCCGGTCGAGCGTGTCCTCCGGGCAGGCCGCATTCTGGGCGGAGGCGCCGTCGGCGGAGGCGAATGCGCCCACGGCCGCCGTCGCCAGGAGAAGATGCCGACGGTTCGTCCGCAGCCTGGTCGTGTCGCTCATCGTGCGCTCCTGGGTTCCGTATAGGCGGCGCCGACCAGCGTCTAGAAGCGGTCGGGTCGGAAGGGCGAGAGGTCGATCGGAGAGGGCCGGCCCGATACCAGGTCGGCGATGATCTGGCCCGTATAGGGCCCGGCCGTCATGCCGACATGGCCGTGCCCGAAGGCGTAGATCACGTCCCGGCTGCGCTTCGACGGTCCGAAGACGGGGAGCGAATCGGGCAGGCTCGGCCGGTGCCCCATCCATTTCGAGACCCGCTCCGGCTCGTAGGATGCCGACAGCCCGGGGCAGAGATGGGTCGCGCGCTCGAGCAGGATGTCAGAGCGCCGCCAGTTCGGCGCCGCGTCGAGGCCCGCGAACTCCACCGTGCCGGCGAGCCGAAGCCCACCATCCATCGGCGTCGCCACCACCTTGTACTCGGAATCGGTGGTCGGGACCCGGGGCATGGCTTCCGGATCGCGGATCATCAGATGATAGCCGCGCTCGCTGTCGAGCGGCACGGAATCGCCGAGCGCAGCCGCCAACGGCTTCGAGTAGGCGCCGGCGGCGATCACGGCCATGTCGGCCGGGATCTCGCCCTCCGGGGTCCTCACGGCCCTGAGCCGGTCGCCGTCGACCGAGAAGCCGGTGACGCGCCGCCGGATCAGTTCGCCGCCATCCTGGAGCACGGTCTGCGCGAGGCGGCCGACCAACGCGCCGGGATCGCCCGTGTGGCCGTTGCCCGGGACGAGCTTGGCCCGGGTCAGGTCGCGCGACAGGCTCGGATCGAATTGCCGGATCTCGTCCTGCGAGAGCTCCTCCCAGGTGACGCCGTTCCGCTGGCGCAGGTCCCAGGCGCGCTCGTCGGCCTGCCAAGTCGCGTCGGACCGGTACACTATGAGGATGCCGTTGCGTCGCACGAGCGCCTCCGCTCCGGCATGCCGCACGAGCGGCATCAGGGCGTCGAGGCTCGGCCCCACCAGGGACCGGAGCGCAACGGCCTGCTTCTCGATGCGGGCGGGCGTCCCGGCGAGGGCGTAGCGGATGAACCAGGGTGCGATCCGCGGGAGATAGCTCCACCGGATGGCGAGCGGGCCGAGCGGATCCATCAGGTAGCCGGGCACCTGCATCAGGGTGTCCGGACCGGCGATCGGCACGACCGAGGACGGGTTGAAACAGCCCGCATTGCCGAAGGAGGCGCCCTCGCCCGGCGGGTTCGGATCGACGAGGATGACCTCGTGCCCGTCCCGCTGGAGATAGGAGGCGGCCGCGACCCCGACCATCCCGGCACCGACGATGACGACTCTGCGTCGAGACTGCACCGACCCTGCGCCTCCGCTCAACTAAAACACGGTCTTTCCATCAGCGAGCCTAACCACTAACCTAGGCAGGTCAATAACTTGCCTGAGAAATTTCGAGATGCTCCCACGCCGAGAAGACCTCACGATCGGCTTCGCTCATCCCGCCTATCAGATGAAATCGTGTTTTGATGCGCTCGGGAGCGGCATTACCTGCTTTCAAGTCTTGTCGAAGCAGGAATTGCGCGATCGCGCCCATGAGGCCGACGTGATCTCCGTGTCGGGGCTCTGGGACAACGAGCTCCTCGCATCGGCCAAGAAGCTTCGCTTCATTCAGTCGATCAGCGCCGGCACCAACCAGTACAACTGCGACGCCATCGCGGCGCGCGGGATCCGGCTGACGAGCGCGCAGGGGGTCAATGCCCGTGCGGTGTCCCAGCACGCGATGGCGCTCGTGCTCGCGATCGCTCGGCGTCTGCCCGAGGCGCGCGACAACCAGGCCCGCAAGCTCTGGCGGCCGATGCAGAGCGACTTCGCCGTCCGCGAGGACGAGTTGACGGACAAGACGATGCTGATCGTCGGGCTCGGCACGATCGGCGGCCGGCTCGCCTCGCTCGCAAAGGCGTTCGACATGACGGTGATCGGGACGCGTCGCGACCCCGCCGCCGGCCTGAACGGAGCTGATTCCGTGCACGGGATGGACGATCTCCCGCGTCTCCTCCCCGAGGCGGATTTCGTCGTCCTGACCTGCCCGTTGACCGCGGAGACCCAGGGGCTCATCGATCGCGCCGCGCTAGAGCGGATGAAGCCGACCGCTCATCTCGTGAACGTGGCGCGGGGCGGCTGCGTCGTCGAGACGGACCTGATCGCGGCGCTCGATTCCGGACAGATCGAGGGGGCCGCCCTCGACACGACCGTCGAGGAGCCGTTGCCGTCGGGCTCGCCCCTCTGGACGTTGCCGAACGTCTTCATCACCTCGCATCTCGCGGGCGAGACCCGCCGCTACGAGCAGAACGTGCTCGACATCCTGATGGACAATCTCGACCGGCTCTGGAGAGGCGAGACGGCGCTCCGCAACCAGATCGTCTGATCCCGGATGCCGGCGATCATCGAGTTCAGGGACGTCGACAAGTTTTACGGCACGCATCAGGTGCTCAAATCCTGCTCGACCGCGATCGAGCGGGGCGAGATCGTGGTCGTGTGCGGGCCTTCGGGGTCGGGCAAGAGTACCCTGATCAAATGCGTCAACGGCCTCGAACTCTTCCAGGGCGGAGAGGTGATCTTCGACGGGGTGTCCGTCGGGGCGCCCTCGGCCGATCTGGCGGCGCTCCGCCGCCGGATCGGCATGGTCTTCCAAAGCTTCGAGCTCTACCCGCACATGACCGTCCTGCAGAACGTCACGCTGGCGCCGATCCGGGCGCTCAAGCTGTCGCGGGCGGAGGCCGAGGGTCGGGCCCATGACCTCCTCGGCAAGGTCGGTCTCGCGGATTACGGCCGGCGCTATCCGGCCAGCCTCTCGGGCGGCCAGCAGCAACGGGTCGCCATCGCCCGCGCCCTCGCCACGAACCCGATCGCCATGCTGTTCGACGAGCCGACCTCCGCTCTCGATCCCGAGATGATCCAGGAGGTGCTGGACGTCATAACCGACCTCGCCTCAGCCGGGATGACGATGATCGTGGTCACGCATGAGATGGGTTTTGCCCGCCGGGTCGCCCATCGCCTGATCTTCATGGAGGACGGCCGTATCGTAGAGGATAGCCCGAGCGAGGAGTTCTTTCAGCAGCCGAAGACCGAGCGAGCCGCACGGTTCCTGTCGAAGATCCTCAGCCATTAAGGGCGGGTGCGGCTGCCGCTTCAGAATGAGGAACAAGAGATTTCGAGCTCCGGGCCAGCCTTTCAGAACGGCAACCTCGATTCGGCCTCATACACGATCTTGCCTCCAATGATCGTCAATCGCGAATCGATAAGCTGAAGCTGATGCTCCGTTGCGGTGAGCGGATCTTGGCTGGCGATGAAGAGGTCAGCCAGCTTTCCTGCTTCTAGAGAGCCCTTCTTGTCCTCGTCGTAGGTCAGATACGCACCTGTATTCGTTGCACATCGCAGAGCCTGCTCGCGCGTCAACGCCTGTCCAGGTGCGATTAGATCGTCGGTATAGAGGTTTCTCCGCGAGGCTTTGCCAGATAGGCGAAACATGGAGACCGGCACGTTTGTCGGTCGCCAGGCAGACCGGCACCCCGGCGGCCAACAAGGAACTGGTGCGGCGAGATCTCCTCCTCGCGTTCCGGAGACAAGCCTCGCAGCAGGAGATGGCCTTCCTTGTAGATGTACCGGTTCGTGTGTGTGGACACGACGAGCCCCATGCGGGCGATCCGCTCGACATCGCGCGGCGTCAGCGTGCTGACCTGGCCCAGAACCCAGCGTCGCCCCTTCAAGGGCGTCTCGCGATCGACCTCGTCATAGACGTCGATCATGTTCGGCCAGATCGCCACACTGGCCGGACGTCATGAGCCACGCAGGCCCGGAGCACGGTCCGAACCTGTTCACGGGACAGACCCGTATCGTAGTTGAACCTCGCCCAGCCGGTATAGGGTGATGCTCGACCGCGGAGCTCGTTCGCGCTCGACAGCCCGAGATCGACAAACAATCCGGTTATCTTCAAGTGATCGTCGCCGAGGGACGGCTCGCCGAGCCAGCCCATCCAGGCCTCGACGAAAGCAGTCAGATCGACATCTCCCGCCGATTTCCAGTTGGGGCTGAGGGCCAGGGCCGCCCGCATTGTCAGCGTGCCCGCCCGCCGCGCGTCCTTGTAGGCGCGCAGCACCTCGGTCGCGACGCCATGTCCTCGAGACGCTCGTCGTGCCGAACGCGTGATAGGCGCGAGCGGCGTCCGGCAAGGTCGCCGCGCGGTGGCGGCGCGTAAAGCCGGGCGCGGTCCTGAACAGGATCAACTCCGCGACGGGCTGGAAGTCGTGTTCAACGAAGAGCCCGGTCGGGTCTCCTCGCGCATCGCGCTCGATCTCGAGAGTGTCGATCGGCGATGCCGTCTCGCGCGTTATCCCGACCCGAATGAGCGCCATCGTGTTCGCGCAAGCGACGAGCAGAGGCGTGTGCCGCCAATATCCCCAAATCGATTGGATGAAGACCGGGTTGTGGGGTGCCGCGGCGTCGAGCTCCTGCCGCGTGGGCCAGCGTTGTTCGGCGAGGCTCTCCGGCATCCCGAAATACGAGGGCGGATCCCGATCGGCATCGTCACGACCCACTCGCCCGGCTGCGTGTTCCGGGCGAGATCCCGCGATGCGGCCTGGATATCGGAGATGGACCGGACGCGGCCGAGCGAGGGGAAGACCTCCTTCAAGCCTTCCCGGTCCATATGGGCATGGGCGTCGATGAAGCCCGGCAGCACGGCGCGGCCGGCAAGATCGATGCAGCGGGTCCAGGCGGCGACGCAGGCCTCGACCTCCTCGTGCGAGCCGACCACCGTGAGCTTGTCGCCGGCGATCGCGATCGAATCTGCGATGCTGAACCGGTGGCCGAGTGTGATGACCTTGCCGCCTGTCAGGACGAGGTCGGCGAGGTCGGGTCGTCACGGAGCGGCTGCGTCGCGACAGTTAACGGCCACCAGCGCTCCGTTGGCCACTCGTGAGACGCATCCGGCGGAACCGGAGAAGAGTGATCCGGTTACGGGGATCTTCAATCCCCGCTCGCCGCGAACCGCAACGTCCAAGAGGGAATATGCCGACTCAAGCGGCCGAAGATTGTCCTGACGAGCTGCTTCGTCCCAAAGGGATCCGACCATCAGGATCTCATCTGCGGCATCAATGGACCCTGACGTTTGTCTCTTCAACAATCTTCTTCCAGTAAAGGATATCTTCCCTGAGGGCGCGACCGAAGTCTGCTGGTCCCTTGTTGACGATGTCGAACCCGACCTCCGCGAGGCGTTTGCGTGCGGTCGGCTGCTGAAGGAACTCGTCGATCGCACGTTGAAGCATCATGACGACATCATCGGGTGTGCCCTTCGGCGCCAGGACGCCGACCCAGGTGTCGCCCTCGATTTCTGGGAAGCCCTGCTCGATCATGGTGGGGACTTCGGGCAGCTGCTGGGACCGCGTTCTGCTTGTGACGGCCATCGCCTTCAGCTGGCCACCGGCGATCAGCGGACCGGCCGACGCAATCGTGGTCCACGCGGTGGGGACAACGTTGGAGACGACGGCCTGCACCGCTGGGCCCGCGCCGGGATAGGTTACGCCCACCAAGTCGAGCTTTTGGGTGACCTTAAGCAACTCTGCGAGCAGCTGGGCTTGGGTCCCGACCCCTCCGTGTGCGTAGTTCTGGTTGGGTCGCGCCTTCAGGTCGGCGACGAGTTCCTTGGCATCGCGCGCCGCGACGGAAGGATGGGCCGAGATGACATGCGTGGAGGACACGCCAAGATTGATCGGAACGAAGTCGGCGATGGGATCGTAGGGGAGATTGCTGAAGACCGACGCGTTAACTGTATGCGTGCTCAGGGCGAACAGGATCGTATATCCATCGGGGGTTGCGCGTGCCGCCTGAGACGTTCCGCGATTGCCTGTTGCTCCCGGAAGGTTCTCGACGACGAATTGCTGGCCGAGTCGCTGCGACAGGTACTGGCAGGCAAGTCGCGCGTAGACGTCGGCCGTACCGCCTGGCGCGAACGTCACGATCGCGCGAACGGGCCGGGCGGGATAGGCCTGCGCTGAGGCGATGTTCGGCGCCGCAAGCAGAGCTGCGGAACTGAGGCTCACGAAGGCTCGTCGATCGAGAGTGCCGAGACAGGTCGACGCGGGCTTCAGGATCGATCGGTCGCACCGAGAAATTCTGCTCATGTCGAAATGCCCTATCTAAGGAGCGCTGGTCGATGCGCGTTCAAACCCATTCAGAGCGGCAGTCTGGTCCCAATGCCTTTCGCAAGCGCCGTCTCGTACACAACGATTGCCGAAGCGAGATCGGCGATTCCCGTTCCCGAGAAGATCAACGCATTGCGTTCGCTGGGACTCAAGCGCCCCGGGAGGCGCTCGGCGACAAGATCGCAGAGCTCGGCCGCGAAGGGACCGTCGTAATTCAGCGTCCCCGCAGGCCCGACGGTGCTTTGCTCGCGATCGTCGGTGATCGTGCGATCGAACGCCCCGAGACTTTCGCGTGCCCAACCGAAGCCGAGATCGACTGAGGCGACGAAGGTGCCAGGCTCGACCCAGTTGGCATCGAGGCGTCCGGCACTCGAAGAGCCGTGCGGGATCGAGCTCACGACGATATCGCAGCCAGCGATCGCAGCTCGCGGTTCGGAGACGGCGCGTGCTTGCAGGCCCTTTTCGCGAGCGAGGTTGGCAAAAGCTTTAGCGGTTTCGAGGCGCCGGCTGAAGGCCACGACGTTTGTCAGCGGCAGGGCGGCCGAGAAGACGTCGAGGTGACGTCGCGCCTGATCACCACAGGCCAGAAAGCCGATTGCACTCGATTCGGGTCGCGCCATCTTCCGGGCCGCAATCAGAGAGATCAGCGCCGTCCTGATGGACGAAATCCAGATGCCATCCATGATGGCAATAGGCTGTCCCGTGTTCGCCTCGTTGAGAATGATCAACGGCATGTAATCAGGAAGCCCGGTCGAGGCGTTGTCAGGGAAGTAGCCGAACCACTTGAAGGCTCCATAGGCGGGGCGGTCCATGGCAGCGCCCTTTCCACGAAACGCGTTTCGGCCGCCGGCGCCGATCACGACCTTGGCGTGAGACCAGACTCTGCCCTCTGCGCGACGCAGAAACGCCTGATGGATCGCCAGCTCTAGCGCTTCGGCCGACACGTTGCAGGCCACGACGTCCGACCGGGACAGGTAGATCAGTTCGCCCATTCCAAGACACAGCATACGAACGGACCTTACACATCATTCGACGGCGAAAGACAGCGACTAGTACCGCTTCGCGAGGTTCTGATTCATGATTCGTCATGATGGATCAGTTCGAGAACCGAACCCGATAATCGCCGGGCGTAACGCCGAGCCGACGCAAGAAGGCGCGGCGCATCCGCTCCTCATCGCCAAAACCGGACCGCGCGGCGATCTGCTTCATAGGCGCGTCTGTTTCTTCAATGTCCCGCCGCGCGCTCTCGATACGCAGGTCCTCCACCATTTTGGCCGGGGTGCGCCCGACCCTCTCGGTGTAGACACGCGCAAAGCTGCGTGGGCTCATGCCGGCCCGCTCGGCCAAGCGCTCGACGCGCAAGTCGGCCGAAAGGTTTTCCCCTATCCAGACGTGGAGCACCCCAAACCGGCCGTCGTCTTCGGCAGCCTGGAGCTGAAGCGGGGCGCTGAATTGGCTTTGCCCGCCCGGACGCTTGAGGAACACCACAAGCCGGCGCGCCACCGCCAGGGCGAGGGCCCGACCCTCGTCCTCCTCAATGAGCGCCAGGGCGAGGTCAATCCCGGCGGTCGCGCCGGCCGAGGTCCAGACCGACCCGTCGCGCACGAAGATCGGGTCGGGCTCGACCCGCAGGTCGGCGTGCCGTGCCTGAAGAAGATCGCACGATCGCCAGTGCGTGGCCACGCGTCGACCCGAGAGGAGGCCCGCATCCGCCAGCACGAAAGCGCCCGTGCAGACGGAGCAGACGCGCCGGACCTGTGCCGCTTGCAGCTTGACCCAGGCGAGGAGTTCGGGATCGGCCGTAGCCGCCGTGGACCCCGGGACCGCCCGCTACGAGGAAGGTGTCAACGTCCCGACTCGCCGCCGAGAGGGGGACGGTTGCAAGGACCAGGCCCGAGGAGGTCGCGACGGGGCCGCCGACCCGCGACGCGACCGTGAGCCCATAAGCTGGCGGCAGCCCAACCTCACCCAACAGCTCGCTCGCGGTTGCGAACGCCTGCAGCGGCCCCGCGACATCGAGCAGTTGCGCGCCCTCGAACGCCACCAGGACCACGTGGCGGGGGCTCTCGCTCATCCCGTTCTCCCCCATTACGGCAGGAAAGGAGGCAGTTGTGTCATTTCGGTCAGCGCGCGTCACCCTCAAACTGCTCCGGCGGCTGGGTTGGCCGGACAGTGCCCCTGAGGCGTCCTATGATCGACACGCCCGCCCCGTTTCGGATCGGCTTTTTACTTTTTCCCCGCCTGACCCAGCTCGACCTTACCGGTCCTTACGAGATCCTCGCCCGCCTGCCGCGGGCGGAAGTACATTTACTCTGGAAGACCCTCGAGCCGGTGCGCTCCGAGCACGGCCTCGCCATCGTGCCGACGACGACGCTGGCCGACTGCCCGCCCCTGGATCTCGTCTGCGTGCCGGGCGGTCCCGGCGTGAACGCGCTGCTGGACGACAGGGAGGTCGTCGCATTCCTAGGACGCGCAGCTGCTGAGGCGCGCTACGTCACGTCCGTCTGCACCGGCTCGCTCCTCCTGGGTGCGGCAGGTTTGTTGCGTGGGCGGCGAGCGACCTCGCACTGGCTGTCGCGCGATCTGCTGCGCGCCTTCGGCGCCGAGCCAACGCCCGAGCGGGTGGTGGTCGACGGTCATATGATCACCGGAGGGGGTGTCACGGCGGGGATCGACTTCGGGCTGCGTGTCGTGGCCGAGATCGCCGGACAGGAGGTTGCGGAGGCGATCCAACTCCTGGTCGAATACGATCCCGCGCCACCCTTCGACGCGGGAAGTCCCGAACGGGCTCCGGCAGCGGCGCGCGAAACCGTGGCCGGCCGCGCTGCCGCGGGCCAGCGCGACCGGGCCGAACGGGTCGCCCGCGCGGTCGAGTTAATGCCTCCGGCGGGCTCCTGATTCTCATGATCGGGCGGCACAGCGAGGTCGGCGTGTAACCCGAAAGTCGAATGGCCGACCAGAAACGATCGAACGGAGAAACCGATGTCGCTTCGAACCATGCTGCTCGCAACTGCGTTCGCGAGCCTTTTTGCCGGCGCCGCGCAGGCGCAGGTTTCGGTCAAGATCGGCGTATTGAACGACCGCTCCGGGCTCTATGCCGATCTATCGGGCGAGGGGTCCGTCAACGCCGCTCGCATGGCGGTCGATGACTTCAAAGCCGCCGAGAAGGGCATCACGGTCGAGATCGTTTCGGCCGATCATCAAAACAAGCCGGATGTCGGCTCCAATATCGCCCGGCAATGGTACGACCAGGGTGGAGTTGATGCCATCTTCGACGTGCCGAATTCGTCCGTCGCCCTCGCGGTCAGCCAGATCACGCGTGAGAAGAACAAAGTCTTCATCAATTCCGGTGCCGCGGCGTCGGAACTCACCGGCCCGCAATGCTCGCCGAACACCGTCCACTGGAGCTACGACACCGTCGCGCTCGCCAACGGCACCGGCGGCGCGATGGTCAAGCAGGGGGGCGACACCTGGTTCTTCCTGACCGCCGACTACGCGTTCGGCCACGCGCTGGAGCGCGACACCGCGGCAGTGGTCGTAAAGAACGGCGGCAAGGTGATCGGCTCGGTGAAGACGCCGTTCCCGGGCCAGGACTTCTCCTCGTTCTTGCTCCAGGCCCAAGCCTCCAAGGCCAAGGTGATCGGCCTCGCCAACGCCGGCGGCGACACCATCAACTCGATCAAGCAAGCAGGTGAATTCGGCATCACGCGAAGCGGGCAGAAGCTCGCGGGCCTGCTCGTGTTCATTTCGGACGTGTACGCGCTCGGTCTCCAGACAGCGCAGGGCCTCGTGCTGACTGAGGCTTTCTACTGGGATCTTAACGACGGCACGCGCGCCTGGTCGAAGCGCTTCGCCGAGAAGAACGGCGGCAGGATGCCGACCACGGTCCAAGCGGGGGTCTACGCAAGTCTTCTGCACTACCTCAAGGCGGTCGACGCGTTGAAGAACAAGGCCCCGCAGCAAGTCATGGCCAGGATGAAGGAGATGGCCACCGACGATGCGCTGTTTGGCGAAGGCAAGATCCGTGTGGATGGCCGCACCATCCATGACATGTATCTGTTCGAGGTCAAAAAGCCGAACGAGTCGAAGGGCCCATGGGACTTTTACAAGCTCCTCGCCACGATTCCTGGCGACCAGGCTTTCCGGCCCTTGAATGAGGGCAATTGCCCGCTCGTCGGCAAGAGCTGAAATCGCCAGGAGCGGGACGGCGGCGGTCGTCGCCGTGCTCCCCCGGATGGGGCACAGCCAAGCGCGGGATGAGCGACGAGGTTTGGGCCTCGCTATGGAGTTTGGAATCCCGCCCGCGGGCGCGGAATTCGGAGAGGTCGGATTTTCCAGCCGAATTTGGCGGATCGGGTGAGATGATCCCGGAGTAAGAGCACTGATTTTCGGCGGCCGCACGTCCATGAGGCCCAGGGGAGGGTGATTGGCCATCAGGTGGCCGCCGCACTCGAGCAATACTGGCGCTCGCTCATCGCCGTCTTCGTGAATGTCGCGACATGCTCGGCTCCTGACTTGCACCGGCGCGGAGAAAGGCTTGTTCATGGAACGGCTCCTCTGCTGGAGGGAGCCAGGATGCCCGGTGCTCGCCCGAGCCTCTCAACAACCGCTACGCTTCTCCTCTCACGACGTCATCAGCCCCAAGCGCCCCTCCCGCCCAGCGGGTTCCTTCTCCGGCCAACTCCAGCCCTGAAGTCGATCAAGGGGGAGGTCCGGGTCGCGGGGTGAAGCGGCCATAGTGGCGTCAGGCCCACGAACGTGCGGTTTCGGGCAAGCACCCGACGTCCGGTGTTTGCGCATAGGCGTCTTCCTACGCCGCTCAGACCTCCTGAAGGACCCGGTACACCTGCATACGTGAACACCCGACCACCCTCGCGATGACGGCTGGGCCGTCGCCGGCGGCGTGCAGCGCCTTGATGCGGCTCCGGTCGAGCCGGCGCTTGCCGCCCGCATACACCCCGTCACCTTTCGCCCGCTCGATGCCCTCGCGCTGGCGCTCCTTGATGAAGCGGCGCTCCATTTGTGCGACCATGCCGAGGACGGTCAGGACGATGTGCCCCATCTCACCGCGCGTGGATACGTGCGGGTCGAGCACGGTCACGAACGCGCCCCGTTGCTCGGCCTCGTGGATCAGGTTGAGGACGTCGCGAGTGTCGCGGCCCAGCCGGTCGAGGCGGGTGACCACGAGTTCGTCGCCGGGTCGCAGAAACTCCAGCACGGTCGCGAGTTCGGCCCGACCCTCGCGACTGCCGCCCGACACCTTCTCCGACCGGATGA
>JAABUN010005611.1_pt1 | contig 15384 bp, 15 predicted proteins | sample 5559311 | NCBI WGS metagenome assembly JAABUN01 (sample SAMN10711877, study PRJNA513370) | rock metagenome | isolation source: Antarctica rocks | place: Antarctica: Victoria Land, Siegfried Peak sud | reverse complement strand
CGGCCGCAGCGAGCGTCCAGTCGAGGCTGCCATCGGCGAGCGCGGTTGTCACCTCGAAGTTTGTCGCCGTGCCATCGGGGAGGTTGTACCAGACCCCCACTTGCTCACCGGGGGTGAAGTCGGCAGGGGCCTTCGCTTCGAGGGTGTTCGGGTTCAAGGTGAGGGAATCGGGGGTTTTGGCCGAGACACCACCCCCGGTCAATAGCCCGAAGGTGAGGGGGGCGGCGGTGGCACCAACGAATGCGAGCCGAGCTACTTGCGTCTTCATTGTCGCGTACTCCTCGTGCGGCAGGCTACAGCGCTTGCCGTCAATCTGTGATCGTGCGGCGCGCTGAGTGCGCCGTATCGCTGTCAGAACAGTTGCCGGGATCGGGATCGGGGTCGGGGTCGGGGTCGGTCGAAAGGTCGCGCGCTCAGTAATCACTCCAGGGAGCGCCGGTACCGCATCGCGTCATGACTGCTCCTTTCTGCACAGCGGTGAGACCACGGCGGTCAACATAGCTACTTTAATCCCGTTACCTGAGAAGGGTGTGAGAATAGCCTGGGATTCTTCTCAGGAACGGCGGCAGACCGAATGACAGGGTAGAATTGCTCACCGCGAGGGCCAGCCTCGCGGTGATAGTATGGCGTCACATAGAGGCACGATGGCGGAAGCAATACCCGTGAAGAGCGGCTGGTGGCAAGAATTAACCGCGCGTGTCGGGGCGGTACTCCCGCGCGGCCTCGGGCCGGACGCCGAACGGCAGACAATCGAGACGGCGGCGGGTACGGCGCATTACGTGGCGATCGGGAGCGGGCCACCAGTGATCTTCCTGCATGGACTCGACGGATCGTCGCGCTGGTGGACCCCGACGCTGCGCCTCCTCGCGCCGCACTTTCGCTGCTTCGCGCTCGATTTCATCGATTTCGACCGCTGGCGCGAACGCTCGCGCGTGGCCCTGCCGCGCGCCAGCACTTTTGTCGCCGCCTGGTTGGAGGCGCTGGAACTCGATCACGTCCACGTCATCGCCCACTCGATGGGCGGATACGCCGCCTGCCAACTGGCGATCGAGCATCCACAGGTGGTCGACCGGCTCGTGCTGGTCGCCCCGGCGATCCTCGGGTCGCGCCCACCGTACATCCGCGAGGCGAGCCGCCTCGGCCCGCTGGCCTGGACGGTCACACCCGCCTTCCTGCCGGTCCTCGTAGGCGACTCGCTGCGTACCGGGCCGCTCCGCTGGCTGCGCTCGGCAACGGAATTGCGTCAGGCAACGCCACTACCACTGGAAAAGATCGACGCGCCGACACTCCTGATCTGGGGCGCGCGCGATCCGCTGGTACCAGTCGGGCAGGGACCGCTGGTGCAGCGTCGGATCGCCGAGGCCCAACTGCTAACCTTACCGGGAGCGCGTCACGTACCGATGTATGAGCAAGCTGCCGCCTGCAACGAGGCGATCGATCGCTTCTTGCATGGCGAAGAAATCAACCAGCACGGATCACACGAACCGGATAAAGGATGAGCGAACAGCAACGGAACCGCCGCGCGGCCCCCTGGGAGCGACTACAGGGCTACGATGCCCTCGTACAGACGGCGGAAGTCGATGTCGATGGACACCGCTACTTCTATCGTTATGCTGGGGAGGAACGTGCCGGGGCGCTGCCGCTCGTCCTCATTCACGGGCTCGGCGTGTCGAGCGCCTACTGGGGTCGCCTCTTCCCCTGGCTTGCCGATCACCGCCCGGTCTACGCGCTCGATCTACCCGGCTTCGGTCGCACCGACGACCCGGACGACATCCTGAACAGCGTCCAACTCGCGCACGCGACACGGCGCTGGATGGAGACGGTGGGGCTCGACTGCGCCCATGTCCTCGCCCACTCGCAGGGCGCGCAAGTGGCGATCGAGCTGGCCGACGACTGCCCCCACCATGTCGCCTCGCTCACCCTCGCCAGCCCGACCCTCGGCGAACGCGACCCACCGATGCCCTGGATGGCCTTCCGCCTCCTGCGCGATGCGCCACGCGAAGATCGCAGCCTGCTGCCGGTGCTCACCCGGGCGTACATTCGCTCCGGCCTGGTGCCGATGGTCTGGACCAACCATCTGCTGAGTCACGACGATAGTGTGGAAACCCTCGGCCGTCTCCACCTACCGACATTCCTCGTGCGTGGTGAACGCGACCCGGTGGTAACCGCCAGGGCGATTCGGCTCCTCGCGCACGCCGCGCCACACGCGAAGTGCGCGATCATCAGCGCCGCGCCGCACGGCTTCCATTGGAGCCATGCCTTGAAGTTGGCGCGACTGGTCAACGATTTCCTCGCCGACCTCGATGCGCCAGAAACCGCGTGCGACACCGCAGAATAACCACCGGTCGTCCGGCGGTCAGGCGGCGCTCGCCGCGTGCGCCGCACGAGTTGACAATGCGCCCGCACAGCGCGATCCTGGGCAGGCACAGCCCGTGGCAACGAGTACACGGCGCACGGGTGGACAGCGTGGGAAAGGGAGAAGTGGATGCTCCAGCGGATCAGCAAGCCAGAGTCGGCGGCGGTACGGGGATTCCTTATCCTCGCGCTGATGCAAATCGCGTTCGGCTTCGCGCTGAACGCCCAGCAGAATATCGTCACGAACTACTTCGAGGGACCGCTCGGTCTGCAAGGGCCGCAGTTTGGCTATATCACCGCGATCCGCGAGATCCCCGGCTTTCTGCTGATCTTCCTTAGCGCCCTCTTCTACAAAATCTCACTCCAGCGCGTAACCGCCGGGGCACTCATGCTCCTCGCGGTCAGCTACGCCCTCTTCGGCGTCTCCAATAGCTTCTGGACCGTCGCGCCGTGGGTTATCCTCTCCAGCATGGGCTATCACACCGTCTTGCAGACCCAATACGCGCTCGGGATGAGCTTGACCTCGAAAGAAAAAAGTGGCGCAACCCTCGGGCGCCTCTCGGCCCTCAACCAGAGTGGCTCGCTGATCGCCCTGGTCTTCATCCTGATCACTTTTCACTTCAACTGGCTGACGTTTCGGCCAACGTTCGTCATCCTCGGCGTGGTCGCGCTCCTCGGCGCACTGGCAATCGCCCGCTTCCCGCATCTGCACGACGGCGAAGAACGCGCCCAGGCGGCCGATCGGCCGCGGATCGTCCTACGCCGCGAATATCGCTACTATTACTGGTTGAGTATCCTCGATGGCGGTCGCCAGCAAGTCTTTTTCTCCTTCGGGCTCTGGGTTCTCGTCCACGCCTTCAAGCTCTCGGTGGCGCAGGTCTCGGCGCTGTTGATCGCGGTCACATTCGCGTCGATGCTCTCGGGGGCGTATATCGGGAAGCTGATCGACCAATACGGTGAGCGACGCCTGCTAGCCGGGGTCAATGTGGCGTATGTGCTGGCGCTGGCGGGCTACGCCTTCACCAGCAATGTCTTCGTCGCCTGCGGCTGCTACATCCTCTATACCTTCATCACCCCCCTCTCGCCGATCGCCAGCGCGACCTATCTGCGGAAGATCGCCGTCCCCACGGACCTCGCGCCGAGCTTCGCGATGGGCACAACGATGCAGCACGCGGCGGCGATCGTCGTGCCGATCACGGCGGGATTCATCCTCAACTTCGTTGGCTACCAGATCCCGTTCATGATCGCCTGCGGCTTCGCGTGCCTCACTTTCTTTGTCACGCGGAAGCTCGACCCCGACAACCAGCGCGTCATCAGCAGCCCCAGCGCCGCCGAAGCCGAGCGTATAGCGGAAGCCAACGCCGGGGCTGAAACCGCGCTGGCGACTCCGGCTGGCGCACCGCCGCGCCCCATTCCGGCGACAGGCGAACGGGCCGACTAACGGGCGGTGTCGGGTGACATGACGCTAGTCGGTGCGCCAAGGAACGGCGCGAAGTGCGCCGCAACGCGGTCGGCCATCGTTGCCAAACCAGCCGAACCATCGACAGGCAAGGGCGTCAACCCGAAGAACTTGCACTGCGCCGCGATCTGCTGACCGATCAGCAGATCACGCGCGATCAGGTTCTCGCGGGCACGCGGCAGATCGCTGACCGGCACCCCCGCAAGCTTCTCGCGACGGGTCACCGAGGTGCGCTTAAATTCTTCCGTCGGCAGCAGCCAAACCGCCTGCCGTGGATCAGCAAGCAGCGGTGCAATCGTCGCGGGAAAAAAGCCCGGACCTTCGGCGATCACACGCGACCGCGCGGGCAGGGCCATGAGATCGTCGCAGGCCATTGCTGTGCGCTCGGTCCAACTCGCGATCGTGCGGCGCACCATCTCTTCCGATGTGGAGCCGGGCCAGCGTGCCTCTGCGTCGAGCCGATCGGGGTGGGCCGCATAGAGTGCCGGGTGGCATTGCGGATCGGCACGCGCGAAGTGATCGGGCTCGTGCCGATCGAAGTGGTAGACCTGCAAACCCCACTTGCGCGCGATGATCTGCGCGATCGATGTTTTGCCAGCATCCTTGTCAACTACCGATCAACGATCGGGGACCTCCACCACGATAGCGAATCACCGCGCCGGAAAGCACCGTCCGAAAGGTCGATGCGCCCACGAAACCGCTATGTTAGAATGCATGTACCCTAACACAATGGCACTTCCCATCTACAAAAATTCGATAGCGCGGCGCGATGCGTCGCCCGAGCGCACACGCCCATACAAAGGGGCAACCGTAGCCACCTGCGGCGCGTTGTAGCGAATGGGACCACCTGATTCGCCGTTGAAGGATGTGTTATGTCACTTGGGTCTGCCTACCATACCTATCTCCGCCCCCTCCATCGTTTCCTTATGGGGCGCTCGTTCTACGCGCTAGTCCTGGCGAGTGCGCTGGCCTACGCGCTCCTGGCCGCGCGGATCGGGCGCTTGCAGAGTTGGAGCTACGCCTGGTTTGCCTGGAATCTCATTCTCGCCTGGGTACCATATGCCGCGAGCCTCTGGGCCGATCGGTTGCACCTACGCAACGCCGCGCGGCCGTGGCGACTCCTCCCCGCTGCGGCCCTCTGGCTGGCGTTCCTGCCGAATGCACCGTACCTGGTCACCGATTTCATGCATATCCGCGCCAGGCCGGAGATGCCGTGGCTCTTCTGGTTCGACATCATGATGATGGCGGTCTTCGCCTGGACCGGTTGTATCCTCGGCGCGGTGTCGCTCGGGATCATGCAACGGATTGTCGGCGATTATCTCGGTCGGGCGGCAAGCTGGCTCTTCGTCCTGCTCACGGCGGGGCTCTGCGGCGTGGGGATCTATCTCGGGCGCTTCGAACGTTGGAATAGCTGGGATATCTTGGTCAATCCGCTTGCCCTCGCGCACGACATGATCGGACCGCTGCTCGATCCAGCCGCCTATCTGCGACCGCTGGCGATGTCAGGTTTGTTCGCCGCATTTTTCCTCATCAGCTATCTGACACTCGCCGCAAAACCGGGACGACAAGTGACAGAAGAGCAAGCCTGATACGCGCGGCATCACTGAAAATGCAGTTGTCCGACAAAGGTCATCATTTAAGCCCTCGCAAAACACTGCAATGTTACCGCGAACGTGGTAGCATTGCAGTGTTTGTATTGAAAGTGTGCAAGAAGGGCAAAGGACGAGAAGATGGTACGGCGTGCAAGCGCGCTGCCTGTGCAAGTAGCACAAAGCTTACTTCAACGAATCATCTCGGAGGAATTCCCGGCGGGAACGGTCCTGCCGTCGGAGCGCGAATTACAAGATCATTACGGCGTCAGCCGACCGGTCGTGCGCGAGGCGATCAAGTTGCTCGCGGCGCGCGGGATCATCGCGACCAGTTCGGGTCAGGGCGCGGTTGTCGCCTCGGATATGACCAGCCCGGCACGCGATGCCCTGGTGCTGGCCTTCTATCGGGCACATGCCAGCGCCGAGGACATTCTCAACACACGAACGTTGCTTGAGCCGGAGATCGCGGCGATGGCTGCGGTCCAGGCAACACCGCTGCAAATTCGCCGGATTAATAGTATGACCCGCGCCTTCGATGGCGAACCCGATGGCAGCGAGGAATCGCAGACACGGCTCGCCGATCGCTGGTCAACGACCGATGCGCGCTTCCACGTCCTCCTTGCGGAAGCGAGCCAGAATCCTGTCCTGGCGATCCTGGCCGAGGTAATCGTCGGGATCCTCTGGCAGCAGCGACGGAGTGGCCGCAATTACCATCCGGGGCCGGAGCGCGAATTGGCGCAGTCGCAGCACCGGATTATCGCCGCAGCGGTCGCCGCACGCGATCCCGAGGCGGCGCATCAGGCGATGCTGGAACATCTCCAATCGACGCGCGAGGCGCTGATGCAGTTCCCCGATGGCTTGCAGAGCACGATCGACGTGATGATCGACGGCTCACGGATTTAACCGCCAAACCGCAACGACAGAGGCGCGGGCAACTGCCCGCGCCTCCCCTTTGACCGTCACTGGTGAGGTGGTGGTGGTAGAGGCGTAGAGGCGGATCTTGACCCGCCCGGCTGGTGGCGGCCCGGCGTTGCCAGCGGCCATGCCACGCGGGTGGCGATCCGGCGGCGTGGGCGGCGTTGACGGCGGGCGGGTCAAGATCCGCCCCTACCGCCACCGCCATTCCCAAGTCCGTGCCCCGATCTTGCGCTAGCGCGTGAACATGGTGCCGCGCACATAATCGGCCTCCGACGAAGCCAGGAAGGCGATCACTTTCGCCACCCCATCGGCGGACCCGAGGACCAAGCGAGCCTCATCGAAGACTTCTTCCTTGGGACGACCGGCGCGCTCGGCCTCGACGGCGATCACACTCAGCTTCATCTCCGTGGCGATCTGGCCCGGACAGACGACGTTGACGCGAATACCGCGCGGGGCTAATCGTCCCTCCATCGTCAGGCCGAGGCCATGCACCCCGGCCTTGCTCGCGCCGTAAGCGAGGGAAGAACTCGGCCCACGCACCCCGCCCCCCGACGAGATCAGGATCAGGACGCCGCGACCGCTCGCTTCGAGCAACGCAGCGGCGTGTTTGACGCAGAGGAAGATCCCCTTGACGTTGACATCAAGGACGAGATCCCAGTTGTCGATCGACAACTCTTCGGGCTGCTCATACGCGCCCTTCAGGACACCGGCCGCACAGATCAGCGCATCGAGCCGTCCATGTCGCTCGCGCACACCGGCAAAAACCGCCGCAACCGCAGCATCATCGCGCACATCGGCCTGCGCCGCTTCCGCCGCGCCGCCACCGGCGCGAATATCGGCGGCGACGCGCGTCGCCGCTTCGCCCTGCTGATCCATCAGGATAACGGTCGCACCACGCTCGGCGCATAGCCGCGCGGTCGCCTCACCGATCCCTTGCGCCGCCCCGGTCACCAGGATAATCTTGCCACCGAGATCCAAAGAGCCTCCTTTGTTTTGACCGCTCCCCCGGCCCCTCCCCGACGCGGGGAGGGGTGCCTCGTTGGAGCGGTGTTGCTTTGTCTGCTAGCTACCACGTCACTGACATGTCACCCCTCCCCGCGTCGGGGAGGGGCCGGGGGAGCGGTCTACCCTACCTCAGTTAATCGGCAGCCCCAGCTTCGTCAGCGTCTGCCGCACATTGGCGACCGCTTGCGGCACCAGGCTCTCGGGGAGATGCTCCACGAGGCCATAACCATCGGGCAGCAGTTCCTCGAAGCGGCGGAAGAACGTCGCAAAGTCGAGGACGCCATCGCCGGGCACGGTCTCGCTGATATGGACGACGAGCCGATCCTCGGCATAGACATCTTTGATATGCGCGGCGGCAATCGCCGGGCCGAGGGTATCGAAGAGTTCGTTGAGGAGCGGCGTGGTGTCCCACAACGTCGCGAAGTCGCCGATGAAGTTGACCGGATCGAGGCTTACCTTGATCCACGGCGAGTCGACGCGGTCGAGGACACGCCGCACGCGGGTCGCGCTGTCGAGGGTGCTGGTGACGTGGCATTCGAGCGCGATCGGCACGCCATACTGCTCACAGGCGCTCGTCACCTCGCGCAGGCTCCGCACCAGCGCATCCTCGGCGCTGGCGCTGTGGTTGTCCCGGTGCGGATTCCACGGGCCGCGCGGGTTGCGGCTACCGGGGCCGGAAAGGACCGATTGCGCCCCGAGTTCCGCCGCGACGCGCACCGCATGGCCGAGCTTCCGCGCGGCCTCGCGCCGTACCGTCTCGTCCACACTGACCAGCGGCTGTTGCCAGCCCCACGACTGCACCACCGCGATCCCGTGCGCCGCGAAAACGTCGCGCGCCCGGCGCAATTCCTCGCGCGTCAGCGTCGCAGGGTCACCTTGAAAGTGTGTCCCGACGCCGGTCAGCCCCAACTCCGCCAGCTTCGCCGCCAGCCGATCGTCCACCGCCTTGAGATCGCGCGGAACGATCGCGCCCGCTACGCCGATACGCATGAATGTCCTCCGGGATTAGTCGGCAGTAGAGGTTCGTTGCTGGCGCAGTGGTCATCGTGCCACCGCGTAACCACTGCCCACTGCCGACTGCCGACTCCTCACTAACATCAGACCAATTGTCGTATGCGCCCTCGTTCGGGTGTTGTAACAGGCACGATTCTGGTTGTCAATTCACCGCAAACAAAGCTATAGGGCTTATGTGCGAGCCTTCTCACACATAAGCCCTGAGCGACGCCGTCAGTCATGGCGACATTATCAACTTGCAGCGGTGGGACTTGTGGCAACTGCGTAGCCGCGCCACGGGATCTGACGTTGACAGTCATAGCTCGCTAGCCTATCGTAGCGTATCTGGTCGTCGACCTGACCAGTAGACCGATAGTTCAGGAATGATTCGATGCTCGCGAAAGTGAAAAAGCTTCATGCCCGCAACGATTGAGGACTTTCGGATCACGCGCATTCAGTATCCGCGCTCCCGCGTGATCGGCGATTCGCAGGTGCGCTTCGATACCCATCACATCGGCACCCTGGAACTGGTGTCGAGCAGCGGTCAGGTCGGGGTCGGCTTCTTCGGCGCGCTGATGTACCCACTCCCCGATCAGGCCGAACTGACGCGCGTCTTCGGCACCGAAATCTTCCCCGGACTCCAGGGGCAGACGCCGTTCGCGCTGACCCACCGCCTCGCGCGGCCACGCGGCGGCAATATCCGTGCCCACCCGTTCGGCCAACCGATCGATCAGGCGCTCTGGGATCTCCAAGGCAAAGAACTCGATCTGCCACTCTATCGCCTGCTAGGCGGCACGGACAACCGGGTCCGCGCCTACGCCAGCGGCCTCGATTACCACATGCCCGACGACGAGTTCCAGGCGTTCTTCGCGGAGGCGCGGGCGCTCGGCTTCAGCGCGCACAAGATCAAGGTCGGGCATCCGGACCTCGCCTGGGATCTGCGCCGACTCGGGCTGCTCATCGAAGCGGTCGGGCCAGACGCGACGATCATGGTCGATGCCAACGAGGCGTGGTCGCCGAAAGAGGCGATCCGTCGCGCTCATGCCTACCACGACGCCGGGTATCCGATCTACTGGATCGAGGATCCCTGCCTGCGCGACGATTTCGCGGGCCTCGCGCGGGTGGCACAAGAAGTGCCATTCAGTCATATCAATAGCGGGGAATACCTCGATCTGCGCGGCAAACGCCTGTTGATGGAGGCCCGCGCGGTCGATTATCTCAACGTTCACGGCAGTGTCGGCGACACGTTGCGCGCCGCCTGGCTCGCCGCCGAGTACGGGCTACCGGTCTCGCTCGGCAATACGCCGTTCGAGTTGGGCGTCCATCTGGCGGCGGCGTTACCGGAGGCGCACTGGATCGAATATTCGTTCCAGGATTACAACCAACTCGTCAACGAGCCGGTGCGGTTCGATGCTGGCTATGCGCTCGCGCCCGATCGTCCCGGCCACGGACTGACCCTCTCAGAGGCCGCACGCACCGAATATGCCCGTCCGACGTTCGGGTAAGGCGCGACAGACCGGTGGCGCAGGTGTACGATGGCGGCGGGGCAATGCTGATTCGGCGTGCTGCCAGCCCCGTTGAACACCCGACTTGCCGTCGCGGGGATGCCCGCAGCGCCGCCCGACGAGGAGTTCCGATGACCGAGATCACTGTCGAGTCCCGCGCGACCAATCCGCGAATCCGTCTCCAATCCGAGGCGTTGACTGTCACCGTCACGCCGGGAAAAGGGAGCGACATCACCAGCATCATCCACCGCCCCACCGGTCAGGAAACGCTCTGGCAATCGCCGTGGGGTGGCCGACCGAGCGGCTATGCCCTACCGGAGAGCGACTCGGTCGATGCCTGGATGCAGGGGTTCGCGGGCGGCTGGCCGGTGATGGTGCCGAACGCCAGCAGCGCCTGTATCCACCGGGGTATCCGGCACAGCTTCCACGGCGAGGCGTCACTGGCACCGTGGGATTGGGCGCTGGACGGCGAGGCGCTAACCCTGCGCCTCGCGTTCTACACCCTCCCCTTGATCATGACGCGGCGACTCTCGATCGATGGCGATCTGCTACTGGTCGAGGAGACGCTGACGAATGATGGGGTCGAACCGGTCGAGTTGATCTGGGGGCACCACCCCAGTTTCGGCGGCGCGCTCCTCGACGGCCCGGCGCGACTGACCAGTGGCGCGCGGAAGGTGACCGCCGATGGCAATCCCGATGCGCGCGGCAATGCCATCCTCAGCGGCCACGAGTCGGACTGGCCGCACACGCTCGACCGGGACGGTAAGCCGCTCGATCTGCGGACACCACTCGAAGGGGAGCACGGGATGGCCTATCTCCACGACTTCACCGAGGGCTGGGCGGGGCTGACACGCACCGATGGGGCGCTCGGGATCGCCCTCTCCTGGGAGACGACACTCTTCCCGACCGCCTGGCTCTGGCAGGAGATGGGGTCAAGCAAGGGCGGTCCCTGGTTCGGGCGCGGGCGCGTCGTGGGGATCGAGCCTTGCACCTCCTGGCCGGGTATCGGTCTCGCAGCAACCGTCGAGCAGGGGCGTGACCTACTCACACTCGCCCCCGGCGAGCGGCGCGAAACGGCGCTGCGGCTCCACGTCTTCACCGGACTCGGGGAGGTAGCTGGCGTACGCGATGGGCGGGCGCGTGGCCTCGCGCCCGGATACACACGGGGTTAACCCCGACCGCTCAGCGTTGGGTGGCGGGTAGGAAGGCATGGGTAGGGTGTAAGGTCTGCATCCCGGCCCAAACGACGTAAGGAGGAAGCCGATGCGTGTGTTAACGGAAGCGCAGAAACACCAGTTCGCGGAGGAGGGGTATCTGCTGGTCGAGGATCTGCTCGATCCGGGGAAAGACATCCAGCCGATCCTCGATGAATATGCCGAGGTGCTGGACGGGATCGCGAACAAGCTCTACGCCGACGGCACGATCGGCTCGGCGTACGCCAGCCTGCCGCTGATGGAACGGTTGGTCGCCGTCTGCGCGGAGAGCGGGCAAAACTTCCCGCAGCACTTCGACTTTAGCCTGCCGCAGACCGGGATCAAGGTCGACACGCCGATCCACGTCGGCCCGGCGGTCTTCAACACCCTGGCGCACGCGCGGATGCTCGATATGGCCGAAGACCTGATCGGGCCGGAGATTTACTCCAACCCGGTGCAGCATATCCGCTTCAAGCTCCCGGCGCGTGCGGTGGCGAAAGGCTCGTACAACGGGCTCATCAGCAAGATCCCCTGGCATCAGGACAACGGCGTGATCATGCCGGAGGCCGACGAATCCTCGATCCTCACCGTCTGGCTACCGCTAACCAACGCGACGATCGCCAACGGCTGCCTCCAAGTCGTGCCGGGGAGCCACCGCGACGGCCTGACGCAGCATTGCCCCGGCCCGTTCGGGATCGCGATCCCCGATCAACTGGTCGCGACGCAGGAGGCGATCGCGGTCGAGATGCGCCCCGGCAGCGCCCTGCTGATGACGCAGCGCACCGTCCACAGCTCGCTCGACAATGTCACCGACGACGACGTGCGGATCAGCATGGACCTGCGCTACCAGCCGATCGGCCAGCCGACCGGTCGCCCCGCCTTCGCCGCCGCTGGCTTCAATGCCCGCAGCACCACCCACCCCGAGACGGTCGTGCATGACCCCGCAGTCTGGGCCGAGAACTGGTACAAGACCCGCGCCGCACTCGCCGAAGACTCCCAGGCGTTCAATCGCTGGAAGGCCGGTGAGAACGGCTGCGCGTAAGCGTCAGGTCGTCAGTGGACATCGATTCCTCCTGCCAGCGATTAGTTGACCGCAGGCGTGGGTCGCCGGGTGAATCCGGCGCTAAGTGGCCTGCGGCCACGAAGTCCACTGAAGTGGACTAGGTATGTTGGTTTTCATGCACTTGGTACCATAGCAAAAGCCCTGGTGGCGTGTTTACGCCACCAGGGTTCTTTTACAACTTCACATCGAGGGCAGGGTACGCTATCGTCTCAGCGTACTGCCGCCGCAACTCCTCCGTACGCTCCGTCGGCCACGGGCAATGCTCGATCCCCTTCAGGTGATCGGTGAAGAGTTCGAGGTGCGTCTGCCAGACGGCCAGGTAGAGCGGGCGCTGCGCGGTCAACGCTTCGGGGAGGGTCTGTGTCAGCATGAGGCGCGCACCACCGGGACCATTCGACAACGCCCAGCGGACCAGGCCCGCCGCCTCGCCCTCGTCCTGCCAACGATATTCGAGCAGTGTCGGTGCGGTGATCGCCGTGATCGTCCCGGCAGCAACGTAGCGGTTCGTCGCACGCAGCGGCGGTGCGTCGCCGCTGGCGAGTTTGCCGGGATCGGGTGTTTCCTCCCCGGTCGTGGTCAGTGCCGCCCACACGGTATCGACCGGCGAGGTCAATTGCCGCTCGAAGCGAATCAGCCAGCCATCAGCGGTGCGTTCAGCCGTACCGGCATTGAGTCCAAATTGCTCGACGTATTCCTCGTGTCGCGCAGCCCAACCGGGTACCATGATCTCGCCCGGCTGACCATCGAGCAACGAATTCAGTGCATCGAGGCAGCCGTGCCATCCGGCGGCGAAGCTAGCGGCGCCCGCCCGGTCCTTGAAGGTGTGGGTGAAGCGGAGGAGACAACCGGACGGATCGGGCTGTAGCTCCCAGCGGAGCAGTTCGCCGCCCCAGGTGAATTCGAACAACGTCGGCGGCTCGAACGCCGTGATCTGTCCCTCGGTCAGTGGCGCGGCATCATCGGGGAAGACGAAGCGAAGGTTTGCCCCTTGGGTGCGTTCGCCCTCGATCGCGGCGGGGAACCAATGGCGCAGATCGTCGGCGACGGTGAGCGCCCGCCAGACTTTCTCCACCGGATGTTTCAGGCGGCGCTCGAAGTGCAGCGTATTACGACCATCGACAATACTCAATGTCCCATTCATTGTCCTGCCCCTTTCGTTTCCGTCTCCCCATCGGGCATCGTATCGAGATGCCGTTCGAGCGCATCGAGCCGCCGTTCCCAAAGCTGCCGGTACGGGGCGAGCCAGGCATCGATCTCCACCAGCGGCTCGGGCTGTAGCCGATACCAGCGCCGCTGCGCCTCCTGGCGCACGCCCACCAACCCCGCCTCGCGCAGGACGCGCAGGTGCTTGGATACGCCCGGCTGACTCAACGGCAACGCCACGACCAGATCGCCGACCAATCGCTCGCGCTCACGCAACAGATCCAGGATGCGCCGCCGCGTCGGCTCGGCCAACACCTCGAAGGTCATCATCAACGCATCTCCTCACTACCCAACGTCCTCATATAAATATATCTTAACAGGCATATAACTATCAAGGCATATATAACCCTGGCATTGTTCCGGTGCGATCAAGGAAAATGCGGTACAGTACCGGCGTATCCTGAAGATCCGCGCAATCGTGAAGTGCCACGCGCAGAGGAGGCAACCCTGTGACCGAGCAAGCAGCCCCCGCAGTCGGGCAAACAGCGCCCGACTTCACCCTAGCTTCGACAACCGGCGGCCCGATCACCCTCTCGCAGTATCGCGGGCAACAGAATGTCGTGCTCGCCTTCTACGTCCTCGACTGGACAGGTGGTTGACGGAACGAATTGGCCGATCTGGAGCGCCTGCGCGAACGCTTCGAGGAAGCCAATGTCCAGGTGCTGGGCATTAGCGTCGATCACGTCTGGTCGCACAACGCCTTCGCCGACTCGATCGGCGGGCTGGCCTATCCGCTCCTGGCCGACTTCTTCCCGCACGGCGCGGTCACGCAGGCTTATGGCCTCTGGCGACCCGACCGCGGGCTCGGCAAGCGGGCGATCTTCGTGATCGATAGCGAGGGGATCATTCAGCGCGCACAGGTCATGGAGAGTGGCCTGCCCGATCTCGAAGAGTTGCTGATTTTCGTGGGCGGGATGTAGGGGGTAAGGGAAGCGGGAGAAGACCTCTCCCCCGGCCCCCTCCCCGACGCGGGGAGGGGGTGACTCGTGATGAGGCAGGGGTGGTCCGTGAAAATGGGTGGTTTCGCGATCCTCTAATCGCCGTAGGGCTGTTCGCCGCGATCCATAGCACGCAGCCTGGATCAGGCAACCGACCAACTAACAGTGAGTCACCCCCTCCCCACGTCGCGGGTGCCCCCTGGGCGGCGGGCGGGGGAGAGGTTTTCCAACGATGCTCGACCGGATCGACGCCGCCGCTATGACGGGGCTCTGGATCGTCTTCCACGACTATTCGGCGCGGGCCTGCGCCAAGTGGGTGCCGCGCGACGCAATCCCGGACGCCCTCGCACGCGGCGGCGTCTTCGCCCGCGCGAACCTCAACTTCACGATCGATGACCAGCAGGTCGGGCAACCGCACTTCGGGGCGGACAGCGGCGATTTCTTCGCCATACCCGACCCCACGACGTTCGCGCCGCTCCCCTACCGCCCAGGGATCGGGCGCGTCCTCAGCTATCTACACACCGAGGATGGCGCGCTTTGGGAGGGCTGCCCGCGCGGCCGGCTCGACGCGCAGATCGCGGCGTTGGCCGCGCGTGGGCTCGCCGCGCGGGTCGCCTTCGAACCCGAATTCACCCTCTTCCGTCGCGCCGCAGATGGCACCCTCAGCCCAGCCGACAGCGATGCGATGTATTCGGTCGATCGGATCGCCGGATACAGCGATCTGCTAGCCCGCATCGAGGCGACGCTGACCGCGCAGGGGGTGCGCGTGATCCAGCTCGGTAGTGAGTACGGCGCGGGGCAACTCGAAATCAATCTGACGCACGAGTCGCCGTTGAAAGCGGCCGATGATCTCGTGACCTTCCGGGAGACGGTCAAGACCCTGGCGCGCGATGCCGGACTGATCGCCAGCTTCATGCCCAAACCGTTCACCCATCTCGCCGGGAACGGCGTCCATCTGCACCTCTCCCTGCGCGATCTCGCCGACCAAGCCGATCGCTCGACCGGCGATGGGCCGCTCGGACTTTCAACCGAACTAGCGCAGTTTATGGCCGGGGTCCTGGCGCACGCGCGGGCGCTCTGCGGCGTCGCCGCCCCGACCGTCAACTCCTACAAGCGTTTGCAGCCCGCCTCCTGGGCACCGGCACACGTCGCCTACGGCGGCG
>JAABUN010005610.1_pt1 | contig 15385 bp, 17 predicted proteins | sample 5559311 | NCBI WGS metagenome assembly JAABUN01 (sample SAMN10711877, study PRJNA513370) | rock metagenome | isolation source: Antarctica rocks | place: Antarctica: Victoria Land, Siegfried Peak sud | reverse complement strand
CTCGAGGCGCCAATGGTCCGATGGTGAGACGTTGATCGAGATGCCGGTGCGCATCCCCCGCTGTCGCAGGCCGCACCGTCGGCGGGAATCCCCAGCGGGACTCGACCGTCAGGTTCTATCCACTAGAGCTCAAGCGACTGGTCTAAAATCGTTTTGGCTGCTATTTGAGAATAATGAGACGGGCCATACTCCTACTTTTTATCGTCTTTTTGCCTGCGCCAAGCTTAGCTGCTCCTTTCAGTTTTGGCGAACTCAACTTCCGCGATTCCTATTCCGAGATATCTCCCGGATTGCGCGAATGCGAAACTAGACGAGCCGCTACAGAAATTATGCTTTGCAGCTTGGCCCGGGACGACTTTGCGGACGTTCCGATTGTGGAGTCGGGATTGATCATCGTTGGGGGGAAGTTGAAGTCTCTGGTCCTGGTGGTGAGTCGCTCAGATTGGCCGAAGGCTGAAAAGGCTCTGAGTGCAAAGTTTGGCCCCATCGCAGGAACTCCGATGAAGGGGGGCGGGCATTCTTATCTTTGGACTTTTGACGACGGCGCCCTTCTCGCCTTTGATGTTCCCAGTGAGAACACTGTGCAGCTCCATGCCGGGCCAGTCGCAGTCGATAGGCCGGTAGTGGATTTCTAAGCCGGCGTGATCGGAGCCGAAGCGACAGCGGCCCAAGAATTGCGTTTCCTCTACTCCCGCAAAAACGCCAGATGTCACCCATAGATGATGTGCATGATCCCCAGCATCGCGATCAGAAAGACGATCCAATGCGGCCGCTGAACCTTCTGCCTCCGGCGCCTACCCGACATGCGCCGCTTCCACTTGGCGCCGAGCCCGCCTGACCTGCTCCGGATACCAGCCACGGCCGCTGGGTGACGGCACTCCGCGCCCGTTCAGCGCCACGGCCGTCTCCCGGCAGCTCAGGCCCGTGGCAGAGAGCTCAGCCAACAAGGGTGCCACAGCCGCCGCGTGCTGCGCCGCCCTTGCCCGGCGCACCGCTCCACTGCGCTCTGCGGCCGCTCTACAGCCGTCCAGCAGGGCCGCAGCGCCGTTGGGGTTGCCCAGCCGCACCCCCCGCGCCTTCGCCGCCGCCAACGCCGCCTTGGTCCGCTGACTGATCATTTCCCGCTCGTGCTCGGCCATTGCCGCCAGCAGGTGCAGGGTCAGTCGGTTAGCGTGCGGCATGTCGCAGGCGACGAACTCGACCCCGCCGTCCATCAGGTTGGCGATAAACGCGACGTTGCGCGCTAGGCGGTCCAGCTTGGCGATGACGAGCGTCGCGCGGTGCAGGCGGCAAGTCGCCAGTGCCACCGCCAATTTCGGTCGGTCCGCCTTGGCACCGGACTCGACCTCCACCAGTTCGGCGACGATCGCGTGCCCGCCCGACGCGGCGAACGCGTGGACGGCGGCGCGCTGTGCCTCAAGCCCAAGACCCGAGGCACCTTGCCGCGCGGTGGACACCCGCAGATAAGCTACGATCTGCATCGCCTTACGTCGCCTCGCTTACGGAGGCGACCGGCTGCTCGGCGAGCGTCAGGAAGCCGTTGCGGATAGCGCCCGCGACGTAGCCCTGGCACCACCCTCTGTCGGTCGGCCGCGCCCTTGCGTGCGGGAATGCGGCCAACGCCATGGCGTCAATTAGGTCAGACCTTGAGACAATTGCGCGCTCAGCGACCATCCCGACGATGACGGCGACGATAGTGTCGGGATTGGGCTTGAACGAGCCGGGAGTGACGAGCTGCCCGTCTACGTCCTTACCCCGGCGCTGGTAACCCGCGGCCTTGCGCCTGGCGACAAGGGTTTGGAGCGCGCTCTCGTCCTCGGCAGACCACGTTGCGGCGGCTACTGGCACGAGCGGTGCTGGCGCTGCGGCGGGTGCTGGCGCGGCCATTGGGGGGGGCGTGGATGCTTCGTCGCTTTCGGCATTTGCGGGGCTCGTCGCATCCTGGACGTCGTCGCCCGTCGGCTCAGCCGAGATAGCCGTTCGCGCATCCGGAAAGCTCGCCTCCAGGGCATCTGCCTCAGGGGTCGCAGCCTCATTGGCCTTCGCCGCCGCCTTGCGCTCCAGCAGCTTGCGGCTGCTGCCCGAGCGGATGCTCAGCTTGGGCTGGTCTGTCGTCGCTGCGATTACCGTGGTCATCTTGAACCTCCATCATTCGTTCATGGTTCGTTCTCGATTACAGGACCGCAGAAAATTGAAAGTGACGGCGGGTCAAAAAGTGCGGGGGACCCACGGGCGGTATAGGGGTGGGGGTCAGTTCTGGGGTCAGTGAGTGCGAGCGAGAATTCTCGAGAAATTCGAAGATATTATTGCCGCCATTGAACTCGATCATCCGAAACTGACAAAGTGGAGCAAAATGGGGGCCGCAGCCCCCATTTCTTCACTCAACGCCGAAGTGCCGGCGAAGGCTGTTGAAAGTCACCTCGGTAACGCCATATCGCCCAACGCAATCGGGATACTTTTCTTCATTGTCCCAGCTGTCCCATCCCAAAAGTCTTGCATCGTCAACTTTTGTAATCGTCCGCGTTCTTTTGGTCGTCGCCCCCTGGAAAGCATTAAGAGCGGATATGTCAGTGTTTTTAATCAAGTCTTGCCCTGGCACGCTCGGTCCATGAGTTGCGATATATTCGAGGGCTTCGGCAATCGGTTCTGAGACCGTTTCCATAAAATGCTGAATTTGGTTGATACTGAGGTCGGCAACGTCCTCCCAGTCAAAATCCGGGTCTGTCCAGGGGTCGTATCCACTGCTACCTGCGTCCGTAGGCTGGCTTTTGCTAGCGTTTGGCCACTTTAGAAGCGAGAATATCTCCTCTACCGTCGCCGCCTTGAGTTTGCTAAGGTCGGCGCTGTTCAACATGACTTTCATTGGTTTGTCCTCGTGTGGTCGTTGACAGCTCGTCGGGGTCAACTGGTACTTGACCCCGACGAAAACGTACTAGATGCCGTTTCCGCTTTAGTCAAACGATATTTGGGTGTATCCAAAATAAATTTGGATTGCGAGCTGCCGAGCGAATATCGCTCGCGACTCCTCGGATTCACCACTGGCCATCCGGTGGAGCTGGCGGTGTCCGCCGCTACCGCACCGCCTTCCGGTTTCCGCGGGCCACTGACTACGGTTTGCTCGACAGTATTAAGTCTCACCAATAATATGCCGGTAAAGTCGTGGAGAGAGCATGGACGTTGAACGCCTAATCGCGAGCCTTCCCAGCAAGACAGACTCAGAGCGCCGGACGATCCGCACCCGCGCAATGAATTGGGCGGATAACGGCTCAGACACCGAGAAGACGGCGGCGCGGCAGGTGCTCGACGCCTTCGCTAAGCTTGACGAGCGGGAAGCGAGTGCTGACCCGGTATCGAAAGTAGAACGAGCTTTTGGGGTGATCCCGATGTCAGACAGCGAGCGCGCACTCATCCAGGTGCTGCTCGACAACCCAGGGGCCACGTCAACTAAACTGACCGAGGCTATGGGCTGGCAGGACAAAGCTTGGCAGCTGCACTTTGGTAAGATCGGGTGGGATCGGCAGGAATATTTGTGGCCCGCGGCCTGGGTCGAAAAGCGCAACGCACCCTTCAAAGCGGGCATACTGGCCAACTTCGACGACGATACGCACGGCTTTACGATGAGGTCGGAGGTGGTCGCGGGGCTATCGCGCGTGGGCATCGCGGCTAAATGAACATGACCGGCCAGTCGTTAGAGCTTTTCTATGTCGATGGGCGCCCAGACGGCATTGTTACGGCAGAGATGTTTAACTGGACCGGTAGCGTGCTCAAGGCGCCCCGCACTGAGCTAAGCCGGATGATGCAGCACCCGCAGGCACGGCACTCCGGTGTCTATTTGCTGATCGGCGAAGACCTTTCCGGGACGCCGCTTGCGTACATTGGCGAGAGAGACGACACCGCATCACGTATCCGAAGCCATGACGTCAACGAGGACTGGTGGACACAAGTCGCCATAATTACGGCGGCGGAAAACCGCTTAAATAAGGCTCAGAGCTGAATGCGCGTTTGGGCGCTCGTTGGGGCGCTCCCGATAGGAAGCTATCACCGTCTCGCGACGACACCCTTGGCGGCTCGCAAGCCAAAATCGGAACGATGATGGTTCGTTTGACTGGTCACAGCATTTACGGGTGATGGCTTCGCAGCAAACCGATAATGAGGCAGCGGCTCGGTGGGCCGAATACCGCCGTTCTCGCGGTCTCGAGTCGCTGCGAGCCCATGACAGACGCGGCAGAGATGATCGGCTTGTCGGCCTCGCTGAACGTATGATCGGCCGTACGGACTAACGCCGGCAGATCAAGTTGCTTCCCGAGGGCAGCGCGCTCTTCGCCATCGACAGACTCAAGCGAACTACCGGCTGTTACCCCGGCGTAACCCCAGAGATTGTGCTCGCGCTTGGTGACTGATGCTGGGACCGCTTAAGCGGGTGTTTTTACTATTAAAAAACTGGAGCGGGCGAAGGGATTCGAACCCTCGACCCCAACCTTGGCAAGGTTGTGCTCTACCCCTGAGCTACGCCCGCTCTGGCGGTCCGGCGCGAACGCTCCCGGACGGGTAAGCGGCGCGGTTAGCACTGGGTGCAGTTCCTCGCAAGAGGGGTGGCGGGGCGTGCGCCCGCGCCTTACCTTGGGCTCACACAATACGAGGACGGCGACGACGATGGCGACACTGGCGATGAGTGCTGGCGACAAGGCGGCGACCGACAAGTTCAAGCGCGACGTGCTCGACCCGTCGGCGACCGCGCTCGTCATCGTCGACTTCTGGGCCGAGTGGTGCGGGCCCTGCAAGGCGCTGACCCCCACGCTCGAAAAGGTCGCCGCCGCCTATGCTGACAAGGGCGTGGTGCTGGCCAAGGTGAATGTCGACGAGGACAAGTTCATCGCCGCCCAGTTCCAGATCCGCACCATCCCGACCGTGTACGCCGTGTTCGAGGGCCAGATCGTCGCCGACCTGACCCCGGCGCGCACCGAGGGTCAGCTGACCCAGGCGCTCGATTCGATCCTGGCCCAGCTCGGACCGCTCTCGGGCGAGGCCGCCGCCGCGCCGGACATCGAGCCGCTGCTGGCGATGGGCCGCGAGGTTCTCGACGGCGGCGACGCGGAGCGCGCGGTGTCGATCTTCTCGCAGATCGTCGACATGGTGCCCGACGACCCGCGCGCTCACGCCGGCGAGGTCGAGGCGCTGATGGCGGCCGGCTGCGACGACGAGGCGCGCGCGCGCCTTGATGGGTTGGCGGATGCGATTGCCAAGGACCCCGCCCTGTCCGCCCTCGGTTCGCGCCTCGCGATCACCGGCTCGGCGGTGGACGAGGGCGAGGTGGCCGCGCTGCGCCAGCGGATCGCGGCCGACGCCCTCGACCACGCGGCGCAGGTGACTCTCGCCGGGCACGAGATGGCGTCGGGCGAGCGCGACGCGGCCGCCGATCGGCTGCTCGCCTCCGTGGCGGCCGACCGCGACTGGAACGAGGGTGCGGCGCGCGCGAAGTTCCTGCAACTGCTCGAGGCGGAGGGGCTCACCGACCCCTGGGCCTCGGCCCAGCGCCGGCGGCTGTCGGACATCCTGTTCGGCTGATGCGCCTCTCGATCTTCCCCCTGTCGGGCGCGCTGCTGTTCCCGCGCGCCCACCTGCCGCTCCACATCTTCGAGCCGCGCTACCGGGCGCTCGTCGCCGACGCCTCCGCGCGGGATCGCCGGATCGCGATGATCCAACCGCGAGACACGCGAGGGGAGGACGGGGCGGAGCTGTTCGATGTCGGCTGCGTCGGTCGCATCGATCAGGTTGAGGCGCTGGACGACGGCCGCTTCAACCTGATCCTGGAGGGCGTGCAGCGTTTTCGCCTGGTCCGCGAGCTGGAGGTCTCGACCTCCTTCCGCCAGATCGAGGCCGACGTGGAGCCCTACGCCGACGACCTCGACGACCCCGAGCCGCTGTCATCGGCGGCGCGAGCGGGGCTGGAGATGGAGGCGCGCCAGTTCGCCGACGCGCGCGGCTATCGCATCGACTGGGACGGGCTCGCCCGGCTGGACGACGAGACGCTGGTCAACGGCATCGCCCAGATCGCCCCGTTCGACGTGTCGAGCAAACAGGCCATGCTGGAGGCCGACACCCTGGCCGACCGCACGGAGCTGATCGTCCAGCTGCTTGGGTTCTTCAAGGACTGGGGGGATTCGCGGGCGACGTTGCAGTGAACGAGCATCTCGCGAACGCTTGCAACGACCCGACTATCCGCGCACTCTCCCGCCGCAACCAGCGGGGGGTGTTATGGAGATGGAAACGCAGCTCAATGAGCTCGCGAAACGGGTCAAAGAGCACAGGGAAGTGCTGCTGACGGAAGAGGCGGCAAAGAACGCCCTTGTCATGCCGTTCATCCGCGCACTTGGCTATGATCCGTTCAACCCGGCGGAAGTTGTGCCGGAGTTCACCGCCGATGTGGGGACGAAGAAAGGCGAGAAGGTCGACTACGCGATCTGCTCACCGGACGGCGTGCTGATCCTGATCGAATGCAAGCCCGCGCATGGTGAGTTGAAAATCGAGCACGCATCCCAGCTCTATCGTTACTTCACCACGACCGACGCGAGACTGGCCATCCTGACGAATGGAGTCACGTACAAGTTCTTCTGCGACCTCGATTCCGTCAACCGCATGGATGAGAGGCCGTTCTTCACCTTCAGCCTCGAGAGCTTTCGGAAGTCGGACATCCGGCATCTGGCGAGTTTTGCCAAGGGTACGTTCGACGTCGAGCGCATCCTTGAGGAGGCGGGCACTCTCAAGGCGCAATCACTTGTCGTCGCGGAGTTGCTGAAGGAGTTCGCCGAACCGTCCGACGAGTTCATCCGACTGATCGCCGGCCGGGTCACATCGTCGAGACTGACGGCGAGTGCCAAGGATCTGTATAGAGGATTGATCACAGGATCGATCCAGAACATCATTCGTGACCAAGTCAACGAACGGCTGACCACGGCCTTGTCCGCGTCGTCTCCACGAGACGAGGACATCGCGGAGAATGAGCCCGCTGTCGGCGACATCATGACGACGCCTGAGGAGATCGACGGCTTCCACATCGTTCGCGCGATTGCGGCAAGGATGGTCGATCCCAAACGCGTCCACATGCGCGATGCCAAGTCGTATTGTGCGATCCTGCTCGACGATAACAACCGCAAGACGATTGCTCGCCTGCACTTCAACAGTCCGACGTCGCGATATCTGGGCGTGTTCTCCGGCAAGGATGAGAACCGGCATCCGGTGTGCGAACCGATCGACCTCTACCAGCATCAGGATGCCATCCAGGCGCGCGTGGAGGAACTCCTGGGCTAGACTGTACGGGGCGATGCCGCCCTCAAGGCGCCGCCCTCTCCGCCTCCGCCACCGCCAGGATCAGCGCGAACTGCCCCGCCTCATCCGTCCAGTCCACCAGCGGGGTCCAGCCGCCCGCCAGCAGCAGGAGCCTCGCCGAGCGGTCGGTGTATTTGTGGCTGTTTTCCGTGTGGATCGTCTCGCCCGCCGCCATGGCGAAGGGCTCGCTCGCCGCGGTGAACTCGACCGCTCGGTCGGCGACCAGGTGCATCTCGACACGTGCGTGGGCGTCGTTCCAGCGCGCTTCGTGGTGGAAGGCGTCGACCGGCATCGTGCCGGCCAGCTCTCGGTTGATGCGGGTCAGCAGGTTGAGGTTGAACCGAGCGGTCACGCCGGCCGCGTCGTCATAGGCGGGCAGCAGCGTCTCCACCGGCTTCACCCGGTCCATCCCGATCAACAACCGCGCGCCGGTGCCGAGCGTGGCGCGCATCGAGCGCAGCAGGTTGGTCGCACTCTCGGGCACCATGTTGCCGATGGTGGAGCCCGGAAAGAAGCCAAGCACGGGCGTTCCGGCGATCGCGTCGGGCAGCGGCACCGCGCGGGTGAAGTCGGCCTCCACCGGATGCACGGCGAGCTCGGGGAAGTCGGCCGCGAGGGCCTCGGCGGCCTCGCGCAGGAACTCGCCCGAGATGTCGATCGGCACATAGGCGGCGGGTGCCACGCAACGCAGCAGGCGCGGCGTCTTGACCGAGGAGCCGGAGCCGAACTCGACCACCGCGCCGCCGGGCTCGATCCGTTCGCGCAGGTCCGGGCACACGGCGTCGAGCAGCGCCGCCTCCGTGCGGGTCGGATAATATTCCGGCAGCCGCGTGATCTCCTCAAACAACGCCGAGCCGGCGTAGTCGTAGAGCCAGCGGGCGGGAACCGCCTTTTGCGGCTGCGACAGCCCGGCCAGCACGTCGGCGCGAAAGTGGGGGTCGGCCTCGATATCGGCCATCTTCAGAGATCGCGGGCGAGGCGAACGCCGGTCGCCTGCCACCGCGCGGAGGGCGGGAAGAAGTTGCGGTAGGAGGGGCGGGAGTGGCCGCGTGGGGTGAACAGGCTGGCCCCCTTCAGGACCATCTGGCCGCTCATGAACTTGCCGTTGTACTCGCCGACCGCGCCCTCGGCAGTGCGAAAGCCGGGGTGGGGGAGGAAGGCGGAGCCGGTCCACTGCCACGCCGGCCCGAACATCTGGGTCAAGCCGGACGCGGGGGCCGCATGTGGCCGCGCGTCTCCCAACCCGTCGAGCTGCTGACCGTCGGCCGGGTCGAGGTCGGCGGCCGCGCTCTCCCACTCGGCCTCGGTGGGCAGCCTGTGGCCGGCCCAGCGCGCGTAGGCGTCGGCTTCGTAGTACGACACGTGGAGGACTGGGGCGTGGGGGTCGAGTGGGCGGAGGCCGTCGTGCGCGAAGCCGTGCCACTCGCCGTCGACCCGCTCCCAATGGAGCGGCGCGGTGACGCCTTCGGCCTGCGCCCAACTCCAGCCGTCAGACAGCCAGTGGTCGGGGCGTGCGGTGCCGCCGTCGTCCAGAAAATGCCGCCACTCGGCGTTGGTGACCAGTCGGCTGGCGAGCGCGTGGGGGTGGAGCCAGGTCGTGTGGCGCGGGCCTTCGCAGTCGAACGCGAAGCCGTCGCCGGCGTGGCCGATCTCGACCGCGCCCGACCGGCCCTCAATCCACTCGAGCGGCGGCGCGACGGCGGCCGAGCGGGGGCGCGGGGGCGTAAGCGCGGCGCGGAGCGGGTTCTGGGCGAACAGGTGCAGGATGTCGGTGCACAGCAACTCGCCATGCTGCTCCTCATGGTGACAGCCGAGTGCGACGAGCGCGCGCCCGGCCTCGCCGATCGCCTCCCACCCGTTCAGCACCGCGTCGGTGACGTGCGCTCGGTAGGTGAGCACCTCGTCAAGCGCAGGCCGGGTGATCATGCCGCGCGCGGTGCGGGCGTGGCGCTGGCCTTCGGCGTTGTAGTAGCTGTTGAATAGGAACGGAAAACGCTCGTCATGGAGTTGATAATTGGCGAGGTGATCGCGCAGCACGAAGGTCTCGAAGAACCAGCTCGTGTGGGCCAGATGCCATTTGGCGGGTGAGGTGTCGGGCATCGACTGGACGGTCGCGTCGGCATCGCTGAGCGGCTCGGCCAGCGCCTCCGTCAGCGAGCGGGTGGTGGCGAAGCGCGCGCGGATCGGATCGGCGGCCGGATCGTCGGGTCGGGGGGCGGGTCGGCTGGCCATCCAAATCTCCTTGCCGCGCTCAACGGACGGGCCAAGCCGTTGTTGCCCCGCACGAACGCGGGCGCAAGATCGCAGGCGCCGGGGCTCCACTCTTGCGCGCGCGGACGGGCTGGGGAACGGTGTGGGCATGAATCGTCGCACCCTCCGCTCCGCCGCGCCGCTCGCGCTCACGCTGCTCACGCTCGCCTGCCGGCCGAGCGCTCCGGAGGTGACCAACGCGCCCGCCGCGCCACCGCCCGCTCCGGCCGAGGCGGTGCCGGTGGCGCCGGCCGGGGCGGTCGTGATCGTGAGCGTGGATGGGGTGGAGGCGGGCGGCGAGGCGGTCGACGCGGCGCTGCAGACGGAGGCGCAGTGGGACACGGACCAGGTGAGCTACCGCGCACGGGTGCCCGCCGATGCGTCGTCGGTGGCGCTGCGGTTCGAGGGCGTGGTGCCGGGGCTCTACGGGGTCGTTGCGGTTCAGCCGAGCGCACCTGAGGCGGCAAGCGCTGACGAGATGCCCTCCATGCCAACAGTCGAGCCGCTGCCGGGCCTGTCCACCAAGTCGCGCGGCGGCTGGGCGGCGAGTGGGGCGACGGCGCGCCGTCAGCCCGAATGGGCGGCGGCCGGAGGTTCGATCGGGCCGGACGGCCGCACGGTGCCGCTCAATCTTCAGCGGCCCTGATCTCCAACACCAAACGGGGTCCCGGTGCGGTTGCACCGGAACCCCGAGTCGCAGGCTGCGTGGATAGCGTCAGTTCGCGCTGCTGGTCCGGATCGTACCATTCACGCCAGCCGGGAAGAACCCTCCCGACGTCACCGATGCCTTGTTGAGATAGACAATGTTGAGCACATCGGGCCCGGATCGGCTGAAGACCAGGCCGTTGGCGTCGGTCGGGACGATGTTGGATGCGCCGTTCATCATGGCGACACCCTGATCCCGATCGCTCGGCCCGTCCAGGCTGTCGCGGGCGTTCGAGATTGCTTCGGTGGCCTGGATCAGCGAAGGTGCCTGCATGCCCTTGCGATAGAGTACCGTGCGGATCAAACCCGCATGATACGCCTCGGCGGCCAGGACGCCGGCCGTGGCTTCCAGAATGGCCTTGCTGGTAAGGAGCGGCGCGGCTCCCTTGAAGGCCGTCACGCCCACATCCTCGAAGATGAAGGCACCGAGCAGGAAGTTCTCGTCATTGGCATAGGGGTCGAACGCCTGACCCGCACCCACCAGACCCGCAGCCCGAGCGGCGGCTGAAAACGCCCCGTTCGGTTCACCCGAGATGTTGATCGCCGGCTGAGCCACCGCCGCCGCACCGAGTGCCGAGCGAAAGAAGTTGACGTGCGCCCGCTCGTCCTGCGCGATCTCGATCGCATATTGCCGCACGATCGGATCGGTGAACGGCACTCGCTTGCCGCCGGTGACCTGGCCGCGCGTACCCCTGCCCGACAAAATGCTGTCGGGCAGCGCCGCGCCGGTGGCCGCGAAGGAATAGAACTGCGCCTCGAGATATTCGAGATTGAGGGCGAAGTTCAGGATGTCCACGTCCGTGGCCGTTGGTCCGGGAGCGGGCGGCGGAGGCGGGGCTGGCGGTGAGGGCGGCGCGGGTGCCGGCGGCGGGGGCGGGGGCGGCACCGCGACCATGGTGTTGCCGTCGTTGTTGTTACCGCAGGCCGCCAGCAGCGACACGCCGGCAACCGCCGCGCTCGCCTGTCCGGCCGTCTTGAGGAAAGCGCGTCGCTCAGTGCGGCGCGTGTCGCATTCGGCGAGGATGCCGAGCATGGTGTCCTGGTCCATCGGGGTGTCTCCTGCGCGCGCCATCAGTTCGCCGCGCTCATTGTGATGTTGCCGTTCACGCCGGCCGGGAAGAACCCGCCCTGCGAAACCGCCTTGTTGTTCAGATAAACGATGTTGAGCACCTGGCCCCCCGTCCGGCTGAAGGCGAGGCCGTTGGCGTCGGAGGGGAAAATGTTCGACGCATCGCCGATCATCGCCACCCCCTGATCGAGGTCCGTCGGCCCGTCCAAGCTGTCGCGCGCGTTGGAGATCGCCTCCGTCGCCTGGATCAGTTTAAGCGACGGGGTCTGCATCCCCTTGCCGTACAGCGTCGTCCGTATGATGGAGGCATGATAGGCTTCCACCGCCAGGATGCCGGCGGCCGCCTCCAGGAACGTCTTGTTGGTGATGAGCGGCGCGGCTCCCTTGAACGCTGTCACGCCAACATCCTCGAAGATGAAGGCGGCCAGCAGGAAGTTCTCGTCATTGGCATAGGCGTCGAACGCCTGACCTGGGCCGACCAGTCCGGCCGCGCGTGCGGCGGCCGAAAAGGCACCGTTCACGTCGCCCGAGATGTTGATCGCCGGTTGAGCCACCGCTGACCGGCCGAGCGCCGAGCGGAGGAATTCGACGTGCGCATTCTCGTCGCGCGCGATCTCGACGGCATATTGGCGCACGATGGGATCTCTGAAGGTAACCTGGCGACCGCCAGTGACGCCGCCGCGATTGCCTGTGCCGGCCAGGCTTGCAGCCGGAAGGCCCTGACCAAAGGCTGCAAAGGAATAGAACTGCGCTTCGAGATATTCGAGATTCAGCGCGAAGTTGAGGATGTCGGCATCGGTCGGCGCGGCCTGAGCCTCGGCTCCGGCCGACAGCCCGGTGAGCGTCAGCCCACCGCCGAGCGCGGCGACACCGCCCATCGCCTTGAAGAAATCGCGGCGGCTCTCGCGCCGCGCGACGCGCGCGTCCAGCGCGTCGAGCGTCGGCCTCGCGTCGGTTTGTGTGTCGTCCATCTCGGATCCTCTCGATATTGCTATTGAGGTACGGTTAGCGCATCCGGGTCGTTACACCCAGTGTTGCTTGCGTACGGCCAAGTACGTAGAACAGATACCGGGAGAGTGTGCAATGATGGAGTGCAATGCGTGCGACCGGTCGGAGAACCGGCTGCTGACGCGCATGGATGATTCGGTGTGGCGCGATCTGGAGCCGAGCGCTTGCTGGGTGTCCTACGGCGCCGGTCAGATCGTGTCGCGCGCCGGCGATCCGCTCGGAACGGTCCTGTTCCCGACGTCCCTCGTCGTCTCGTTCGGGTCCGATCTGGGCGGCGACGGGCTGATCGGGTCCGAGGGGCTGGTCGGGTGGAGCGCCATGACCGGCTGCGCGCTGTCGTTCGATTCCACCTTGGCCGTCCTCGACGGCGGCCGGGCGCTGTGCGTGCCGGCGACCGACCTGCGCGCGTCCTGCCTGCGCGATCCCCGGTTCCTGCGCGTGCTCCTGCGTTTCGCCCAGACGGTCGCGGTGCAGATGAGCACGACCATCTCGTCGCTCCGCTCCGACGACGTGGAGGCTCGCCTCGCGCGCTGGCTCGTCATGCTGCACGACCGGCGACCGGGCGACGAGCTGTCGATGACCCACGAGCGGTTGGCCGAGCTGATGGGGGTGCGCCGGGCCAGCGTCACCGACACGCTGCACAAGCTGGAGGGCGAGCATCTGGTGCGGGGCACGCGCGGCAACATCCATGTGCGCGACCGCGCGGGGCTGGAGCGGGCGGCGGGGCCGAATTACGGCGGGGCCGAGCAGGTGTATGAAGAGCTGATCTCAGGCGACCAGTCCGAGCGGTCGTCCTTCATTCACCCGAGCCTCGCCCGCGTTTCAAATGGCGCGGCGCCTTCGCTTTAGAGCGTGATGACGTTGATTTGAACCAGACACCGTTCGGGCTGAGCTTGTCGAAGCCCCGTCCTTCTTCACGACCTCCGGCATCAAAGAAGGACAGCCCCCTTCGACTGCCTGCAAGGCAGGCGCTCAGGACAGGCTTCGACAAGCTCAGGGCAAACGAACCAAGGTTATGTCATCTTGCGCTAGAGAAGCGTGCCCTGGACCCGCGTCGGCGGCGTCGGCTCCTCCGACCGGCGCGCGGCAAGCGTGCGCTCGGCGGTGAAGCGCACGTCTTCGTTGCGGTCCCCGATCATGGCGGCGAGGGTGTCGTTATCGAGCTCGCCATAGTCGGTGCCCTTGTGCGGGCCATAGGGGACTCGCGGCAGCAGCCCGGGCTCACGGCTCCAGGCAATTAAGCCTTCGAGGCCGGCCGCGTTGAGCTGATCGCGCAGATGGTGGGCGGTGACGTAGGCGTCGGGGAACGCGCGGTGGACCGGCAGGCCGCGCTCCCGGTCGAGGCCGGCGGGCTTGCGCCAATAGCGCAGCACCTGATTGGAGAAGGACGGGCTGTCGGGCCACAGGCGAAGGGCGCACTTCCAGGTGCAGATCCACTGCGCGCCGCCGGTGAGCTCCGGGGCGCAGAAGCGCTGCTCGAAGCTCGCCCGGTGGGCGGCGAGCGCCAGCGGGCGCGGATCGGGGCGCAGGATCGGCGGCGCGATGTCGGCCCAGAGTGGAGCGCCCACGACGTCCTCGTCGGCGATGTGGTGGATGGCCTGGGTAACGGCCGGGATGTCGCGCTGAGGGTTCACCAGCGCGTGCCCGTCGCGGGCGTTGGGGGCCGCCACGCTCCAGCGGCCGTCGGCACCCTCGACCACGTCCTGCCAGCCGATCTCGACCACACGGTGAGCGGGCGGGCGGCTGCCGGTGGTCTCCAGGTCGACAACCCGGACGAAGCGGGTCACCCGAGCCGCTCGGCGTGCCAGCGCAGATGACCGCCGAGCACGGTCGAGACGAAGAAGTAGGAGTGGTCGTAGCCGGCATGGCGATTGAGCGTCAGGGCCACGCCGGCGGCGGCGCAGGCGGCCTCCAGCCGGTCGGGCTTCAGCTGGTCGTGGAGGAAGGGGTCGGCCTCGCCCTGCTCGACGAGCAACTCCGCCGGCAGCTCGGATGGGCGAGCGCCGCCGGCAATCAGGCGGCAGGCGTCGTGGCGCGCCCACTGCGCCTCGTCGTCGCCGAGATAGGCGGCGAAGGCGTTGCGGCCCCAGGAGCACTCAGTCGGCGCGCAGATCGGCGCGATGGCGGAGACGGAGCGCCAGCGGCCGGGGTGGCGCAGGGCGAGCGTGAGCGCGCCGTGGCCGCCCATGGAATGGCCGGTCACGCCTTGGCGGGCGGGGTCGAGCGGGACCAACTCGCCAACCATCTCAGGCAGCTCGTCCACCACGTACTGTTCCACGTGGAACATTGCCGCCCAGGGTTTGCGGGTCGCGTCGAGATAGAAGCTCGCCCCCTGGCCGATCGCGATATCGTCGCGGTCGGGCACGTCGGGGCCGCGCGGGCTCGTGTCCGGCGCGATCACCACCAGCCCGAGTTCTGCGGCGGCGGCGCGATACTCGCCCTTCTCCACCACGTTGGCGTGGGTGCAGGTGAGGCCCGACAGAAACGTCACCGCCGGCCAGCCGCCCGCCGGCGCGTCGCCGGGCGGCACGAAGACGCCGAGTGTCATCGGCGTTCCCGTGGCCCGGCTGGCGTGGCCCACGACGTGCTGCGTGCCGCCGTGGCTGCGCTGGACGGACAGCGTGTCCATCAGCCGCGATGAATGGCGCAGAGCTTGTGACCGTCGAGATCGCGGACATAGCTCAGGTGCATCGGCTGCATCGAGCTCTCGCGCAGGCCCGGCGGATCCTCGATCGATCTGCCGCCGGCCGCAACGGCCGCGTCGTGGAACGCCGTGACCTGCTCGGGCGAGTCGCAGCGAAAGCCGAGCGTAAAGCCGTTGGAGATGGTGGTCGGCTCGCCGTCGATCGGCTTGGTCACGGCGAAGCTGCCGTGCTTGGATGGCCAGAACAGCCGCTCCTTGTCCTGCACGGATGCGCCATAGCCGACGGTGGGCAGGACGGCGTCGTAGAACGCGCGGGCGGCGTCGAGGTCGTTGGTGCCGACCATCACATGGTTGATCATGGGTGTTCTCCTAAACTCCTCCCC
>JAABUN010005609.1_pt1 | contig 15387 bp, 20 predicted proteins | sample 5559311 | NCBI WGS metagenome assembly JAABUN01 (sample SAMN10711877, study PRJNA513370) | rock metagenome | isolation source: Antarctica rocks | place: Antarctica: Victoria Land, Siegfried Peak sud | reverse complement strand
ACATCGACACTTCGGATCAGCCACTTCCCGGACCCGCAAACCAGACGCTACGCCCAAAGCCGACCCCGGGGAAGACCAACCCTCGCAAGTCCCTCGCAAACGCCGGTTGACAACAGAAGGGTGCCGATAAGACGCGGGCTCTTTGCGCCGACCCGATAGAATCAGGTCATGGCCGCGCAGGAGGGGACATGAAGGCGGTCGTCTACGAGCGCTACGGTGGTCCCGACGTCTTGAGTGTCAAGGACGTCCCGGCTCTGTTCCCACATGCCGGGCAGATCTTGGTGAAGATCGCGGCAACGTCGATCAACCTCAGTGACTGGGAAGGCCTTCGTGGCTCGCCCTTCTACGCGCGCCTTGGTGGGTTGCGCGCACCGCGACGTCCGACGCTTGGCTCAGACATCGCCGGGCTTGTCGAGGCCGTCGGCCACGGCGTCACTCGATTCCAGCCGGGTGACGCTGTCTACGGCGACAACCTGCAACTCATGGGAGGCTTCGCGGAGTACTCGGTCGCACCCGAGTCGGCCATGGCCCTCAAGCCAGCGGAGCTGACCTTCGCCGAGGCGTCGACGATCCCGCAGGCCGGCGCGATCGCGCTTCAGGGCACGGCCTGCGCCTCGACCGGGCGCCGAGTGCTCATCAACGGTGCGGGCGGTGGCTCGGGTTCCTTCGCCATCCAGCTGGCCAAGCGCTCAGGTGCACACGTTACCGGCGTCGACAACGCTCACAAGTTGGAGTTCATGCTGACCCTCGGCGCCGATGAGGTGATCGACTACCGCCGCGATGACTTTACCCGGGGCCACGAGCCGTACGACCTCATCCTGGACCTCGTGGCCCATCGATCGGTGTTCGCTTACCGTCGCGCGCTCGCTCCCGGCGGCCGCTACCGATGCGTCGGCGGGTCCGTCCGAGCGCTGCTGCGGGTGTTCACGATCGGCGCGACGGTGGGCATGATCACTGGCCGCCGCCTCGGGGTGCTCGCCGTGAAGCCGGGTCCGGCCCACTTCCAACCGTTGACCGATGAGTGCGTCTCCGGTCACGTGGCCATTCATATCGACCGCACTTACACGCTCGATGAGGTACCGGAAGCGCTTTCCCGCGTCGGGCAAGGCCGTGCTCTAGGCAAGGTGGTTATCATCCCAACCTGACGCTGGTGCCCTGGGCGGTTTGAATGAGCCAGTCTGATTCAAGTCGCGTTCGGGCGCGTCGCTGAACGGATCGACAGCATGCCAAGAGAGCCTCATCGGTTAGTGAGCATCGACTCCGGGCGCGGTGTCGCGTCGGCTGGGCTGAAAGCGATCGCGGGGATGTCGCGTACCGCTGCTTCGGCCTGGACCGGGTCTAGCGGTAAGCCGAGGATGGGCGCGAGCCGCCGCCGGGGGTGGGCACGGAGGTGCGGTACCAGTCCGATCGGGTACCCCAACCGCACGCGATGAAATTCTCTGGAATGTCTGGGTCGTACCGGACCACACGAGGCCGTAACACCACCCGGGACAGCCTCCGTTGAGCGTGGTCGATGAGTCCCTCCCCAGTGGGGTTCGAAGATAGCGGGAGAGACAACAGGCGCGCTCGGTTTTCGGGGGTGCGGTAGTAGTGGAATCCGCGCCCGTCGGTCAAGCCCCGTCGTTCTCGTCGCGCCGATCCTCGGCGAGGACGGCGTACACGTATTCGTCGGTCCACTCACCCTTCCACCAGGTCGACTTCCGGTGGTGTGCCTCGCGGCGCATGCCGACGCGCTCGAGCAGTGCCGCCGAGCGGACGTTGCGGGTATCGCACTCGGCGCAGATCCGGCGCACACCGTGTTTGGTGAACAGCGACATGACCGCGCGCAGCGCCTCCGTGGCGAACCCGCGGCCTTGCGCGTGCGCGGCGAGCGTGAACCCGACCGTGGCCTGACGGGGATCGTCCCCGTGGACGTGGACGTGGACGTGGACCGCGACGTCGCCGATCAGCCGCCCGTCAGTCTCGATCGCGATCTGGAGCCACGCGCCGGGCTGCGCGAACCGCACGTCCCGCATTTCTACGATGAGCGCCCGGGCATTGTCCACGGGGTAGGGCGTCTCCCACGACTGGTAGAGGGCCTGCCCCGGAACCGCTGGGCGATCGTCAAGACCTCTCGGCCGGTACGCCCTGGGTGTTGCGCAGACGCATCAAGCAACACCCCGACCTCGCGCCCGGGGTTTGGCAGGTCTGCGAAGCGACGTCCGCAGATGAGGGCGGTCCCTGAGGTGGCTGGTGTCAGTCCGACCAGGATCCGCAGGTGGTCGACTTCCCGGCGCCATTGGGGCCCAAGAAGCCGGTCACACGTCCAGGTCGGGCCCGGAAGCTAACGTGGTCGACTGCGGTGGAGGAGCCGTAGGTCTTGGTGACTGAGTCGAGGGGATCATGACGGATTCTCCTGGTCTGTGAGGGTCTGTGTGCGGAGTAACGGCCGCGGGCGGCGGCTAGGAGGTGATCTCTCGACGCGGCCACGTCCACGCTGAGCGGGCGATCGCGAGCAGGAGCACAACTTCGACGGCGCTTCCCAGCAGGAAGTAGACCCACGACTCGCCGATGCACGCGGCGACGATGGTGACGACATACAGGAGGCTGACGCCAATGTTGAGGACCCTGTTGACTCGTGGTTTGAGGACGAGCGACAGGACCACCATTAGGCAGGGCAGCAGGATGTAGATCAGGGTGGAGGTCAGGACCACCTGGTTGACGGTGAACGGAGAGGTCCCCAACCGCCCCTCGAGCGCCGCTTCGAGGATGTCGGCCCGGAAGAACCCGAAGATGTCGACGTAGGCGAACACGAACAGCAGCGCGACCCACAGCGCGCTGAGCACGAGCTTCACATCGACTCGGGTGTCTCGGTACTGCCTCGTGGGTCTGGTCATGGTCGTCGTGCTCATGGGATCGGCTCCTACTGCCTGGATGTGGTCCACTCGCTGGAGATCTGCTCCTGCGGTGATGCTTGCGAGGTCCAGTCTCAACGCGTCGGCTTCGTGGCACATCGGGCACGCGGCCAGTCTTGGACCTGGCCGAACGGACAGCGGCGGACTGTCCTTTCGGTCGGTCCGCCGCCCCTCCAGACTCCGTATCCTGGGTTCGTGAGCACAGCGCTCGGTTGGCTCAGGATGGAGCCCGAGGCCGAGGACCCACCGGTTCGAGTGGGGCGAGACTGGGTTCTCGCTGGACTGGTCGCAGCCGCGACGCTGGTCGAGGTGCTGCTTCGCGACGACCTGGTATGGCGTCCGCTGGCCCTCGCGTTCGGGCTCACCCTGGCGCTGGCGATGCTGTGGCGACGCACCCGTCCGCTGAGGATGGTCGGGCTCGCGTTCGGCACGCTGCTGATGCTCGATCTGGCGTCGGTCCTCGCGGCCGGCCGGCCGGGCTGGGCGGTGAAGGAGGCGTTGTCGACGGCGGTGAAGCCGGCGTACCTGCGGGTCAGTGACTCAACAGTGATCATGGGTCATCGGGGTGTTCGTTCGGATGGTCATCGGTTCTTCCTTCGAGAGGAGCGGCCTGTCCGCCGGAGTGTGGCGGCAGGTTTGGGCGTGCATACGCACGGGTTGGGTCGTTCTTCTCGGTCCGGTCGTCAGATGGTGACGACGACCTTGCCTCGGGTGTGGCCGGCCCCGACGTAGCGGAGGGCGTTGGCTGCTTCGTCGAGGGGGTAGGTGCGGTCGATGACCGGCGTGACCTGCCCGGTCGCGAGGAGGTCGGCCAGGGTGAGCAGGTCCTGGTGCTTCTCGACCGACAGGAGAGGTTTCAGCTGCTGACGGGTGAACACGGACAGCACGCGCGCTTTGATGATCCGAGCGAGGGGGCCGAGCCAGCGGCCACCGCGTCCGCTGTTGGGGATGAGGGTGCCGGTGGGCGTCAGCGCTCGGCGGGCAGCTGCCAGGGGCTGGGCTTCCACGTTGTCGAGGATGACGTCGTAGCGTTTCTCGGTGCGGGTGAAGTCGGTCCTCGTGTAGTCAACGACGTGGTCGGCACCGAGCGACCGGACCAGGTTGACGTTGCGGGTGCTGCACACACCCCTGTCACCTCGGCGCCAAACGCCTTGCGATCTGTACGGCGAAGGAGCCCACGCCGCCTGACGCGCCCGTGACCAGCACCGTCTGGCCCGGTCGAACGTTCGCGATATCGCCCAATGCCTGCAACGCCGTCAGGGCCGACGTGGGCACCGCTGCCGCTTCTACGACCGAGAGGTTGGCAGGCACGGACACGAGGTGGTCCGCCGGGACGCAGGCGTATTCCGCGAGCGTTCCAGCGGTGCTCCAGCCGAACACCTCCTCGCCGGGGCGGACAGCGGTGACATCTTTCCCGACCGCTGCCACCACGCCGGCGAGGTCGCGGCCGGGGATGCCGTGGCGCGGTCGGCGGAACCCGAACACCAGGCGCAGCACGTATGGCTCACCGGTCATGACGAAGTAGTCGCCGGGATGTACTGCGGCCGCGTCCACCTGGACGAGCACATCGCCTGGACCGGGCAGCGGTATCCCAACTTCGCACGACTCGAGCACTGAGGGCGGGCCGTAGCGGTGCTGGACCGCTGCCCGCATTGTCACCGCCCCGGCCGGACTCACCTCCGGCGCCAGGTGTGCTGAGGCATTCGATCGCTGTTCGGTTCCCGCAGGAGCCTTTCCCGGCGTACCCTCGGTGAACGCCCCGAGCGCTGCGGTGTTCGCGGCTGGCTTGGTCTCGGTTCCCATCATTCTTCCTCGTCGTGGGTCGATGCGTTGTCAGGTCGGTCGGCTGTTCGAGCGCGCACCAGCCGTACGCCGGTTGCAAGCAGCCACACGAGCCAGGCGGCGAGGCCGGGCAGCCCCACGAACAGGAGCGCCGAGCCGTCCGCGATCGCGAGGCTGGCCGCCCCGGCGGCGAGCAGCAGGCCTCCCCCGGCCACGCCGAGCAGACGCTGCCACGGCGGCGTCAGCCCGCTCGTATGCGCCGCCAGCGCAGCGGCGATGAAGGTGGTGCCGAGCGCCGGCAGCGCCAGCGCGAACGCTGCTGCATGCAGCTGCCAGGCGAGCTCGAACACCGGGCTCGGCTCGGCGAGCTCGGCGGCGGACAACACGACCCCGATCCACAAAACGGCGTACAGCGCGGAGACCGCCGAGAGAGTAGCGCCCGCGGCCACCGCGAGGCGCGACCAGTCCGCGCCCGCACCCCCGCGACGCCCGACGAGCCCGTGCAGACCGGTCACGAACCCGAGCAGCAGCGGCAGGTGCAGCGCCTCCTGGCCGACCGCGATCGCGACCACGACCCGGTTCTGCTCGTGCCAGGCGAGCACCTCCCCGATCGGGTCCCCGAAGGCGGGAGCTCCGGCCCACCCAAACATCGCGTTCTGGATGGCCATCGACGCTGCGAGCGCGATCGCCGTCGCGCCGATCACCCGCTCGCGGGTCGGGGTGAGCCCCGTCGTTGCCGCTGCCGCGCTCACGGGCACGTGCAGAGGCTCCAGCGCGGTGGCGGTCTTATGCCGTGATCTCATCTCTTACTCCTTCGTTGCGGTCCGATGATCGGTGACTTCACGATCGGTGACTCCACGATCGCTGACGTCGTCGAGGGGCGCATCGGCCTCCGGGCCGGTGTTCTACTGGCCGGTAGACCGGTCTGTCTCTCGTACTTTCGGCTGATACGCACCCCTCGCTGCGGTTGCGGTCTAGCGGGTGGTGCTCGAGGCGATCCGGCTCGCCGACCGCGAGGGGGTCGACGGGCTGAGCATGCGCCGGCAGGCTGGCGCGCTCAGCGCGGGCGCGATGTCGCTCCACCACTACGTGGCGAGCAAGGAGGAGTTGCTGGACGCCATGATCGACGTCGTGTTCGAGGAGATCGAGCTCCCACTCGAGGAGACTGACTGGCAGTCGGCGATACGACGGCGGGCGGTATCCGCCCGACAGGTTCTCGCACGCCACCCGTGGGCGATCGGCCTGTTGGAGTCGCGGACATCGCCGGGGCCCGCGAACCTCCGCCACCACGAAGCGGTCACCGCCTGCCTGTGCAGGGCTGGCTTCCCGGTCTTGATGGCGACGCACGCCAACTGGTTGCTCGACAGCTACGTCTACGGGTTCGCCCTGCAGGAAGCCAGCCTGGCGTTCGACACCGCCGACGAGTTCGCGGACATGGCCGAGGACGTCTATCTGCCCCAGCTTCCTCCCGACGAGTTCCCCTACCTCAACGAGTCCGCCGCGGCGCTCCTCGCTGCCGGCTACGACCCGGCAGAGGAGTTCATTTTCGGCCTCGACCTCGTCCTAGCCGCCCTGGAGCCCCTGAGAGCCTCCGCATAGCAACGCTCACGGACCGTCGCGCGGCCCTCTGAACCGCAGTTCCGATCCATAACCGCCGCACCGGGTGTTCCCACGGGCGTTCTTCTCGAGTTGCTTATGCCGTGGTGAGGCGGGCCTCAGGCCTTGATGATCCTGGCGATGGCCTGGGTGGCTTCGGTGACCATGTCACGGGCCTTGTTCTGGTCGCCGGCTGCGTTGGCGACGCAGTGGCCGACGTGTTCATCGAGCAGACCGATCGCGACGTTCTGCAGCGCGCCGCTGACTGCGACGATAGGTTGCAGCACGTCGATGCAGTAGGTGTCCTCCTCGATCTGGCGTTGTAGTCCGCGGACCTGGCCTTCGATCCGTCGTAGGCGAGGCAGGTAAGCACGAACCCGATCGGTGCGAGCACGCCTGCCGCGAGCGGAATGGCCAGGATGTTGTAGCCCGCGGCCCACCACAGGTTCTGGACCAATTTGCGGTAGCTGGCGGCTGACAGTCGGCGTACTGCGACCACGCCGCGGGGGTCGCCGGATGCGAGCACGATCCCGACGTCGGCACGTGCGAGTGCGGGGGCGTCGTTGACGCCTCGCCGACCATGGCGACCGTCAGGCCGCGGGCCTGTAGTTCGGCTACCTTGGCGTCTTTGTCCTCGGGTATTACCTCGGCGACCTGGCGACCGCTTCGGCGACCTGGCGGCCGTCGCCGGTGATCATCAAGAGCTTGACGCCTGCGGCGTGCAGCTCGTCGACCGCCTGGCGGGAGCCGTCCCGGATCTCGTCCTCGAGGCTGAACGCTGCGATAACCTGCCCGTCGCGCACGACGTGCAAGACCGCGGCGCCGCGCTGGCTCCACGTCTCGGTACGCCGTGCGAGCTCGGCTGACACCTGCAGGTCGCGTTCGCTTAGTAAGGCCGGGCCATCGATCGTCACACGGACACCGTCGACCTCGGCCTCGACCGCGCCGGCCAGTCGCAGCAGGACGACGACGTGTTCGGCGCGAGCCGGTCCTTGACCAGCACGCCCGAGCGTGCGGACTTGGCGGTGGAGATGGCCGTCACGAGCGGGATCGCCAGGCCAAGGGCGTGTGGGCAGGCGATGATCAACACCGTCACGGTGCGGTCGAGCGCGAAGGCCGGCTCGCCCAGCAGCACCCAGACGACCGCGGTGATCGCGCCGGCTGCGAGCGCGACGTAGAACAGCAGCGCCGCAGCACGGTCGGCGAGCACCTGCGTCCGCGACCGCGAGGACTGTGCCCGGAATCACGTGAAACGCCGAGGTTAACGTCACGACTTGGAACAACGTCGCTTCTGACGCTGGTGACGACACGTTGATCGATCTGGACTCCGATCTGCATGACAGGCTCGCTGGCCTTAGCACGGGCGACGACATCAGGTTTTCGTGTGAGTTCGTCGCCAGCGACAAGGACTGCGTGCACGAGCAGAGCCTGTTCGAAACGAACAGCGTGGAGCATCCAGCTTTCGCCTTTCGTTTCTCAGCGGTCGAGGCCGAGTAAAGGCCTCGCACCCGCCCATGCCGTGTCTTGCTCCTACCGGACAAACTGGAGTACCAACCTCTTTGGCGATGCGGTCGTTGGCCGGAAACATGAGCCTGCGTCAATCTGGACGCCTTGACGCGGCGAAATGACGCACGTCTTGCGCGAGCGGACTGCGGCGAAGTCGGACGAGCGTAGCCGTCGTCCGCGCGGCAAATGAGTGCGTCAGCGGTGGCGGTATGACGCGGGTCTGGGTCGTGCGGAGGAGTGATCCTGGCTGCAGCGGATTCACAATGCTGGAGTTGGTTTTTCAGCGGGCTGAGTTGGCATCACTCGGCGAGCGGACGCAGTGTCTCTTCTGGGGGTACATGCCGAATTGTGACGCTGTGGGCCACTGCCGTGACGCGGTTGGTCGCCTTGGCGGTCTCAGGTGCGGCCGGTTTCGTGGGCCCACATGGCGAGCTCGACTCGGTTGCGGGCGTCGAGTTTTCGCATGAGGCTGGCTAGGTGGGCTTTGACGGTGCTTGGGGTGATGTATAGCTCGCTGGCGATCTCGTTGTTGGTCCGGCCTTGTGCTACGGGCACGAGGACTTCCTCCTCGCGGGCGGTGAGCGGTTCTATCGGCTGCCTCGGTGGTGAGGTCTGTGTGTGGGCGAACGCTGCGAGCAGTCGGACGGTGACGCTGGGGGCGATCAGTGCGTCTCCGTCGGCTGCGGCGTGGATGGCTTGGGTCAGCAGGGCGGGTCCGGCGTCCTTGAGCAGGAACCCGCGGGCACCGGCTTTGAGCGCCCCGTGGACGTACTCGTCGAGGTCGAAGGTGGTGATGACCACGATCGGCAGGGGGTCGGGGACGTCGGGGCCGGCGAGTCGTCGGGTGGCCTCGATGCCGTCCATCAGCGGCATTCGGATGTCGAACAGTCCGACGTCGGGCCGCAGTTGGAGCGCTAGGCGAACTGCCTCGCGCCCGTCGGCGGCCGCGCCGACCACGTCGATGTCGGGTTGGGCGTCGAGCAGCATCGTCAGACCGGTGCGCACGATGGGCTGGTCGTCGGCGATGAGGACCCTGATGCTCATCGTGGCATCCCGGTTCGGGGCAGGGTCGCCTCTACCCGCCAGCCCCGTTCGGCGGTGGGGCCTGCGTGGAAGGTGCCGCCGAGCAGCGTGGCGCGTTCTTGCATGCCTACCAGGCCGTAGCCCGCTGGGGCGCGGCCGCCAGCGGGCGAGGAGCCGTCGTCGTCGATGGTCAGTCGTACCCGGTCGGCGTCGCCTGTGACGGTGACGGTGACCTGGGTGGCGTGGCGGGCGTGGCGTCGAGCGTTGGTGATGGACTCCTGGGCGAGGCGGTAGATCGCGGCTCCGACCGCCGGAGAGAGGTCGTCGAGCTCGCCGCAGAGCGCCACCGTGACGCAGGGACGCTCCTGGCCATCGGTGGCGAGCAGGTCGACCTCGGACAGGCCGGGCTGCGGTGCGAGGTCGGTGTGCTGTGATGCGCGGAGCACGCCGACGATGGCGCGCAGCTCGGTCAGCGTTCGGGTCGCGGCCCCTTCGATGGTGGCCAGGGCCTCGATGGCACGCTGCGGGTCGGTGGCCGCGACGGCGCGTCCTGCTTGGGCCTGGATGGCGATGCCTGACACGTGGTGGGCGACGGTGTCGTGGAGCTCGCGAGCGAGCTGTTCGCGTTCGCGGGCCTTGGCCTGGTCGATGTCGCGGATGCGGATCTTCGTTCGATAGCGGATCGCGGCGCCGAGCGCGGCGGCGAACAGGAAGACCGCGTACCCTGCGACTTTCTCCGCCAGGCTCAGTTGGTCGGCAACGAAGGTGATGGGTAGCCAGACCAGGATGACGCCGAGGCCGCTTGCGGCTTCCCGGCCCGAGCCCCACCGGAACAGGGCGTAGGTAAGGATCAGCGTCGCGGAGGTGCTTGCCAGTAGGGCCCCTTGTGACCCGGTGAGGATTCTGACGGTGTCGACGATCGTCAAGGTGCCGAAGGCGATCGCGACCGCGACGAGCGGGTGCGTGCGTCGCCACAGCAGGGGGCCCAGGACCGCGAGCACCGCGAGCACCTGTAGCGAGGGCGGCGCCAGATCCTCACCAAACACCGCTTCCAGCAGGGACCAACAGACCAGTACCGCGACCAAGACCCAGTCCCGATGCCCCCGATCCGGAGGGTCCGCAGGTCGAGGTTCGGCCCACAGCGAGCGGAGTGCGTCGGTGGCCATCTGCTCAGCCTAGGCAGCCCGCGTGATCGGCGTAATAGCCGAAAGTACAAGAGCACGACTGTGCCAACGGCCAGGACAGATCAGGCTCCGGGGCTGATGTGCCCGCCGCCGACATCGGTGATGGTGGAAGCACCCACCCAACCAAGACAAGGAGCAATCTGATGAGAACACCCCAATCTCACACCGCACTAGCAAATCCGCCATCCCAGAGCACGCTGGAAGATCAGCGCATGCCCGTGCAGGCCAAACTCGCAGCCGCATGGACCAGCTTCATGTTCCTCGTCATCTACATCGACTACCTCGCCCTGTACAAGCCCGGCGTGATCGACGACATCCTGGCCGGCACCGTCCACGAGTTCGACACCGGCCCAACCTTTGTCGCCCTTTCGCTCACGCTCATAGCCATCCCGAGCCTGATGATCGTCTTGTCGGTGATCCTGCCTGCGCGTGTCAACCGCCCCATCAACCTCGCCGTAGCAACGCTCTACATCCCCGTCTCGGCGTTCAACGCGACAGGGGAGTCCTGGACCTACTCCTACTTCTACGGCTCCTCCATCGGACTCGAGGTGCTGCTCCTGGCCTTCATCCTGCGCTCCGCCTGGACCTGGCAACGCACCGCTGCCGGTAGGGGTTGACCCATGATCACTGTTGAGTCACTGACCCGCAGGTACGCCGGCTTCACCGCCGTCGACAACGTCTCCTTCACCGCCCAGCCCGGCCGCGTGACCGGCTTCCTCGGCCCGAACGGCGCTGGCAAGTCCACCACGATGCGCGTCATGGTCGGCCTCACCGCCCCGACCACTGGCAGCGCGAGCATCAACGGAGCGCGGTTCGCCGACCTGCCCAACCCTGGTCTGGAGGTCGGCGTCCTGCTGGACGCATCGGCCCAGCACGCCGGCCGCACCGGACGCGAGATCCTCACGATCGCCGCCGACACCATGGGCCTACCGCGCACCCGGGTCGACGAGATGCTCGAGGTCGTCAGCCTGACACCCACCGAGGCCAAGCGACGCGTGCGCAACTACTCCCTCGGCATGCGTCAGCGACTGGGCATCGGCACAGCCCTGCTCGGAGACCCCCGCGTGCTGATCCTCGACGAACCGGCGAACGGGCTCGACCCGGCCGGGATCCGGTGGATGCGCGACCTGTTGACGGGCTTCGCCGGCCAGGGCGGCACGGTGCTGCTGTCCTCACACCTCCTCCACGAGATCGAGGTCATCGCCGACGACCTGGTCGTGATCGGGAACGGCAAGATCGTCGCGTCCGGCACCAAGGAAGAACTGCTCGCTGCGGCCGGGACGCTCGCCCGGTCGACGTCACCGCGCGACCTCGCGCACGCCCTCGAGCGGGCTGGGATCCCCAGCACGCTCGCCGGGGACGGCTCGGTCCGTACCGACGCCGATCCCGCTCGTGTCGGGGCCGTGGCCCTGAGCGCGGGCATCGCCCTCACCGAGCTCCGCCCCGCCGAGGGCGCCGGGCTCGAAGACATGTTCCTGTCGCTCACCGCCGACACCCAACGCGAAGGAGTTGCGGCATGACCGCCACGATCACCTCCCCGGACACCAGCGAGTCCTTGCACGCCCGCCGGAGCGTCCGACCCATCCCGACCACTCGGCTCGTCACGATCGAGCTCCGCAAGATGTTCAACACCCGCTCGGGATTCTGGATGCTCATCAGCATCGGTGTCCTGTCAGTCATCGCGACCGGGGCGGTCATCATCTTCGCTCCCGACAGTGCAGTCACCTACGAGAGCTTCGCGTCTGCGATCGGCTTGCCGATGTCGGTGATCTTGCCGATGATCGCGATCCTGGGCGTCACGAGTGAGTGGAGCCAGCGCAGCGGGCTCACGACGTTCACACTGGTGCCGAGCCGCGGACGCGTGATCGGGGCCAAGGCGTTCGCGACCTTCGTGGTCGGCATCGCCTCGGTGGCCGTCGCCTTCGCCGTCGGCTCCCTCGGCAACGTCGCCGGTGCGGCGATCAACGGTACCGACGGGATCTGGGACGTCACGCTTGCACACTCCAGCCAGATCCTGCTCGGCAACCTGGTCGGCATGGCGATCGGCTTCACCCTGGGCGTGATGCTCCGCAACTCCGCGGCGGCCATCGTCGGCTACTTCGTCGTCTCCCTCGTCCTGCCGGGCATCCTTGCCCTTCTCGCCCAGGTACGCCCATGGTTCGAGGACCTACAGCCCTGGATCGACTGGAACTACACCCAGGTCGCGTTGTTCGAGAACGCCACGGACACGGCGAGGGAATGGGCGATGCTCGCCTCCACCACCGGCATCTGGATCGCGCTCCCGCTAGTCATCGGACTGCTCTTCCTGCGCCGCTCCGAGGTCAAATAGTCGGACACAGTAGGCGGTCTCCGATGCTCATGTGGGAGTGCCGGAGACCGCCGTCTCGTCGTGGACCCGCTCAGCGTGACGTGGAGCCATAGACGGATACTGAGTGACTTGCCTAGGGGACTGAGGGTTGCGCTACTCCCTGATCGCCGCCGCCCTGTTCTCGCTCGGCGTCGGCACGCTCCTGCGCTCCACCGCTGCCAGCGTAACCGCTGCCTTGACCGTCCTGCTGCCCGGCATCCTCAGCTTCATCCGCCTGCACTGGGTAGAGAGCCTCGTCAGCTACCTACCGCTGCCGGCGTCCTCAGCGTTGCTCACCACCGGAGCAGCCCATACGCAAGGTGCCTATCTCTCCACGCAGGCGAGTCTGATCGTGATGGCCGCCTACGCTGTCGTCCCTATCGCGGTGGCCGCCGTCACGCTGCACCGACGCGACGCCTGACGCCCTGAATGTCGATACCCAAGGAGCTGGGCACTATGACCGCAGAGATCCTGGCTGTCACCGAGCATCTGGTGCTGCGCTGGATGACCAACGACGACGCCGCCGCCCTGGCAGCGTACCGAAGCGACCCGGTGCAGGCTCGATACCAGTCATGGGAGACGCCATACGCCCTCGACAGCGCCCGGGCGCTCATCGCCGAGATGCGCAACGTTCGATTCGCCCAACCCGGCGTCTGGCTCCAGATCGGCATCGAGACCAGCGGGCGGCTCATCGGCGACATCGCGGTCCGTGTCGACGGCGACGAGACCCGCCAGGCCACAGTCGGGTTCACCCTCGCCGCGGAAGCGCAAGGCCACGGGTACGCCACCGAAGCACTACGCACAGTCATCTCACTGCTGTTCACCGAGCACGACATACACCGCATCTGCGCCGACTGCGACAGCCGCAACGACCGCTCGGTCGCACTGCTCGAACGCATCGGCATGCGCCGCGAGGCACACCACCACAAGTCGGCCTGGTGGAAAGGTGAATGGACCGACGAGTACGTCTACGCCATCCTCGCCGAGGAATGGCCAGACAAGAACTACGGAGTAGACCCATGACCGCCGGCCGAAGCCGACAGGCCGTCGATTGCCTGAAGCGCTGGGCGCCAACAAAAAAACGGAGCAGCAGGGGGTGCACCTACGCTGGGAGCATGGCGCCCTCGAGCACCACGCTGCGCCGCCCGCAGCCCCGCCGTCAGCTCGTCCCTCGACACCGACCACTGGTCCGTAGGCGCTGTCTGCCTGGAGAGCCCGTAGCGATGGGTACGGACAGAAACATACTCTCGCTCACCTAGACGCTGGCCACATCGAGGGATCAAGAGGGCTGATGTGGAACGGCCCCAGTGGGGTAATTCGATCATCGGTATAACCAGCGAGCGGCATCGTCGGACGTGCCGAAGTCTGGCGTCCTACTGGCGGCAGTAGCGTAAGTTCTCCTTCTCGTATGCCTAGCCCGCGAAGCAGCTCGGGGCCGCCTGGAGTCGCCGGGCCGTGTGCGATGGAGCCCTCTCTCGTGAGCACCCGGAAGGTCAGCCGGACGGATGAGAAGCCCTGTGTCAAGCCGCCGCGTTTTGGGTTGCGAGGAAGCGTTGCAGTGCGTGGTGTCGGGTGGGGTCGTAGGCGATGCCGTCTTGCCAGCAGTGCCAGATGACGTAGAGCCAGGCGCGGGCGAGGATGCGGACGGCGTGAGGGTGGTCGTGTCCTCGGGCTCGTGCTCGGTTGTAGAGGTCGGCGGCCCAGGGGTTGGCGTGGCGGCTGTCGCCGGCGAAGTCGGTGACAGCGTTGCGCAGCTGTTTGTCGCAGGCCCAGCGGAAGGTGACTGCGCGCAGTTTGCCGGACTGGCGGGTGGCGGGCGCGGCTCCGGCCAGGCAGGCCAGGGACTCGGGGGTGGGGAACTTGGCTCGGCAGTCGCCGATCTCGGCGAGCAGGCGGGCGGCGCGGACCCGACCTGCGCGGGGCAGGCTGGTGAAGATGTGGCTGTCGACGTGGGCGTCGAGCTGGTCGCTGATCTGGGTCGAGAGGGTCTTGATCTGCTGGACCAGGGTGGTCAGGAGGGCCAGCAGCGCGTGGGTGCTGTGGGTTTGGGTGGTGGCAGTGGGACCGGTCAGGCCACGGGGGGCCGCGGTCAGGCGCTCGTGCAGCACCTGCGGGCTGGTGCGCCCGGAGTAGCCGGCCATGGCCAGCCAGTGGCCCAGTCGGGTGGGGGTGAGCCAGTCGGCTTGGTCTTGGGTAGTGAACCGGGTCAGGAATGCCAGGGCGATCTCGGAGTCGAGGTGGGCGAACAGGCCGACCGCGCCGGGGAAGACGTCCTGCAGGTGGGCACGCAGCTGGTTCGTGGCCGCGACCCGGTGGGAGACCATGTCCTTGCGGGTGCGGCAGGCGCGGCGCAACGCGATCGTCTCGGGCGTGTCGGGCTCGAGCCGGCGCAGCCTGGCCCGGTCGGTGCGCAGCGTGTCGGCCAGGACGAACGCGTCGAACCGGTCGTCCTTGTTGCCGGCCGAACCGTAACGCCCGCGCAGGTTCTTGACCTGGTTCGGGCTGATCACCACCACGGTCAGCTCGGCGTCAAGGAGGGTGTCGATGACCGGGCCGTCGGGTCGTTCGATCGCGACCTCGTCCACGCCGTGGCGGCCCAGGAACGCAATCAGGTCGCGCAGCCCGGTCGCGGTGTGCTCGACCATGGTGCGGGCGATCTGGCGGCCGCGTCCATCGACGATGCACACGGCATGGTCATCGCGGGCCCAGTCGATCCCGGCGGTCACGTCGTTGGGTGGTGTTTCGGGCAGGGTGTTGCGCCAGTCCGGCCCGACCCCGGTGGAGATGCTGATCGATACCCGTGTTCGGAAGTCGCCGTACTGGCATCTCTCGGCTGAGGCTGGTTGCTGGCGCGCTCAGGTCTACAACCGGATGTATCACCCGCGCGGGTACGTTCGCCCCGAGGACGGCGGGATGATGGCCGAGTATGACGCGCTGGTGAACCACGTCACGATGTGGAACGTTGCGGTCGAGCGGCAGATCCAGGTCAAAGGACCGGACGCCGAGGCGTTCACCGACTACGTGATCACCCGAGACGCCACCAAGATCGCGCCGA
>JAABUN010005605.1_pt1 | contig 15388 bp, 17 predicted proteins | sample 5559311 | NCBI WGS metagenome assembly JAABUN01 (sample SAMN10711877, study PRJNA513370) | rock metagenome | isolation source: Antarctica rocks | place: Antarctica: Victoria Land, Siegfried Peak sud | reverse complement strand
CATACCGAACAGAGAAGTTAAGTCCCCCATGGCCGATGGTACTGGTACACCAACCGGGAGAGTAGGTAGCTGCCATATTTATTTATTCAGAACCCTTACAACCAATGTAAGGGTTTTTTGATTCTATTAAATTATAATTATTTCTCCGGAAGTTAATTACTGTTTTATTAATAATGCTAATCAAGGGTTAGAAAGTTAGATAATAAGAATAAAGCTGCTGCAAATTCCCCCATACGTGCACAGGCAACCCTTTTTCACTCCTTACTCTTTGTGCATACTGGATTTGAGTTGTTTCAATAAGCCAGTTAAACAAAGACTCAATAGGTTGGCGAACTTTGCTTACCAAATAAGAATATATGTCATCAGCCGCATCTAAGATTTGTTGAACTTTTTCTTTTTTAACAGGAGTTAAAATAATACTGTTTTGATTAGCCTGCATTGCAATATTTAAATCCCTGTCGGCATATATCTTATCGGCATATATTTTACAGTTACTCATACACCCAAAGACCGGCCTTGCAACTGTTAGATCATTTTCACCTGCTGCTGTAATCCAACTTGCTTCAGGCATTGGCAGTTCGAAGGGTTGAACAATGCATGTTACATGAAGTTTCAAACCGTAGTAATACATTTGTTTTGAAGCACAATGACCTTTATTACATATCTGTGAAGCTACCTTAGCTGATGAACTTCTGCTCTTACCTGTAACAATTATAGCAACAGAGTTTATACCTTTTCATTTTTAAATACTAACTCCTGCAACGCTTTGACATTAATAGATTGTACCAATACTTCAAAGCCTCAATGCAATTTATTTAGCCTGTCATTAAATGCCTGATAACTTGGAAGCAACGAAAGCCAGTCAGTCAAATAGCGTTTGGTATATTTATAAATGTGTTTAGCCTTACTGTAGTTCTGAGTAATGCCAAATACATATACTGTCATTACTTCTTCATCTGTAAACTTAGGCCTCTGATTATTACTCATACGCATACCATCAAATATCTTTGGATGCCCTTATCTTCGCAAACATAGAAGTAGAGCTTTATTAAATTTTCTTTCCATGTTATAAATTGAAAGAAAATGCTCTGCTTCTATATTTTAAAACAATGAGGATTTTTAAACTCTAACCTTCATTGTTATTCACATATTTCTTATCAGTTTAACCCTTGATTAGCATTAATATTATAAAAGTTACTTCTTCTGGTTTTTTAAAAATTGCGTATTATCAAATTACTTGCCTTATACGCGGGGTCTATTAATTCTATAGGTTATTATACAAGCGATTGCTTAGAGGATTTTTTATTAAATATTCTTCTCCCTAAAATGGACGCTCCCTTACTTTATGAAAGTTGTGATAACATCTGCTACAGAAAAAGAAGTATTATCAATTAAAAAAGCTATTCATCCTAAATATACTCTTGATACCTCAGATTTTGCAGTATCTTTTCATGTAAGTGGGGTTGGAATTTTAGCTTCCTGTTTTTCAATTTCAAAGTTAATTTTTGAACAGAAGCCTGACCTTATTATTCAGGTTGGGATTGCAGGAACATTTAATGAAGAGGCGGCTTTAAGCAAAGTGGTAATTGTTAAAGAAGAAATTCTTGGGGATACAGGAGTTGAAGAGGATGGAAGTTTCAAGGACTTGTTCGACCTGGATCTTCAAAATGAAAATTTGTTCCCTTTTTCTAATAAAAGACTCGTTAATTTAAATTCTAACGACATAAATTATTTGAAATTAGATGAAGTAACCGGTATTACTATAAATGAAATAACGGCCCGATCACATAGAATAGATCAACTAAAAGCAAAATATAATGCTGCAGTAGAATCTATGGAAGGGGCAGCTCTTCATTATTGCTGCCTTCAAACTTCAACTTCTTTTATTCAGATAAGGGCGCTTAGCAATTATATTGGAGAACGGGATAAAAGCAAATGGAAAGTAAGGGAAGCTTTAAAGAATTTAACTAACAATATTTTACTTTATATAGATCAACTCTATATAAACTATAAATACTAAACTTTTAGACCGTATAGTTTACGGGTTTTGATCTTCTCGTTTTTTCTACTACTGTTTTTATAGTTAGGTTTCATCTCTTGAAATAACTCACAGTCAGTTTTATAATCTCTAATGTGGCGAAAATTTTCAGATAGCCTGGTTTACCTTTTGTATAACCTTTCTGACTTTTAAAGATTTGGCTAAAAGGTTCTTAACACCCTGTCTTCATTATTTGCATTAGCTCCATCTTTGTTAAGTTCTAATTTTTCAATTTCTTTATTTTGTGTTTGTTTAACCGAGATTGATGTAACCTAGAGGAATAAGAAATAACTTATGAACCAGTAGATAATAGACACTCTACGACCAATACACGCAGATACGATTAACACGTTAAGACTTGTAAAAAAGTTAGTAAAAATAACAGGTAGCCTGGCAACAGCTATGAGTGTACTTCCTTCCCAGGAAGGATGTTATACCATGGCCGCGACTTCTGCCAATGCAGATGACTCAAGTGCTGAACGCATTTCTTATCCTGGTGGCTCTGCTAATATGAAAACGCATACTGCCCGCCCCAAAAAAGACACGAAATAGGCAACAGTGGTAGTGATTCATGAAAACTGTGGATGGAATTTTTATATTGAAAATTTGACTACAGGTGTTTCAGTGGAGGATATTTAGCTATAGCTCCTGACGCCTTATCACTTCTTTAGGTGCACTCCTGAGAATGAAGACCAGGCGAGGGAATTATTTGGCAAATTAGACTCAAAACAAACCTTGTTCAGTTTTACTAAAGCTTATGATTATGCTGGAAGCAGGAATGATACAAATAGGCAGTTTGGATGCGTAGGATTTTGTCGGGGAGGCGCACTAGCCAATTAACTTGCCGTGAATGTTCCTTTGCTTAAGCAACCGTTGCATATTGTGGATATCAGCCAGATGCGGCAGATGTGCCTAAAATTAAAGGATCTGTCCAGTCACATTACGGAGGGTTAGACACGCGGATTAATGAAGGTATTCCTGCAGATGAAGCAGCCTTAAAGAACGCAGGCACACGTTATGAGTTGTATATTTATGAAGGGGCAAATCATTCTTTTCATAGATACTTCCGCTGCCAATATGGCTTTACGACATCTGTTACAATTCTTAAAAAGATTCAAATATAGAAAAAAAGTTCTAACTGGTGTTTTTTAAAAGCTAAACTGGTATAAATAGTAGTTATAAAAAATCAGTATTAGCACAGTTTACAATTCAATATCCATCTCCATCAAGCAAATTGCCTATTCCTCCTAAAATACTGCCTTCTTCTTTTCGATTTGTCGTTCCATACGATAGAATTCTGCTGGCAAGCCTGCTTACCGGTAGTGTTTGAATCCATACTTTCCCCGGTCCCCTTAATGCAGCGAAGAACAATCCTTCGCCTCCAAAGATTGTGTTGCGGATTCCTCCAACAAATTGTATATCGTAATCAACAGTTTGAGTTAGTGCCACCAGGCATCCTGTATCAATTTTTATTAATTGGTCTGGCAGCAATTGCTTTTCAAAAACATGCCCACCGGCATGAACAAAAGCCATTCCGTCACCTTCAAGTCTTTCCATAATAAATCCTTCTCCGCCAAAAATTCCTGTACCTAACCGACGCTGAAGGTCGATACCAATACTTACACCTTTAGCGGCACAAAGAAAAGCATCTTTCTGTGCAATAATTTTTCCGCCTAGTATTTGTAGATCAAGAGGAATAATTTTACCAGGGTATGGAGAAGCAAAGCATACTCTTTTTTTACCGATAGTGGTATTAGTGAATGCTGTCATAAAAAGACTTTCTCCGACTATGAGCCTTTTACCTGCACCCAGGAGTTTCCCTAACAATCCCCCACCCTGGCTTTGACTGCCATCACCAAAAATTGTTTGCATTTGAATGCCATCGTCCATCATCATAAAGCTTCCACTTTCTGCAATAGCTGTTTCGTTGGGATCTAACTCAATCTCTACATATTGCATTTCTTCTCCTACTATGTTATAATCAATCTCATGATTTGTACGCATACCTTTAATTTTAAAAGTAAAAATATCTAAGCAACAATAAAAATGCAAATACTAATTAATATAAATTATAGCTACTTTTAAAAAAGGTCTTGAACTAAAACTATTGAATTCTCATAAGAAATATTGAACCATCTGTTGCCAAAACCTTGGCTTATGTGCTTCGCCTTCCCATACATGAAGTGTATTTTGAATCCCTTTCTTTGAAAAAGTATTATGTAAAAACAGATTGTTGGGCAAGAAGACGTCATCTTTGCCTACTGCCAATACTATTTGCATTTTTTTTATTAAATGGATTATATTTTCATCAGTAAGGTTTGGCATAAAATGAGTGGGCATGTTAAAATAAACATTTTCATCCTGATAGCTGTCAAACAAGTCAGGGAAATTGTTAGCTTTCAAAGTCAGATCATATCGTCCGCTCATTCCCACTGCTTTGCTAGAAAGATAAGGGTGTCTTAACGCTATATTGATGGCATGATAACCTCCCTCCAAACAGCATATCCATTTTTATTTAAATGAAGCCCGTCATCTTCAAAATATGCTGCAATTGGCCTGCCGTCTTTATCTATCATTTTGCCGTATATATTTATAAAATGATTATTTCCGGTACTGCTTTTAATTTCATTGCGTATTAAAGTATTTGCATAGATAATCTCTTTTATTATACCGTTGCGGCTGAGACTTGGCTTTATTAATAGGTAATAAAAGGGGATCAGGGATAATGTTCCCCGAATTTCAGCATGAATTCCCGAAAAAAAACAAAACTTCTTCCGGGTGTCTTCCATCACCTAAATCATTATCACCGGCATAAAGGATAAGGGTTTGTGGATGAATGACAGGGGCAACAATAGGGTCAAAAAACCATGCACATGCAGCAAGTGTAGAGCCCCCGAAACCGAGGTTAATAGGCATATACTCTTCAAAATCTTTATACAAGCTGCTCCAAATGTTATTGAAGAACTGCCATAAAACATTGTTTTAGGCTCATAACTGCAATTAAGCCTTTCAGTTAAGCTTTTTGCACATCATCTTTATACCACTCCATTTTGAAAAACATTTATGTCTTTATTTCAAAAGTGATACCATAAGGGCATTCTTTCTGCTACTTAAACAATAAAACAAATAATTTATTTATCTAAGTTTGCCAAAGTTTAAGATATTGTTACTTTGCAAAGTCTTACTACTATGCATATATTTATGGATGATTATGACAAAGGTGATTTTTACCACTTGCAGTAAGTTGTTCAAAAAAATTGCGAACCTTTGAAGATTTCTTACCCTACTTACTTGCTCGAACTATGGCGGTTTATAATAAAAACTCTGCCCGATGTTCTTTTTCTTGATCTTAATATGCCTTTAAAAAATGGTTTAGAAGGCTATAGTTAAAAAGAAAGGATCGTAAATATAACTGGGTTCCTGTAATTATGTATTCGACTTCTATACCCAAAATGCTATGTACACAGCATAGAAAAAGGGGATATAAGTGCATCTAAGATTATTTAAGTATTAAATTAAATTTCAATGAAGGAGGCTGGTTTAGGCTCAAGGGTTATAAATTTTCTGGTTGATACCCTTATTATTTTTCTTGTCGCTTATGCCTTCTATAAATGGTGGAGCTTTTATGTTATGTATTGGCAATATAAGTTCTTTCCTTTTTACATGTTTTTCTGGATAACAATTTTTATTTATTATACTATTTTTGAGTCCATCTGGAACAGAACGCCTGGTAAATTTTTGTCTATGACAAGAGTGAGAAATATCGCCGGAGGAAGGCCAGCCTGGTACCAGTTTGTATTCAGGTCAATATTTAGATTAACTGTTATTGATTGTTTTTTTATCCCATTTTTAAACCGGCCTTTGCATGATGTTCTTAGTAAAACACGTGTGGTAGAAGCATAAGAAATGGATGTATATTAACAGGGCTGATAAATACTTTTGATAAAGTAAAATCAACTTGATTTTAGCATTTACTGTATGAAATTTTTAAATTCAGGCGATTCAAGCTTCTTTTTATTAGTATAAATAGATAAACAATTGCTATAGTTATGGTATTATCCCCACCAGAAAGCCGCTGCTATTAAGCAATAAAGCCCAATTAAAGCTAAACCCTCAAGCCAAATTGATTCGCCGTCAAAAACAATAAATGCACTTACGATTACAGCCAGTGCAAAGCAGGCAAGTAACATAGGTGTCAATACAAAAGACAAAATTGCTCCACCTAAAAAAAAGGAAAGAAGTACCAGCAATGGAAATAATCCAAGCGCAATTTGTAAAGAACTATTTAATATTACACTTATTGCGTAGTCTGCCTGGTTACGATAGGCAAGTTGAATGCCGACTAGGTTTTCAATGGCATTTCCGGCAATGGCAACAATTACAAGACCGGCAAATGTATCATTTATTCCAAGTGTATTCATTGCAGGCTTAAGGGCTTCAACAAACCAATCAGAAACAAAGGCAGCGCCCACACCTGCAAGTGCAAGTACTGTGAGCGTTAAACCAAGAGACCATGCCGCATGTTGTTTTTCTTTATCATTTTTTTGAGAAACAACTGCTTTGTCGCCTTTCAGAGAAAAGTAAAGACTTGCCGCAAAAATGAGTAGCAGAATAATTGAGACAAAAATATCCAGTGCATTAATATGTGCTTCTGCAGAAGTATGCAACAGACTCGTCAGGGTAGGAATTACCATAGCGGCAAATGCAAGTATCATTAAAGTAGCAATCATTCTCGGTGGCTCAGATTTAAAGTACTGGGTTCCGTTTTTAAGCCCGCCAAGTAATATTGCCAAACCAAAGACCAATAGAGAATTTCCTAGTATAGAACCGATCAGGGCTGCCTGTACCACCTTGTCGAGCCCGGCCCTAAGCGCAAAAATGCAAACAAATAATTCAGGAAGATTACCAAGGGCAGACTGTAAGATACCTGTAGCTCCCGGTCCCATGCGGCTGCCAAGTTGTTCGGTTGCGTCACCTACAATCATTGCTAATAATGCAAGCGCTCCTGCAGTTATTGCAAAACCGAGCACTGCATTTGAATGAGAGTAATGTAAAAAACCGGCAAAAGCTGTAACAATAATACTAGCAATAATTATTGTTTTTTCCTTTTTATCCATTGAAATGGGGTTTGATATACTTGTTTAAGATCTGTACTTATATTTATAAAGCTGTTCAAGCTCTAATTCAGAAAATAATAGATTAAAATGACCGGTTATTTTTAACCCAATCCTGTATGTATTTTGCAATATCACTGGTTGGTGTACCTGGTAGAAATAACTTCCCAACTCCCATTTCATTCAGAGTCTTCATATCATCTTCAGGAATGATACCTCCACCCGTAAGCAACACATCGTCCATCTGCTTTTCTTTCATCAGTTTAATAACTTTTGGAAAAACAGTCATATGTGCACCGCTAAGAATGCTTATTCCTATTGCATCTACATCTTCCTGCAAAGCGGCATTCACCACCATTTCAGGTGTTTGACGCAAGCCAGTATAGATAACTTCCATGCCTGCATCTCGAAGGGCAGTTGCAATAACTTTTGCTCCACGATCATGACCATCGAGTCCAACCTTTGCTACTAATACTCTAAGTGGCCGTTTGTTTTTAAAAATCATTGCAAACAGAAATTAAGAAATGTAAAAATAGCAAGGATTGTTTTAACGCCTGAATTCATCTTTCATTTCTTTGATTCCTGCTGCAATCATCCTGTTTACCTTATCATTTCCGTTTTCATATAAAATTATCTTTATGCCATGTTCGCGTGCATAGGGTGTATTGATGCTGTCAATAACAGTATATTTTTCAAATTGCTGAAATACTAAATCATCTTTCCCCGGTATCTCTTTTCCAACAAACAACAGGTTTTTTACCGCATACTTTTCAGGCATCCAAAAAAGAAAACTTGCATTATCGCTGGTTACTTGTGGCAAGTTTTTTCCGTAGTAAGTAGCAGCACCGGCAAGCGCATAATTACGGCAGTAAACAAGCGTTTTATTTTTAACAGAATCGGGTAATGAAGTATATATTGCTGAGACTTTATTTCCTAATTCTTTCCAATTTATCATGTCTGCAAAATCCTGTGGTAAAGGATGGTCCTTTAAATCTTCCCACCTTAAAATTCCTGTTTTGCTGAAGCCTGTTTCCTTATAGTAGGCTGCTAATTTTTCAGGCTCCCATATTGGTAACAACACTGGAATAAGTGGAATAAACAAAAGAATAATGACAGATACAGAAGTATATCGGAGCCATTGTCTTTTGATGGCAGTTACTTGTTCTAACCAAACGCCACCGGCAGCAAAGAGCATTGGGTATGTACCTAATGCATAATAGTCTTTGCCGTTAGTAGCTGTAAGTAAAACAATGACTGTTATGTAAATCCATGCTAAGATTTCATACGGTTTTCCGGATTTGGAAGACAAAAGCCAACATAACCCTCCTATCCAAACAAAAAAACAGGGCAGATGCATTAGTAGCTGGTTCTTTAAAAAATCAAAAGGATTTATGTATTGCAACTGGGTTTCTCTCAATTCCTTCATATGATGAACCACAGGCCATTTGTGGTAGTATTGCCATAGCAGGTTAGGAGTTATGATCAGCAAAGCAAGCAATCCTGCGAGGTACAAGTGTTTGGAAGCAAATAAATTTCTGTTTTTTGTGAGCATTGAACCAACAAAAATGCCGGCAACAAAAAAGGTTACTGAGTATTTACTTAGCCAGCCAAGTGCAAGTGAAATGGCAAGGAAGAAAATGTATTTTGCCTTTTCAGTATTAATGTATCTGATAATATAATAAGCACTTAAAGTCCAGAAAAATATCTCTAAAAAGTTAGGTTGAAAAAGATAATGCACTCTTAAGTAAGCACTTGTTATCAAGCAAAGTCCTGCAACAAATTGAGCAAAAGCTTTTCCGCCCATTTCTGCAGTCATCTTGCAAACAATAAAAACATTAATCGCGCCGATAAGAGAAGGCCAAAACTTGACCCAAAAGAAACTTCCACTGCATAGTAATGCAAGCTTTGCAAATATTGATAACAGGGGAGGAACTTCCATAAATCCCCAGGCTAAATGATTGCCTTGCTCAATGTAAAGCATCTCATCCCGGTGCAATTCATACATGGGATGTTGCAGAATAAAGGGCAGCAAAAATTTAAGGAAGCCTAACATGAAACCAATACGATAGCGATAGATGAAGGCCATGCAGTTAGTTTACCGAAAAGATACGGAGGAAAAAGAAAATATAGGCAGGTTTAAATGACTGGCATGAATATAGATTTGACGATTAAAATTGTTTAATACCTGTTTTTATTCTGTCAATTGTTTCATGTCTTCCAATCAACTCTGCAATATCAAAAACCGTTGGTCCAAATTTCCCTCCCACTAACATTATTCTAAAAGGAAGTTGAAGTTCTCCCGTTTTAAGGCCTTTTTCAGTTGCAGTTTCTTTAAACAATTTTTCAGTGTTAGCAGCATTCCATTCTTCAAGCACGGTAAATTTTTCTGTTAGTATATCAAAAAATATTGCTTTGTCCTCACTCCATTTTGGTTTCACTGAAGCAGCATCAAATGTCTTTGGTGCAATAAAAAAGAAAGAAGCCTGTTGCCAAAAGTCGGTCAATAAGATGCAACGCTCTTTTACAAGTTCTATCACTTTATCCAGCTTTTCATTTTCATCCACTTGTAGTCCTTTTTCTATAAACAGTTCCTTAACCCTCAACCTTAAACTTCCAGCCTCCAACCTTTTTATCCATTCATGATTAAACCATTTTGCTTTTTCATAATTAAACTTTGCACCCCCTTTATGTACTTTTTCCAATGAAAATCTTTCGATCAGTTCTTCTTTAGAAAATATTTCCTGCTCTGTTCCATCATTCCAGCCAAGTACTGCCAGCAGATTTATAAAAGCTTCGGGTAAAAACCCTAATTCTCTAAAACCTTGGGTTAATTCTTCATTTTTAGGGTCTTTCCAGTTCATTGCAAAAACAGGAAATCCTAAACGGTCGCCATCACGCTTGCTTAGTTTGCCATGTCCGTCTGGTTTTAATATCAGTGGGAGATGTGCCCATTCGGGCATGTCTTGCGCCCAGCCCAAATATTTCCAAATCAGCAGATGTACCGGGGCACTTGGCAGCCATTCTTCACCCCGGAAGGCGTGCGTAATCTTCATTGAATAGTCATCTACTACCACAGCAAGATGGTAGGTAGGCATGCCGTCTGCTTTCAACAGCACTTTATCATCTGAAAGTGAAGAATTGAACGATACTTCTCCACGTATGAGATCAGTGAAAGTAAGCGTTTCGTTTTCTGGCATTTTTATTCTGATAACATGCGGTGTTCCTTCATTTAATAAACGGCTTACTTCATCTTTACTTAAGGTTAGTGAATTCCACATTTTGCCTCTGATACTATGATTGTATTGGGGCGAAGGATTTTCTTCCGTCCTGAATTTATCACGCATTGCTTCCAATTGGTCAGGTGCATCAAATGCATAATAAGCATTACCTTGTTTTACCAGTTGCTCAGCATACTGCCTGTACATTTCCTTTCTTTCGCTTTGCCTGTAAGGGGCATAGTGCCCACCATGCAGAGGGCTTTCGTCCGGCTCAAGACCACACCATTTAAGACACTCGTATATGTATTCTTCTGCACCAGGCACATACCTGGTCTGGTCTGTATCTTCTATACGTAAAACAAATTCGCCATTGTATTGCTTGGCAAATAAATAGTTATATAAAACAGTTCTTACTCCCCCAAGGTGTAAACCTCCGGTTGGTGATGGCGCAAAACGAACTCTTATTTTTTTTTCCATATTAGTAGCAAAGATAAACCTGCAATTACTGAAAAGAAAGATAGCTGGTTTAAAAAAGTGTCATACAAAATTTAGGAGGAGAGTTAGCATTTTTTCTTACATAGCTGTAGCTAATGTATATAATATAGAAGCAGAAAAAATGGCATGATAATTTTAATGTGTACAAAGGGTTCAATTTTATATAAAGATTAAAATAACAGGAGGTGTTTATGTTTAAGGATATAAGCTACAAAAGTTCTTCACTTGCTCCCCGTAGCGGAGATATTTCCACGATAATAATTGAAGATTCTGATGAGATAGAAACAGGGGCATTTGAAATAATTGGTACAGGAGAAATCAGAGTTAAAAATACCGGTGGATCGAGCGCTTCAGAGGGTGGAATGGGAAGTGATAGTGATACTGATAATGACAAGGCTAAAGGAGATCTTACGGAACCTGGTCAGGGGAAAGGCGGAAACCGGAGTGTAGAGGAAGATGACTCAGATATAACTTTTGATCCGATAAAAAAAAATGTAAGGGAAGCTGAAAAAAGGCAAAGTAACGAATAGATTTACAGATTGGTAGTTGCTTTTATCATCCATATAATTGTTACAAAAGCTGTTTGTAATATCTAAATGGGCTTAAAATAAATATTAATAAAATTTAAATTCGATCATTAATTAAAAAACAAGTTTATGAGCAAAAATAACAGTGGCAGCCAGGGAAAGGACAATACTACAACAAAGAATAAGGGCGAAAGTCAGCAAAGTCATCAAAAAGGAGCTCCCAGTGTAAGCAAAAAAGACACAGGTAAGCACACTAAAGATAAATCGCAGGGTGCTGAACATAACACTACAAAAAAACAACAAAACAGTATTTAAGTATTAAATACTCTTCAAACAAAACGCCAGCACTAAGTTGGCGTTTTGTTTTTGATACCAACCAGGGGGAAGCAGTATTGATTATATTTTTTCTTTTTTTACTTCAACAAGGATATCTGAAGAATTTGAAAGTACAAGTGAGCGATACAGTAAAAGCAGCATAGTTATTCTAACGCTTGTTTCAAATCAAAAAAAGCCGGACTTTTAGAAAGTCCGGCTCATAATTAATTATAAATTTCTCTTTGCTCCCTTAGGGCTAAGGTTAGTCTCTCCTTGAAAACCTGCTTAGTAGTTTTAGAATTTCTACATACAACCATACAATAGTAACCATAAGGCCAAAGGCGCAATACCATTCCATGTACTTGGGAGCTCCCATTGCCGCACCTTGCTCTATCATATCAAAATCCATAATTAGGTTAAGGGCTGCAATTACTACCACAAAAAGACTAATGCCTATTCCTAAAAGGCTTCCGTTTCCCATCATCATAAAATCCATCTGTACACCAAACATGCGTACAATCCAGGTAACAAGATAAAAAATTCCGATACCTATTGTAGCAGTAAAAAGAACAGATTTAAACTTTTCTGTAACCCTGATAATACGAAAGTTATATAGTAAAAACATGGCAACGGCTACACCAAGTGTAAGGCCTACAGATTGCATAATAATGCCTGGATATCTTGCACTGAAAGCTTCATTCATAATAGCAGAAATTGCACCCAGAAATAATCCTTCAAGCAATCCGTAAAGCGGGGCCAGAAATGGAGCCCAGGTGCGTTTAAATGTAATAATAAGAGCAGTGATCAACCCTCCGAAAACGCCCACCATCATCAAAGGCATCATTGTTTGCACTTTGCCCTGGTAGTACAAATGCCAGGTGAAGGCTGCACCAGCAATTACCATTAAAAATAAAAAGCCGAACTTATTCATAGCACCACGGGCGGTCATTATCCCTTGCTGCTGATCGTATACCGTTGTATTGAAAATCTTTTCCGATAATGTAGGATTTCCAGATTTTAAAAGTGGCATAATTAATTGTTTTTATTTTGATCCAATTCCACTGCAAATATAAATAAGACATTGTTACGGGTTTGAAAAAAAATCGTTTTTGCCAGTAAAGTTCCTGTTAACGTTTAATTAGTTTCATGTTCGCATGTCAGGAATTTTTTCATTTCCTCACAATCCTTCCAATCCAATAAATCGTGGTTCTGATTTATATATTTATTCGAATACGATCAGGGTAAAATGCAAAATGACACTCCATTCTAACCTTACATGCAGTACTTTTGCAAATTGTTTAATATTTGATGAATGAATAGCAAAGAAGAAGTTTTACTGGACGTAGTTATAAAATTCGCCGGTGATAGCGGAGACGGAATGCAGTTAACGGGCAGCCAGTTTACCAATAATACAGCTTTACTGGGTATAGACCTGGCAACTTTTCCTGACTTTCCCGCTGAAATACGTGCGCCTATAGGTACTTTGCCTGGTGTTAGTGGTTACCAGCTACATTTTAGCAGCAACAGAATTTTTACTCCAGGCGATGAATGTGATGTATTGGTTGCAATGAATGCGGCTGCGCTGAAAGTAAATTTGAAAAATTTAAAAAAAGGCGGAAGAATAATAGCTAATACGGATGGTTTTGATGCAAAGAATTTAAGGTTAGCTAATTATCCTGATGGTGTAAATCCGCTTGAAAATGACAGCCTTAATAATTATGAGGTAATTAAAATAGACGTTACAAAGCTTACGCGCGAGGCCCTGAAAGAATTTGAAATGGGTACAAAGGAAAAAGACCGTGCAAAAAATATGTTTGTATTGGGTTTTTTATACTGGATGTACAACCGCGATATGGATAACACTATCAGCTTTTTGACAGAAAAATTTGGTAAGAAAGATATTATTCTGCAAAGTAATATTAAAGCTTTAAAAGCAGGATATAATTATGCTGATACTACAGAAATATTTACTACCCGTTATCATGTAGACAAAGCCAGGATGCTAAAAGGCAGCTACCGTAACATAATGGGTAACCAGGCCTTAAGTTATGGTCTCATTGCTGCAAGCCAGAAAAGCGGTTTGCAATTGTTTTTAGGCAGTTATCCGATTACGCCTGCATCAGATATTTTACACGAACTAAGTAGGCATAAGGCATTTGGAATTAAAACTTTCCAGGCAGAAGATGAGATTGCTGCAATAACATCTGCAATTGGTGCAAGTTATGGCGGTTTATTGGGAGTGACCACTACTTCTGGTCCCGGTATGGCGCTGAAGGCTGAAGCAATGGGTTTGGCAGTAATGCTCGAAATTCCTTTGATAATTATAAATGTACAAAGAGGTGGCCCATCTACAGGTTTGCCTACTAAAACAGAGCAAAGCGATTTGCTGCAGGCTTATTATGGCAGAAATGGTGAATGTCCAATGCCTGTAATTGCCGCATCAACTCCAAGCGATTGTTTCAGCGCTATCTACGAAGCCGTAAGAATTTCGGTACAGCATATGACGCCTGTAATATGTTTAAGTGATGGTTTTATTGCCAACGGTGCTGAACCATGGAAGTTTCCAAAAAGCAGTGATTTGCACAAAATTGAAGTAAAATTTAAAACACAACTTGGGGATCACGAAGAAAAGTTTCAACCGTATTTAAGGGATGAGAAACTGGTTCGTCCATGGGCTGTTCCAGGTACACCTGGTCTTGAACATAGAATTGGTGGAATCGAAAAACAGAATATAACCGGCAATGTGAGTTATGATCCTGATAATCATCAATTAATGGTTAAGATCAGAGAAGAAAAGGTGGAAAAGATTGCGCAATACATACCAGAGCAAAAATTAGACAACGGACCAGCTAAAGGAAAGGTACTTATACTTGGCTGGGGAAGTACCTATGGTGCTATCAAAAGTGCGGTGAATGAGTTGCTGAAAGAAGGTTATCCGGTTGCTCATGCCCATCTTCGCTATGTTCGTCCTTTCCCAAAAAATCTTGGTGATATTTTGAAAAACTATGAGCACGTATTAATTCCGGAAATAAACAACGGCCAGCTAATAAAAATAATTCGGGATAAATACCTGGTTGATGCTAAAGGTTATAATAAAGTAATGGGAATACCAATAACAAAAGGGGAATTGATTGAGGAAGTAAAAAGGATAATTGAGGAAGAGTAGGGTTTAAAGGGTAGTGTCTCAGTTTGAATTTAATTAAATTTTTAATGCTTGACTGAATAAGCAATGGTTAGGAACTTTGTATTTTGAAGATATAGTTAAATTAATAGATTAACATTTAATGAAATCTCTATTTTTTTTATTTTTTACATTGTTCATTCTGGCAATACTTAATGATAATCAGTTAATAATACCTCATTTTGTTGCATTTCTTATTTATTTTCATTATTTTTATATTATAGAGCAAATTTGTACATTAGCATTGAAATTGCACCTACTTTTAGGTATTAAGTATTTGTATTATAATTGTCTTTTTTATCCATATTCTATTGAAATAAAAACCTATGCTATTACGTTCTATAATTAGAAGAGAGGATAATAATAATAGCAGTCTAAGTACATGACAAAACATTTATAAAAGTAACAAGTTGATCAAAACGTACCAATAAAGCGTTGGTAATAAACTTCAAGCCATATTTAAAGAAGCTATGAGCTTTTCTTTTATGTTTCTTGATAAC
>JAABUN010005604.1_pt1 | contig 15390 bp, 10 predicted proteins | sample 5559311 | NCBI WGS metagenome assembly JAABUN01 (sample SAMN10711877, study PRJNA513370) | rock metagenome | isolation source: Antarctica rocks | place: Antarctica: Victoria Land, Siegfried Peak sud | reverse complement strand
CAGCGGGAGAGGGCTAGAAGGCTGGAGAGGGAGAAAGTGGCAGCGGCGTTGCGCGCCGACATGATTGCGATAAAGCGCCCCCTCATGGCCACCACCCCGCCCCCCGCCATTGCGCCCTCGCTGTTCGGCATCGCGCTTCTTTATGGCGGCATGACGGTGCTGGCCGGCGTGCTGGGGGCCAAGCAGGTGGCGTTGGGGCCGCTCGCGGTCGAGGCTGGGATCTTCGCTTTCCTGCTGCTCGTCGTCCTGTCGTCCGCCACCACCGAGCTGCACGGGCGGTCGGTGGCCAACCGGCTGGTGCTGTGGGGTTTCGTGCCGCTGGTGACCGCGGTGACCCTGATCGCGCTCGTGCTGGCGCTGCCGACGGACGAGGGCATGTACGAACCCGCCAAGGCCGCCTTTCCGATCATCCTGGGCCAAAGCTGGCGGCTGATGCTCGCCGGCATCGTCGCCTATGGCGTCTCGCAGTTCCTGAACGTCGCTATCTTCGCGCGGCTCGGTCGCGGCGGCACGGGCTGGCTGGCCGCGAGGGGCGCGATCGCGAGCGCGGTCAGTCAGATCGTGGACACGCTCATCTTCATCACCGTGGCGTTCGTGGGCGTGCGGCCGATTGCGGACCTGATCCTGGGGCAGGCGCTGGCGAAGGTGGTGCTGAGCGTCTTGGCCGTCCCCGCGCTCATTGCGCTGGTGGTGGCCGCCGGGCGTCGAATGGATGGCGCGACGAGTGCCCGGCCGGGCGTGGCGAGCGCGTGAGCGCGCCGGACCCCGCCATGCTCGCCAAGGCGGAGACGCTGGCCGAAGCGCTCCCCTACCTCCAGCGCTACGCCGGCCAGACCTTCGTCGTGAAGTACGGCGGCCACGCGATGGGCGACCCGGACGCCGCGCGGATGTTCGCGCAGGACGTGGTGCTGCTGAAGGCCGTCGGCATCAACCCAGTGGTCGTGCACGGCGGCGGCCCGCAGATCGGGGCGATGCTGGACGCGCTCGGCGTGGAGACGCGCTTCGTGGATGGGCTGCGCGTGACCGACGCGCGCACCGTCGAGGTCGCCGAGATGGTGCTGTCGGGCACGCTCAACAAGCGCATCGTCGCCGCGATCGTGGCCGCCGGCGGCCGCGCGGCCGGTTTGTCGGGCAAGGACGACCGGATGGTCACCGCCGGCAAGAAGGTCGGGCCGCGCGATCCGGGCAGCGCGATCGAGGCGGTGGTCGATCTGGGATTCGTCGGCGAGCCTCGGCGGATCGACAGGCGCGTGCTCGACACGCTGTCACAGGCGGGCATCGTGCCGGTGGTTGCGCCGATCGCGGCGGGGGAGGACGGGCAGACCTACAACATCAACGCCGACACCATGGCGGGCGCGATCGCCGGCGCGCTGGGGGCCGCGCGGCTGTTCCTGCTGACTGACGTCGCCGGAGTGCTCGACGGCGAGGGGTGGCTGCTGACCGACCTGACGCCCGCCGCGATCGACCGGCTGACCGCCACCGGCGCGGTGAGTGGCGGCATGATCCCAAAGCTCGCCACCTGTGTGCAAGCGGTCGAGGCCGGGGTCGGCGCGGCGGTGATCCTGGACGGGCGCGTCCCCCACGCGCTGCTGCTCGAGTTCTTCACCCGGACGGGCGCGGGCACGCTGGTGCGTGCGGGCGCTCCGGCCGAACACGCGGCGGCAATGGCACAAGCCGGCTCCGACCGCTAACACGGCAACTGATCCGCCCACCAGAGAAAGCCCTTGTCTTGCGCGCCCCTGCCGATCCGCACTCCGACGAACGTCACCGGCTGCTCGATCGGCTGGGCATCCTGGACAGCGACCGGGAGGAGGAGTTCGACGAGGTGGTCGGGCTCGCCGCCCGCCTGTGCGACGCGCCGGTCTGCATGATCACGCTGCTCGATCGCGATCGCCAGTGGATGAAGGCCGAGGTGGGGGTCGGCGCGAACGAGCTGCCGCTGAGCGATGCCATCTGCGCTCATGCGGTTCACGAGCCCGCCTTCCTCGAAATCCCCGATCTGCGCGACGATCCGCGCACCGCCGACAACCCCGCGGTCACCGGAGAGCCGCACGTCCGCTGGTACGCCGGAGCGGTGCTGCGCACTCGCGAAGGCGTGCCGCTGGGCACGCTGTGCGTGCTCGACATCCGGCCCCGCCGGCTGACCGACCTTCAACGGCACGGCCTGCGCGTGCTCGCCAACCAGGTCACGCGCGAGCTGGAGCTGCGGACCGCGCTCGTGCGCCACGGGATCCTGCTGCGCGAGATCGACCACCGGGTGAAGAACTCGCTCCAGTCGGTGGGCTCGATGGTGCGCCTGCAGGCCAGCCGGAGCGACAATGGGGAGGTCCGCGACGCGCTCGCCACCGTGGCGCAGCGGGTTCAGACGGTGGCCGCGATCCACGAGCAACTCCACCAGGCGTCCGACGGCGAGACGGTGGAGCTCTCGGCTCTGTTTGCCCGCGCCGGTACCCTGTTCGCTGAGGCCGCGCCCGCTCATCTGAGCGTGCGCACGGTGTTCGAGCCGCTCAGCGTCGACTCGTCCGACGCTCACTCTATCGCGATCGTCGCCAACGAGTTCGTGGCCAACGCGATCAAGCACGCCTTTCCGCCGGAGCGAGCGCAAGGCGAGGTGACGATCACGGGCACGCGGCTGGAGGACGGCGGCTATCAAGTCGACTGCCGCGACGACGGCATCGGCGACACCGAGGCGCTGGCGGCGATGGATCGGTCGCGGGGGCTCGGCAACCGGCTGATCCAGGCGGCGGTCGGCTCGCTCAGGGGATCGGCGGAGTGGCACACGGAGGGCAGCGGCCTTCAGCTGAAGGTGATGCTGCCGCCGCGCTAGGGCGCGGTCGCGGTCAGCGGCGGCTCGGGAAAGGCCGGCCGGCCCGTCTGAAAGGCGTGGCCCAGCGCCAGCACGCGGGCGTCGTCGCCGATCGCCCCGATGAAGCTCAGCCCGACCGGCAGGCCGCGCACCAGCGCCATCGGCACGGTCAGATGCGGCGCGCCGGCGATCGCGGGCAACTGAGACACCGACGGCCCGCTGAACTGGTCGCCCTTGCCGAGCGTGGACCGCCACGCCGGACCGTTGGTGACGCCGATCAGGGCTACCACGTCGTTGTCCTTGAGGAGCGAGGCCAGCTTGCCCTTGGCCAAGCTCTTGGAGGTCTGGAGGGCGGTCACATAGGCGGGATCGGGAACGCAGCCGGTGGCGTTCGGCGCGCACGCCGTCGGCCCCGCCTGCGCCTGCTCGAACAGGTCCTGATTGAAGTACCGCAGCTCCTCCGCATTCGCCTTGTTGAAGGCGATCAGGTCGGCAAGCGTTCGGCTGGGCACGCGCGCGGGGTCTGTGGTGGCGAGGTAGGCGGCCATGTCGCTCTTCAGCTCGGCCAGCAGCACGACCAGTTCCGCGTCGCCCAGTCCATCGAGGCCGGAGCGGCTGTCGGCGATCTCCACGACCGTGGCCCCCTTCGCCCGCATCTCCCCCAGCGCGGCGTCGAAGGCGGCGACGATGGCCGCGTCGTCGCCGATGCGGTCGCGCAGCACGCCGATCCGCACGCCGTTCAGCGCGCCCTTGGGCAGCGTGCCGATCCGCTTGCCATCGGTCCGCATGGCGTCGAGCAGGGCGGCCGCGTCGGTGACCGTGCGCGCCATCGGGCCAGCGGTGTCCTGGCTGTGGGCGATCGGCACAACGCCAACCCCGCTCACCACGCCGAGCGACGGCTTGAACCCCACGACGCCGTTCACGCCGGCCGGGCAAGTGATGGAGCCGTCCGTCTCCGTCCCGATCGCGAGCGGCGCGAGGCGGGCGGCGACGGCGGCCGCGCTGCCCGACGACGACCCGCAGGCGTTGCGCCCCACGCCCCACGGGTTGACCGTCAGCCCTCCGACCGCACTCCAGCCGCTGGTCGAATTGGTGGAGCGGATGTTCGCCCACTCGCTGAGGTTGGTGCGGCCGAGGATGACCAGCCCCGCCTCGCGCAACCGCGCCACCAGCGGCGCATCGGCGGCGGCGACGTTGTCGGCAAGAGCAAGCGAGCCAGCGGTGGTCGGCTGACCGGCAATGGCGATGTTGTCCTTAAGGAGAACGGGCGCGCCGTGGAGCGGGCTGCGCGCACGGCCTTGGCTCGCCTCCACGTCAAGGGTTGCCGCCTGCTCGGCGACATCGCGCAAGGGCAGAGTGGCAATAACAGCGTTCAGGCGGGGGCCGCCGCGATTGAGTGCGTTGATCCGGGTCAGTGACGTCCCGACTGCATTTCCGCTATCGCTCTTGAGAACAAAGGATTCAGCGGTCCGGCCGCTTTGTTCGGCAGGACCGGTCGTGGCACAACCTGTCAGCAGGGCCATTCCAATCACGCCAATGGCAAGTCGCATTTCCTATACTCCCCTCAAACCATCGCCGCCATCAGCTCGTCCAGTCCGATGAAGGCGAACCCCACCGAGCTGTCCGCGATGCCATAGGGCAGGAACAGGTCGCGGCCCACCACCATGCCGCCGCACGAATAGACCACGTTGGGGACATAGCCATCACGCTCCTCGCCCGAGGCCGCCAGCACCGGATATTCAGTCCGCCCCAGGATTTTGGACGGGTCGTTCCCGTCCAGCAGCACCGCGCCGATGGTGTAGCGCCGCACCGCGCCCACCCCGTGGGTCAGCACGAGCCAGCCCTCGTCGATGCGGATGGGCGAGCCGCAATTGCCGATCTGGATGAACTCCCACGGGTAACGCGGCTCCATCAGCTTCGCGCCCTCGCCCCACTCGTCCAAGCGGTCGGAGGCGAGCAGGAACAGGTTCTCGCCGTCCTGCCGCCCCAGCATCATGTAGCGCCCGTCGATCCGTTCCGGGAACAGCGCCATGCCCTTGTTGCGCGCCGCCGAGCCGAACATCGGTTGCAGGATGAAGGAGCGAAAGTCGCGCGTACGGAGCAACTCCGACCGGATGTCCGAGCCGTTGAAGGCGGTGTAGGTGCCCAGCCATTCGCCGTCCTCGAACCGGGTCAGGCGCAGGTCCTCCAGCCCTTTCGACTGCGCCTCGGTCACCGGGAACAGCACGGTGGCCGACAGCGAGCTGTCGCGGTGTCGGTACACGCACACGGGATCGTCCGGCCCGGTCCGGCCGTCGCCGTCGAGATCCCGGATCATGTCGGCCGAGGTCGCGAACGGCGGGTCCGGCTGCAGCGTCATCTGGCGGTCCGGCGTCACGATGCCTTCGCGAAAGCAGATCGTCGAGATGTGGCCCTCGCCCACCGCGCGCAGCGACATGGCGAAGCGGACCGCGCCCTCCTCTAGCCCCGTCTGGTCGGGGTGGGGCACCACCGACGGGTTCATCAGGGCGGCGGCCGCATAGGCGTATTCGTGGGAGAAATACGCGCCGATCAGCTCGCGCATCGCCGGCGGCGGGTCGAGGTCGCCCATCATGCCGTAGTGGGAGAGCTCGCCCGCCAGCGCCTCCCACCGTTCCTCGAAAATCTTGCGCGTCTGCCAATGGCGGCGCGCGAAGTCGCGATAGACGTGCTCCAGCTCCGCCTCGACCTGCGTCTCGGTCAGGCCGAGCACGCGGCGCACGGTGCGCACGGTGCGCGACGGCTCCACGCCCGATTGAGTCCACGACAGGTGGAACGGGCGCACCACGACCTTCCCGGCGTCGGCGGTCAGGCGCAGCGGATGATGGTGGATGCGGATGGTCGGCGGCCCCTTGTCTGGGCGGGCGCGACCACCCGCTCGTCCTAACGGACGGCGGTGATCGTCGTCCGGCCCGTCACGCCTGCGTCCATACGCATCTTGGCGGCGCGGGCAAGGTGCCACGCGAGCACGCTTTCCGCGCCGTGGTTCAGATTGACGCCCACCGGGTTCAAGCCATCGAAGCACTCGCCCGTGCCGGTCGCCAGCATCGAGAGGCCGAGATCGTTCTCGCCCAGGAACCAGCGATAGGCGCGCTCGCCCAGCGCCACCCAGCGCGGTTCGGGATCGACCGACATGGCGGCCTCGCACGCGTCGATCATCGCCCAGGCATCGAGCGGCTGCTGGTCGAAGGCGGCCGGCTCGGTGTGCGCCAGGCCGAAGCTGGCGGTGCCCACCGGCCGGAAATGGCCCTTTTGCGTGCGCTGCTTGGTCCCGATCCACTCCAGCGTGTCGAGGCCGACCGCCGTCATGGCTTGATCGCCCAGCCAGTCGCCGGCGCGGATCAAGGCCTCGGGCAACCGCGCGTTGTCGTAGGCCAGCATGACCTCGAACCAGCGCCAGTCGGGCCGGCGCACGGCGTCGACCAGTGCGACCAGCGCCGCGCCATGCTCGACCAGTTGCGCGCGCGAGTCCGCGTGGTTCGGATCGACCTCCAGCCGCGCGAGCGCGCCCAGCATCAGAAAGGCGCGCGCGCGCGGGCTGGTCAGCCCGGTCATCGACGGCGCGACGTGATCGTAGAGCCGTTCGGCCCAGCGCGCGACGTCCGCGTCCGGGTGGCGCGCGGCGGTGACGCCGAGCGCCCACAGGGTGCGGCCGTTGGAATCCTCGCTGCCGACCTCCTCGAGCCAGCGGCGGTCGAAGCCCAGGAAGTTGCGGAACCGCCCCTCCGCCCCGTTCCACCCGTGCTGGAGGAAGGCGGCGTAGATCATCGACAGGCGCTTGCGATCGGCCGCGTCCATCTCGGGTGCGACCGCCATCAGCATCAGCGCGCGCGCGTTGTCGTCGATGCAGTAGCCGTGGCTGCGGTCGGGCACCGCCAGGATGGAGTGCTGGACGATGCCGGTGTCGTCGGTCAGCCGGTCGACGCCGGCCATCGCCGGCGCGGCCCGAGTGGGGTCGGCCGTCATGGTGGCGATCTTGCCGGTCGCCGTGTTCAGCACCGAGGCGAACAGGGCCAGCGCGCGCTCGCCCGAACGCGCCCAGATGGTGGGGCGACCGCGATCATAGGCGCGGCGCGACAGCGCGCGCAGGCCGGCCGGATCGGCGAGCAGCGCGCCGACCGCCTCGGCCAGTCCGGCCGGGTCGCGGAACGGCACCAGTCGGCCGCCGTCGTCCGCCAGCAGCTCGGCCGCGTGGACATAGGGCGTGGACACCACCGCCTTGCCGAGGCCCACCGCGTAGGCGAGCGTGCCCGACGTGATCTGGGCCGGATTGCGATAGGGGGTGACATAGACGTCCGCCGCCGACAGCCAGTTGGTCAGCTCCTTGAACGCCAGGAAGCGGTTCACGAACAACAGGTTGTCGGCGACGCCCAGCGCCTCCGCACGGGCCAGCAGCCGCTCGCGATAGACCTCGCCCTCCAGCGCCACGAGGTGCGGATGGGTCGCGCCCGCGACGATGTAGAGCGCGTCGGGCACCTGAGCGAGGATGGCGGGCATCGCCTCCACCATCTCCTCCAGCCCCTTGTCGGGCGACAGCAGGCCGAACGTCAGGATGGTCGGGCGGTCGCCCAGCCCCAGCGCGGCCTTGCCCGCGTCGGTCGTCGTGAAGGGAAAGTCGGGGATGCCGTGCGGGATCACCGCGATGCGGCCGCGCGGCACCTCGTAGGTGCGCACCAGCATCTCGCGCGCGCGCTCGACCATCGCGATCACCATGGCGGCGTCGGCCATCAGCGCGTTCAGCACCCGGCGCTGAACCGCCGTCGGCTTGTCGAGCACGGTGTGCAGCGTCAGCACATAGGGGAGGGTGAGGCGGCGGGTGAGCGCCAGCAGATGCTCGCCCGATGGCCCGCCGAAAATGCCGAACTCATGCTGGATCCAGCAGATCTGGGCACCGCTGGCGTTGATCCGCTCGGCAAGCGCGACATAGGCGGCCGGATCGTCCTGTGGCACGGCCTGGGTCACGTCGGCGGGGAAGTCATAGCCATGGCCGTCGTCCATCGCGTAGATGTCGAGCACGATGTCGGGCGAGGCGAGGCGGAGCGAGGCGGCCGTGTCGGCCGTGAAGGTGGCGATGCCGCACTGGCGCGGCGGATAATTGCCGAGCAGGGCCACATGAGTCACGCCCGCCGGTCGGCGCAGCTGGGCGTCGGAGCGAACGATCGGGCGCGTGGGCATGGGCGGTGTTCCTCTGTGGCGGCCGGCGAGCGACACGCGTGTTTTGTTAAACCTTCTTCAATCCCGCTCGTTCCGGTTCTTGCTGCAATGCAACATGGGGATTGGAGCAGCTTCTGTAAAGAACCACGCGAAAAGGGGCCGCCCGGCGTGTCGCCGGACGGCCCCTTCCAAGGCATGGTCAGCGGCCGGTGCCGCCGACGGAACGCTGTGACGCTACGCGCGCGCGCTCCGAACGGACTTCACCGACCCCTGTGCTGAACCATGAGACATCGGATCACCTCCTTTCGCTGAAAAATCAGGATCGCGCCCGGCTGGACGCGAGAGCGAATGTGATTGCAAGCGCGGCCGAGCGCAAGCCCTAGGCGCGGCAATCCTCGACCACCCGGAACGGCTCGGCCCAGGTCGGCACGATCAGGGGCTCCGCCCCCGTCGCCGCCACGAGGAAGCGCCCGCGCGAGAAGACGAGGCGGTTCAGGAACTCGTCCGCCGCCGGCAGGGAGGCGGTGGCACCCGGCAACTCGCGGTCGGCGGTGGCGGTGAGCGAGCGGCTGCCGTTGGTCGTGCGGATCTCCATCGTCCCCGCCGTCGCCCCGGCGCGGGTCACGCGCACCGTCCGGCTGGCGCGGTCGCAGGCGAGCGCCAGGCGAGCGCCCTCGCCCGCCGCGCCCCACAGCGCCACGCTGCCGGTCGGCCCGGCGCGGTAGCTCCAGTCGCCCGGCCCGATCGGGGCCTGCAGCCAGTCCGCCGAGATTCGGCGAGGCGGCGGAGCCGGCACCGGCGCGGGGACCGCGCGGGGCTGTGGCGCGGGCCGGGGCGGCTCGGGCGCGGCGCGGGGCGCGCAGGCGCTCGCGAGCAGGAGCGTCGAGGCGGCGAGGCGGCGCAAGGCGATCATCGGCCCGCTATGACGCACGGGCCGCGCGCGCTCAAGCGGGTGTGGGGGCTTGAACCCTCCACCGTCATCCCGCCAGACCGAGCGGACCCCTACCCACCGTCCGGCGCGGGGCGGCGGAAGCGGCGGACCGGCTCGTCGCGGTAGCGCGCCGAGCCCCAGGCGCGGAAGCCCAGCCGTCCGGCCAGGACGATCGACGCCCGGTTGTCGGGGTCGATCATCGCCACCACGGCGCTCGTCCGCGGCCCCTCGTCCAGCCAGCTGAGGACCGCACCCATCGCCTCGCCGGCATAGCCTCTCCCCCAAGCCCAGTGGGCCAGCACCCAGCCGGCCTCCGGCACGCTGTCGAACGCGCGCCCGAGCCCTCGCTTGCCCCGCAAGAGGGCGCAATTGCCCACGAAGCGGCCGTCCGACGTCCGCTCGACCACGAACGGCCCATAGCCGAACAGCGACCAGCAGCCGGCACCGCGCACGAAGCGGTTCCAGCTCTCCTCCGGCGTCTGGGGACCGCCCAGATGGCGGTGGACGGCTTCCGGCCCGACCAGCGCCGCCATCCGTGGCTCATCGGCGAGGTCCGGCTGGCGCAACGTCAGCCGCTCGGTCGTGAGGACGACTCCTTTGCTCGGCGAGGCGGGGCTCATCGGAGCAGCCACTCGCCCGTGAACAGCCCCAGCCCGACGAGCCCGCCCACCAAGGTGCCGTTCACCCGGATGTACTGGAGGTCGCGGCCGACCGCCTGCTCCACCCGGTCGGTCAGCGTGCCGGCGTCCCAGCCGCGCACCGTGTCGGAGATCAGCCGGACCAGCCCGTCGCCATAGCGGCTGACCGCGCCCGCCACCACGCGCCGGGTGAGCCGGTTGATCACGTGGCGCAGCCGACCCTCGCGCAGCAGCGTCGCGCCCAGCGCGCGCGACGCCTCGCCGAGCTGCCCGGCGAGCGCGCTGTCGGGATCGCGCGCGGCCTCCACCATCCGCTGGCGCGCGCGCGCCCACAGCGTGTCCACCCACTGGGCGAAGGCGGGGTTGTCGAGCACGGCGGTCGTCATGCGGCGCACCCGGGCACCCATCTCCTCATCGTGCTGCAGGTCGGTGGCAAGCGTGGCGAGGCTCTCCTCGATCCGCCGGCGCAGCGGGTGCTCGCGGTCCTCGGCCGCCTGGGTGAGCAGCGTCTTGAGGCCGTTCAGGATGGCGGTCGAGACCGTCTCGTCCAGCCCAGTCAACCGCAGGATGGCGTTGGAGCGTTCCTTCACGACACTGCGCACCAGCACCTCGTTCGCCTCCAGCGTCGCGCGCGCCCAGCCGAGCGCGGCGTCGATCACCGGCCGGTGCTTGTCCTCCGCGATCGCCGCGCCCAGCCCGCGCCCCAGCAGCGGAGCGAGGTTCAGCGTGTCGAGCCGGCGGCGCAGCTCGCGCTTCATCAGCCCGCCGAGCTGGTCGTCGTCGGTGGCCGCCAGCAGGTCCGCCAGGATGCGCCCGCCCGCCTCGCGCAGCCGGGTGCCGCCGGTCACGCGCGGCGTCTCGAGGAAGCGGCCGAGCGCGGCGGCCACGTCGATCGCCTGCATCCGGCGAGCCACCACCTGCGGGATCAGGAAGTTCTGGCGCAGGAACAGGGCCAGGCTGTCGCCGAGCCGATCCTTGTTGCGCGGGATGATCGCGGTGTGCGGGATCGGCAGGCCGAGCGGATGGCGGAAGAGCGCGGTCACCGCGAACCAGTCGGCCAGGCCACCGACCAGCGCGGCCTCCGCGAACGCCTTCACAAAGGCCAGCGCGGCGACCCGCTCCTGCCCCCAGGCGGCGAGCACGAAGACCACCGCCATGACCAGCAGCAGGCCGGTGGCGGCGCGGCGCATGCCCTCGAGACCACCGCCCGCGCCCGGCGGCGACCAGACGATGCGCGGGCCGGCTTGGCTGGCGCTCGCGGTCACTCGGCCGGTTGGACGACCGGGCGCGTCGTCTCGGGCATCGAGCCAGAGACCGGGCCGGTCACCGGCCGGCCGTCGTCGCCCGCGCGATAGCTCAATATTCGACCGAACTTCGGCCCCAGCCACTTCTCGAAGCTGTCGGCGAGCGAAAAGGTCGCCGGCACGATCAGCAGCGTCAGGATCGTCGACACGATCAGCCCGCCGATCACGACCGTGCCCATCGGCGCCCGCCACGCGCCGTCGCCCGACAGCGACAGCGCGGTGGGGACCATGCCGGCGACCATGGCGATGGTGGTCATCACGATCGGCTGGGCGCGCTTGCGGCCCGCGTCGACGATCGCGGTGTCCTTGTCGACGCCCGCGTCCATTTCCTCCAACGCGAAGTCGATCAGCAGGATCGAGTTCTTGCCGACGATGCCGATCAGCATCAGCATCCCGATATAGACCGCGATCGAGAAGGGCTGGCCGACGATCAGCAGCGCGATCAGCCCCCCCAGGGGTGCCAGCAGCAGCGAGCCCATGTTCACCAGCGGCGACATGATCCGCTTGTAGAGCAGCACCAGCACCGCGAACACGAGCAGGATGCCCGAGAGGATGGCGATGATGAAGTTCGTGATGAACTCCGCCTGCCACTGGTCCTCGCCCGCCGCCTGGTTGGTGACGCCGTTGGGCAGCGCGTTCATAATCGGCAGCGCGTCGATCGCGTTGGTCGCCTCGCTCTTGACCACATCGGGCGCCAGATCCGCGCCGACGAACACGCGGCGCTGCTGGTTGTAGCGTTCGATCGTCGTCGGCCCGGCGGAGAAGGACAGCTCCGCCACCCGGCCGAGCGGCACGGAGCCGCCCATCGCGGTCGGCACCGGCAGGTTGGCGATGGTGGACAGGTCGCGCCGGCTCGACTCCGGCAGCATCACCCGGATCGGGATCTGGCGGTCGGACAGCGAGAAGCGCGCACTGTTCTGGTCGATGTCGCCGAGCGTGGCAACGCGGATCGTCTGGGAGAGCGCCTGAGTCGACACGCCCATGGACGCCGCAAGCTCCTGGCGCGGGCGGATGATCAGCTCCGGACGCTTCAGGTCGGCCTTGATGCGCGGTGCCTGGACCTGCGGCAGCACGCTCATCTGCTTGACCAGCGTGCTGGCCGTGCGCTGGAGGAGGACGGGGTCGGAGCCGGCCAGCATGACCGAGATCGCCCGGCCCGAGCCGCCGCCGCCGCGCCGCTCCTGGAACGACACGCGCGCGTCCGGGATCGTCTGCAGCTTGGAGGCGACGCGGCGCTGGAACTCCTGGCTGGTGGTCTCGCGGTCCTCCTTCAGCGTCGCGTTGACCGAGCCGGAGCCCTCGCCCGCGAAGATGCGGGTGCTCTCGACCTCCGGCTCGCGCTTCAACAGCGTCTCGACCGCCTTGGCCACCGCATAGGTCTGCTCGAGCGTCGTGCCGGGCACCATCTCGATCTGCGCGCGTGCGGAATCATCGTTGGTGTCCGGCTGGAACTGCTGCGGGATCATCATCGCCAACACGACCGTCAGCCCGAGCATCGCCGCGCCCACGCCCATGATCCAGACGCGGTGGTCGAGGAGCAGGGCCAGCGCACGGTGCCGACCGCCGCGCGCGGCCATCGCCCTGGCCTTCGTCTGGTCGAGCGACCAGCGCAGGATGGCCAGATAGCGCTCCTTGGTAGCGCTTTCGCCGTGCCGGCCCGCGCCGTGCGACTTCAGGAAGTAGGCGGCGATCATCGGCGTGATCATGCGCGCCACCGCCAGGCTGGTGAGCACGGCGACAACGACGGTGAAGCCGAAGTTCTTGAAGAACTGGCCCGCGACGCCGGGCATCAGGCCGACCGGCAGGAACACCGCGACGATCGACATGGTGGTGGCGACCACCGCCAGCCCGATCTCGTCGGCCGCGTCGATCGAGGCCTGATAGGCGGTCTTCCCCATGCGCATGTGGCGCACGATGTTCTCGATCTCCACGATCGCGTCGTCGACCAGCACTCCCGCCACCAGCCCCAGCGCGAGCAGGCTGAGCGAGTTCAGATTGAACCCCATCAGGTCCATGAACCAAAAGGTCGGGATCGCCGACAGCGGGATCGCGATCGCGCTGATGGCCGTGGCGCGCCAGTCGCGCAGGAACAGGAACACGACGACCACGGCAAGCACCGCCCCCTCGATCATCGCGGCGATGGAGGAGTGGTACTGGGCCTTGGTGTAGTCGACGTCGTTCGACAGCGACGTGAAGGTGATGCCCGGATTGGCCTTCGTGATGCCGTCCATCGCGGCCGTCGCCTCGTCGAAGACGGTGACGTCGGAGGCCTCCTTCGTGCGGCTCATGTTGAAGATGACGGTGTCGCGCCCGTCCATCTCCGCCAGGCGCGTGCGCTCCGACGTGCCGTCGGTCACGGTCGCCACGTCGTTCAGCCGCACCGTGCGCCCGCCGGCCAGCGGGATCAGCGTGTTGCCGAGCGCGAACGCGGTGGGCGCATTGCCCAGCACGCGCACCGACTGGCGCGACCCGGCAATCTCCGCCTGCCCGCCGCCCGAGTTGATGTTGGTGCCGCGCAGCACCTGATTGATCTGGGCAGCGGTGACGCCAATCGACTGCATCCGCGCGGGATCGAGCGTCACCCGGATCTCGCGGTCGACCCCGCCCAGCCGGTCGACCGATGCCATGCCCTCGATCGACAACAGCCGCTTGGCCACCGTGTCGTCCACGAACCAGGACAGCTGCTCCATCGTCATGTCGGGCGCGCGCACCGCGAAGTAGCCGATCGGGCGCGCCGACGTCTCCTGCTTCTGCACCCGGGGTTCCAGGATGCCGTCGGGCAGGTCGCCGCGGATCTGGGCGATCGCCGACTCGACCTCGTTCACCGCGACGTTGGGGTCGAGGCCGAGCTCGAACTCGATGTTGGACGAGCTGCTGCCCTCACGCACGCTCGACTCGATCGTCTTGACGCCGGTGATGCCGCGCACGGCCGCTTCGACGCGCTGGGTGATCTGGTTCTCCATCTCCGACGGGGCGGCGCCCGGTTGGGAGATAGAGACGGTGACGACCGGAAACTCGACATTGGGGTCGTTGACCACGTTCATCCGCAGGAACGACACGATGCCCGCCAGCAGCAGCGCGGTGAACAGCACGATCGGCACGACCGGATTGCGGATCGACCAGGCGGAGATGTTGCGGAAGTTCATGGGCGCGCGCTCACTGGTCCAGCGCTCATTGGCCCGGCATTCATTGGCCGGGCATTCATTGGCCTAGCCCGCTCTGGGCTTGCGCGGCGGTCAGGCGGCGGACCTTGACGACGTCGCCGGGCGTCAGGAACCCGCCGGCGTAGAGCACGACGGCCTCGCGCCCGTTCAGCCCCTTGGCGATCGCCACGCCCTTCGCGGTCACCTGGCCCAGCATGACGTTGCGCCGCACGACCTTGTTGTCCGGTCCGACGAGGAGCACGAACGCGCCCTCGTCGTCGTTCTGCACGGCCGACGCCGGCAGGACCGGCAGGTCGGCCCCGCCCGCGTCGATCTGCGCGGTGGCGAAGCCGCCCGGGCGCAGCGAGCGGTCGTAGGGCAGCGCGATCCGCGCGATGCCCTGGCGCGACTGCGGATCGACGGTTTGGGCGATCTGCCACACCTGTCCGTCGAACGCCCGGGCGGTGCCGACCGGCGTGACGGCGGCGGGAACGCCGACCGAGAGCTTCGCCAGATCGGCCTCGTTCAATTGCGCCTGCATCTCCATCTCGCCACCCTGCGCCATGGTGAAGAGCGGCGGCGAGCCGGCGGAGATGACCTGGCCGACCTCCACCTGACGCGACAGGATCAGGCCGGCCGAGGGCGCGGTGATGTCGAGCCGGGCGGTGCGCGCCTGCGCCTCCGCCACCATGGCGCGCGCCGCGCCGACGCGGGCCTGCGCCGAATCGCGAGCGGCCGTGCGTCGGTCGATGTCCGCCTTCGAGATGAAGCCGCGCTCGACGAGCTGAAGCGCGCGTTCGAGCTCGCCCTGCGCGAGCCGGAGATCGGCCTCGGCCACGCCGATCTGGGCGCGCAGCCCCGCGATCTGCTGCGTCTGCACCGCCCGGTCGACGCGCACCAGCGACTGGCCCTTGGTCACCCACGATCCGGCGTCGACCAGCACGGCGATCACCCGGCCGCCCTCGCCGACGACGCCGACCGGCACCTCTCGACGGGCCGCGAGCGAGCCGCTGGCGGTGAGCGTGCGCGCGACGCCGGAGCGGGCGGGCACGGCGACGGACACCACCGGCACGTCCTTGGCCACCGCGCCCTCGACCGTGGCGTCCTTTGCGTCAGGCCCGGCCGGGCCGGTGTCGCGCCCGAAGGCGAACCACAGGGCGAGCGCGAGCACGGCCAGCAGGACGAGCGCGACGACGACGAAACCACGCCGACCCAGCCGACGCCGCTCGGCGGCGAGCGGCTCCGCTTGGCTCACGTCCACTGATCGTTCGTAGTTCATCGCCACCTCGCCCACGCGCGCCAACGCCCATAACAGCGAAGGCCCGGCCCCGCCAGAGAGGCGAGGCCGGGCCAGTCGTTCAAGAGCGCGAGTTTACCGGACCGAACCACGACGGAA
>JAABUN010005603.1_pt1 | contig 15392 bp, 16 predicted proteins | sample 5559311 | NCBI WGS metagenome assembly JAABUN01 (sample SAMN10711877, study PRJNA513370) | rock metagenome | isolation source: Antarctica rocks | place: Antarctica: Victoria Land, Siegfried Peak sud | reverse complement strand
GACGCCGATGGCGTTCGTGGCGGTCGGTCTGCTGATCGGCCTGGTGCCGTTGCCCGACGGCGTCTCGGTGCTGCCGCAGCAGCAGCGGGCCGTCACCGAGCGGCTGACCGAGCTCTGCGTCATCGTGGCCCTGATGGGCGTCGGCCTGGCGATCGACCGGCCGCTGCGCTGGCGCACCTGGACGACGGCGTGGCGCCTGGTGCTGGTCGCGATGCCGCTGTGCATCGGCGCCGTCGCCCTGCTCGGGTGGGGACTGGCCGGTTTGGCTCCGGCGTCCGCACTGCTGCTGGGCGCTGCCCTGGCGCCCACCGACCCGGTGCTGGCGTCCGACGTCCAGGTCGACGGCCCGGACGTCGACGTCGGCGAGGGCACTCCGGCGCAGGACGAGGACGACGAGGTCCGCTTCGCCTTGACCTCCGAGGCCGGCCTGAACGACGGGGCCGCGTTCCCGTTCGTCTACGCGGCGATCCTGCTCGTCGGGGCCGGGTCGGTGGGCAGCTGGGCGGTCGAGTGGGTCGCCTGGGACCTGGTCGGCAAGGTGGTGATCGGCCTCGTGGTGGGCGCCGGCGCTGGGGTCGCCCTGGCCCGGCTGGCCTTCCGCTCCCACCGATCGGTGCTGCGGCTGGCCGAGGCCGGCGACCCGATCCTGGCGATCGCGGCGACCCTGGGCGTCTATGGGCTGACCGAGGTGCTCGGCGGGTACGGGTTTCTGGCCGTCTTCGTGTGCGGCGTGGCCCTGCGCAGCCTCGAGCGCGAGCACTCGTTCCACGCCGCGCTGCACGAGTTCATCGGCCAGCTCGAGCACATGCTCACCTGGGCGTTGCTGCTGTTGCTCGGCGCCGCCGTCAGCCAGGGACTGCTCCGTACGCTCACCTGGGGCGGAGCCGTGGTCGGGATCCTGCTCGTGCTGGTCGTGCGGCCCGTCGTGGCCTGGATCTCGGTGCAGCGCACCGTGCTGGGCCCCCGCGAGCGGTTGACTACGGCGTTCTTCGGGGTGCGGGGGATCGGGTGTATCTACTACCTCGCCTACGCCACCGGGCAGGCGCGGTTCACCGACGTCGACCTCCTCTGGTCGACGACGGCGTTCACCGTGCTGCTGTCCGTCGTGGTGCACGGGGTGCTGGCCACCCCGGTGATGCACCGCCTCGACGTGCTGCGATCCCGCCCATCGGCCGCCGGGCAGGCGTTGTGACGCCCGACTGGCGCGAGGTGCACGTGGTGCGACTGCCGCTGCGGGTGCGCTTTCGGGGGTTGGTCGAGCGAGAGGCCGTGCTGCTGCGCGGGCCGGCCGGGTGGGGCGAGTTCGCGCCGTTCGTCGAGTACGACGACGCCGAGTCCGCCCGGTGGCTGGCCGCCGCCGTCGACAGCGCCTGCACCGAACCACCGCTGCCCCTGCGCGACGCGGTGCCGGTCAACGCCACCGTGCCCGCCGTGCCTGCCGACGAGGTGGCGGGGGTGCTCGCCCGGTTCGCCGGCTGCACGACCGCGAAGGTCAAGGTCGCCGAGCGCGGCCAGTCGCTGGCGGACGACGTGGCCCGGGTCGGCGAGTCGCGCGCGGTCCTCGGCGCCTCGGGGCGGGTGCGGGTCGACGCGAACGGCGCCTGGTCCGTTGACGAGGCCGTCCGGGCGCTGAGCGCGCTGGCGCCGTACGGCCTGGAGTACGCCGAGCAGCCGTGCGCCACCCTCGAGGAGCTGGGCCGGTTGCGGGTGGCCCTGGCCCGGGCCGGCGTCGACGTGCTGATCGCGGCCGACGAAAGCATCCGCAAGGCAGCCGACCCACTCGCGGTGGCCGCGGCCGGCAGCGCCGACCTGGTGGTGCTCAAGGTGGCCCCGCTCGGTGGGGTGCACCAGGCGCTGCGCGTCGCCGAGCAGTGCGGCCTGCCCGTGGTCGTCTCCTCGGCACTGGACACCTCGGTGGGGATCGCCGCCGGGGTCGCGTTGGCCGCCGCGCTGCCCTCGCTGCCGTTCGCGTGCGGACTCGGCACGGTCTCGCTGCTCGGTCGGGACGTCGCGTCCGCGCCGCTGACCCCCGAGCGCGGTGAGCTGGGCGTCGAGGCCGCTCGACGGACGACCCCCGACCCCGACCTGCTGGTCGAGCTGGCCGCGCCACCGGACCGGCAGCGGTGGTGGCGTGAGCGACTGGCGCGCTGCGAGGCCGTCCTGCGCCGATGACGGGTGTCGGTGGCCGGCCCTAGGCTCGACGCGACAAGGGGGTTTCACCGGTGGCTCGGCTCGTGCTCAAGATCGTCGCGGCGGTGGTCGCTGCCGCAGCGACGGTGCTGCTCGGTCTGGACAGCCGCGGGGTGATCGCCCTGAGCCGGTCCGCCGGCACCACGACGGTCCTGGTGGCTGCCGCGCTCGCGGCCGCCACCACCATCGCGGTCGCCTGGGGTGAGTGGCGCCGGCGCCGGGACGGCTCCCGGTCCGCCGACCTGGACGTGCTGCTCTCGGCCACGGCCTGGGCTATCGTCGACCTGGTGGCGATCGACTACCGCGACCTCGGGCTGGCCGCCTACCGGGTCGGCCGCACCCCGTGGGCGCCCTGGCGCGAGCGGCTGGTGCGGGTCCACCGGGTGCGGGCCCGCCGACGTCCGGCCGCGTCCCGGGTCAGGTGGGCGCCGGGCAAGGGGGTGATCGGCACCTGCGTCTCCCGCGGTCAGGTGGTCGCCGCCGACCTCCGGTCGGCCTACGCGGCCCTCGGGCCGGTGACGCAGGCCGAGTGGGAGGCGCTGCCGGCCGACGTCCGCCTCGGGCTGACCTGGGCCGAGCTGGGCGACGTGCGCGGCAAGTACGAGGTGGTCGTGGCGACCCCGGTGATCGATGACTCGGGTTCACGGGCGCGGATCGTGGGCTGCGTGGCGCTGGACGGCCCGGCCGGCACTATCGACGACCTCGGCGGCGACGACGTGCTCGGCCTGCTCGACTCGGCCGGTCAGACGCTGCTGCGGCAGGGCTGGTGAGGTCTACCATGGTGATCAGGTTGACCCCGAGGAGGCCGCAATGAGCCCGACCGCTGTGGATGCGCTGCGCAGGTCGCTGCTGGTGAAGCCGATCGTGCGCACCGCCGAGTCTGCCCAACGCCTGACCGCGTCGCTGCGGCGGCTGGGCGCCGACGAACGGACCCTCGTGGCCGCCGCGGCCGCGCGCGGCTGACCGCTGGGCCGCCCTGGTGTGGGCCAGGATGGCCCCGTGAACCCCTCGACCGCCCTGAGCGCGGTGCTGGTGGACGAGCTCGTCCGGGGCGGGGTGCGGCACGTGGTGCTGTGCCCGGGATCGCGGTCGGCGCCGCTGGCGTACGCGCTGTTCGACGCGGACGCCGCTGGTCGGCTCACCCTGCACGTGCGCATCGACGAGCGCAGCGCCGGGTTCGTGGCGGTCGGCCTGGCCAAGGCCACCGGGCCGGTGGCGGTCGTGACGACGTCCGGCACGGCAGTGGCCAACCTGCATCCCGCGGTGCTCGAGGCCTCGCACGGCGGGGTGCCCCTGGTGGTGATCACCGCCGACCGGCCGCCTGAGCTGCGCGGCACGGGGGCCAACCAGACCACCCAGCAGGTGGGGTTCTTCGGCCCGGCCACCCGCTGGGTGCACGATCTGGGCACGCCCGACACCCGCCCCGGCCAGGTGGCCGGCTGGCGCTCGACGGTGTCGCGGGCGCTGGCCGCCGCGACGGGGGTGCGGGGCACGCCGCCTGGCCCGGTGCACCTGAACGTGCCCCTGCGCGAACCGCTCGTGCCGGACGACGACCCCACCTTCGTCGACCCGCTCGACGGTCGCGGTGGCGGGCAGCCGTGGGTGCAGGTCGCGAGGGGCAAGCCGAGTGCGCCGAGCCCGGTGCTGGGCGAACGGACGCTGGTGCTGGTGGGCGACCTCCCGGATCGCGGCACCGACTGGGGTGCGCTCGCCGCCGATCTGGCCGAGGCGAACGGCTGGCCGCTGGTCGCCGAGCCATCCAGCGGTGGGGCCCAGGCGCGCGCCCTGCCGTCCGGCTCGCTGCTGCTGACCTGCGCCGACTGGATCGAGCAGCACCGTCCCGAGCAGGTGCTCGTGGTGGGACGGGTCACCCTGGGCCGGGCGGCAGCGGCCCTGCTGCGGGATGTCCGGACCAGCGTCGAGCTGGTCAGTGACGACCTGACCTGGCCCGATCCCGCGCACCGGGTGTCTCGAGTGCACCCACTGGCGGCGCTGCTCGACCCAGTGGCCCAGAGGAGCCTGGATCCGACCTGGCAACCTGCCTGGCACCGGGCCGGAGTCCGGATCCAGGCGGCGGTGGGCGCCCTGCTCGACGGCCAGTGGCCGTCCGGGCCGGCGGTAGCGGCCACCGTGTCCGCTGCGTTGCCGTCCGGGGCGACGCTGTTCGCAGGCTCGTCGAACGCGGTGCGCGACCTCGACCTGGTGTCGGTCGGTGGCCCGCGGGTGGTCGCCAACCGGGGGCTGGCCGGGATCGACGGGTGCGTGTCGACGGCGGCCGGGCTCGCCCTCGGTGGTGGCGGCCCGACGTACGCGCTGGTCGGTGACCTCACGTTCGTGCACGACGCGAACGCGCTGGTGGTGGGACCGGGCGAGCCGCACCCGGACCTGACCGTGATCGTGGTCAACGACGACGGCGGGGGCATCTTCGGCCTGCTCGAGCCGGGTGCGCCACAGCACGCTGGCCCCTTCGAGCGCGTCTTCGGCACCCCGCACGGCACGGATCTCCAGAAGCTAAGCGCCGCAACGGGTTCACGCCATGTGCTCGCCGACAGCCGGGAGGCATTGGAAGCTGCCATTGCCCCCACCCCCCGTGGCGTCAGTATCGTCGAGGTCGAGCTCGACCGTGGGGGACACAGGCAGCTGCGCGACGAGCTGTACGCCGCGGCCGCCGCCGCGGCGAGTGGCTAGGGTCGGGTCTGCCGGACTGCCCCGGCCACTGGATGACGAGGAGGAACCCACGTGAGCATCCCCACCGAGAACGTCGGATCGCTGCCCCGCCCGGCGACGCTGCAGGCCGCGATCGCGGCGTACGACGCGGGGACCGTCGGTTTCGACGACCTCGCCGCCCAGCAGGACGCCGCGTGCCGGGACTCGATCCAGCGGATGGAGGCGACCGGTGCGCCGATCGTCTCCGACGGCGAGCAGCGGGCATCCAGCTTCGCCACCTACCCGATCACCGACACCCTCGCCGGCACCGGCCTGGCCGACAACCTCGCCGGTGACGGGCAGTACTTCGCGATCTTCGACGACGGCCACCACCGGCTGCTCCCCCGGTTGACCGGTGGGCCGTTCCGCTACCAGACGTTCGCCTCGGACTATCTGAGCAAGTCCATTCCCTACGCGAGCAAGCCGATGAAGCAGGCGGTGATCGCCCCGTCCATGCTCTCGCTGCTCTACCCGCTGGACGGCAAGATCGACGGGTACCCGCGCGTGCAGTTCCTGGCCGACCTGTGCGACGAGGCCGAGAAGGACATCCGACAGGCTTTCGCTGCCGGCGCCGCCCGGGTGTCGATCGACTTCACCGAGGGCAGGTTGGCCGCCAAGAACGACCCGCGCAACCCCTGGACAGGGCGGGCGTTGCTCGAGCAGTTCGTCGAGCTGAACAACCGGGTGATCGACCGGTTCTCGGCTCAGGAGCGAGTCAACATCGGGGTGCACACCTGCCCGGGCGGTGACATGGACTCGGTGCATTCGGCAGACGTCGACTACGCCGAGCTGCTGCCGTCCATGTTCAGGATGAACGCCGGCTACTTCCTGATGCAGCTGGCCAGCGAGAAGGACAAGGAGCGGGTCCACCGGTTGGTCGGCGAGCACAGCCGCGACGACGCGAACGGCGTCGCCCAGATCTGCTTCATCGGCGTGACCGACCCGCTGAACCCCACGGTCGAGACCCCCGAGCAGGTGGCCGACGCCCTGGTCGCGGCGGCCAACTACATCCCCAGGGAGCGGCTGGGGGCCACCGACGACTGCGGTTTCTCGCCGTTCAGCATCGACGACAAGCCCAAGCACGGGTCACCGGACTTCGCCCGCGACGTCGCGTTCGCCAAGATCACCTCACGGGTGAAGGGCACCGAGATTGCTGCCGAGCGGCTCGGCCATTGACCGCCGGGCGACGACCTCGATGACCAGCAGGGCCACGTCGTCGCCGCCACCCGCGGCCAAGGCCACCAGCAGCGCGTCGGCGAAGCTGTCCGGGTGCGCACCCGCATGCTCCACGGCGGTGCGCCGCAACAGCTCCAGGCGCTGGTCGAGCGAGGTGCCGCGCACCTCGACCAGCCCGTCGGTGTAGAGCAGCAGCAGATCACCCGGGTGCAGGACCTGCACGTGCTCGCGGCGGACGGCGGCCGAATCGACGCCGAGCATGAGATCTGGGGGCGTCTCGAGCAGCCAGGCCTCGCCGGCGCGGATGAGCACGGGTGGCAGGTGCCCCGCGTTGGTCCAGGTGAGCTGCCACGCGTCGCCCAGCGGGTGCAGCCGGCCGAGCACGCAGGTGCCGGTGGCCTCCAGACCCAGCCGGTCCGCCGTCCGCTCCAACCGGGCGACGACCGCCGACGGGGGTTCGTCACGGTCCACGGCGTGCGCGCGCAGGACATGGCGCAGGGCCGCCATCCGGGCCGCGGCACTGACGTCGTGGCCGCTGACGTCGCCCACCACGACGACCAGCCCGGCTGATGTCGCGAAGGCGTCGTACCAGTCGCCGCCGACGTCCAGGCCCTGTTCCGCTGGGGTGTACCTCGCCGCGAGGCGAAGCCCAGGAACCGCGGGCACCGGGGGCACCGGGGGCAGCAGGCTGGTCTGCATGGCCGTGGCCACGGCGCGCTGCACCGCCAGCAGCCGGGCAGCGTCCAGAGCCAGCGCGAGGTGCAGCGCGACGTCGGTCAGCTCGGTGACCTCCCCTTCGCTGAAGCTGCTGCGGCGACCCAGCGTGAGCACCCCCACCACCACGTCGCGGGCCACCAACGCGAGCAGCAGCACCTCGCGGGCGCCCAGCGCGAGCGCCATGGCAGCCTGCTGCGCACGGTGCGGCTCGGGCGAGGCAGCGAGCGCCTTCAGGTCGGCTGGGCCGAGGTGGAGATAGGACGCCGCCGCGCCGACCACGACGGGCAGCAGGCCCACCGACCCGGCCGACGAGCGCCGCGAGGACGCCGACCCCATGCCGTCGGGCAGGGCGACCGGCCCCGAGCCGTCGTACGCCGCGACCCGGGTGATCAGGTCGGGATCGTCGAGACGGTCGGCGATCACCCAGTCGGCGCGGCGGGTGAGCAGCCGGGCGGCGCGGTCCAGGACGGTCGTGCTGTCCGGCGCGGACGCCGTCGCGCGGACCACGTCGGCGAGCAGGTCGGTCACCGCCTAGTCCTTCAGGTGGCGGTCGAAGAAACCCAGGATCCGCGCCCAGGCGTCCTGCGCCGACGGTTCGTGATGGCCGAGGCCGACGACCCGCTCGAGACCGGCGAACGGGCCGACCCGGTGGCGGTTGAGGAACGAGTGCCCGGCGTCCGGGTACTGCACCACGTCGTGCTCGACGTCCAGCTCGGTCAGGACGGCCTCGAGCCGCCCGGCGACCCCACGCATCGTCAGGTCGCGCGCGCCGTAGCTCGCGACGACCGGGCACGAACCGGCCAGCGCGCGCTGTGGGTTTCGGGGCAGCGGTCCGTAGTTCGGCGCGGCGGCGTCGAACCCGCGGCCGGCGACGAGCAGCGCGAACCCCCCGCCCATGCAGAACCCCACGACCCCCACCCGACCGGTGCAGTCCGCGCGGGCGCTCAGCCAGGCGCGCACCGCCTCGATGTCGTCGACCGCCGGCCCGTGCCCTCGGGTGAGGGCACCGAAGGTCGCCCGCAGGCACCGCACGGCCCCACCGGCGCTGAACAGGTCGGGTGCGACGGCGACGTAGCCGGCGTCGGCCAGCCGCTGCGTCTGCGCGCGGATATCGTCGGTGAGCCCCAGCAACTCGTGCAGGACGACGACCCCTGGCCAGGGCCTGTCGCCGCCGGGGGGTACGGCCAGGTGGGCCTGGAGTCGGGGCGTGCTCGCCCCGCCCGGCACCGCGACATCGACCATGAACTGATCCTGTCGGTAGGACCGGTGGCGGCGCCAGCGCTGCGCGACGCAACCACCGGCTCGGGCTAGCCCGACCGGCGGCGGTCCAGCCCCCAGACCACTGCGGCGTGGGGGAAGGTGAGGGCCAGCAGCACGCCCACCTCTGCCTGCAGCCCGGCCAGGTCGCGGGCCCACCACAGGCCCAGCACCGCGAGCAGCGCCACGGCGGCGGGCAGAGCGGCGGCCCGGGCCAGGGTGCGGCCGGCGACCGACCACCCGGGGTCGCGCTCATCGTGGGAGCGGCCGGCGCGAGCGGCGCCGCCGGCCAGGTCGAGCAGCCGACCGGTGTGTCGCAGCGAGTGCCACAGGCCGAAGTAGACGCCGAAGGCGGCCAGCGGCGGCGCCAGCGTGAAGGTCGCGGCGAGCAGCGCCAGCTCGGCGGCCTCGAGGTGACGGCGTCCGCGCAGCAGGACCGTGAGCGCCACGACCACGCCCGCGGCCACCAGGACCAGGCCGGGCACCCGGGCCGCCAGCGCGGCCTCGGCGAGCCTGGGTGACAGCCCACCCAGTAGCGCGTCGGTGTCGTCGGGCCTGGCCCACAGCAGCAGCCCCACGACGACGCCGCCGTGCGCGAGGGCGACCGGCCAGTCGTCGGACGCCGTCGGCACCCGCCGCATGGACCGTTCGGCCGAGGTCACCACCTCACCGCGTCCGAAGTGCACGGCGGACAGGACGAGGAAGGCCGCCAGGGCCGGGGTGGGGGCGAGGACGAACGCCGCGAGCGCGACCGCGGCGGCCGCCGCGTATGCGCCGGCGAACAGGGCGAGCCGCGCCGTCGCCGGGCGGCGCGCTACGGCGTGGGGGTCGATGGCGCCCCACCACCACGGGACGAGGTGGTCGACGGCGCCGTGCGGGACGCCGAGCGCGGCACCGACCAGGGCCAGGGGGAGTGCTATCGCCGAGGCCAGGTCGGGTGCGGTCACCGCCAGCAGCAGCAGCGAACCGATGGCCGCCACCGGCATCCAGGTGAGCCAGGGCAGCGCGTGCATGGCTGGGCCGGGACGCCGGCCGACCGGCCATCGCGACGTCGCGGTGGCCGGTCGGTGCAGCAGGGACATCGACGTCAGCCGACCGTCAGCGGGGTGTCAGACCCGCACGCTGCTGGGTGCCGTGGCGTCCGGCGAGACCTCGTCGTCGGCGTACGTCGGGTCCTCGAGGCCGCTCTTGACGCGAGCGATCTTGTAGATGGCGAGGCCGTAGGCCGCCTTGGCGAAGATGTCCGCCAGGCTGTAGCCGCTCTGCCGCAGCACGAACCCGCTCGCGCCACCGAAGAAGCTGCCGCCGATCATCGGGAACAGGTAGGCGATGGGGTAGACGCCCCACAGGCCGACCAGCGCGAGGCGCAGCATCTTGATGGTGTGCTGCACCTCGACGGGCTGACGCACCAGCGACCGCGACAGCTCGACGAACAGCACGTAGAGCAGGTAGATGAACGGGATGGTCGACAGCGCGCCCCACAGCGCCCGCGAGCCCACGCTGGTAGCGATCTCGCCCGGGTAGCCGAGCAGGATCATCAGGGCCGAGGCCGGCACCAGCTTGTAGAGCAGACCGCGCTGGGCGGCGCGGCCGAGCGCCATGACGGCGACCGTCTCGACGAGCAGCAGCGGGACCGTGAGCAGCCAGTCGACGTACCGGTAGGCCTCGTTGAACTCGACCTTCGAGAGGTTGTGCGGTGCGGTGACCGAGCTGCCCGGGGGGTAGCTGTCGTTGAAGTTGTTGAAGATCCGGAAGTAGTGGTAGGCGGCGATGCCGCAGACCGTGGCCGAGACGACGAGCGCGTTGCGGTAGCGCGGCGCGACCCGCCCGCGCGAGAGCAGCAGGAACAGCGCCGTGAACAGCATCGACGCGATGACGAGCGAGAAGAGGTTGTAGATCGTGGCGAACTGGCCCGCAGTGAGCGAGGGGATGTTGACGCCTGATACGTCGGTGACCATGACGACTCCCAGGTGATGCGGCAACTATGCCGCCTTCTTCGTGACCACTCACCGAGGCTCGGCGAGGCACGGCCAGTTCTACGCCGGGTGTTGAGGTGTCAGCAACTCGTGCAGGGTTCGTGAAGCGATTCGATTACCGTGCGAGGGTCGCCGCCGGCCGCCGCTGCCACGAGAGCTCGAGTCGGTCGACCGCCTCGTCCAGGCTCACGCACGGTGTCGCGGGTCCGTCGTCGACGCCGAACCAGCCGGGCCCACCGACGAGCAGCACCAGCCGGCGGTGTGCTCGCGCCACGTCCGCAAGCCCCAGTGCCGCATCGCCATCGGGCGAGCTGAGCCACACGAGGACACCCGCGGCCCTTGTCCGGCGCGCCGCATTGGCCAGGGACGCCATCGGTGTGCGCGGCCCGAGCAGCCGGGCCGGCACCCCCTTCTCGGCCAGCGCCGACCGCACCGCGTGCAGGGCGAGAACGTGCTCCTCGTGCGGCCCTCCCGCCAGGAGCACGGGGTTCTCTCGTGGAGGTTCGGTCAGCCCAGAGACGTGCCGGACGAACGCGGTGGTCAGCGCCTGGGTCAGCATGTGCTCGACCTCGATGCCGTCGCCGGTGCGCTGCCAGCGCTCGCCGGCAGCGACGAGCACCGGGCGCAGCGCCTGGTTCCACGCCGTCAGCGTCCCCTGCTCGCGCAGAAGCTCCAGGACGGTGTACTCGACGCTCATCTCGTCCAGCCGCGCGGCGGCCCGGGCCAGGCCGCGGGCCTCGCGCCCCGCGCCGGGCACGGCGAGCACCGCTCCGCCAGGCCCGCCGCGGCGCGAGGACGTCGGTGTCGCGCCGGTGACGAGAGCGGCGGCTTCGGCGGGGCTGGTGCCCGACACGACCGCCTCGTGCACCCGCTGGAGCCGGTCGAGGTCGTCGGCCGTGAACCGGCGGTGGCCGCCGGCGGAGCGCGCGGAGGCGGTCAGCCCGTAGCGCTCACCCCACATGCGCACTGTCGATGCCGAGACACCGAGCCGTGCAGCGACCTCACCGACCGACATCAACTGCACCGGTCGATGGTGCCATGTACCTGGGACCGCTGCTCCGCAGCGCGGCTACCTCACCTGGGACCCGCTGCGCCGCAGCGTGATGGTCAGCGTCGGGCGAGGGCGTCGCGCATCGGTACCAGCTTCGCGTCGCTCTCGGCGAGCTCGGCTTCGGGCGCCGACGCGGCGACGATCCCGCACCCGGCGAACAGCCGCAGCCGCCCGGCCCCCGGGTCGACCTGGGCGCACCGCAGCGCGATGCCCCACTCGCCGTCACCGCGGCCGTCGATCCAGCCGACCGGACCCGAGTACCGGCCGCGGTCCATGCCCTCGAGCTCGCGAATGGCCTGCAGCGCCACGGGTGTGGGCGTTCCGCAGACGGCGGCGGTGGGATGCAGGGCGGCAGCGAGCCCCAGCGAGCTGGCGTCGTCCGCGAGGACGCCGGCGACGTCGGTGGCCAGGTGCATGACGTTGGCCAGGTGCAGCACGAAGGGTGACTCGGGGACGTTCATCGACGAGCAGTGCGGCGCCAGGGCGTCGGCGAGCGACCGGACGGCGTACTCGTGCTCCTCCAGGTCCTTGCTGCTGCGCGCGAGCGACCCGGCGAGCACCAGGTCGTGGTCGTCGTCACCGGTGCGCCGGATGGTGCCGGCCAGCACCCGCGAGTGCACCAGGCCGCGCTCGAGGCGCACCAGCAGCTCGGGGGTGGCACCCACCAGACCGTCGACCGCGAAGGTCCAGCAGCCGGGGTAGCGCGTGGCGAGACCGCCCAGCAGCCACCGGGGATCGACGGCCCGCTCGGTGGTGGCGAGCAGGTCGCGGGCCAGGACGATCTTGTCGACCACCCCGGTGGCGATGCGAACCACGGCGGCCGCGACGACCTGCTTCCACTGCGGCCCGGTCATCGCCCCGTCTGCGTAGGCCACCTCGCCCGGTGCCATGACGTCGTGGGCGACCAGGTGGGGCGCCGCGGGCAGCGAGGCCTCGGGGGCGATGGTCGTCACCCACCAGCGACCGGCCCGGTGGCCCACGACGACCTCGGGCACCACGAGCGCGCCACCCTCGGGCGAGCGGTCGTCGAAGGCGAACGACCCGAACGCGACCGGTCCGCTGCCGGGCAGACCCACGTCGTCGCGGACGACGGTGCGAGCTAGCAGCGCCCGCCACCAGGTCTCGGCGTCGGCGAACTGCGCCCCGCCCGCAGCGGTGAAGCGGGCGGTCTGGCCCCACCCCACCAGGCCCTCACCGCGGCGCACCCACGACAGCACGGGGGCGTCCGGCAGCAGGTCCAGCAGGGGGCCGGGGTCGGCGATCTCGCTGGTTCGCACGACCAGTCCCAGCGCGCGACGGCTCGCCGTCCGGCCGTCGGGGGCGAGGTCGGGATCGTCGGCCGGTTCGCCGTCGAACGACGCGCTGGTGATCGACACGTCATCCAGGGTAGGTCGCGGTGCCCGCCGGCGCCGGGCCGGTGGCGAGTACCGCGGCCCATGGCGCGCACGGCGGTCGGTGGCGGGTACTCGGCCCGGTGCGAGGATCACCCGGTGAGCAGAGCGAGCCTGGACAAGGCGCCCCACGAGGTCGCCGCGATGTTCGACGACGTGGCCCGGCGATACGACCTGACCAACGACGTGCTCTCGCTCGGCCAGGACCGGGCCTGGCGGCGGGCCGTCGTGCGCGCCGTCGACCCGCGACCCGGCATGGTCGTGCTCGACCTGGCCGCCGGGACGGGCACCAGCAGCGAGCCGTTCGAGGTGGCGGGGGCGCGCGTGGTGCCGGCCGACTTCTCGCTGGGCATGCTGGGTGTGGGCAAGCGCCGTCGTCCCGATCTGGGTTTCACGGCCGCCGACGCCCTGCGTCTGCCGTTCGCCGACGCCTCCTTCGACGCGGTCACCCTCTCGTTCGGGCTGCGCAACGTCGCCGACACCGACCTGGCGCTGCGCGAGCTGCTGCGGGTGACCAGGCCGGGTGGGCGCCTGGTGGTCTGCGAGTTCAGCCGGCCGAGGTGGGCACCGTTTCGCACCCTGTACGTGAACTACCTGATCCGGGCGCTGCCTGCCGTGGCACGCGCCGTCAGCTCCAACCCGGAGTCCTACGTCTATCTCGCCGAGTCGATCCAGGGCTGGCCCGACCAGGCGGCGCTCGCCGCCCGCGTGCGCGCCGCCGGGTGGGACGACGTGGCCTGGCGCGATCTCACCGGCGGCATCGTCGCCCTGCACCGGGGCACTCGACCGGGGTGATCCGGGATGCGTGAACGCCGATCCAGGAGTTGACTCGAGAACGGCACGACGACTTCCACCGAAGGAGCTGACGGGAATGGGCCTGGACGACAAGCTGAACAACACCAAGGACGACCTGCAGGGCAAGGCCAAGGAGGCCGCCGGCAAGGTCACCGACAACGAGCGGCTCGAGGCCGAGGGCAAGGGCGACCAGGCAGGCGCCGACGCCAAGCAGGCCGGCGAGAAGGTCAAGGACGTCTTCAAGCACTGAGGCGCATCACCACGGCCGGTCCCCGACACTCCCGGGGGGCCGGCCGTCGTCGTCCGCCGATGGTCATAGACTTCGGGCGCGCTCGTGAAGCCAATCACAAGCGCGGGTCGATCCCGGAGCAGTCGAGTCACCAGAGGGGAGCTGGAGCGGTGTGAACCCCTACGTGCCGATCCTCGTCCTGTTCGCCATCGGAGCAGGGTTCGCGGTGTTCTCGGTCCTCGCTGGTTCGTTGTCCGGGCCCAAGCGCTACAACCGGGCCAAGCTGGATGCGTACGAGTGCGGCATCGAGCCGACCCCCCGTGCCATGGGCGGTGGCCGGTTTCCCGTCAAGTACTTCCTCACAGCGATGCTCTTCATCATCTTCGACATCGAGTCGGTGTTCCTCTTCCCGTTCGCGGTCGGGTTCGGCCAGCTCGGGATCTTCGCCTTGGTCGAGATGGTGCTGTTCATCCTCACGGTGTTCGTCGCGTACGCCTACATCTGGCGACGCGGCGGACTGGAATGGGACTGAGGCCGTCATGGGCATCGAAGAGAAGCTCCCCGCAGGGTTCTTGCTCACCAGCGTCGAGAAGCTGGCGGGTTACATGCGCAAGAGCTCGGTCTGGCCGGCGACCTTCGGGCTGGCCTGCTGCGCGATCGAGATGATGGCCGTCGGCGGGCCGGACTTCGACATCGCCCGGTTCGGCATGGAGCGCTTCAGCGCGACCCCCCGCCAGGCCGACCTGATGATCGTCGCCGGCCGGGTCAGCCAGAAGATGGCGCCGGTCGTGCGACAGGTCTACGACCAGATGCCCGAGCCCAAGTGGGTCATCTCGATGGGTGTGTGCGCCAGCAGCGGTGGCATGTTCAACAACTACGCCATCGTGCAGGGCGTCGACCACATCATCCCGGTCGACGTCTATCTGCCCGGCTGTCCGCCGCGGCCCGAGATGCTGCTGAACGCGATCATCACATTGCACGAGCAGATCCAGAACGCACCGCTGGGCGTCAACCGCGAGAACGCCGCCCGCGCTGCCGAGGCCGCCGCACTCGTGGCCACCCCCACCTCGCAGATGAAGGGCTTGCTGGCGTGAGCGAGACGCCCGCGCAGAGCAAGCCCGACTCGGTGGTCGCGCAGGAGTCCGCTCCGCTGACCGACGAGGCCCAGCGGTCGGCCGGCGAGGTCGCCACCACCGAGTCCCGGCCCGAGGTTGTCGACGTGCGCCAGGGCATGTTCGGCGCGCACGACACCGGTGACACCAGCGGGTACGGCGGGCTGGTCCGGCCGGTCGCGATGCCCGCGCCCGTGCAGCGGCCGCTCGACGGCTGGTGGGACCTGGTGCCCGAGGTGCTGACGCGCACCCTGCCCGACACCGGGACGTCGTACGGCGTGGCGATCGAGAAGGTGGTCGCCGACCACGGCGAGATCACCTTCTTCGTGCGCCGCGAGCACCTGGTCGCGGTGGCGCAGGCGTTGCGTGACGAGCCCGAGCTGCGGTTCGAGATCTGCACCGGCGTCAGCGGCGTGCACTACCCGCACGAGGTGGGCCGTGAGCTGCACGCGGTCTACCACCTGGTCTCGATCACCCACGGCGGACGTCGGGTACGGCTCGAGGTGGTCTGCCCGGACGCCGACCCGCACCTGCCCTCGATCGTCGGCGTCTACCCCGGCAACGACTGGCACGAGCGCGAGACCTGGGACATGTTCGGGCTGGTCTTCGACGGGCACCCGGCGCTGACCCGGATCCTGATGCCCGACGACTGGCCCGGCCACCCGCAGCGCAAGGACTACCCCCTCGGTGGCATCCCCGTCGAGTACAAGGGCGCGCAGATCCCGCCGCCCGACGAGCGGAGGTCGTACAGCTGATGACCGACCAGATGAGCGACCCGTATGCAGGGACGAG